>Ga0335072_10007971_pt1 | contig 15394 bp, 11 predicted proteins | sample Lox_Sample_21_FD_206725 | JGI IMG/M metagenome (GOLD analysis project Ga0335072, IMG submission 206725) | Soil microbial communities from Loxahatchee National Wildlife Refuge, Florida, United States - Lox_Sample_2.1 | ecosystem: Environmental > Terrestrial > Soil > Wetlands | place: USA... | reverse complement strand
CTCCAGGCGGCGTTCCAACTTGCGCTGCTCCGCGCGCAGGGGCGTCAGGCGATTGCGGGCCTGCGCCTCGAGGCGGCGTTGCTCGCGGCGAGAAGGCGCGGCAGCGGCGTCCGCGCTCTCCTCCTGCGGCGCGTCGAATCCGCGCGCCAGCCATTCAGCGTAGTCCTCGAGGTCGCCGTCGAACGGGGCCACGGCTCCATTGGCCACGAGGAGAAACCGATCACAGGCGCCGCGCAGCAGCGCGCGATCGTGCGCGACGACCACCACTGCGCCCGCGAAATCCTGCAGGGCGACGAGCAGCGCGTGGCGCATGTCGAGATCCAGGTGGTTGGTTGGCTCATCGAGCAGCAGCAGGTTGGGTTTGCGGGCGACGAGGATGGCCAGCGCCAGGCGAGCGCGCTCGCCACCCGAGAACTGTCGCGTCGGCTCGAACACGCGATCGCCACGAAAGCCGAAGCGTCCCAGGTGACTGCGCCGGTCGAGCTCACCCCATCGTGCCTGCTCGGGGCCACCGCGACGCTCGAGCTCCGCGAGAGCGGTGCTGTCGGCGTCCAGATGCTCGAGCTCCAGTTGCGCGAAGAAACCTGTCGCCACGTCCGGCGCAGCCGCCACGTCACCGGCGAGGGGCCGCAGTTGTGCGGCCAGTACCCGCATCAGGGTCGATTTACCGGCACCGTTGCGGCCCAGGATTCCGATGCGATCACCGGGACTGACACTCAGCGACACATCGCTCAACACCCGCCGCCCGCCGTAACCGGCCGCGGCGCGCTCCAGTGTCAGTAAGGGGCGAGGCAACTTCGCGGGCGGCGCGAATTCCCACTCGAGCCCCTCCTCGGGATGCAGCGGCGCGATGTCGGGCAGACGGGCCAGCCACTTCATGCGGCTCTGGACCTGGCGCGCCTTGCTGGCCTGCGCCCGAAAGCGGCTGACGAAGCTCTCGACGCGGGCACGCTCGCGCGCCTGGCTCGCCAACATCGCCTGCGTGCGCTCCGCTGTCGCCGCGCGCTGCGTCTCGAAGGCGCTGTAGTTGCCAGCATAACTGCGCAGGCTGCCGGCTTCGATGTGCAATATCCGGCCGACCACACCGTCGAGGAACTCCCGGTCGTGGGACACCAGCAACAGCGTCCCGGCGTAGCTCTTCAGCCAACTCTCCAGCCACAGAACCGCATCGAGATCGAGGTGGTTGGTCGGCTCATCGAGCAGCAACACGTCGGAACGGCGCATCAGCGCGCGTGCGAGATTGGCGCGCATCTGCAGACCGCCCGAGAACTGACGCACCGGACGCTCCAGGTCGGCGGGCGCAAATCCCAGGCCGGCCGCGAGCTGCGCGGCGCGGCTGCGCGCGGCATAGCCGCCGAGCCGATCGTACTCCGCGTGCAGATTGGCCAGCCGCGTGCCTTCGGCCGCCGGGATCTGCGCGGCGAGCGCCGCCAGCTCGAGATCGCCGCCGGCTATGTATTCTGCCAGCGTCGTTTCGGTATCCGGCAATTCCTGGGCGACGGCCGCGACGCCCAAGCCGGGCGGAGCGCGGTATTCACCCGCATCCGGCGCGAGCTCGCCGCGGATCAGCGCCAACAGCGTGGATTTGCCGCAGCCGTTGCGGCCGACGATGCCCACCTTCTCGCCGCGGAAGATGCTGCAGGTGGCGCCATCGATGAGAACCTGCGGGCCGCGCCGCAGGCGAACCTCGGCAAGCGTGAGCATCGGTCAGCGAGTCGGCTCGCCGACGGCAATGGCGGTGGATTCCTGCGTATAGCGCCTGAAGGCCGGCCCCGCCGCCATCTGCCGCTGCAGGAGGCCCAGCAGCTCCTCGGCCTTCAGCGGCTCGCCGAACAGCCGCCCCTGCGCGTAGTGACAGCCGTTGTGGCGCAGGAACTGGAGCTGACTGACCGACTCGACGCCCTCTGCGATGACGTCTATCTCCAGGTTGCGCCCCATCTCGATGATGGTGCGCACGAGGGTGGCGTTGCCGGTGTTCTCGCCGACATCGCGCACGAAGGACTGATCGATCTTGAGCGTGTCGATCGGGAACTGCTGCAGGGCCGAGAGTGAGGAGTAGCCGGTGCCGAAGTCGTCGATCGAGAGGTGCAGGCCCATCGCGTAGAGCTCATCGAGCAGACGCAGCGTCCGCTTGGCGTCCGCCATCAGGGTGGTCTCGGTGATCTCCAGCTCGAAGGCGGTCGGCGACACGCCGTGGCGCCGAAACACCGAGCGGCAGCGCAGGATGAAGCTCGCCTGGCGCAACTGCTTCAGCGACAGGTTGAGCGAGATGCGGCCGGGATCGCCGATCTCGGCCTGCATGTGCCGGTAGTCCATGCAGACTCTATTCAACACCCACTCGCCGATGTCGAGAATGAGGTTGGTCTCCTCCGCGAGCGGAATGAACTGCGACGGCGGGATGTCGCCGTGTCCGGGCAGGCGCCAGCGCAGCAGCGCCTCGGCGCCGATGATGCGGCCGGTGGCGAGGTCGACCTTGGGCTGGTAGCGGATCACGAGCTCGTCGCGCTCCAGGGCGCGGCGCAGCTTGCTCTTCAGGATCAGCCGCTCCACTGCCGCCGCGTTCATCTCCGGGGAGTAGAAAGCGAAGGTGTTGCCGCCGTTCTGCTTGGAGTAGTACATCGCCGCGTCCGCGTTGCGGATGAGGTCGATGACGTTCTCCGCATCGCGCGGACAGAAGGCGATGCCGATGCTGGCGGTGAGGAAAACCTCGTGCTGGTTCAGCTGGAAGGCGCGGCTCACCTCGGTCAGCACGGCGCGCGCCAGGTGCGCGATCGGGCCGCGGTTGTCGCCTTCCGCGGGCAAGCCGTCCAGCACCAAGGCAAACTCGTCGCCCGCCAGGCGCCCGAGGAGCGCGCCCTTCGGCAATGCGCCGGTCAGGCGCTCCGCCAGCACCTCGAGCACGCGGTCGCCGGCCCCATGTCCGAAGGTGTCATTGACCTCCTTGAAGCGGTCCATGTCGAGATAGAGCAGCGCCACCGACTGTCCGCTGCGCAGCCCCCTGGCGATGGTCTGCTGCAGCACGTGATGGAACTGCATGCGGTTGGGAACTTTGGTCAGCGCGTCGAAACGGGCGAGATAACGGATGCGCCGCTCCGCGCGCTTGCGGTCGGTGATGTTGCGCGCGACGAAGATGTTGCCCTGGAACTGCGGGTCGGAGCTCTCGATGCGCGAGCCGGTGAGCGACACCGGGATAGTCTGCGCACCCCGCGTGCGCACCACGGTCTCACGCGTCTCCTGCGCGGCCTGCAGCAGGTCGAAGCCTTCGCGCTCACGCTCGTCCAGGATCGCGATGATGCTGCGTCCCAGGATCTCCTCCTCGCTGTAGCCGAGGAGCTTGCAGGCCGCGGAGTTGGCAACCTTCACCACACCGTCGGGAGAGGTTACGAACACGGCGTCCGTCATGCTGTTGAGGACGCTGTGGAGATAATTCTTGTGGATGGTCGACTGGCGCAGCCGCGAGCGCATGCGCTCCAGGGCCTGCTCCAGCTCCCCGATGATGTCGCTGCGGCGCACCTCGATCTGCCGGGTGTAGTCGCCCTGGCCGACCCGCTCCGCGCTGCGGATCAGTGCCGCCGTGGAAAAATGAATGCCGCGCGCGGCACGCCAGGCGAGCATCGCGGCCACGAGGCTGCCGAGAACCGCCAGCGCGCTGACTCCCTGCACGGTCAGCAGGTCCGGCGGATGCCGCCAGACGAACAAGCCGATCACCGCGGCGGTCGGGAGCAGCACGACCGCGAACGCGGCGGTGGCGTACTTCAGCTTGAGGTTCGCAGAGGTCACAGGAGCCAATTTGTCAATATTGCGGCCCCAATATACCTCGAAAGCAAATAAATGAGCGCCCTAGGGCAGGCACAGGGAGGTGCCCCGCCGCCGCAGGTGGCGGAGCCGCGGTCAAAAAGCGTGGTTTTTGCCCGCGGCGCGCTGGGCCGGGCAGGACGCCCGGATCCAGCGCTTCAAACTAGAACCCCGACCAGACCTTCTTTATGTAACCTACCATCAGGCCCCGCATGGTCGACATGGGGTCGGTGACGGCCGAAAAGATCGGCGGGTTGCGCCGCAGCAGCCGCCAGTTCTCGCTCCGGAGCACCTGGCGCAGGTAATCGACGTTGCGGTCGATCGCTTCCATATAGGGATTGCGGCCCCCGTAGAGGATCTCGAGGTACCGGTAGGCGGAGCCGAAGTCGCCGTCGAGGCGCTTTTCGCGCACTTCCGCAACGAAATCCGGGGTCTGGCGCAGCAGGTCGAGGCCGGAGGCGTACTTGACCTGGCGGCCGCCGTTGGCCGCCATCGGCAGCGCAACCCCCCCGAGCACGAATTCCGCGTACAGGCGGTCACGGCATTTCTCCAGATAGCAGCGGTCGGCCATCTGGGCAATCATGTCCGCAGTGCCGAGCAGGTGCCCCACGATGATGTCGCGAGGATCCCGTACCCGCTCCTCGAGCTCGGCGAACGGCACTTCGTAGCCGGTGAAATGGATGATCTCGCGCGCGACCGGCACCCAGGTGGAAAGGCCTACCTCCGGCAGGAACTCTTCGAGGAAGCGCGCGCCGCGGGAGACGTGGATCCGCGTGAATTCCGCGCCGTTGCGCGACTCCTGGTCATCGGCACGCCGCAGGTAGCCGACATCGTGGAAGAGACCGGTGATGAGGCCCACCACGGCCCGCTCCCCGCCCAACCGCTCGCCGTCGACCGCCTGACGCTCGTACCCAACCAGCAGCCGCGCCAGGGCAAGGGAGATATCGAGCGTGTGCTGGCGGTCGTGATAGACCGTATCCACGCCGTGGAATCCGGGAACCTCGCCGGCGAACAGGCGCTCGAAGTGCTCGAAGGACCGCCGCAACGGCTCCATGGGCGCTTCCGGCCAGGTCGGCCGGTAGAGCGCCTCGACGGCGCGCAGCACAGCCTCCGGGGAGCTAACCTGGACTGAATTCGTTACGTCGAAGTCACTGCGCCGGGCGCTGCTCATTCTGGTGATTTGGTGCACGGCCTTCGGCCGCTCCCCGGGAGCGAGAATCGAGCAAGTCTAGGAGCCGTTCCCCCCCGCCACTGCGACACACCGCACACTTTCACCAGCATGAAGCACGGTTCAACAGCCGCAGGGATGTGCCCCGCGGCGCCGCATATCAAAAGTTCGTGAATAATGCGCGTTAACGAGTGATGCCGTGCTGTGCCAGCAGGGGTCGGATATCCGGCCGGCGCCCCCGGAACTCGACGAAAGCCTCCAGGGCGTCCCGACTGCCTCCCCGGGACAGGATCGAGTCCAGAAACCGCTGCGCCGTGGGGCGGTCGAACACGCCCCGCTCCTCGAAGGCCGAGAACGCGTCCGCGGCGAGGACCTCGGCCCATTTGTAGCTGTAATAGCCGGCCGCATAGCCGCCGGCGAATATGTGTCCGAAGCTGTTCGCGAACCGGTTCCAATCGGGCGCCGGTACCACCGCCACCCGCTGGCGGGCCTCCTGCAGGACCTCGCGCACCCGGGCACCGCGCGCGGGGGAGTACTCGGCATGCAGCCGGAAATCGAACATGGCGAACTCGAGCTGCCGCGCCATCTGCAGACCGGCATGGAAGCTGCGGGTGGCGCGCAGGCGGTCCTGCGTCTGGGCCGGCAGCGGCGCTCCGGTCCGGTAGTGGCTGGAGATGCGGCTGAGAACATCCGGGTGCCAGGCGTAGTTCTCCATGAACTGGCTGGGCAACTCGACGGCATCCCAGGCCACCCCGTTGATGCCCGCGATGCTCGGGTAGTCGACCCGCGTGAGCAGGTGATGCAGGCCATGCCCGAACTCGTGGAACAGCGTCAGCACATCGTCGTGCGTGAGCAGAGCCGGCCTACCCTCGCCCGGCGGCAGCACGTTGCAGACCAGATAGGCCGTGGGGAGAGTCGAGCCCGTCGGCAGATGCTTGCGCCCGATGCACTCGTCCATCCAGGCACCGCTGCGTTTGTTGGGCCGGGCGTAGGCATCGAGATAGAAGCTGCCGACCGGCCGTCCCGCGCCGCTCTCGATCTCGAAGAACCGCACGTCCGGGTGCCACACCGGCGCGCCTTTGCGCTCGCGGATGTGCACGTCGAAGAGCCGCTCGGCAACTTCGAACAGCCCCGCCAGCACGCGCGGCAGCGGGAAATACGGGCGCAGCTCTTCCTGTGAGACGGCGTAACGCTCACGCTGCAAGCGCTCCGCGTAAAAGCCGACGTCCCAGGCCTCCAGCCTGCGCCCGGCGAAAGCCTCCAGCTCCTCGAACTCCCTCACCGCGGCGGGGCGGGCCGACCGCGCCAGCTCGTCGAGGAATTCCATGACTTCGGAGACACTGTGAGCCATTCTTGTGGCGAGCGCGTATTCGGCGTAGTTGCCGAAGCCGAGAATCCGCGCCGCCTCGTAACGCTTACGCAGGATCTTCTCCATCACGCCCGCATTGTCCCACTTGCCGGCGTTGGGGCCCTGATCGGAGGCACGTGTGGTCCATGCCTCATAAAAGGCGTGGCGTAGAACGTCCGATTCAGCGTCGGTGGCGACTGCGACGTAGGTCGGTTGATCGAGCGTCAGGATCCAACCGTCGACCTGCTTATCGTGGGCGCGCCGGCGCGCCTGGTCGACGAGCATCTCGTTGAGGCCACGCAGCAGCGTCTCGTCGGTGACCCGGTAATTCCAGCCGTTGGTCGCATCGAGCACGTTCTCCTCGAACCTGGCCTGCAGGCCGGTGAGCTCCAGCATCACGTCCTTGAAGCGCTGCTTGTCGGCGGCATCGAGGCCGACACCGGCGAGCCGGAAATCGCGCAACGCATGCTCGACGACCCTGCGTTGCACGGGATCGAGCGCGGCGCCCTCGCGCTCACCGATGGCGCGGTAGGCACGGTGGAGCGGCTCGCTCTGGGCAAGATCCGTCTGGTAGGCCGAGAGGAGCGGCAGGCAGGTGTTGTAAGCGCTGCGCAGCGGCTCCGAGTTGAGTACCGCGTTCAGGTGGCTCACCGGCGACCAGAGGCGTGCGACCCGGTGCTGCAGCTCTTCCAGCGGCTCCACGACCGTCGCGAAGGTCAGAGTGTCGTTTGCCGCGATCTCCTCGATCCTGATCCGCGCCCGCTCCAGCACCTCGCGAACTCCCGGCTCGACGTGCTCCGGACGAATGCGGGGAAAAGGGGGCAGCGGCTCCTGGGCAAGCAGAGGATTGTCCATCAAGCACCTATTTTCGGACCAATTGCAATCGCATCGCGCGACCTCCGAGGGGCGAGGCCCAGGCACAGGGATGTGCCCCGCCGCCGCAGGTGGCGGAGAGGCGAGCAAAAACCACGCTTTTTGCTCGCCGAGCGCTGGGCCGGGCAGGAGCCCGGATCCAGCGCCTTCATACTACAATCCGATAATGAGTGAGTTCGATCTGATTGTCATCGGCGGCGGCAGCGGGGGCCTCGCGGCCGCGCAGCGCGCCGCGGAATACGGGGCACGGGTTGCCCTGGTGGAGTCGGGCAGGCTCGGCGGTACCTGCGTGAACGTGGGTTGCGTGCCCAAGAAGATCATGTGGAATGCCGCCGGACTCGCCGAGGAGCTGCGCGATGCACCCGACTATGGCTTCGCGCTTTCCGCCGGGGCGCACGACTGGGCCATGCTCAAGGAGAAGCGCGACGCTTACATACGCCGCCTGAACGGCATCTACGAGGGCAACCTCGCCAGGCGCGGCGTCACACTGATCCGCGGGCGCGCGCAGTTCTCGGACGGTCGGACAGTGACGGCGGCGGGCTCTTCTCTTTCGGCCCCGCACATCATGATTGCCACAGGCGGCCGCCCGTTGCTGCCATCCATCCCGGGCGCCGAGCTTGGCATCACCTCCGACGGCTTCTTCGAGCTGCCGCGCCGGCCCCAGCGCGTGGCGATCGTCGGCAGCGGCTATATCGCCATCGAGCTGACCGGTATCTTCGCGGCGATCGGTTCCAACGTGACGCTCGTCCTGCGCGGCGAGACGATGCTGAATGGCTTCGACTCCATGATCGGGGAGTCGATGTCGAAGATCCTGAGCGACGACGGTGTGAGCATCGTCAGACAGGCAGTGCCCATGGCACTCGAAAGCGACGCCGGCGGCCGCCTCGCGTTGTCATTGCGTGACGGCACCCGGCTCGAGCCGTTCGATTGCGTGCTGTGGGCGATCGGGCGCACGCCGCGGGTGGAGGAATTGGGAGTAGAGCGCGCGGCGGTGGAGCTGGACGCCTACGGCTTCATTGCGACCGACAAGTACCAGAACACGAGCACCGAGGGCATATACGCCATCGGTGATGTGACGGGTCGGGCGCAGCTCACGCCGGTGGCGATCGCCGCCGGCCGCAGGTTGAGCGATCGTCTCTTCGGCGGCAAGAGCGACCGGCATCTCGACTATCGCAACATCCCGACGGTCATATTCGGGCACCCGCCGATCGGCACGGTCGGACTCTCGGAGAAGGCGGCCCGCGACGAGTACGGCGACGAAGACATCACCGTCTTCAGAGCGAGCTTCATCCCGATGTATCACGCGCTGACTACCGTCAAGCCGCGCTGTGACATGAAGCTGGTCACGGCGGGCCCCAGGCAGAAGGTCGTCGGTGTCCACGTCATCGGTCCGGGCGCCGATGAAATGATGCAGGGCTTCGCCGTCGCCGTGCGCATGGGGGCCACCAAAGCCGACTTCGACGACACGGTGGCGATCCATCCCACCAGCGCCGAAGAGCTGGTCACGATGCGGTAAGCGCCGAGAGCACCGGGCCAGTGAGAGGCCTGACGCCGCGCCAGATGCGGAAGGATTCCGCGGCCTGCTCGACCAGCATTCCCCAGCCGGACACCGCCGCGCGGCAGCCGAGCTCCATGCACCAACGCACGAATGCGGTATCGCCCTTGCCGTACGCCATGTCGTAACAGAATGTGTCCGGCCCGATCACGGCCACGGGCACATCGGGGATCTCACCGGTGAGGCTGGCGGACGTGGCGTTGATGACGACGTCGTACGGGCCACCCGCGATGTAGCGGAAGCCGACGCCCTGTACGCTACCCATCTGGCTGAATGCGGTTGCAAGCGCCTTTGCCCGGTCCGCCGTGCGGTTGGCGATGATGACGGCCTCAGGGTTCAGCTCCAGAAGCGGCGCGAGCACTCCGCGCACGGCGCCGCCCGCGCCGATGATCAAAACCCTGCGGCGCGTCACGACCACGCGCTGGTTCACGGAAAGATCCTGGGTCAATCCGACGCCATCCGTGTTGTCGCCGAGCATGGTTCCGTCCTTGCGCATCGCCAGTGTGTTGACGGCACCCGCATGCTGAGCCCGGGGGGTCAGCTCGCCGGCGCAGGCCATCGCGGCGACTTTGTAGGGCAGCGTGATGTTGAGCCCCTTGCCGCCCTCGGCGAAGAACGCCGCGATCCGTTGGGTGAGCTCCTCGGGCCTGAAGTCGAATAGGCGGTAGTTAAGCGACTGCCCCGTCTGGCGCGCGAACATGGCGTGGATGAAGGGGGACAGGCTGTGAGCCACCGGGTGGCCCACGACCCCGTACTGATCGGGTCCGCTCATGGGACCGATTCTGCGCCCGCCACGGGCCCCCGTCACGGCCCGGCCGCGGTGAAGCCCCAGGCACAGGGATGGGCCCCGCCGCCGCAGGTGGCGGAGCCGCAGGCAAAAACCACGCTTTTTGCCTGCGGCTCGCTCGGCCGGGCAGGATGCCCGGATCCAGCGCTTCAACTAGAGCTGCTTCACGGCGGCGCCGCCGCCGTGCCCCAAATCGAGGCAGGCGTGCAGCTGCGGCAGCCAGATAGCCATGCGCTCAGCCAGCTGGTAGGGAGGGTTCAGGATCAGCATCCCCGAGCCGTTGAGCGCGACCCGTGAGTCACGCGGGTAGAGGGAGAGCTCCGCCGCGAGCAGCCCGCAATCCAACTCCGCGGCAAGCGCCGCATGCCAGGCCGCGGTATCACGCTCATCCTTGATCGGATACCAGATCGCCACGACGCCGGTGGCGAACCGCCGCAGCGCCTCGGCGGCCGCATGGCGGGTGCGCTCGAAATCCTGCCGGGTCTCTTCGTAAGGAGGATCGATGAACGTCAAGCCGCGGCGCTCGCGCGGCGGCAGCCAGGCGCGAAGGCGCTCGAACCCGTCACCGGTTTCGACATTCATTTGCGCCGCCTGCGGCGCCCGGGCACGTCCCTGCGCCTGCCCGCAGAGCGCTCGCTCGAGCGCGCGTGCTTCGGCCGGCAAGGTCTCGATGAATACCGCGCGGTCCACCGCGCGCAGCTCGCTTGCTGCAAGCAAGGGTGAGCCGGGATAGAGCCGCGGCTCACCGCGCTCGCGGCGCAGCGACGCTACCCGCGCCAGGTAATGGAGAACTTCCTCGGCGGTGCACTGATCCGCGCGCTGCGACTCGAGACGCCCGATGCCGGAAGCCGACTCGCCGGACGACCCGGACAGGTCATAGGCGCCGCGGCCGGCGTGTGTCTCGAGATAGAGGAAGCCCTTGTCCTTGCGCCGCAAGGCGGCGAGCAGCGCCAGCAGCGTCACGTGTTTGTGGACGTCCGCGAAGTTGCCGGCGTGATGCTCGTGGCGGTACTTCACGTCTGCGAGCGCTTTATCCGGGGGGCCGCGTCGCGGCCGCCGCCTGTTGCGACAGTGACGTCATTGCGGCGTCGGTCGCCTGTTGGAATGCGGCGACGACCTCGCCCAGGCGGTTGGCGCCTGCGACAGCCGTTCCGCTCGCCACAAAAGTCGTGATGATGTCGCGACCTTGCGCCTTCCCCAGCGTGCAGTCCAGAGTCACTCGCACCGTGGGAGGGGCACCGGTGTCATCGGAGTAATCGGCGTCGAAGTGGGCAATGGAGATCTGCAGCAGATAGTCGGACGGGAACGGGCTTTCTGCATCCTGCACCGATCGCCACTGCCCGGACCCCCGCAGGGTCGCCACCGCCAGCGACTCGAGGAGCGCCGGAGCCTCGGCCGCCCAGGCGCTGGCAGCGTATACGTCCAAGCGGTGATCGGGCTGCAACAGCACAATTTGCGCCGTTTCGAGACCCGGCGCGGCACGGGGATGCGCAACGCGCACCGATGCGGATGCCGATCCCGACGCCGCTGTCTGGTCGATGCCTGCAGTGCCCGCTTCGGAGGCAGACGGCGCACGCAGCGTGTAGATCTGCACGAGCGGCACGTTGCTGTGCAGAAGGCTCGAGCAGCCGGCAACAGTGAGTCCCAGGAGGACCGGCGCGAGATGCCGCAGATATGCGCAGATTGCCTTCACCGCGGAATCTCCACGCCCCTCGGGGCCGGTTGATAGATGAACTGCGACGGATTCCGGCGCAGGCTGTCGGAGAGTTGACGGATCGATTGGGCCGCCGCCCGGCTCTCGCGTATGAGGCTTTCGATGTCCGGCAGACTCGAGCGCGTGAACGAGCGGACCGCGCCGCGGTTCTCCGCGATCATCTTGTCGAGCTGACCCGCGGCATCCGACAGTTTGTCGGCTACCGACTGCAGGCGCTTTACGGTCGTGACGACCTGCGGACCGGCCGTATCCATGAGAGTGCGCGCGCTGTGGGCGGTGGCGCCGAGCTCCACCGTCGCGGAGCGGAGCTGCACCAGCAGTGCATTGACACTACGCACCGTCTCCGGCAGGTGGTTGCTTGCCTCCGTGAGGTTGTCGAGGCTGCGAGAGACGTCATCGATGTTGCGGTCGCTCAACAGGCGGTCCAGCCGCTGGATCACCCCTCCTGCCGAGGCCGCCAAGCGGGGAAGCTGGCCCATGAAGATATCGAACTGCGACGGCGCCGCGCGGATCACCGGGTATTCGAGGCTCGGCACCAACGGCGCCTTTGCCGCCTGCGCGGAGCGCTGCAGGTCGATGTAGAGCAGTCCGGTCAGGCCCTGCAGGTCGAGCTCCGCGAGCGTGAGGGAGGAGATCGGCGTCGTGGATTCGATCGCGGCGATCACCTCCACGCGCCCGGCATTGCGCGGGTCGATACGCATTTCGACGACGCGGCCGACGCGTACGCCGAGATAGCGCACCGGCGCCCCCTGCTCCAGGCCGCTCACCGTGCCGTCGAAATAGATCTCGTAGCGATCGTACGAACGGTGAACGCGGGTGCCGGAATACCAGTAGACGAAGAGCGCCGCCGCCAGCGCGACGACCAGCACGAAAGCGCCGACGGCGGCATAGTTCGCGTCACGTTCCATGGGCCACCTTGAGGCGAATGTTGGCGCGCTCACCGTGAAAGTACGCCTGTATCCACGGGTTGGGATGATCGACGATGCGGTCCAGCGTGTCCGTCTCCATCCTGTGGTCGACGATGACACCGACACGGTTGCAGGTGCGGAAGATGGAGTCGAGGTCGTGTGTGATCATGACGACGGTCAGCCGCAATTGCCTCTGCAGGTACAGCATCAACTCGTCGAACTCCGCCGCGCTGATCGGATCGAGGCCGGAGGTCGGCTCATCGAGGAACAGCAGCCGGGGGTCGAGCGCCAGCGCCCGCGCCAGGGCGGCCCGCTTGATCATGCCCCCCGACAGCTCGGCAGGATATTTGCGCGCGGCGTCGGCGGGAAGACCCACGAGGCGGATTTTCAGCATGGCGAGCTCGTCGCGGGCGGACGCGGACAGCTCCTCCATGTACTCGACCATGGGCAGCTGCACGTTCTGGAGCACAGTCAACGCGGAGTAAAGCGCTCCCTGCTGGAAGGTTACACCGTAACGCGCTTTCACCGCGCGCAGCGCATCGCCGGAGAGCTGCGTGATGTCGTGCCCCTCGAGGCGGATCGTGCCCGCCTGCGGCCGCTGCAGGCCGAGAACGCTCCTGAGCAGCACCGATTTGCCGGTGCCGGAGCCGCCGACGATGCCGAACACCTCGTCCTCGCGAACGTCCATGTCCAATCCGTCGTGGACGACCTGGGCGCCGAACCGGTTGACGAGACCCCGCACTTCCAGGACCGGGTAGATCAAACGCCGATCTCCAGGAAGAGGACCGCGAAGAAGGCGTCGGCCAGGATGACCAGGAAAATGGCCTGGACGACTGCGACGGTAGTCAGCCGGCCGAGCTCGCGGGAGGAGCCGCTCACCTGCATGCCTCTGTGAGTGCCGGCCATGCCGATGAGCACGGCAAAAACGGGGGCCTTGATGACCCCGACCCAGAAGGTGGTCGGGGAGATCGCCAGGCTCACGCGGGTGACGTACTGGTCGAGCGGCATGTGCAGCAGAGACGCGCAGAGCACCGCCCCACCGATGAGGCCCACCAGGTCCGCGACGATGGTGAGCAGGGGCAGGGCGATGACGAGCCCGAGCACTCGGGGCAGCACCAGGGCCTCGAACGGATCCACGCCGGTCGCCTGCAGCGCATCGACCTCCTCGTTGAGCTTCATGGAGCCGATCTCGGCCGCGAAGGAGCTGCCGGAGCGGCCCGCGACGATGATGGAGGTCAGCAGCACGCCGAGCTCGCGCAACACCCCGATGGTGACCAGGTCCACCACGAAGATCTCCGCGCCGAAGCTGCGCAGCTGCTGCGCGCTCATGTAGGCGACGATGACGCTGATGAGGAAAGCGATCAGCGCCACGATCGGAATGGCGGTGATTCCGGTGTCATAAACGTGACGCGCGATCGAGATTGGGCGCAGGCGGCGCGGACGAGGCAGCGCGCCAAACGCCGTGACGCTGACCCTGCCGAGGAAGGCCAGCGCTCCGGACATGTCGCGCCAGAGAGTCACCGCGCGGCGACCGATGAAAGTGAGGGTCACCACCTCGGCCTCGACCGGTAGCTCTTCGAGCTCCATGCGCAGGGTCTTGACGGGATGCGGCGCGGGCACTGCTCCCGCCTCGATCGGCCGCAGAGTCTCGTCCACCAGGCGCATCTGATCCGGCGGGGTGCCGGTGAAAGTAACCTGCGCGCCCATTTTCTGCGCCTGCAGCACGAACTCCCGCAGACGCCAGGCACCTGTCAGGTCGAGCGCGGCAAGCCTGGCCGTGGCGATCTCGACGTGGCGGGCGCCGGCGAGATTCACCGCCGCGAGCGCGGAATCGAACTGCCGATAGGCGAGCGCCCGCCACTCGCCTGTCAGGTCAAGGGCGATGCCCTGCTCGGTGGTACGCACTTCGAGGACCATGACGGGAATCATACGATTGCCAACGCAGTCAGTGCGAAAGCAAGTACCGTAGCGGCCCAGGGCCGCGGGCCGGAACGAGCAATTCGGCTGGCCGCGCAAAGCGGCAGGATGCCGACTTTCCGCCAATGGTAGGATATACGCCATGAAGCCAGTCTTGAACGTTGCGATCACCGGCGCAGCCGGGCAGATCGGCTATGCCCTCGCGTTTCGCGTCGCCTCCGGACAGCTCCTCGGGCCGGACCAGCCGGTCAATCTGCACCTGCTCGAGATCACCCCCGCACTGCAGGCGCTGAACGGGGTGGTGATGGAGCTGGCCGATTGCGCTTTCCCGGGGCTCAACAGGATCGTGGCCACCGACGATGCCAAAGTCGCATTCCGGGACTGCCACGTGGCGCTGCTCGTCGGCGCGCGGCCGCGCGGACCCGGCATGGAGCGCAAGGACCTGCTGCTGGCCAACGCACAGATCTTCTCCGCCCAGGGCAAGGCGCTCAACGAGGCGGCCGATCGCAACGTCAAGGTGCTGGTGGTCGGCAACCCGGCCAACACGAATGCGCTCATCGCCCGCTCCAACGCCAAGGATCTCAACCCCGCCAACTTCACCGCCATGATGCGGCTCGATCACAACCGGGCGTTGTCGCAGCTCGCGGAGAAGACGGGAGCCCGCGTGACCGACATCCGCCGCCTGACGGTGTGGGGCAATCACTCCGCGACGCAGTACCCGGACATCAGCCATGCCACCGTCAACGGCAAGCCGGCCCGCTCGCTGGTCGATGCCGCGTGGGTGGAACAGACGTTCATCCCGGTCGTACAGCAGCGGGGCGCTGCCATCATCAAGGCGCGTGGAGCCTCCTCGGCGGCCTCGGCCGCCTCGGCGGCCATCGACCACGTCCATACGTGGTTTCACGGCACTGCCGAGGGTGACTGGGTCAGCATGGCCATCCCCTCCGACGGCAGTTACGGCATTCCGGAGGGGGTGCTCTACTCCTACCCGGTAACGACCAAAAACGGCCAGTACCAGATCGTCCAGGGGCTGGCGATCGACGAGTTCAGCCGCAAGCGGATGGATGCGACACTGGCGGAGCTCAAGGAAGAGAGAGAGGGTGTGAAGGGCCTTCTCTGAAGCGCTGGATCCGGGCTCCTGCCCGGCCCAGCGCGCCGCGATCAAAAAGCGTGGTTTTTGCTCGCGGCTCCGCCACCTGCGGCGGCGGGGCACCTCCCTGTGCCTCGTTCAAGCGACCTGCGGCGGCGGGGCACCTCCCTGTGCCTGACATGGCACTGGAGTAAACTCGCGGTGATGGGAGTCGTAATCACCCTTGTCTTCGTGGCGGC
>Ga0335072_10007970_pt1 | contig 15400 bp, 6 predicted proteins | sample Lox_Sample_21_FD_206725 | JGI IMG/M metagenome (GOLD analysis project Ga0335072, IMG submission 206725) | Soil microbial communities from Loxahatchee National Wildlife Refuge, Florida, United States - Lox_Sample_2.1 | ecosystem: Environmental > Terrestrial > Soil > Wetlands | place: USA: Florida... | reverse complement strand
TAGCGAGATTCTTCCTCCGGCGCCGAGCGCGCGGCGACCGCCAAATCCTTGAGTTCTTTGGGCCGGATCAGGCTGCCGACGTGCGTGGTGAGAATCCGATTCTCGCTTCGTTTCATGAGCCCCTTGGTTTGCCCGGTAGCTCACGCACGCGAGAGAGCCACTGCCGGCGGCACAATTGGTTCGAGGCCGGCGAGGATTTCCTGACGGCGATCCTCGAACCAGGGCGGCAGGTGAACCTTCGACCCGAGGCGATCGGCAGGCTCGTCCTTCTCGAAGCCGCCGGGGACATTGCAGCAGCATTCGACGAGAATTCCGGCGGGCGAGCGAACATACATCGAGTGGAAGTAGAAGCGATCCTTGATTTCGGACGCGTCGGTGTAACCGAGCTCTTCATAGATCGCTTTCTGAGCGGCGAGTGCTTCGTCATCGGCAACCCAGAGGGCGATATGGTGGACGGTGCCGGCGCCGAACGTCCAGCTGCCCGGCGCGCGGTCGGGTTCATGCTGAAGGACGAGCGTCTTATTCGCTCCGCCGCCGGCGATCTCGAAGCGATGATACGACCCATCGACCCCGGTCTTGCGGAAGCCCAGCGCCTCCGTGAGAAATCGCTCTTGTTCATCGACATCTCGAACCGAAAGGACCGCTCCGTGGAAGCCGCGCACCGATTCGCTCTCGGTTATCTCGTCGGTGGTCCATCCCACGCGCGCGTCGTCTTTATCTTCAAGCACCTCGAAACTCAACCCGGCGGGATGACTGAAGCGAATAAAGCGCTGACCGAAGCGCTCTTCCATTGGGCCGTGCTCGATCTTGTGGCGCTTCAAATGTTCTTTCCAAAAGGGCAGAGCGCCTTTCGAGACTGTGTACGCTGTGGCCTGCACTTGACCCGAGCCGCGCCGTCCCATCAGGCGGTTGTACGGGAAGGTCGTCATCACCGAGCCGGGTTCGGCGTTCGCATTCGAATAATACAGATGGTAGTGAGGGAACTTTCCGTCCATCAGGACGGTCTGCTTCACAAGCCTCTGGCCGACCACGCGCGTGAAGAAGTCGACGTCTTCCTGCGCGCCACCTGCACAGGCAGTGATGTGGTGATATCCGGTTGCTGGATAGTTGTAACCCATGATGCGTCCCCCTGTTCGGCCTCTCAGGTCGCGGAACCGAAGGCCCGACCCCGCCGCGCATCCTATTGCGATGCGCCTCGCGGGTCAAGTGCCGCCAATCGCGCCTCAATCTGCCTCTATCTTGCCATGACCACGTCCACCACGTTTATGCCACCTAAATTGAAGAAGCCCCATTCTCCCCGCCGCTTCGGGAAGAATGGGGCTGATTTTGTTCCGTTCTTCGCGTGCGTTCCTAGAACAAGAACTTCAAGCCGAACTGAATCACGCGAGGCTCGACCGAAGTCGAGTTGATTTGGCCGAAGTTCGACGCGGTATACGACGTCGAAAGAGGATTGCTGAATTGCGGGTGGTTCCAGATGTCGTAGAACTCCGCCCGGAATTGCAGCGTTCCCCATTCGGTGATCTTCGTGTTCTTCTGGACAGACATATCCCAGTTCCATTGCCCTGGCCCGTTTATGACGCCGATCTGGGAGTTGCCCCAGCCAGTCCCCTCGCCGGCGAAATCCGCGCCTCCTGCGCCAAAGAACGGATTCGACCCGCAAGCAGCGGACGAACTGGCACCCGGAGCCAAGTTCTGGGCGCCGCCGATGCAGTACGGCGAAGTGGAGCCAATCATGGCGAAGCTTTGGAAAGCGGCTTTGTTGATCCATCCCGCCCCACCGGGCTGAAGGCTGCTCAGGGCCCGCTGCTCCGTGCTGCCGGAGGTGGCGATTGGAATCGCTGACGTACAAACACCGTTGGAGCCGCAGCGCTTGGTTTGTGCGAGCAAAGCCCTGCTTCCCGCGCTGCCGTAAATCGTTCCACCCCCGGTGTCCGTAATCGTGAAGGGCTGGCCGTTCTGGAGTGTGGTTACCCCGGAAACGGTCCACCCGCTAAGGATCTTGCCGCTCAATCCTTCCGTCGACTTCCACGGCAGATCATAGCTGTAGCTGACGATGAGTCGTTGGGAGCGCTGGCCCGAATACAGGCCATACTGCTGCGCGTAATCCAGCGGGTTATTGCTCCCGGTGGTGCCGAAGTCGGTCTGGCCGACGTCGAGCAAGCCGGGTTCCGCACTGTTGACGTTCGTGAGGTTCTTGCTCCAAGTGTAAGAGGCCTGCAACAGCATGCCGTTGGAGAAGTTGTGTCGGAGCTGAGCCTGCAGGCTGTTGTACAGAGCATCTCCGTTTGTATTAGTGGTCGTCAATGCGCCAGGGGTATAGCCCAGGTAACTCACGCGTGCTGGCGCATTCTGCGTCGTGTTGATCGTTACGGGCGTGGCATTCGCCGAATCATTGAACGGGATGGGATTCCCGCCCGGGAAGTTGGGATTGTTGAACATGGCGAGATCCTGCGGTTCCGTCGGCGGATGGCAGGTGGCCGAGGCGGCGCCGCAGCTCACTAGGTGGGCAACGTTCGTCGGCGATCCCTGACTCAAGACGTGAATGCTGTGCGAGCCAACGTAGCCGACATCGGCCACCCATCCGTGCCCGAGGTCATATTGGAAGTCCAAGTTGTATAGTTGCGTGAGCGGCAGCCGATTGGACATCTGGTCCGAATTGGCCGTGAACCCTAGGGCCGAGTAGTTCAAGGCGCCAAAAGAGTTGTAGGCGTTGAGGTCATACGCGGCCCCACATCCGCCGGGGGTTTGGGATGCACACGCGGCAAAATACCGCGGCGTCCAGCCAAGCGGAATTCCGGCAACCGCTTGGAATGGAGTGTGGAGGGTGTTCTCCAGGTTGGTGATCGACGTTCCGTTGATTGTTCCCCCGTAAGGCGGCAGATTAAGTAGATTGTCGACGAGATAGATGCTGCCCGCTCGGTCATAGAACCAGCCGTAACCTGCCCGGACAACGAGCTTGTTTCCGAAAGGCTGCCATGCCACGCCGAGGCGCGGCATGAAGTTATCGAGCGGCGAGCCGGAAAATAGCGAGTCGTTGCCGGTCTTCTTTACTCCCGCCGCTCCGCACGGCCCCGTTAGGCCTGCTGCTGGGTCATAGTTGTTGGGGACCACGAATCCCGCAAGCGTGCCGACTGGAAGAAACGGTGAGGTGGGGGAGGGTTGGCACGTCAGTGGCTGGCCCAAGAAGAAGGATCCCGTATTCTCAAGAACCAACTGGCTGGTCCAAATGTTCGTGAACTGTCCACTCTTGTCGGACGGCCAGCCATCGTACTCCCACCGCAGGCCAACGTTGACCGTCAACTTCCGGTTGATCTTTATGTCGTCCTGAACGAACCAGTCGAAAGCTTTTATGCGATTGTAATGGGTCAGCAATCCCCGCAGCGCGATAGGAACAGCGCCGCCCGCGCAGTTGGTGCCCCCGAAGAAGCCGCAAGCCGCAGTCGGGAAAGGAGGGGGTGCGGTTGGCGGAAGACCGGTTTGCGGCGTCCCATCGATCGCGATTCCCGAACTGCTGGTCAGGAAGTCAGCGGTGTTGTCGAAAAGTACCTCGCCCCGCCCGCTGGCGACCGTGGTGTTGTTGTATTGGTCCCACTCGCCGTCAAACCCGAAGCGGAGAGTCTGAATTCCGTGGGTCCACGAAACTTGGTCTCCTGCCTGCCACTCGTTGTCGATATTCTCGCCGGTGCCCGCGAAGTTTCCACCTTGGTTCCAGTCTCCCGTCGCCGCTGAGTAGAGGTTGAGGACGTCGATGCTCGGAACAACTCCGAAGTCGCCGATCGGAAGTGGGACATTAGCAGAACAGGGCTGGCCGTTGTTGTTCAGCGGAATGATCGAACCGCCATTCGCTAGGTTGCAAGCCAGCAGGGGATTCGGGTCGGCGGCGTCCTCGAGGTTCCTTTGAAACGTAAAACGCGCTTCGTTGATCAGGTTGTTTGTAATCGTTGAAGTGAGCCGCAGAGTTCCCACATGATTTATGTACTTCACATCTGCGGGAGAGCCTGGGTTGCAACTGCCGGTGAACAGGCAGTCAAAACTCTGCACTTCAGGATCGGACTGGTAAATATATCGTTCCTGAAGGGTATTGCGTGGCGTCAAGTTCCAATCGGTATTGGCCATGTACTGATTTTCGTTGGCGCGGGTCGGCAGTGAGATCGCCGTCGGGCAGCCCGCTGCCGACGGCACGCAGCTTTGAGGCGCGGCGGCAATCCAGTATCCGCCCTGGTTGTAGCCTGTCTTGAAAGCTCCCTTCGACTGAAGCAGGGAAATGGCGGTGTTGGTGATATTCGAGCCGTCTCCCGCAACCGTCACGCCATCTACAAAGCCAGTGTTGCAGTTGTTTGGGGGCGCACCAAACGAGGTGATGACCGGAGGGCAAGCCCCCGTCGGGCCGAATACGCTGCCCAGATAGGCTCTGTAGGCGGGGATATTGTTCGAACAGCGGAGATCAGAGCAAGCCCCGCTCTGGAAGTCCGCATAGTCGTTCCAAGGCATCAAAATCGCATTCGACTCGAATCCTGAAGCAAATCCGTTGACGGCAATCCCGTTCAGCTGCCGGAAGCCCTGATAGGATCCGAAGAAGAATATCTTGTTCTTTACGATCGGGCCTCCGATCGTGCCGCCGAACGTATTTTGTTTCAGGATTTGCGGTTTGTTTGCCTGATCCTGCAACAGCTCCGAGCGTTTGTAAAAGAAGTCGTTCGCGTTGAACATGTTGTTGCGATTGAACTCGAAGATGTCGCCGTGGAAGTTGTTTGAACCCCCTTTGGTGATGACTTCGACGTTCGCGCCGGCGTTGCGTCCGTACCCGGCGTCGTACTGCGAGGTCTGCACCTTGAATTCCTGAATTGTGTCCGGGTTGGGAATCGCGATGCCGGGCATACTGCCGAGTTGCGCAGCGCCGCCGCTGGTGTACTGAGTGACGTTGGCGCCGTCCATCGAATAGCTGTTGGAGATTCCGCCCTGACCGTTGGCGCTCACGTCTTGCGTGCCATTGCCCATAGCGGTGGCGTTCGCGACGTTGCTCACCACGCCGGGTGACAGGTCAACGATTTGCGTATAGTTGCGCGTGACCAGCGGGAGCGCCTGGATTTCCTGCGAACCGACGACCGTGCCATTCGTGGCGCTCTGAGTCTGGAGGTTCTCGGTGTGCGCTTCCACCGTGACTTTCTCGCTTGAACTACCCACTTCGAGTTTGCGATTTACTTCGAGCGTTTCGGTAACGTTGACTGTGACCGAGGGAATGTCGAGCGACTTAAACCCGGATGCGTCGAGGTGGATCGAATAGTTTCCCGGCGACAAAAGAGAAATCTGGTACGACCCGGTTGATGTCGTCGTCGACGAGCGCTGCTGGCCGGTCGCGAGATTGGTCGCCGTCACGGTGGCGCCAACGATCACGGCGCCCGATGGATCCGTCACCGTGCCAGAGAGCGCGCCAGTGTTCGCCGTTTGCGCTATGAGGCACGTTGCGCCGGCTGTAAACACTATCGCCGCGAGCAGGCACACCAATAATATCCGGGTCCCCTTCATCTTGTTTTTCTCCTTGGGTCGCGGCCTCGATTGTTGGACCGTGACCAAATCCCCGCCCAATGGTGGCGCTACTTACTACGTTAAAATTCACGTGTCAATAAAAATATGTACGCATTCGAGGGAAATCGCATTGAGCCTGCGTTGCGGAGGCTCGACTATGTGTACAACCATGTAACGTCTGTATGCATAAATAGGCCGGAGTGTGTGCAGAGCCTTCGGTAGTCGCCAGCCCAGAGCCACTCTCTCGAGTATTTCCCGGTTTGGGAGGAGAAACGGGAAATTTATCAGTAAAACTACTAATGCGGAGCTTAAATAACCAAGTGTATACATTTAAGGTGTTGACAATCGCTCTTTGTTAGTAGTAAACACCGCACTACGTAGTCGAACGGTCCAGGGTGGGCCGATCCTTTAGCAAGCGTTGAAGCCAAAAGGAGGGGGAATGTATAACGGGCCTCGTGCGCTTCGGTGTGTCCGCACGTTTCTGGTTGTCGCCTTCGCTGTTTTACTTCTCAACGTCGTCCAGTCACAGGGTCAAACGCAGACCGCCACGATTTCGGGTACAGCGACGGATAGCTCCGGCGCCGTGCTTGCAGGCGCAAAAGTCGACGCCACCAATACTGGAACCAATATCACGCAATCTACTGTGACCGATGCTCAAGGCCGTTACACCATCCCGCAGCTACAGGTTGGCGCCTATAGCGTCCAGGCTTCGATGTCCGGCTTCAAAACCGTCGTCCACGGCGGCATCACACTGAGCATCGGCGCCACGATCGTCGTGGACTTTGCGCTGCCTGTCGGCCAAGTAAATCAGACAGTGAACGTGGAGGGCGAGGCGTCGCAGGTTGAAACCCAGACATCCGAAGTTTCCACCCTTATCAGCCCCACGCAGATGCGCGATCTCCCGCTCAATGGCCGCAATTTCGAACAACTCATCACGCTTGCCCCTGGAGTGTCGACAGTGGGCGCGGCGCTCAATGCGGTCACGGGCCGGCTGTACGGAATGCAGGACAATTATTCGGTCGCCGGATCACGACCCACGGGACAGATGTTTTTGCTGGACGACACGGATGTTCGCGACTTCTGGGAGCACGGCACCGGGTCGGGCTATGCCGCTACGTCTCTCGGCGTCGAAGCCATCGGCGAATTCCAGGTGTTGACCAACACCTACACCGCGCAGTTTGCGGGCAACGGGGCCGTGATCAACGCGACTTCGCGCTCCGGAACCAACGACCTTCACGGCGGTGCGTACGAGTTTTTTCGCAACAACGTTCTGGACGCCCGCGATATCGTCGATCCGGTCAGCGGCCCCCCGCCCTTCAGGCGAAATCAATTTGGCGGCGATCTCGGCGGTCCCGTTAAGAAGGATAAACTGTTCTTCTTCGGAAACTACGAGGGTCTCCGGCAAAGCCTTGCGACGACGATGGACATCTTTCTCCCCGAACCGTACACCGTGCAGGGAAAGCTTCCGTGCAATGCCGCTGGCGGGAACGGGGCTAATCCAGTCGTGGGGTTAACAGGTTGCACACCTTCAACCGCGGCCAACAGCACACAGCCTGGAGTCTTGATTGGAACTGTTCCAGGTGCTAACGCTACCTCGGAGCAAATCGCGGCGCTGTATAGCCTCTGCAAGGGATGCCGCCCGATTACACCCAACGTCACAAGCACGAACATCCCTGGAGGCTGCCTTACGATAGGCTGCGATCTGGGAGGATATTACGAGACCGCTGGCCAGCCGCCGCTGACCATCGACGAAAACTACTACATGGGCCGTGTCGACTACACGCTGGGCCAGAATGATTCGATGTTCGCTCGCTTCACCTTCGACAACGCAAACATCGGCGACCCGCGCGATCCGTACCAAATCTTCCCGGAAACGGATCACACGCGAAACCAGTTCCTTACGATCACGGAAAGGCATATCGCTTCCGCCACACTCGTGAACTCAATCCATTTCGGCTTTGTCCGTGTCAACGAGAATTCCGCCGCTCAGCCGGCCCTCACTGCGGCGCAAATATCCAAGGCATCGGCCTTCTCGACGGCTCTCGGCGGCCCTGCCATCACTACTGACCCTTTGAAGTTCGTGAGCACCCAACCTGGCGAATTACCGCGCCAAGACGGCCAGCAGGGTGGCTTCGAGCAGGTTATCTTTCCGATGGGGCCTGACCCGAATCGGCCGGACGAGATCATTCAGAACAAGTTCAGCGGCGCCGACGACGTCACTTGGACTCATGGCGCACACAGTCTGAAGATCGGGGTTGTGGTCACGAGAGTGCAAACTCAGAACCTTCAGACGGCTTACTCTAATGGCGGCTTCTTTCTTTCCTATGCCGACTTCGCGCCCTTCGGCCGGCTGAACTATGACGCGGAATACTGGCTCCAAGGTTTGCCGTTCGAGGCCTTCGCGGTCCCGACAGTCCCAGCTTTGAACAACGCGACTCGATACTTCCGGGAAATCGAGATCGCTCCCTATATCCAGGACGACTGGAAAGTGACCTCACGGCTCACGTTGAATCTCGGTTTCCGTTACGATGGCGACACCAATCCAATCGGATGGGCCGCCGGCAACCAGCCGATGACGACCCTCGTCGGTTCGTTCCTCCCGCCTGTTGGTCCCGTCGCTCCTGCGGGCGGCCTTCCCGTATTTACGCCCGTGAAGCATGTTTTCGCCCACAACATCAACAGCCTCAACTTCGAGCCTCGCTTCGGATTTGCATTCGATCCGTTCAAAGACCACAAGACGTCGATTCGCGGTGGAGTCGGTATCTTCGACGACCCCACGTCAGGTCGTCTCTGGGAGTCGAACTTTATCAACACAGCTCCATCGGGCTCCTCGTTTCTCATTTTCCCGCCACCCAGTTTCCCGAATCTATGCGCGACCGGATGTAATCCTCCGGGTGCGACAAGCGAATTCGCCGGCGTGACATATCAGCCCGATGGCGTCTCGCCGTACCAGATCACATACAACCTGGACGTGCAGCGACAATTGTGGACCGCGACGGTGCTGTCGGTTGGATATGTAGGTTCTGTGAATCGTCACCTTTGGAATCAGGGCGACATCAATCCTCCGATGTGCACCACGTTTCCGAACTGCACTGCCCTGCCACTTGTTCCAAAATCCGCCCCGACCAGCTCAGGAGGAGGTATAAGTTTCTTTCCTGGAAGCGCCAACGAGTGCCTTCCTGGGGTCGGCGAGAACGATTCGGATACGGGCGTAGCGGGCTCAGGAAAGGGCTGCTACGGAAGCGGCGTGCAATTCCCTGTCCCTGTGGGCGGTCAAACGGGCCCGCGAATTAACGCTGCGTTGTTCGGATCCTTGATTCAGGCCTACAACACCGGTGCTTCGAGCTATAACTCCCTGCAAGTCGCCCTGAACCACCAGTTCGCGCGGAACTTTGTCGGTCAGTTCAACTACACCTGGTCGCATTGCATCGACAACGGATCTTTTGCTTCTTCCTTGGAGGAATTCGCGCAGCTGGTCATCGATCGTTACAACCAAGCCTATTCCTATGGGAACTGCACCTTCGACATTCGCAACAACATCAGCGCCAACGTGCTTTACTCGTTGCCCTTTAAGGGGAACCGATTAGTCGAAGGGTGGCAAGTCTCGTCGATCGTGGGCATTCATAGCGGATTGCCGTTGAACGTCTACAACAACTCCACGACCGGAACCGATCCCGCGTTCTTGGGTACCCAGTGGGGTTCACAAGCAAATTACACCTTCGCGCCCGGATGTCATCCCAACCACATCGTGGACAAGGCGGTGGCGCCCGGAGTCTACCAGTGGTTCGATCCTGCGTGCTACGAGGCAACCGCTCCGGGATTCTTGGGTGACGTGCAGCGAGACAGCCTGCCCGGTCCCGGCACTCTCGACGCTGACATTTCCATCATCAAAGACACGAAGATTACCGAGCGCCTGAACGTGCAGTTCCGCGCGGAGTGCTTCAACTGCGTCAATCACTTCAACCTCGGCGGCACGGGAGCGGGTGTACTCGGCGAAATCAATGCGCCCGCCGGCACCACCGGCCAGAGCACGTTCTCTCAGTCGCCAGTGGTGACGCCGCGGCAGATTCAGTTTGCGTTGAAGTTCGAGTTCTAAGATCAAACGACGATTCTGTGCTGCGCGATGGTTCTCTTCGGCGCGCAGCACAGAATTCGAATTTCGGCTTCTGCAATCGTGACCTCACCCGACCCAGGTTCCCGCTCGGGCACAAAAGATTGTACTTGCATGCGTTCCCTATTTTTATGTATACACTTACATTAGTCTTGTGCCCATTATGCTCCGCAAAAACTCGCGAGTCGTCGTAAGAATTCGGGAAATGATCCTGCACGGCGAACTGCAGCCGGGCCAGCGCGTGCGCGAGGTCGAGCTTGCCAATAGCCTCGGCGTTTCGCGGACTCCTGTTCGCGAGGCGTTGCCAATCCTCGCGCAGGAAGGAATCCTGATCCAGCTGGATACGCGCGGGTTCGTGGTGCGCGAATTCAGTCCGCAGGAAATCATGGACGCGATCGACGTCCGCGGCGTTCTCGAAGGGCTGGCTGCGCGCACGCTCGCCGAGCAGGGAGCTCCGCGCCGCCTGATTCAGTCGCTGTACGACTGCCTTCGCGAGGGTGACGACATCTTTGGCAAGCGTCACCTCATCGAATCAGACGAGGACCGCTACGGAGAGATGAACAAGCAGTTTCACTTTCTAATCGTGAGCGGCTCCGGGAGCAAAGTGATCGCGGACGCCATCGAGCGCAACAGCCGCATTCCATTCGCCGCCGCACACGCGATCGCCTTCGATCGCGTCGATCTCACCCGCATGTTCGATTTCCTTTGGTACGCGCACCGCCAGCATCACGCAATCGTGCAAGCGCTCGAGATCGGCGAAGGCGAGCGAGTCGCTGCACTGATGTTCGAGCACGCCTATGGAACCAAGGTCAGCATCAACATGGCACGAAGGGTATGGAGACCGTCCGCAGAGGACGACGACTCAGATCCTCTCGAGAAAGAGACCGCGGATGCGCCGCAGAAACCGGCAGCGTTGGGCGGTTTGCTCGTATGATTGCAGCCCTTGCGCGCGTCAAAGCCATCTCGTGCATACCCTTGTACACAAAGTTGCCCGCGCGTATACTCTCCGGCGGACAACTCGAGAGAGGATCGCGTTAGCAACTGAGCTTGCCGCTTTTCTCGCCGAACAGTGGCATCCGAACTGGAGTTCTGGGCCATCTTTGCTTCGCAACACGCCAGACACTCCTTCCACTAATCAAAAGGAGAACCAACCAGTGGGCTACAAGAATTTAGAGGAAGTTTTGCAGGCCGCCGGGAGCCCGGTGAAGCATCTGCGCAATTCGCAGACGGGCCCCTATGTGTATCCCGTCGTCCTGAGCGAATATTCGAACTGGCGAGACGAGCAGCGCGCGTGGCAGCAGACCTGCGTCCTTTTCAATCAGTCCTATCACATGACGGATATGTATGTGCAGGGTCCCGACGCGCTGAAGTTGCTCACGGATCTCGGCGTAAATAGCTTCAAAGGGTTCGAGCCCAACAAGGCGAAGCAGTTTGTTCCGTGCAATTACGACGGCTACGTAATCGGCGATGTGGTTCTCTTCTATCTTGAGAAGGATCTCTTCAATCTCGTCGGGCGTCCGTCCGTGCACAACTGGGTGCAATACCACTGCGAGACCGGCCGCTACAATGCGAAGTGCGAGAGAGACGAAAGAGCTGCCGCCCGATCGGGACCGATCGTTCGCAAGGTTTATCGCTTCCAGGTGCAGGGTCCGAACGCGATGAAAGTGATTGAGAAAGTCACCGGCAAGCCCGCCCCGGAACTCAAGTTCTTCAACATGACTTCGATCTCGATCGCAGGTAAAGCGGTCCGCGCGTTGCGCCACGGTATGGCGGGGCAGCCCGGCTTGGAAATTTTTGGCCCTTGGGACGAGGGCGATGCGGTGAAGGCGGCGATCGTCGAGGCCGGCAAGGAATTCGGCCTTCGGCTTGTGGGCGCGCGAGCCTATTCGTCCAACACGCTGGAATCCGGCTGGATTCCCTCGCCGATGCCCGCGATCTACAGTGGCGAAAAGATGAAGAAGTATCGCGAATGGCTTCCCGCGAACACTTACGAAGCGATCGCCTCCCTCGGCGGCAGCTTCTATTCCGACAACATCGAGGACTACTACCTCACTCCGTGGGATCTCGGATACGGCCCGATCGTGAAGTTTGACCACGACTTCATCGGACGTGAGGCTCTCGAGAAAATGGCGACCAAGCCGCATCGCAAAAAGGTTACGCTCGCGTTGAACGACGAGGACGTGACTCGCGCGCTGGGCACCATGTTCCAGAAAACGAACCGAGCCAAGTATTTCGATTTCCCCTCGGCCGTCTATTCGACGCTGCCTTACGACAAGGTGCTGAGCAATGGCAAGAAAGTCGGCATCTCTACCTGGTGCGGCTATAGCTCGAACGAAGGCAAGATGCTCACTCTCGCGATTCTCGATGCGGAGTACGCAGAACCCGGCACGGATGTGACGTTCGTCTGGGGCGAAGAAGGCGGCGGGTCGTCGAAGCCGACGGTCGAGCGCCACGTCCAGACGGAAATTCGCGCCGTCGTGAGTCCCGTGCCCTACGCCGAAGTTGCGCGAACCCAGTACGCGGAGGGTTGGCGGACGCATCAGAGCGTCGGCGGAGCCCAGGTCACGAGCCAAAAGTAAAAGCAGAGTCGCGCAGGCGGTTCACGTCGCTTTGGGCTGACGCAGGTCACGGTGAGGAGCCGATATTCCGGTCCGTGGCCTGCGTCAACCAGTTTTGGCAGTTGCTGAAGGATCGTCTCCGCAGAGAAGGTCGCCCAAATTAACCCCTCAAACACTGACATCGGAGCTTTGGCGAAATTCGCCGGTGAGCCGGGTTTTGTCCTGTTGCGTGAAGAGTCCGGTTGGCGAATGTATCGCCGTCCCGTGCGGATTTTGTCGGCCCGCAACTCCGGCGAACTCGATCAAGTCCTCGCGGAAATCAATCAGCATGTGAGCTCGGGTGGAGAAGTTGCGGGCTTTTTCTCCTACGAGGCTGGCTATGCGCTCGAGCCAAGGCTCGGCCATCTACTCGGAGATCGAGACGATCCGTTGTGTTGGTTCGGTCTCTACGACTCGGCTGAGACGCTGGGCGAACTCGCGTTTCCGGCTGATGGCGTCGAACACATTATTCGCGGTCTCGAGCCAGGCATCTCCCGCAATGAGTTTGACCGCGCCCTGGATGCTATTCACGAGTGGATAGCGGCCGGCGATGTCTACCAGATCAATTTCACCTATCGCGAATCCTTTGAATCGCTCTCGTGTCCATGGTGTCTATTCGCTTCGCTATGCCATCGACATCCCGTCCCTTACGCCGCGTTCGTAAATGCCGGACGCGAACAAATCGTTTCCCTGTCGCCGGAATTGTTCTTCCAGATTCGCGATCGGCGCGTCGTAGTCAAGCCGATGAAGGGAACAGCGGATCGCGGCCTCACTCTTGAAGACGATGTCCGCTCCGGCGCGGCCCTGCAGGCAAGCGAGAAAAATCGCGCCGAAAATGTGATGATCGTCGATCTCATGCGCAACGATCTCGGCCGCATCTGCGCCACAGGCTCCGTCAAGACGACGCGCCTCTTCGAAGTCGAGCGCTTCCCGTCCGTGTGGCAGATGACGTCCACAATCGAGGGCCGCCTCAACGAAGACTGCACGCCCGAGTCGGTCATCCGCGCCCTTTTCCCCTCCGGGTCGGTCACGGGTGCCCCCAAGATCCGCGCCATGGAGCTCATCGCGGAACTGGAAACCACTCCACGCGGCGTCTACACCGGCTCAATTGGTTATTTCGCTCCAGGCCAGTCTCAATTCAACGTCGCCATTCGCACGGCCGAATTGCGCGACGGCAGGGGCCTGATGGGCGTCGGAGGCGGGATCACCTACGATTCGTCGACCCCTGATGAATGGAAGGAATCTCAATCCAAGGCTGCCTTCCTCACTCAGGAATCGCCCGATTTCAAGATCATCGAAACCATGCGTTGGGACGGAGAATATCGTCTCCTCGAAGAGCACTTGGAGCGCATGCGCGCATCCGCCGAATACTTCGGATTTCGATTTCGCGACGTTGATGCTCGCAGAGTGCTCGAAAATGCCGCCCTCGCATTTGGCACCGGCCCTCAAAGGGTCAGGCTGCTGCTGGCGCAGGACGGTTCCCTTGAGCTTGAATCCAGCGCGATCGACTTCACTCCGTTTGGCCGGGTTCGTCTCGCTTCGCAAACCGTGCTTAGCTCCGATCGCTTCCTCTACCACAAGACGACACGCCGCGAGCTATACACTCGGGAGTGGGTCGCCGCGAAAGCCGCGCACTGTGACGACGCGCTTTTTTTCAACGAGCGCGGCGAGCTCACCGAAGGCGCGGTTCACAACGTCTTCGTCGTCAACGGCGACGTGTGGCGTACTCCTGCCGTTTCGTGCGGCGTTCTGCCCGGCACCTACCGCGCGTCCATCTTGAAGAACCGTCGCAACGCACGAGAGGCTGTGCTCACTCTCGACGATCTCAACCGCGCAGATGCCATCTACCTGTGCAACAGCGTTCGCGGGATGTTCCAAGTCCAGCTTTCGAACGATCAGGAAGACCAGCAGGGTCCTCATTTCCGGAATCGTTTTCGCCGGCCGAAAGTGATGCTGCCTTCGCGCTGAACTCAATGCAAATGCCCGAGAGGAATGCAACTATGCTCCGCAAGTTTGTCTTGAACGCGGTCGCCGTCGCCATGATCGCCACGCCCTTTTCGCACGCCGCGAAAGCGCAAAGCGCGGGTGACTGGCCCTTCTACAGGGGCTCCCTCGACGGTAAGGGTTACTCGCAGCTGAACCAAATCAACGCTGGCAACGTTGCAACGCTGAAGCAGGCCTGGTCCTACGAACTCTCCGGTCATGGGGGACTGGAAGTCACGCCGATCGTGGTTGCAGGTGTGATGTACGTTCCGGGCCTCAACAAAGTGCTCGCTCTCGACGCCGACACTGGAAAAGAAATCTGGCATTATGATGTTTCGAACCCGTCAACGCGCGGCGTGGCTTATTGGCCGGGCGACAAAGACCACGCTCCGCGCATTGTCTTCACTACCTTCGCCCGCAAAGTGGTCGAGCTCGACGCCGCGACCGGGCAACCGGTGCCCACTTTCGGCAAGGATGGAGTGATCGAGCTCGCAGTCGGCTACAACGGCGTTCCAACGGTTTACAAGAATCTCGCCTTTCTCGGCGCCAGCGTCGGCGAATTGCCTGTTGGTCCTCCTGGCGATACGCGCGCGATCGATGTCTTGACCGGCGCCCTGGTCTGGGACTTCCACACGGTCCCGCAGCCGGGTGAGGTCGGGCACGACACTTGGCTCAACGATGGCTGGAAGGGACGCTCCGGCACCAACGTCTGGGGTTGGTACATGACCGTCGACGCCCAGCGCAACCTGCTCTACATGCCGGTTGGCGGGCCCTCGCCCAACTACTATGGTGGCGATCGGCCTGGCAATGACCTTTTCGGCAATTCCGTCGTTGCCGTCGACGCAGACACCGGCAAGCTCAAGTGGTATTTCCAAACTGTCCACCACGATTTGTGGGATCAGGATCTGCCGCCCGGCCCCGGACTGGTCGATATCAAGCAGCACGGCAAAGATATTCCCGCACTTATCGCTATCGGGAAGACGGGCTTGATGTTCATTCTCAATCGCGATACCGGCAAGCCGGTGTTCGGCGTCGACGAGCGCCCCGTTCCGAAGGTCGACGTTCCCGGCGAGTGGTATTCGCCCACGCAACCGTTTCCCGTGAAACCTCCGCCGCTAGCTCGCATGAGTTACAAGCCTGAAGATATCGTCACCGCCGACGACACGACTCCCGAGCACGCGAA
>Ga0335072_10007968_pt1 | contig 15402 bp, 13 predicted proteins | sample Lox_Sample_21_FD_206725 | JGI IMG/M metagenome (GOLD analysis project Ga0335072, IMG submission 206725) | Soil microbial communities from Loxahatchee National Wildlife Refuge, Florida, United States - Lox_Sample_2.1 | ecosystem: Environmental > Terrestrial > Soil > Wetlands | place: USA... | reverse complement strand
CTGGCGTCCCACGCCTTCCCGTTCACTTCATCGCCGCCGACGTGGAAAAAATGGTCCGGAAAAAGTTTGGCCATTTCGCCGAAGAGCTGGTCGAGGAATTTGTAGGATTTCTCGTTCGTGGGATCGAACGCGGGATCGAAGATGCCCCATTTTCTTTCGATTTGGTAAGGGCCCGGCAAACTGGCAAGCTCGGGGTATCCGACGAACCAAGCCGCGCAATGGCCGGGCACGTCGAATTCAGGAACGATGCGGACGCCGCGGTCGCGCGCATAAGCAATCAGATCGCGAATTTCATCCTGAGTGTAGTAAAGACCGTCGGAGCCCATTTCCTGGAGCTTCGGGAATTTTTTGCTCTCGACGCGAAAGCCTTGATTGTCGGACAGATGCCAGTGGAGCACGTTCATCTTCACGGCTTCGAGGCCGTCGATATTCCGCTTGACCACATCCAGCGGGGTAAAATGGCGCGCCGAATCGATCATCAGCCCGCGCCAGGGAAATCGCGGTTTGTCGCTGATGGTGACGGCGGGAGCTGCGAAACCATCGGGTGAGACGTCGACTAGCTGAAGAAAAGTTTGCAGGCCGTGCAGGACGCCAAGCGGATTTGGCGCGCTGAGCTTAGCGCCAGTGGCACTGACTTCGAGAGTGTAAGACTCGTCTTCGCCGAGCTCCTGAATTTCCTTGCTGGCATGATCGGTGTGAATCACAAGGATGGCGCTGGATGCGGCGCCCGGTTTCAAAACCAGTGGGATGCCCGTCTCACGGGAGAGCTGCCGGAGAAACCGCTCCGCGGCGCGATCCAATCGTGGTTCCGTGTAGCCGGTGAATCCAACAGAGAACGAAGCGTCCACCAGGAGATGACCTGAGCCAACTTGGACGTTTGCTGGGAGAGGCATGAGATGGAGCGTCGGGGACTCCTGCGGCAGCGCCGATGAAGGAATCATCAAGACACTCGACAAAAGCAAACCGAGACCTCGTAGCGAGGGGCCAACAGCCATATTTTCAGAGCTCCTTTGGAAATCGCGCGCAAAAGCAGTCCGCGATTGCTTCTGCTCGAATGCAGCAAGGAGGATACTGTCATAGTCGGTGCCGGATACGAAAAGGAAATCTGCGCCTCACGGGACGGCGGACCGCTGGCGGCGAAAGTTTGCCCCGCACCTATCGCCCGGCGTGGGTTAGGATAAGATATTCGATGCGGCGCACATGAAAACATCCATCGCCATCTATCCCGGCTCGTTTGACCCGGTTACGAACGGCCATCTCGACTTGATTGAGCGCGGCGAAAAAATGTTTGACCTGCTGATCGTCGCGGTGTTGCGCAACGCCGAAAAGCAGCCGCTCTTTTCGGTCCAAGAGCGCGTCGAGATGCTTCGCGAGGTCACCAAACAGTGGACGGCTGTGGAGGTGGACGTTTTCGACGGCTTGCTCGTCGATTATGCGCGCAAACGCGGTGCTGGCGTGATTTTGCGCGGCATTCGCGCAGTCTCGGACTATGAGTACGAGTTGCAGATGGCGCTAATGAACCGCAAACTCGAGCCACGGCTCGAAACAGTTTTCATGTTACCCGGGCTTTCTTATAGTTATCTCAGCTCGAAGCTGGTGCGAGAAATCGCGCAATTGGGAGCGTCGCTGAAGGGGCTGGTGCCGTCGATTGTCGAAGAACGGCTGAAGGCAAAGGTTTCGTAGTCAAGTATTTAGGCGCCAATTTGGGCGCTAACAGACACAGAAAAAGACAGGCAAAAGCCTGTCCTACTAGGAGAAAGCGTGCAACTCACCGAACGCATCAATCGCATACAAATCTCGCCGACAGCAGCGGTCATCGCGGAAGCCGACCGGCTGAAATCGCAGGGCGTGGACATCGCCGACTTCGGCCCGGGCGAGCCGGACTTCCCGACACCCGAACACATCAAGAAAGCGGCGATCAAGGCCATCGAAGAAAATAGAACCAAGTACACGCCGACGCCGGGAATCATGCCGCTGCGCGAAGCGATTTGTGCGTGGCACAAGCGCGAACTCGGCTCGGATTACACGCCGAAGGAGTGCATCGTCACGGTGGGCGGCAAGCACGGCATCTTCAATGTGATGAGCGTGCTGGTACAAGCGGGCGATGAAGTGATCATCCCAGCGCCGTACTGGGTGAGCTTTCCGGACATCGTCAAGTACGCCGGGGGTACGCCGGTCTATGTCGAGACGAGGCCTGAAGAGGGTTTCAGCGTAAAAGCCGGGGCGATTGAAAAAGCTATAACTCCGAAAACGAAACTCTTGATTCTGAATTCGCCGAGCAATCCGACGGGCGGCGTCGTTCCGCCGGACGAATACGCCCGCATCCTGGCCGTCTGCAAGAAACACAACGTCTGGCTGATCGGCGACGAGTGTTACTCGCATTTTACGTACGAGCCGCACAAGCCATTTTCGATCGCCAGCGCGCCGGACTCGAAGAACAACGTCATCATCATCGGGTCGGTCTCGAAGACATTTGCGATGACCGGCTGGCGCATCGGCTATACGCTCGCACCCGCTGAGTTGATTGCCGCCTTGACAAAATTGCAGAGCCAGTCCACATCGAACCCAACGTCGATCGCCCAATACGCGGCGTTGGAAGCCATGCGCGGCTCGATGGACTCGGTCCCCGTGATGCTCGCGGAATACGATCGGCGGCGCAAACGCATCGTCGAGGGCCTGAACGCCATTCCCGGCGTGAAGTGCGAAATGCCCGGCGGCGCATTCTACGCGTTTCCGAACGTGGCAGCGCATCTCTCGAACGGCTCGAGTGGTCACGCTATCGCGAAGGACACGTCCGAGCTTGCCAAACTGCTGCTTGATCATGCGCGCGTTGCGCTGGTCGCCGGAGAAGGCTTTGGGGCGCCGGGTTATCTGCGGCTTTCGTACGCCACGTCCATCGAACGCATCGACGAAGGCTTGCGGCGACTCGAGCGCTTCTTCACCCGCGTCGAAGCCGCAGCCTAAAACGTGAGCGATCTTCCGAATCATCCCGAACCATTTCGCATCGAGCCGGTATTCAACCCGCGCCTTTGGGGCGCGAAATCTCTTGCGCCGCTTTTCCCAGAGAAAACGAACCTCGCCGAGCCGCTCGGCGAAGCTTGGCTGACGGGCGTCGATTGCAAAATCGCGACGGGACCCTTCGGCGGCAAAACCCTAGGCGAAGCTTGGCGCGAAATGCCCGCCGAGTGGCGCGGAACCAAACTGGCATCGACGCCCGATTTTCCGCTCCTCGTAAAATTCATATTTCCTACGGATAAGCTCTCGGTCCAGGTCCATCCCAACAACGCATATGCCTCAAGCCACGAAAAAGCGGCAGGTGGCCACGGCAAAACGGAAATGTGGCACGCCGTCTCCGCGGAACCCGGGGCTCGCGTCCTTGTAGGACTGATACCGAATGCAGACGAAGAGCGATTTCTAAAGGCCATCGAAACACAAACTCTGGAAGACCTCTTCGTTCATTGGCGCGTGCAACCGGGAGACACTTTTTTTGTTCCCGCCGGCACGCCGCACACGATCGGCCCAGACATGATCCTCTGCGAGATCCAGCAATACTCGGATCTAACCTATCGCGTTTATGACTATGGCCGAGTGGATGCGCACGGCAAAGCGCGTGAGTTGCACATCAAAAAAGCTCTGGATGTAATTGAATTCGGCCGTCCCATTCACGCCAAAGTGTCGCGAATTCGTTTGCCCGCGCACGGCTCTCAAAAATATCTGTTAGCCGCTTGCCCTTACTTCGCCACGGAACGATGGAAAGACTCCGTGCGGATGGATTTCCAGCCGGACTCCGAGCACTTTGATCTGTTTGTCATTCTGGCTGGGGGCGGAGATTTCTCTTGGGACGGCGGCGCGGCAAAGTATCGGTGCGGCGAGTGCTGGCTGGTTCCCGCGAGTCTCGGAAACCTCGCGATAAATCCCAAGGAGCTTACTAAGATTCTGCGAACCTATGTTCCAGATTTGCCTAAGCTGCGGGCTGGTTTCGAGAAGCGTGGTCTTTCGTCGCAAGAGATTTCAAAGACAGTCTTTGATTAGGGCGCCATGAGCAGATCGGAGAAATTACTCGCAACGCATGCCGTGATTCTCGCCGGAGGCCGCGGCACGCGCTTTTGGCCCCGCAGCCGCACGCGCACGCCCAAGCAACTTCTGAACATCGTCGGCAAAGAGACGATGCTTGAACAAACCGTCGGCCGCCTGCTCCACCTTTTCCCGGCGCCGCACATTTGGACCGTCACGAATACCGAGCAAGCCGCCGCCGTCAGAAAGCATCTCCCCGCCGCTGCCCGCAAATGCGTATTGACCGAACCCGTTGGACGCAACACCGCCGCCGCAATCGCGCTTGCCGCTGTGCATGTGCGTCACGCCGCAAGAGGCGATGCTCTTATGGCCGTTCTTCCCTCCGATCAATTCATTGCCGATACGGAGAAATATCACCGCGTCGTCCGCGCCGCTCTCGAAGTCGCGCGCGATCCAGGCCGCATGGTTGTTCTCGGTATCCCGCCGACGCGTCCCGAAACCGGGTTCGGCTACGTCGAGCGCATGGGGGACGCGCTTCATTCGCTCGGGTTCCCCGTTTTCGCCGTCCGCCGCTTTACGGAAAAGCCTGCCCTCGATCTCGCCAAAGAGTATGTCGCCTCCGGAAATTATCATTGGAATGCGGGGATGTTTTTCTGGCGCGTCTCCACATTCCTCGAAAATTTGAAGAAGTTTCTTCCGAAAACGCACGAAGCTTTGGAATCGCTTGCCGAGGCCATCGGCAAGAAAACCTATGAGCGCCGTCTCCGCGCCATTTATCCCAAACTCGAAAATATTTCCGTCGACTACGCCATCCTGGAAAACGCCACGCGCCAGGAAGGCTCGCCGCAAGCGTATGTCATTCCCGCTGAAATCGGCTGGAGCGACATCGGTTCCTGGGCCGCTGTCTACGAACTCCTCGCAAAACAATTCGGCGATAACGTACTCGCCGGCCACGGCCTCGCGCTCGACGCTTCCGGCAATTTTCTGTACAGCCCGAAGAAATTCGTCGCCGCCATCGGCGTCCGCGACCTCGTCGTTGTCGAGACTCCTGACGCTCTCCTCATCGTTCCCCGCGACCGCGCCCAAGATGTCGCCAAAATCGTGAAAGCTCTCGAAGAGCAAAAGCTTAAGAAGCTGTTGTAACGACGTTCGCCTGCCATTTCAGTCCAATGCGGCTATTTGGCGAATATATCGCTTCGCGTATACTTCCTCTTGTCCCTCATGCCTGCGATTAAATTTGGAACTGACGGCTGGCGCGGCGTTATCGCCGAAGACTTCACCTTCGCGAACGCACGGATCGTCGCGCAGGCTATTGCGCGCTATGTTGTTCGCGGCGAAGATGCGCGCAAGGGCGTGCTAATCGGCTACGACCGCCGGTACGCTTCCGACCGCGTTGCAGCGGCGGCTGCGGAAGTCATCAGCTCCACCGGCACGCCAGTTTGGCTGACCGACAAACCCTGTCCCACTCCGGCCATCAGTTTCCTCGTGCGCCAAAAAGGCGCAGCCGGCGGCATCGTTGTTACCGCCAGCCACAATCCTTATCGCTGGAATGGCATGAAGTACAAAGCGAGCTATGGGAGCAGCGCTCTTCCATCCATCGTCGTCCAAATTGAAAAAGAGCTCGCCGAAGTTTTGCAAAGCGATGTCCCGTCCTTGCCGTCGCGCAAAGACTTGATTCATTCGCTTGAGCCTCGCGACCCATATCTCGATGCGCTCGAAAAACTCGTCGATTGGGATCGCCTTCGCAAATCCAAGTTCCGCTTCGTCTCCGACGCCATGCACGGTTCGGCCGCTGGTTTTCTTGTTGCGCTCTTCAAACGCAATGGCATCGCTTGCGACGAAATTCGCGGCTCGCGCGACCCGCTCTTCGGAAGCGTGAATCCCGAACCCATCGAGCCGCACATCGAAGCCCTCCGCAAGGCCGTGCTTGCGGGGAAATACGACGCTGGCTTCTGCGCCGACGGCGACGGCGACCGCATCGGCGCCATCGATCGCGACGGCTCATTCATCAACCCGCATCAAATCTTTGCGCTGCTCGTCTGGCACTTGGCCGGCACGCGCAATCTTCAAGGTGACATCGCCAAAACTTTCAGTGTCACAAAACTAATCGACAAACTCGCCGCCAAATTCGGCCGCAAACTCCACGAAGTTCCTATCGGCTTCAAGTACATCTGCGAACTCATGCTCGAACAGAACATCTTGATCGGCGGAGAAGAAAGCGGCGGCATCGGCACAAGCCTCTATCTGCCCGAGCGCGACGCCACCGTTTCCGCGCTCTTTCTAGCGGAGCTGATGGCCTGGCACGGCAAATCGCTTGGCGAATTGCTCGCCGCGCTGCATGCCGAATTCGGCGAGTATCATTACGGCCGTGTCGATCTCGACGTTACGCAATCGCAAAAGCAAAAAGCCGTCTCGCATTTCTCCAACGGCCATTTCAACTCATTGCTCGACTGGCCGATCGTGCGGCGGGAGAATATGGACGGCATCAAAGTGTATCTGGACGAAATCGGCTGGGTGATGGTCCGTGCTTCCGGCACGGAAAATGTCCTGCGGATCTATTCCGAAACGTCGAAGCCCGAAACGACGCGCCGCGTCCTTTCGGCCGTAACGCAACTCGTTCAGAATTTGTAGGTGAACATGGATACCGTCAATCTCAGGAATAAATTCGGTCTCATCTCCGACTATTGGAATCCTCGCATCATCGGCGAACTGAACGATTGCCACATCAAGGCCGTCAAGCTCAAAGGCGAGTTCGTTTGGCATCACCACGACGACGAAGACGAACTTTTTCTCGTTGCTAAAGGCACGCTGCGCATGAAATTCCGTGATCGCGAAGCGCTCGTACACGAAGGGGAATTCATTATAGTTCCTCGCGGCGTCGAGCATTGCCCCGTTGCGGACGAAGAAGTACACCTCGTCCTGATGGAACCGAAATCAACGCTCAACACAGGAAACATTACAAACGAAAGGACTGTTGCCCAGCTTGAGCGCATCTGATCCGCGTCCTTGCTACGGCCACCGCTGAAAATCCAATGGACCACCGCTTCTACACTCTCGACGTTTTCACCAACTCGCGCTTCGAAGGCAATCCTCTGGCGGTCTTCACGGACGGTGACAGCCTTTCGGACGTTCAAATGCAAGCAATAGCGCGAGAGATGAATCTTGCCGAAACCGTCTTCGTGCAGAAGCCCACCGACGAGCGCGCTTTGGCTCGCTTGCGCATTTTCACGACCCGTGAAGAGCTGAGACTCGCTGGCCATCCCGTCGTCGGCACTTGGTTTCTTCTCGCGGAACTCGGCGTAGTTCCCGCGCAAGAAGGCGGCGTGCACGTGATGCAGGAAACGGGCGCTGGCGTGCTTCCCGTCGAGATTCGTTTCAAGGATGGCCGTCCCCAGCGGGTGACGATGACGCAGACGGAAGCGGCTTTCCGTCCCATCAAGTTTAAGAAAGCTGTTCTGGCAAAGGCGCTCGGCCTGGCGCCAAGGGATTTCGACACGCATCTCGAGCCCGAGTGCGTCTCGACCGGCATCTTCAATTTGATGGTGCCGCTCCGCAATCGAGCCGCGCTCGGTAAAGTTGCCATGAACATGTTTGAGCTGCGCAAGCTCCTCGGCAAAAACGCCACGATGGCCTACTGCTTTGCGCTCGGCAGCAACGGAAAGGTATTCTCACGCGGCATGCTCCCGTGGGAAATTTACGAGGATCCCGCGACCGGTTCGGCTGCGGGCTCGCTCGGGGCATATCTCGTGAAGCATGGCAAACTCGCTCCAGGCCACACGCTGAACCTCCTGCAAGGCGCAGAAATGGGCCGTCCCAGCCACATCGAAGTGGAAGTCACGCAAAGCGGCAAAAAACTGGTTCCGCGAGTGAGCGGCGCCGCCGTCAAAGTCTTTGAAGGCACTATCCGCGTTTAGCCGCTATCCGTCCCGAGCTCTCGCAAAACCTAAACTGCACGTTTGTGGTATAACGTGACGTTTCTTCACCCGGTGGGAACCACCATGAAATTCATTCAAACCTGCTTTATTCTTTCAATATCAGCCGTCACTTTGTGCGCCCAGCAATCTCCTCCCTACAAAGATAAGAATCTGGCAACCCAGGATCGCGTCGCCGATTTGCTTTCGCGCATGACTCTCGAAGAAAAAGTCGCCGAGATTACCGGTGGCCACGGCGAGGACGTGGGCCTTCTGGACACCAGCGGCGAACTTACCTACAAGACGCCCGCGGATTTTTTCAAGGAATCGTACGACGTCAATAACAAAATGACTCCCCGCGTTCGCGCCCTGGCTCACAATGCCATCCAGCGCTATCAAATCGAGAGAACCCGGCTCGGCATCCCCGCCATTTTTCAAGGCGAAGCGCTCCACGGCTTCATGGCTTATGGCAGCACGAGTTTTCCGCAAGCGCTCGGCCTCGCCAGCACCTGGGATCCCGTTCTCGTTAGAGAAGTCTTCACCGTGGCCGCGGACGAAATGGCCTCGACTGGCACAAATCAGGCGTTCTCTCCTGTTCTTGATTTGGCTCGTGACCCGCGCTGGGGACGCACCGAAGAAACTTACGGCGAGGATCCCTATCTCGGCGCCAGAATCGGCGTTGCCGCCATCGAAGGCTTGCAAGGCGACCGTTTTTTTATTGATCACCATCATGTTCTGGCCACCGCCAAACATTTCACCGCGCATGGGCAGCCCGAAAGCGGCACGAATACGGCCCCCGCAAATTTTTCGGAAAGAGAACTGCGCGAATTTTATATGTATGCCTTTGAAGCTGCCGTCCGCGAAGCTCATGTCGGCAGCGTAATGGCCTCTTACAACGAAATCGACGGCATTCCTTCGCACGTCAATCACTGGCTGCTCGATCGCGTCCTGCGCCAGGAATGGGGCTTCGACGGTTACGTGACCTCCGACGGCGAGGGTCTGCAAATGCTCTACAAGGTTCACGGCGTCGCCTCCGGTCCAGACGATGCCGCGCGCAAAGCTCTCGCCGCTGGCGTGGACTTCGACCTCTCCGACGGTTCCGTTTACCGCACCGTCCTCGACCAAGTCAAAGACGGCCGCATTCCGCAGTGGCAACTCGACCGTGCCGTGAGCCGCGTTCTCGCCGCGAAATTCCGCCTCGGCCTCTTCGATAATCCTTACGTCGATCCGGCTTACGCAGAAAAAGTCACGAATAGCCCCAAGCATCGGGCGCTCGCTCTGAAAGCGGCCGAAGAAGAAATCGTTCTACTGAAAAACGACGGTGCGCTCCTTCCCCTCGATCCCAAAAAACTGGAAACCATCGCCGTAATCGGCCCTGATGCCGCCGACGTTCATCTCGGCGGCTATGCGCGCGACCCTGGCCACGGCGTCAGCGTTCTCGAAGGCATCCGCGATTTTCTCGGCTCGAAAGTGAACGTGCTCTACGCCGAAGGCTGCAAGATCACCACCGGAAAACAAGGCTGGGCTGGCTGGTATGAAAACAATTCCCAACTAGCCGATCCCGCCACCCAGCAAGAGAGCATCCGCGAAGCCGTCGAAATCGCCAAAAAATCCCAAGTCGCGATTCTCGTCGTCGGTGAGACCGAAGCCACCAATCGCGAAGCCTGGTCTGAAAATCATCTCGGCGACCGAGATTCGCTCGATCTGCTCGGCGCGCAAAATCAGCTCGTGCAATCCGTCGTCGAGACCGGCGTTCCCACTGTCGTCTTGCTCATCAACGGGCGTCCGCTTTCGATCAATTACATCGCCGAGCATGTTCCGGCCATTCTCGAAGGCTGGTATCTCGGCCAGGAGGGGGGCACCGCCGCCGCTCGCGTCATCTTTGGCGATGTGAATCCCGGCGGCAAGCTGCCGATTTCATTTCCGCGTTCGGTTGGCCAACTACCCGACTATTACAATCACAAGCCCTCTCGGAATCGCAGTTACATCTTCACTTCGCGCGCGCCGCTTTTCCCCTTTGGCCTCGGTTTGAGCTACACCACATTCAAACTCGATAATTTGCGCATCTCGCCGGAAACGATTCTGCCGGGCGGCTCGGTCAAAGTCTCCGTGGATGTCACCAACACCGGCAACCGCCAAGGCGACGAAGTTCCGCAGCTTTATATTCACCAGCGTGTCAGCTCCGTCACTCGTCCTGTTCTCGCGCTCCGCGGATTCCAGCGCGTTCCTCTCCAGCCGGGCGAAAGCACTTCCGTCACGTTCACGTTGTCGCCGGACGACTTGTCAATCTATAACGACCAAATGCAAAAGGTCGTCGAGCCGGGCATCTTTGACGTTTTTGTGGGTTCCAGCTCAAAGACCACTTTGACTGGGCAATTTCAGGTGGCTGCAAACTAGCGCGGCGAAAATTCCCGCTATTCTTTCGGCAGCGTTTTCAGGACGGCGTCAAGAATTCCGTTTACAAACGATCCCGCTTCTTCCGAGGAAAATTTCTTGGCCAATTCCACCGCTTCGTTCAGAATCACCTTCGGTGGCGTGTCCGCGGTTCGCAGCTCATATATCGCCAGCCGCAAAATCGCCCGGTCAATCACCGCGAGCCGCTCGAGCTTCCAATTCTCCGCTTGTTTGACAATCAACTCGTCGATGGCTGCCGTATCCTTCACGGCGCCTTCAAACAAGCTGTTCGCAAAGGCGCGCGTCGAGTCCGAACCCTTCGCCGCCCGCCAAAATTTCGCTTCCAGTTTCGCGGGCTCCTGCTCGCTCATGTCCCACTGGAACAGCATTTGCATCGCGAATTCGCGCGATTTTGTCCGCAGCGACACGTTATTTCTGCCGCGACTTTCCGCTACCGGACGGCTTCGTCTGCGCGCCGCGCAGCTTGCGCGACAAATGCGCCATTTCAATCGCCGCCAGCCCCGCCTCAAACCCTTTGTTGCCGCCTTTCAGCCCCGCCCGGTCGATGGCCTGCTCCAAAGTGTCGCAAGTCAACACGCAGAAAATCAGCGGCACTCCCGTGTCCATCTGCGCAAGCTGCAATCCACGAGCCGTCTCCGAGCAAACATAATCGTAGTGCGAAGTTTCGCCGCGAATTACGCATCCGATCGCTACCAACGCGTCGTAGCGCCCCGTCAACGCCAGTTTTTTCGCCGTCAACGGCAATTCGAACGATCCCGGCACGCGCACGACATCAACGTCCTTACTCGCCGCACCGGCGCGCTCCAGCGCGTCCACCGCAGCGGCGAGCAGCCTCTCGGTAATAAAACTGTTGAACCGGCTCACCGCAATTCCAAACCGCAGTCCCGCCGCGCTCAACCCGCCCTCAATCTTTCCCGTTTGCATCTCTCAGCCTGACTCCCTCTTCTCTGTGCTCTCCGTGTCCCCTGTGCGCCCTGTGTAAAATCTTTTTCTTTTTCTTTTTTCCGAGTTCTACCTTCGACTTTATAACTTCTAGAACTTCATCGCCTTCGGCTTCGTCGAATCCGCATAATCATAAAATCCTCGCCCTGATTTCCTCCCATTCCATCCCGCCAAAACCATTCGCTTCAAAAGCGGTGGCGACGCAAACCTCTTCTCATGAAACTCCTCGAACATAATTTGCGAAATATAATACGTCGTATCCAGTCCCACGAAATCCAGCAAAGTAAGCGGCCCCATCGGATGCCCGCAGCCGAGCTTCATCGAATTGTCAATGTCCTCGATTGATCCCACGCCTTCTTCCAACGCCCGAATCGCGTCCAGCAAGTAAGGCACTAGAAGCCGGTTGACGATAAATCCCGTCGAATCGTGCGCGCGCACCGCCGTTTTCCCCAGCTTCGTCCCAAACGCGACCATTTCTTCGTACACGTCTGCATCCGTCGCGATCGTTCGCACCACTTCCACCAATTTCATCACCGGCACCGGATTAAAAAAGTGCAATCCCACAAACCTCTGTGGCCGTTTCGTAGCCGCCGAGATTTCCGTGATGGTCAGCGACGAAGTGTTGCTCGCAAAAATCGTGGCAGGTGGACACATATTATCCAGCGCCGAAAAAAGTTCGCGCTTCGCTGGCAACTGCTCGATGATCGCCTCGACAATCAAATCGCAATCCTTCAAATCCTCCAGCGTCGTCGTTCCCCTCAATCGCCCGCGAATCTCGCTCTGCACCGCCGGCGTAATCGTTCCTTTCTCCACCAGCCGCGCCAAATTTTTCTCAATCCCCTTCAACCCCTTCTCCACAATCTCCGGCGACACTTCCCGCACCACCGTCGTAAAGCCCGCCGCCGCGCACACCTGTGCGATCCCCGACCCCATCAACCCACACCCCACAACTCCTACTTTTTGAATCGCCATCCTCTGCCTCTTTTGAATTTGACTCGGAATCGCCGGATCGCCGCATCCACCCGGCGAAGGCACCCAAAAGTGTATCACCTACGTTGCGGTTCCCCGACTCCTAGCGAGAGTGTTTCTTCATACTCCTCGTACGCCGGGCAATGAACGGGCCTATTGGAACTCGCGCCTCGCAGGAAAATCAACGATGATCGCGCGCCCATCGCTTAGAGCTTTGACAGAATGTCGTGCGTTGCTGGGAACGATCGCGGCGTGCCCAGGCCGTACGACCTCGGCCATCCCATCGATCGTCATCTCCAGCTCGCCTTCAATCACTTCGTAGACCTCTTCTTCCGGATGAAGGTGCTCGTGAATCGACGCGCCGCGCTTAAAATCATAGTGCGCGAAGGTCATATTCGCCGAGTGGAAGTAGCGCCCATACCAACCAGGCAATCGTTCAGTGACTTTCAGTTTGCTGACGTCAACGATGGGCATGTGAGTCTCACCGAGCTTTGCATCAGGAAATCATCGCGGTTAGCTCCGAGGCACTTTTGCGAAAACGACCGACTTTAGTTCGCCAGCGCCTCCACAATCATCGCAATCCCCTGCCCGCCACCAATGCAAGCCGTCGCCAATCCATACCGCAATCCATTCCGACGCAGTTCGTTCAAAATCGTAATCAGCAGCCGCGTCCCGCTAGCCGCCAGAGGATGCCCCAGCGCAATCGCCCCGCCATTCACATTTGTTTTATCTCGATTCAATCCGAGCACTTTCTCCACCGCCAAATACTGCGCCGCAAACGCTTCATTCACTTCCACGCGATCCATCTGCTCCAGCGTCAGACCCGCCAGCTTGAGCGCTTTTTGCGTCGAGGGTACCGGCCCAATTCCCATGATGCTGGGGTCCACTCCCGCCGTAGCCCACGCCACGATTCTCCCCAGCGGCTTCAGCCCGCGCTCTTTTGCGGTTGCCTCGCGCGTCACGACCACCGCCGCCGCTCCATCCACAATCCCGCTCGCGTTCCCCGCCGTCACAATTCCGTCTTTCTTGAACGAAGGCGGCAATTTCTCCAAAGTCTCCATCGTCGTCTCCGGCCGCCGGTGATCGTCTTCGCTCACCACAACCGTTTTTTTCCCTTGCTTCACTTCCACGGGCACAAGCTCTTCTCGAATTCGGCATGCCTTGTACGCCGCATCCGCTGCTTGCTGGCTGCGCAGTGCATACGCGTCCGCATCACGTCGAGTAATTCCGTTCTGCTCTGCCAATTTTTCTGCCGTCATCGCCATCGGCAATCCGCAAAAGCTGTCGGTCAATCCGACAAACAGCGAATCTTCCAGCGCTCCGCCGCCTAGCTTCAATCCGTTCCTCGCCCCGCGGATCACAAACGGCGCCTGCGTCATATTTTCCATTCCGCCCGCCAGCACCATCGTCGCCTCGCCCAACAATAGCCGCTGCGCCGTCTGCGACACCGCCTCAATCCCCGACCCGCAAAGCCGGTTTACCGTCACTGCGGGCGTTTCCGTTTTCAACCCCGCCTTCAATCCCACGTGCCGCGCCCCATAAATCGCGTCCGCGCTCGTCTGCATCACGTTCCCAAATATCGCGTGATCAAACTCCGCCGGGTCCACGCCCGACCTCCGGATCGCCTCTTTCGAAGCCACCGCCGCCAACTCAATCGCGCTCACCTCCGAAAACGCTCCCGTATACCGCGCCATCGGCGTCCGCGCCCCCGCCACAATCACCACATCCGTTGGAAACATAAATCCTCACTTTCAAAGTTACGTAAGTCCAGTTTATCAACTCACCTGCAGTGGTGAAGCATACTGCGCACATCAGCCGGGCTTATAATCAGTACATGCCGCGCAAAAGCAAATCTGGTCTCAACAACCGAGCGCGCTCGCGCAAATCCCACCCTTCGGCAGCGCGCAAGGCCGCTGCCCGCAAATGGCTCAAGAAAAGTGCCGCAAGCGTTTCCGCAAGCGAAACTCAGCAGAAGCTACACGCTGCAGCCGAACCCTACATCGGCTCGCTCTCCGGCGGCGGCTGCGCCGACGCTCAGTCCGTTCGCAGATTAATCCGGCAGCGTCTAAGCGCGTCGCACTGAACGCTGTTTGATTGCGCTTCACTCCACCACACATTTCTTCTTACAGAGCGATTCGATTCTCCTTCGAAATACCTCGGCCACCTCACCGTACAATGCCTCGGGCAAGTCACCCTCGGCAACGATCTCAATCCACCGGACGCCAGCAATGACGCGAATTGGTACGCCTCGCACGAGAAATCTCGCTTCACCTTTAGTCTCTTCTGTCGATGGAATGCACTCAACTCCTTGCGGAATAAGGTCACGTATCCGCACCTCGTGATCCAAGATAAATAGGCCACGGTCTTCCTGCCTAATGGACCATTGCCGCCAATTTCTGTTCGTGGTCTGCGTCCAAGTCCCCGTCTTGAGGTCAAGTGAAAATACATCGTTGTTCCTTGTGAATTTCTGCTTTCCATCCTTCAATTCTACGAGCTGTCCGCCCCTCACGCTGATTACAGTCTCGGCTAGGAGGTCTGCGGTATGCTTAAAAATCCATCCAGGCGCGGTTCCCGAAGTAATCACCTCAGAGATCCGATAGCTCTTCGCGTCGACCGAATACACCGGAGTGAACCCCGGCCGGCGCTCCTTCAAATTACCCTGGCATCCGATCACAATAATCTGACGTTCCACGAGAGTGGCCGTGTGAAAATCAGTTGGCGGGAATACTTCCTTCGGGTAGCCGTAAATTTCAATTTCATCGTCGGGTCCAAAAACGATTACATCGTTGTAGATATGGAAGTCCGGGTCGTAATAGTCTTCGTGCTCTCCCCCAATCCAAATCATCCGACCGTCCTCCAACCTGTTACGCGTGGCACCGTACCGTTCAAAAGTCCAGATCGGCCCGTCCTCGCGATTCAGTGGCACGTTGAACAAATCGCGAGCTCGATGCGGGCCGTACCCTGACTTGAGCTTTCCATCCCTCATCATCAAGCCGACCTCTGCCAGGCTCCCCTCTTCGCCGCCCGTCTCGGGTTGCTCGCCTCGGATCATCCACTCCCAGAAAGGGCACTGCATCCGCTCTGGGTTTGCGTTGCCAAAACGCGGGCGTCTCTGTTGTTCAAATATTTCTCGGCTGATTTGTTTCATTGG
>Ga0335072_10007967_pt1 | contig 15403 bp, 9 predicted proteins | sample Lox_Sample_21_FD_206725 | JGI IMG/M metagenome (GOLD analysis project Ga0335072, IMG submission 206725) | Soil microbial communities from Loxahatchee National Wildlife Refuge, Florida, United States - Lox_Sample_2.1 | ecosystem: Environmental > Terrestrial > Soil > Wetlands | place: USA: Florida... | reverse complement strand
CTCTCGAACGCGCAGATCGCGGACCGACTGGTGGTGTCGGTCCGCACCGTCGAGTCGCACCTGTATCGCGCGATGCAGAAGCTTGGCGTGAGCGATCGGCGGGAGCTGGCCGACTCACGCTTCTGAACGGTCCTGATTGCCGCACAACTTGGTGTGGTTCGCTGGCCAAGTCTTAGCCCACTACTGACGGTCCCGGTGGCTGCAGCGGGCGGGTTTCCTTCCGAAATCGGCATCGCCGGCAGATGGATGCAGCGTCTCTTCAGTACGGGTTACTTAACCGTTCGGCGTGTCGGCACTCAGGGAGAGAAATCCCCGGGTGATGTCGGTGGCGGCGTCGTGACTCGGATGCTGTCGCCGCATGCGCAGGCCGAGCAGTGGGAAGATGAGCGTAGAGAGCAGGGCCGCCCCGACGAGGTCGGCGGCGATCGACGGGACCATCCGCCCAGCGGCGGTCGCGAGCGCGGTGATGGCAAGCACGAGTGGTAACTGCGTGGAGCTGAGCAGCGCTAGCGCGCGGCGGCTTCTGACGTCGAGCACGCGGCGGTACAGGATCAGTGCGGGCGTGCCCCGCACCAGCAGCATGAGCAAGCAGAACAGGAGAGTTCGCAGGATGCCGGCCGGGCTGGCGAAGGCGGTGATGTCGAGGGTCATGCCGCTGACCGTGAAGAAGAACGGAACGAACAGCCCGAAGGCGATAGCGGAAAGCTTCGAGTCGACGCCCGTGATCTGGCGTCCCCGAAACAGTTCGCGCACGATCACCCCCGCGGCGAACCCGCCGAGGAGCAGGTCGAGTCCGAGGCGGTAGGCCAGCAGCGCGAGGCCGAACAGGAGCACGAGCATCCAGCGCACGGCGAGCTGGGAGCTGGTCTCGAGCGTGCGCTCGAACCAGCGGAGCGTCGGCTGTCGTGCTTTGATCGCGAGGATGCCGACGGCCACGGCGACTGCTGCAAAGGCGAGCAGGATCAGCGCGTTGTGGGCCGAGCCCTGCGTGGAGAGGACGATCGTCAGCAGCAGGATCGGACCGAACTCGCCGACCGCCCCCGCGGCCAAGAGGTAGGTCCCGAACGGCGTGGCGAGTTCACCGGTGTCGGAGAGGACCGGGATCAGCGTGCCGATCGCGGTGGTCGCAATGGCTGACCCGCTGTACAGGATCGACACGGCGATTCCCGCCGAGTGGAGGAGGCCCACCGCCGTGTAGGCGAGCGCCAGCGACATGCCCCATCCGAGCAACCCGAGCCGCAGCGGCCGGCCGTTGATCCGTCTGATGTCGAGCTCGTAGCCGGCGAAGAAGAACAGCAGGCCCAGACCGAGGTCCTTGAAGAACAGCACCGTCGAGGTCACCTGCAGGCCGAGGACGTGCGGACCCAGCAAGATGCCCGCCAGCAACTCGACGACCACGACCGGAAGTGCGATTCCCGCGCGGCCGGCCAAGGAGGCTACGGTGCCGCCAATCGCCACCGCGGCCATGATCGCCAGGAATTCCTCAGGCGAGATTGTGTTGCTGACCGCGTGCATCACCTAATCCCTCGGGAAACGTCGCTGGTGGCGGGGCGTCCTCCGATGCCGAGCCGGTCGGGAGTCCGCGCGAACGCGCGCTCTGCCTCGTCGGCGTAGACGGAGGCCAGATGCTCCTCGAGCAGCATCCGGTGACGGCCGACTGCGGCGCGACGGCCCGGTGAGGTGCTCGATTCGAGCCCGTCGAGCAGCGCGGCGAGGCGCCGCGTGACCTGCGGCGTGCCGGCTCCGTACCAGCGGATCTCGCTGAGGGCGAGATCGAGCAGCTCGTCCCAGTCCGGGGTGGGGACGACGAGCCGGACGGCCCCATCGTCGTCGAGGATCGCGGCTGAGTGCAGCGGGCGCTGGCCGAGGGGTCGCAGAACGCCCTCCAGTGCGTCGAGTCCTTCGACCGCGCTGGTCGGATCGTTGATCGCAGCCGAAAGTGCGCGGACGACCACGTCGACGATGCACCGGATCGCGAACGATGGATCCTGGAGCAGGCTTCGGCCGTCCGTGAACATCAGGGCGCGACGAGCCTGGCGCTCATCGATGCCACGTCCGCCCCGGACGATGAGGATCGTCTCGTCCTGGGCCACATAGGAGCCGATTTGGGCGACCACTTCGATCACTGCATCCGCGCGACGCGCGACTCGCACCAAGAGGTTTCGATCGACGGCCGAGAGGACCTCACCGTGCCGCGGGTGGATTACGACCGCGCTGGTCGGCGTCGCGCTGACGGGTCTGCGCTCGAGCTCCCGAGAGCTAGCCGACGGGTACAGGGACTTCAGCGCCGGCTGCACCTGAGCAGCCAGACGCGCGTAGAGCTGGCGGGGGCGCATCAGGTCGAGCAGGCGCCCAATGAAGCGAAAGAGTGCCGCGAGTGCGACCACCATCAGCATCAGGGCGACCGCGACCGTGAGCGTCTCAGCGCCGTCGTGGGTGGTTCCGCCGATGTCGGCGGCAGCGACGAGTGCGTACACGCCCGGAGCGACGAACAGCCCAATCGCGTTCTTGATCACCGGATCGCGCCGGAAGACATGCACGAGGCGCGGCGAGTACTGACCGGCGCCGAACTGCACGACCAGCACCGCGACCGACACCACCAGTCCAGCGAACGCGATCATGCCGGATGCGACAGCTTCGAGGATCGACTCGGCCTCGGCGGCGTTGATTCCGAGCAGCATGCTGCCGTGGCTGCGATCGAGAGCGGGCAGCAGAACGCCCAGCGCGATCGCCCCCGCCAGGTAGAAGGTCGGGATCAGAACTAGGCTGCCCGAGACGAGTTCGCGGAGCCGCGCCCGGGCCCGCCACCACGGCGCTCGCTCGCTGGCGGAGAGTCGCCGCACCGCGAGCATGGTTGGGCATGCGGACGGCGCGTCCTCCTCGTCATCTTCGGCGCACGGGCTGAGCTGGCCCATCGACGTCATTTGTGGCTGCTCCTCGGTCCAGATTGGCGGCGGGCTTGCACCCTGGCGGAACGATCGCGCAAGAACCCGGATCGGTCTTCCGTAGGCGATTACTGAACGTTCAGCGGTGATTACTTAAGGGCCCGGGATCCCGAGTGCGGTAGCGGACCACTGAGGACGCGGCCCCCGGTTGCGCGAGGCTGTCGACACCCACGAGACCAACTGCGAAGGCGCCGAGCAACATGAGCACAACCACCCTCGAAGACTCACCGTCGGGTCAGGCGTGCCCAGGTTGCGCGTCGCGAGCGCCTTTTGCCGGCGGTGCCGCCGCGCATCGGGGCGATGCTCCACGAGCTTCTCGAGCCCGCCGAGCATGCGATCTTCAGGATGCTGCCGGCCGGCCTCCCGGCGTCCGAGGTGGCGCGGGGGTTGAGGATCTCGCGGGCCGAACTCGAGTCGCGGCGCTCGGCCCTGCTTGGCAAGCTCGAGACGCTTCCTCCGACCAGCGGGATGGGTTACTGACCGCTACTGTGTTGGTATGACGGTCACGGGGGCCCGGACCGGTTCGGGGGCGGCACACAGCTCGCCGCTGATCGGGCGTGACCAAGAGCTCGAGCAGATCGCCAGCGTCCGAGCGAACGATACGTCCCCAGCGGTGGCGGTGATCGCACCGGCGGGCGTGGGGAAGTCACGTCTGGCTCGGGAGGCCGTCGCGGCGGCCGCCGATGCGGGGGCCATGGTCTGTTGGGTGCAGGGCACCCGGAGTGCGGCCGCGGTGCCGCTGGCAGCGTGCGCAGAGCTCCTGCCACCCGATGCCCGGGCGGATGACCCGCTGTTGCAGCTCCAGCGCACCGCCCGCACGCTCCGCGAACACGCCGCAGGCCGGCCGATCGTGATCGGCGTCGACGACGCCCAACGGCTCGACCCGGCCTCCGCCGCGCTCATCCTTCAGTTGACGATCACCGGCACCGCCTTCGTGTTGGCCACGGTCCGCTCCTCGGAACCCTGTCCGGACGCGGTGCAGTCGCTGTGGAAGGACGCCGGGGGCGAACGCCTGGAGCTGCGGCCCCTGTCCGAAGCGAACATCTCGGAGCTGGTCGAGGCGGTGCTCGGTGGCCCGGTCGAGCAACGCGCTCGGCGGTGGATCTGCGACAGCTCGCAGGGGAACGTGCTCTACGTGCACGAGTTGGTGCGGGCGGCACTCGCGGCCGAGTCATTCGTCAGCGTCGACGGATACTGGCGGCTCACGCGGCGACCCGGCCCGAGCGCCTCGCTGTCCGAGCTGATCGGCGACCGGTTGTCGGAGCTCGATGATGGCGAGCGCCGGGTGGTCGAGCTGCTGGCCCTCGGCGAACCGCTGCGACTCGAGGAGCTCGCATCGCTTGCGGGGTTGCCGGCAGTCTCGGCGGTCGAGGCACACGGGATCATCAGAGTCGACGGCGGCGGCGCCGACGGCGCGGTTCGGCTGGCCCATCCGTTGTACGGCGACGTCGTCCGAACGTCGATGCCAGTGATCAAAGCGGCCCAGGTGCGCCGCGATCTCGCCCGGAGCGTCCAGGGGCGCACCGACCGCTCGCGTGAAGACGCGCTGCTGATTGCGCGCTGGCTCCTCGATGCCGGCGATCCCGTTCCCATCGACCTGTCGGTCGAGGCCGCCGCGGCGGCGATCGCGGCGGGCGATCCCGAGCTTGGGGAGCGGTTGGGCCGCTTGGCGCTGGAAGGCGGCGCCGGCACCGAGGCCGCGCTGCTGGTGGCACGGGCGTGTGCCGTGCGCCAGCGCTACGAGGATGCCGAGGAGCTCCTGGCGCCGTTGGAGGGAGCATTCGAGACGCAGGAGAGCGCGATTGCCTACCTCCGGCAGCGCGCGGTCGGATTGATGTGGGGTCTGAACCGGGCCGAGGAGGCGATGGCCCTGGTGAACCGGGCTCGGGAGTGGTGGGATGAGCCCGGCTGGCCGCGCAGGCTGACGCCAATCCGGCTGCGAGGGGTCGCGATGACCACCGACTTCCGCACCGCTGGCGAACAATGCGCGCAAGCGCTCGCCGACGAGGGGCTGGCGCCGGAAGAGCGTCGGCAGGTAGAAGTCATTCATGCGGTTCAGCTGCTTCACGGCGGTCGTGTCCGCCAGGCCTGCGAGCTGATCGTCCGGCTGCGGCCAGCCATACCGCTACGTGACGAAGCCGACGAACTGGCGATGGTGACTGCCTCCATCGCCGGCGTCCAGTCAGGTTGGGAGATCGACGAGGTGGAACGTTGGATGAGTCGGGCGTTCGCGGAGGCGATCCGGACCTACGACGAAGCGGCCGCGGGCCTCAGCGCGGGCACGCTCGGTGGTCTTGACATGCTGCGGGGGAGGTACGTGGACGCGGCCCGGTGGCTGCGGGAGGCTGTCGTCCACATCGAGTATCACGACCCGTTCCGGACGTTGAAGACCGTTCACGCGATGCTGGCGGGAGTCGCCTATTACACCGGGGATATGGAGGGCGTTGCGACGGCGATGGAGCGCTCGCGAGAGGCGGCGACGGGGGAGCTGGCGACCACCGAGCGGGCGTACATGACTCGCGGGGAGGCGTGGCTGGCCTTGGCCCAGGGCGACCCCGCCCGTGCCCAGCGGCTGCTGTTGGACTGTGCCGAGGGCTTCAAGGAGCCTATCTACGCGGTTGGGCTTTACCACGAGGCGATGCGCGCGGGCACGCCGGCGCGCCGGGTGTGTGCTCCGCTCGCCGCGTTGCGGGAAGAGTGCGATGGGCGTCTCTCCGTGGCATACGCCGACGACGCGCTGGCGCGCGCGACCCAGGACCCGTCAGCCGTGTTGGCCTGCGCCGACGAGTTCGAAGCCATCGGGACGCTCCGTCACGCCTCGGAGTGCGCTGCGGCGGCGGCGGGCATCTTCGCGCAGGAGGGTCGTCAGGACTCGGCGCGGCGGGCCGCCGTCCGCAGTCGCGAACTGCACGCGCGCTGCCAGGGAGGATTTGCGCCCGAGCTGCACGGCCTCGAACCCGATGCGCTCAGCCTCACCGATCGGGAGCGACAATTCGTCGAGTTGGCCGGGCGGGGCCTGTCGAACGCCGAAATCGCCGATCGGTTCGTGCTCTCCGTCCGGACCGTCGAGTCACACCTGTACCGGGCCATGCAGAAGCTAGGGGTCAAGGACCGCCGCGAGCTGAAAGCCAGATCGCAACCTCATTTGTAGATCAGCTTGTAGCCGAGCATCTGGGTAACGGTCACGAACTTGTAGCCGCGTGCCTTCAGCGTGCTGATCTCGGTGGGCAGAGCGTTCAGCGTCTGGTAGCGGGGGCCGCCGGCGAAGTGCTGGAGCACGATCGACCCGCTGCGGGTTCCGGATAGGACCCTGCTGATGATGGCGCTGGTTCCCGGAAGTGACCAGTCACGAGGGTCGACGTCCCATTGAATGGTCGAGAAGCCCAGCGAGCGAGCCGTATTGATCACGGTAGAGTTGACGGAGCCGTACGGGGCACGGAAGAGACACGGCTGAAAGCCGGTCGCCTTCTTGATCGCGGCAGCCGTCATCGCGATCTGCGAGCGGACACCGGACGCCGACATCTTCGCCAGGTCGGGGTGGCTCCAGCTGTGGTCACCGATCATGTCGCCGTCGGCCAGCATCTCTCGCTGTACCTTGCCGGTCGGGTCATACCGGCTGATCTGATTGCCGACCTCGAAGAAGGTGGCCGGCACCTGGTAGCGGGCCAGCAGGTTGACGAAGTCGATCGTCGGCGGGGAGCCCCCAGGACCGTCGTCGAATGTCAGCGCGACCTGCTTGACGTTGCTCGGCCCACGAGACACGAAACTGTTCCCGGTCGCGACGCAACCCGCCGGCTGCGGCGAGTGCAGGCTCAGCAGGGCCGGGCGGGCCGGGGACAGGGTCTGGCAACTACCGGCCGGCGGGATCCCGGTGGCGGGGGCGCTGCAGACGGGCGAGCCGAGCGTGCTGACCACCTGCCAGCGCAGCGGCTTGTAGCCGGCCGCGATGGCGGAGGGCACGAAGCTCGCGGTCACATCTCGGTTGCTGCCGCGCGTGAGGTTCGCCGTGATCGCGCTGGCCCGGCCGCTGACCCCACCGCTAACCGGCGCGTACATGACCTGCGGCGCGTGCTGTCCGTCGCGCGGCCCGGCCAGGCATAGCTGCCCGGTGACCGCGCCGTTGTCGGCGCGTCCGACCAGCAGACACAGAGTGCGGTGGTCTCGCGCAAGCCCGCCCGGGGAGAACGGCTGGGCCATCTTGAGCTGCCACACGAGTTGCTGGCCGTTCTGAGTCAGCGATGTGCTCTGAACCGCCAGAGGCTGGGGACCGACGCCTGTAGCGCTCGCGATGTTTGGGGCGACCAGCAGCAGTGCGAGGATCGCCACGCTCAGGCTCGCCAAGCCTGCGAGGACTGCGGGCCTTGACGTCGCGCCGCGATTAGAGTCATTTCCCGGGCTGATCATTACCTCTATCCTGTTCTCTGAATTTCGTTCCGGGTGTAACCCGGCTTCAACGGTGACCACGCTAAGCGCCGGTCGACGGCGTGTCCTCAGTAACCCACTACTGCACATGCCAGACGTGGGTACTGATGCGGCTGGGCCCGGGCGCGCTCGCCCGTCAGCGTGGTAATGACGCGATAGACGCTAGGAGTGACGCCGCGGCGGGATCCTTGCGTGCGTCCCAGTCCATGTCTCCGGAGGCTGGATCCCGCGCCTCCTGCTGGCTCGGGGCCTGGCTCCAAACGAACCCTTCGTTGAAGGGGAGTTCAGATAAGCCCTCGCGGAGCTGGGTCAGCCACGGGATGCTCAGGCCATACGCCACGTTTGCTTCGCTGATCATCGTCGGACGGTGGAACAGCTCGTGGGCGAGGTCAAGCTGACCGAGGTAGAATGGCACGGAGTTACCCTGGGCGAACCGCAGCAGGCTCATGCCGAGTATGTCGACGTAGTGGCGGCCCGGCCAGTACTGCTCGACCTTCTCTTCCCATGGTCCGGGCTGGGCGTTGGAATTGACTTGGAAGGACCACACCCAAGTGACGTTGTCGGCACCGACGGTATGGAAGACATTCCACATGTGGCGCCAGGCACGTACGAATTGATGCGGGTCATGGCTCCACGGGTACCAGAAGCCGTTGAACTCGGCCATCGGTCGAAGGACGACCGGACGTCGGTAGGACTTGATGGCGAGCGCCCAGCGCCGGAGGTACGGGTCCCACCTCCCGTCGGCGATGGCCGCGTTCGAGTAGGCCCGCTGGGGCGCTCCCTGCCGGCCGATCGGCGTGCCGAGACGCGGTGGCCGCCACGGCTCCCAGGAGATCACCGGGATACCGGGACCATCCAGAACGCTGGTCGGATCGGCGTTGAAGGCCCAGGCCTGAAACACCATGCGCAGGCGCAGACGACCGTCGAAGGCTCGGTTCCAGCTCGGGAACTCCCCGGCCGAGCTCACAACCCCGGCCAGCAGTGTGTGTGACGCGGGCAGGGGGTGTGCCGCGGCCGCTTCAGCGCCGACCAGCGGCGCGCTACACGCCACGCTCAGCGCCATCCAAAGCAAGCCCCGCCCGCACGCGCGGCGCGCCGGCGCCGCGGCGTGGGAGGTGATCCGCCTCATGGCACACCTTTGCTTCGTGGTTCGTCGCGTCCGACGCGAGTGCTGACCGTGACGCGCCCGGCGCCGGGGGGAAGATCAAGCGCAGGTTCGTAGCGAGGTACAGGAGGGCGAGCGCCATCATGGGGGCGAACTGGACCGCAGAATGACCGTTGCGAATAACCTGCCACAACAGGACGGCGATCAGCAGAAGGCCGGTTCCTGTCCCCCACACCGTCGCCACCAAGCGAAACCAGAGGAGCCGGTGCTCTCGCTTGCGGGTGCCCGTGGCCGTCCACGCCATGTGCCGTCCACGGATCAGGTCTAGGATCGCGAACGCGTGTGCCCAGCCGTACGTAAGCTTGACCGAGAGGGTCTCCCAGCGGAACCGGGAGCGGTGCCAGAGCGGCAGCACCACGTAGAGCCAGAGCAACGCCGGCAGGAGGACGAGATAGTTCCCCACGCGGATCCGCCCGGGGAAGAAAATGCTCAGGGTCAGCGGTATCAGCGGCGCGGTGATCACTGCGAGGGCAGTGAGGATGTAGTAGGCGAATCCCGCCAGGTAGCACATCCGAGTGCGGACCGGCAGCTTGGTCCGCCAGAACTTTCGGGACGTGCACAGGGAAAGCGAACCCGTGCACCACCGGTACTGCTGGCGGAAGAAGCCGGACAGGTTGTCTGGACACAGCCCGGTGGCGAGATTGACGGGGACGTAGCGCAGCCGCCAACCGCGGCGGCGCAGGTCGAACCCGGTGTGAATGTCCTCTGAGTGCTCGATCAAGGTGGTTCCCCCGTTGGAATCGAGTGCCGCCCGGCGGTACACCGCGCAAGTACCGACGCAGATCGCGGCATCCCGTTGGCCTCGTGAAACCTGAACGACGCGATAGAACAGCTCCTGCACGGCGCCGGCGCCGCGCTCGAGCCAGTTCTGCCGGCGCGAAGTGGCGAAGAACTGGGGGGTCTGCACGATGCCCAGGCCGGGCTCGGCCGAGAAGTAGGGCAGCGTCTCGCGCAGGAAGTCGGGGCGGGGGGCGAAGTCGGCGTCCAGGATCAAGATGAAGTCGCCGCAGGAGTTCTCGTAGGCGAACTGGAGGTTGCCCGCCTTCTTGAACCAGCCGGGATTGCCGCGGCGCAGATACCGGAAACCGAGTTCCTCGGCTACTGACCGCATGGTCTCGTCGCTCCCGTCGTCGAGGCAGTAGACGGTGAGCCGCGGATAGTCGAGAGCGAGCACGTGGTGCCACGTGTTCAGCAGTACGCTCCGCTGCTCGCCGCAGATCGGCAGGAATGCGTCGACACTGGGATAACTCCGGGGCGCACGCCACCAGGCAGCCACCCGCTGCCGATGCTCCTCGTGGTCGAAGTCTCGGCTGAACAGGTCGGCCTGGATGGACAGCACGAATCCAGCCCCCGCCATGCCAAGCAGCGCGAAGAACGGCCACAGAGCATCGTCGAGCCCCGAGAACAAGATCGTGCTGTAAGCCACCGCAGCGAAGCTGCTCACGGCAAAGAAGTTGAGCAGCCACACGTGGCGCTCGACATAGCTGAACTTCTGTTCGTCGCTCGGGGGGAGAGGAAGGACGCCATCGTAGGACTGCATGTGCTCAACGATCCATGAGCGCCTTCGCCGCGTCGTCAGTAAGGCCATACGGAATCGTCTCTGCCGGCCTACTGAGATCGCGCCGAGCTTGGGGTCGCCGGCAGCCCCCGCGCAGCACGGCTGATCGCCACCGACCCCGCGCGGGCCAAGGAGGGCCGTAATCAGCTTTTGGCAGCGATTACTTAAGCGCTCTCGGGTGCGAAGTGCAGTAGCGCGCCACTGAGGTTCCGCCGGCCGGCTTGCGCCACGCTCTGGATGCCAACGAGACCCACCGCGAGAGGAGCCATGCAGCCATGAGCACAAGCACCAGCCCAGACCCGATCTCAGACCCGTCGCCACGGCCGCCCGCGGCCCCGGCACTCGCGGCTCTGGTGGTCGAAGGCGACGGGTGGCTCGCCTCCCGACTCTGCGATCTGCTTCAGACGGAACCAGGCTCTCGGTTGGCCGGAGTCGCCGCGAGCGCCAACGAGGCCATGTCCATGGCGGCGCGCGACCGGTTCGACATCGCGTTGGTCGGTCATCACCCGCCGGCGGAGAGCGGCTTCGCGTTGTGCCGCGAGCTCAAGCAGACGCCGACCCCACCCGCGGTGGTGATCTACTGCGCCGACCCGGACGGGGTGCTCGCGGCATGCTGCGCGGTGGCCGATGCCGACGCATTGATCAACATTCATCACTGCGGCGCGGAATTGCCCGGCGTGCTCGACCGCGTTGCCCGCGGCGCGCGCTTCTTGCCCGCGGTCCCGCCGGGCACCGCGGCGATGCTTCGAGACCACCTCGAACCCGCGGAGTACGCGATCTTCGCCATGTTGCTCGCCGATTTCCCGGCCGACCACGTCGCATCGGCGCTGAGGATCTCCGAGGGCGAACTCGAGTCGCAGCAATCAGCGCTGCTGGGCAGGCTCGAGACGCTTCGTGCGAACCCAGGAGCGCGTTCCTGACCGCTCCCGGAGCGGTCGGTAACGGAGGACCGAGATGATTGCCTTTCAAGACACCGAGTTCCAGTTCGCGTTCGATCGGGCACTCGGCGCGAGCTACCGCCAGGGCTCGGACATCGGCGAAGTGCTCGCCACCGCCCGGCGCATCAACGACGGCGACGCCGACTCGTGGCTGAACGAATGGACGGCGACGGCCGGTGCGGCATGGGCCTCGGCGCTAAGGGCTCGCCGGAGCGGCTGGCGGATCACCGCCCTGGCGCATTTCAGACGCGCAGCGACCTATTACGCCACCGGGCTGTACCAGATTTCGCATTCCAGCGAAGCGGACCGCCGGCTCGAGATGTGGCGACGTCAACGTGCTTGCTGGGAGCAGGTCATCGACCTCAGCCCGGTGCCCGGCGAGCGGGTTGCCATCGCATACGAAGACCGCACCCTGCCCGCGTTCTTCTTCCCTGCCATCGGGGCAACGGACAAGAGGCGTCCGCTCGTGGTAGTCAACAACGGCTCCTACCAGGCCACGTCCGAGATGTGGGCGCAGGCAGGGGCTGCGGCGGCCGAGCGTGGATATCACTGGCTGACCTTCGACGGCCCCGGGCAGCAGGCGATGCTGTTCGAGCACGGGATTCCCTTCCGTGCCGACTGGGAGGCAGTCCTGACGCCCGTGCTCGACGGGATGCTGGCCCGAAGCGACGTCGACCCCGACCGCGTAGCGGTCATCGGGGTCGGGCAGGGCGGTTATTGGGTCGCCCGCGCCCTGGCGTTCGAACATCGGTTTGCCGCCGCCGTAGTGGACCCCGGGATCATCGACGTCTCCACGGCCTGGACGGATCGGCTTCCAAGTGAGATGCGTCAGCAACTGGACGACCGGCGCCAGTCAGCGTTCGATCGCGAGATGCACCTGGCGGAGCTGTTCGCGCCGAGCACCGCCGCGACGCTCCGGTTTCACGGCGAACCGTACGGCCACAACGGCGGCTCGACGTTCCGGCTCTTCCTGACCATCGCCGCCTACCGCCTCGGCGATGAGGTTGACCAGATCGACACGCCCATCCTGGTCACCGAGTCCGACGGCGAGCAGCTGTGGCCAGGCCAGTCGCGGCACCTGTACGACCGCCTGCCAGGTCCCAAGACGATCGTGACCTTCACCGCCGAGGAGGGGGCCGGCGGACACTGCGAGCCCCTCGCCCCGGCGCTGCGCGACGCCCGGATCTTCGACTGGCTCGAGGAGCACCTCGGATAAGCACACCAACAACGAAAGAGACACACCAGTGACACCCCCAACCACCATCGTTATTGGCCCGGGGCCGCAGATGCCGCCGCGCTGTTTGACCTGATCGAGGTGGTCGCGACCCATCGCGGCGGCCCGGCAGGTGAACCGAGGAGGGCGCAGCCTGTGGCTGATGTGGTTGAAAGCCATCGCCAACTCCGGCTACCGGCGCGGAGCTCGTGATGGCGCTCAGACCACCCCGCGGAACGGCGCACACGACCTCGTCCTCCGGAAGTGGGTCCGTCCTCGAGGCGGTTAGGCTGCTCAACGGATCGTGGTGGGGCGCTGGAAAGGGCCTGTCTATTTGCAAGACCGGCGGCCACCCGGTCTTTCTCATGTCTGAGCCAGTATGCGGGCCGCGGCCGCGTGCCGGAACCGACGGGGCGTCTCAGAGCTCGCCCAGCCAGCGGCATCGACGATCACACCCCCGCGGCTCTGCGGGGCGCGCGCCCACCACGCGCCGCCGCGCGATCACGTGCCGGCCCCTTTTTTGTAACCGTTCAGTGCCCGCTCGGCCGGCGCCACCGAAACACGGAGGGTGGTCGAGAGACCGACCCTCTGGAGGTTGTCGCGCCACCCGGTGGAGCCGGTGGTTGTGGACGTGTCACAGCGCGGGAGAGGGGCGCCGAGAGCGCGGGCGCGATCATGGCCCGGGTTAAGCGGGCGGTGTCGGGGAACTCGTCATTCGTCGGCCGGCGCGCGGCCGGTGGCGGGTTGCCGGCGTGGGGGCCGGGTGAATCGCCATTCACCGCGGGGACGGGGGCGAGTGGCGGGTTGTCGGTGTCGTCGGCCGCCGGTGCCGGGTTTGCCGGGGGGGCTCGCCGAGGCCTGGGGAGCCTGGGGCGCCCGGGGCGCCTGGGACTGCCGCGGGTGACGCTCGCGCGTGTTCGACCCCAGCGGCGAATGTCCACGGCCGTGCTCGTGTGCGCGCACGACCCGAATGCTTCGGGCCACGGCGTCTACGAGGGCGCTTTCCCGACCACTCGATGCCACCGCCGGGCCAATTCACGCCGAATGGCAGGCTATACATGACCGCACGGATCGCGTGGTCCGCGAGCCGGCTCTCCCCGTATACGCAAACGGCCTCCCAAGAGTTGATGTGCGTCCTGATGCCGCGATCACGCCGTAGCGAGGTGGGGGTCGGGGCCTGGTAGCGCGTTCGCTAGCTCGCGGCGCGAGCGGATGCCGAGCTTGGTAAACACGTGGCGAAGGTGCCACTCCACGGTGCGGGGGCTGAGGAATAGCCGTGCGCCGATCTCGGGGTTCGAGAGCCCATCGCGGGCGAGTTCAGCGATCTGCCGCTCCTGCACGGTCAGATCGTCACGCGTCTCGACCGTGTGCCGGCGTACATTTTCGCCCGTTGTCTGCAGCTCGGTCCGTGCGCGCTCGGCGAACGCCTCCATCCCGATCGACGTGAACTGGTCGTATGCGGCACGCAGCTGCTCGCGAGCATCCAGTCTCCGGCCCCCGCGGCGCAGCCACTCGCCGTAAACCAAATGCGCACGGGCGAGCTCGGGACGAAGCTGAATACGGCTCAACCGCTCGATCGCTTCCCGATACGAGCCCTCGGCGTCCTGACCTTCGCTGAGCAGCGCCCGCGAGCGTGCGAGGACGCCCAACCCCCAGTCGCTGTCGCCAATGCTCGTCGTATCGATCAGTTTCTCCAGCGCCTCGCCGGCGAGCCGGGTCTTCCCCGTCCTGGCGGCCGCCTCGATCAACTCAGCAAGAGCAAACGCCGAGATGCAGAGTTCCGGCGCCTCCTCGGTCGCGCGTTGAGCCTTTCCAAGAGCCTGCTCGTAGCGGCCAAGCGCGTTGTACAGAACTGCTGGTATCCACTGGCAAACTTGGGTCCCCAGGCCCTGTCCAGCAGCTGACGCGTTGCTCGACTCGACGTCGATCAGCCGAGACGCCTCCGCTTCGTCTCCCCTGTAGCCGGCGAGAACCACGGCCGCGTAACGGGTGAGGCGAGTTCCGGTCGCCTCCGCGACCGCGTCAGCCTCCGCGACTAGCGAAGCCGCCATTGCAAAATCGCCACGCCAGGCGGCATTTGAGCCCACCGCTTGGAGATAAATCGGCAGCTCGTAGAGCAAGCCTGCCTCGCGGACGGTCTGCAACTGCCGGGCGACAACCTGATGCCAGCTCTCATCGTCCCACAGTGTCCAAGCGGCAAACGGGGCTAGCCAGCCCCATCGCAGTCCTTCCGCAATGGCGATCTCCCCCTCCGCGAGCACACTCATTGCCCGCCTCAACGTGGGTGCCGCTGCGGCGCGCCCCTCCGTGACCAGAACGGAGAAACCATCGAGCAGCAGATCGGCCGGGCGCGGGGCGGAGGTGGGCTGGGGGGCTGAGCGAGCGGCCTGGGAGATCTCGCGCAAGGTTCCGACCTGTGCGAAACCGCCGGCGAAAAATGCAGCGATCCAGGCGTCCAGGTAGGTCTCGCGCGCGAGCGTGATATCGAGGGGCTCGATCCGCTTGGCCGCGCTCAGCAGCAGCGCCGGAGCCCCGCTGCCGACGCTTGACGCGAACTCGATCTGACCGCGCAACAGCTCAACCTGGGCCCGGCCCAGCTCGTCCAACGATCCAGCTTCCGCCGTCGCCAACAGCTGCAAAGCGGCGTCGAACGCGCCCGCCTGCAGATGGACCTGCGCGGCGGCGAGGGCGCGGATGGCCCGCCGGTCCGGCTCGCGCGTCAGTGCGACCGATCGCTTCAGGAACGCCGCCGCCGCCGCCACGCCGCCGCGCGCGCGCGCCCGGCCGGCCGAGCGTTCGAGCTCCGTGGCGACGTGCTCGTTAGGCCCCGTCGTTGCCGCGGCCAGATGCCACGCCCGACGGTCCGGATCGGCCTCCCGATCGGTCACCTCCGCCAGCGCCCAGTGCACCGCCTGGCGATCGTCTACCACGGCAGATCTGTACACGGCGGAACGCACCAGCGGATGTCGGAATACCACTCGCTCGTTGATCGCCAACAGGGCGTCGGCCTCAGCCGCGCCTGCGGCCGTCGGCGCGATTCCGAGCCGTTCCGCCGCCCCCCAGACCAGCAGCGGATCCCCCACCGGCTCCGCCGCCGCGATCAGCAACAGAAGTCGCGTGTCCGGAGGTAGGGGGGCGATCCGTCGAACAAAACTCTCCTCG
>Ga0335072_10007966_pt1 | contig 15403 bp, 10 predicted proteins | sample Lox_Sample_21_FD_206725 | JGI IMG/M metagenome (GOLD analysis project Ga0335072, IMG submission 206725) | Soil microbial communities from Loxahatchee National Wildlife Refuge, Florida, United States - Lox_Sample_2.1 | ecosystem: Environmental > Terrestrial > Soil > Wetlands | place: USA... | reverse complement strand
CAGTTCGATGGCCAGCAATGTACAAATTGAGCTTTGGCACGCCGAAAAGGTTGCGACGCAGACGACCGTTGGCCAGGGCCCCAACGGAATCCACTACGGCGCCTGGGGCGATACGCGCATTCCCGACTCGGAACTCGATCACATGGTTGGAGCGGTGCCTGCCAGCATGAGCGCCGCACTCGCCAGCCGCGCCTACTACTTCGTTCCGCTCGCGATTGCCGATACCGGCGAGACGATGATCGCACCGGTCTACTCGGTCGACCTCGGCGACCGCGCCGTCTGCCATCGCAATGCCGAATTCGGGTCGACCCAGGCCGTGTTTCTGTCGGCGCGCCTGGCTGAGGACCGTTTCGGCCTTGCCTTCGAGTTCTTCATCAATGTGGCGCACAACTTTGTTGAGGCGGCGGGTGTGCCGGAAAGCTTCTCGTCGCTGGCATGGTCGCAGGCAGAGGCCCAGGTGCGCGGCGAATCGAGCCAGGACGCGTGGGAGTCGCGGCGCAGGGCACAGGATTCGCGCAGCGCCAAGGGCATCGACGAGCGCGCGCGCAACGCGTTTTTCGAGGCGTCGTTTTCTGATTCGCTCGCGATCTATATGCTCGCGCTTGCCGTCGACTTCGATTACCACGACCTGCGGGAGCGCGAGTATCCGCTGCTGGCTGCCAATGCGCTGGCGGAGCGGTTGCGGCACGTGGCAGGCCTGTTCCCGGCAAACCCCGGATACGAGTTTCAGATCTTCTATCGCCGCAAGCCGTAGGATTTCGCTACGCCGGCATGAGCGCGATGCGGCCGCCGCCCGTGCAGAGGATCACCAGGTTCATCACGATGAAGAGCAGGTCGTAGTGCCAGCCTGAGGCCTTCTCGCCCCAGAAGCCGGTCTTCCACACGAAGATCTTCTTCCCGATGGCGCCGAGCATGACAACGATGAGGCCGAGTGCGGCCCACTGCGTCAGAACACCGGCAGCCAGGCCCAGTGCGCCGGCTACCTCTGCGACACCCAGAAAGACCGTGAATCCCACGCTCATGCCGATGCTCTCGGCGCGCTGCCGCGGCGCTTTCAGGTGGCCGAATCCGCTCGTTGCGAAGACCAGGGCGACCATGAGCCGCAAAAGCAGCAGGCTCCAGCCGGCATAGGGTTCGAGTCCGTGCAGAGTGAACATGGAGCCTCCTTGGTCCCAATCGGCTCACGTGTAGGATGCTGCGCCCCATGCCAAGGTTCGAGGTTGGCCCTCTCAGCTCTTGTACAGGTTCGTCTCCAGGTATTCGTTGCGGAACTTGGCGGTTGGGTCGTCTTGCTCCAGCGAGCGCTTGAAGTCGGCCAGCCGGGCATATTGCGATTGCAAGTGGGCCGGTGGCAGCGTGAAGAGCTTCGCCCAATGCGGCCGAGGGCCGAACGGCGCAAGCGCGTCCTCAATCCGCGGCAGGATCTCGCGCACTTCGGGCCACTCCGGCTTCCACGTGAAGTGGATGGCAAGCGATGGGCGCCGGTAGGCCATGCTCATCCACAGATCGTCGGGCGCAATGGTACGCAGCTCCGTCACGAACAGGTGGGGCGTGATGCGGTCGCGTAACTTCTCCACGGCCAGAATGGCCTCGTAACCGCGGTCGCGGGGAACGAAGTACTCAGTCTGCAACTCGCGGCCGCTCGAAGGCGTGAATTGCAGCTTGAAGTGGGGCAGGCGTTCGTACCAGGGGCCGGGAATGCCTTGCTGCTCGGTGCAGCTTTCAGCGGGATGGCCGGTGATGGGGTGCAGCTTCTCCGTTGCGAGCGTGGCGCCGAAGAACTCCTTTGGCCACTCGTTCTTGTCGCCGGGCGCGAGGCGGCGCTTGATCCACACCTGGGCGGCGCGGTGATTCTGCCAGTCGGTGAAGAGACTCACGCTGTAGCCGGAGCCGAAAATCTCGTCAAAATGGTGCTCCAGGTGGTCGAACGCGAGGTTCTGATACACGGATTGGGCGACCTGGTAGGTCGGCAGCAGGTTCAGAGTGACGCGCGTGATCACCCCAACAGCGCCAAGGCCGACAACTGCGCCGAGGAACCGTTCGCCGTCCCTTTCACGGGAGAGATGCAGAAGCTGGCCGTCGGCGGTGACGAATTCGAGTGCCTGAACCGCCGTGGCGAGATTCCCATTCTGCAGTCCCGAGCCGTGGGTTGCGGTGGAGATGGCTCCGGCGACGGAGATGTGCGGGAGGGAAGCCAGGTTGTGGAGAGCGTAGCCCCGGGCGTCGATGATCGGGGCAAGGATGCCGTAGGTGACACCGGCTCCCACGGTGACGGTGTGTGATGCTTCGTGGATCTCGATCTGATTGAGGCCCTTGAGCGAGATCTGGCTGGCCCGGCTGTCGGCGATCGAACTGAAGGAGTGACGGGTTCCAAGGGCGCGCAGCTTCGGTGTTCGTCGCACTAGGTCACGGACCTCTTCGACAGAGGTGGGAGTCAGCAACTGCTCGGTGCTGTAGGTTAGATTTCCGGCCCAGTTTTCACGGGGCGCGGTTTGCTGCTGGGCTGGAGTGAATCGGGAAACCATGCTGCCTGCGACCAGCGCTCCGGAAGACTTGAGAAACTCCCGCTTATCCATTGCCCGGAATGACCTCGCATAAGTCCGTTTGGCGAAAAAGGCGGATCGTCGCCATTCACGTGAGACGCGGGACAAGCATAGAGTCCGGATGGAAATGGAGCAAGTGGAAATGCAGGACGCCAAGGTGCAGAAGCACGGGCTTTCAGCGCGCAAATCGCGGGGCGGCTCAGTTCGAGCGCTGCCTCAAGTGGCTGTTCAGCAATGGTTTGTACCGCAGCGCGGTCACCGAACCAAAGTACGGTGACGATCTGGATGCAATGAGCAGGGTTTCACTTTCCGAAGGCAGCTTTTGTTTTGTATCCTGAAGGAGACGGCATGTGTCTGATGCCGTTTCATTGGAGGAGATACTTATGGCAGACATACTGAAGAAGACTTCAACCCCCAGCAAACCCCGCACCACCAAGAAGCAGAATTCGGCAGCAGCGGCAGGGAATGGAATGCCGGCTCCGACGCCCATCAATACGCCGCGAGCGACCCATGATGACATTGCACGGCTCGCGCACCGTTTGTGGGCAGAGCGCGGCCATCAACACGGGCACGACGCTGAAGACTGGTTCCGCGCAGAGCAATTGCTTCGGGGCAGAGCATCGTAAGGGTCGTTTTCTCTAACTAACACAATCAGAATGGTTTGGGGGATTTTCACTCTTCCGGCGGATACGTGTGTCCTCACGCGTCGGTGCGCGTGCCGAATCAGCCGGCGGCGGAATAGGCTATTTTCCCCTCGCTGATGGTCCAGCGGACCTTGCCCTGCATCTCCCAGCCGTCGAATGGCGTGTTGTGCGAGCGGGACCGGGTTTCCTTGGCCGAATAGGTCCACTCAGCTTTGGGGTCGAAGACCACCACGTCCGCGAAACTGCCAACGGCCAGGGTACCGCGTCCCTTGAGGCCGAGCAGCGCGGCGGGCTGCGCGCTCAGCAGGCTCAGAACGCGACCCAAGGGCAGCTTCCACTCCCGGTGCAGCCAACGCAGGCAGAGGCCCAGCGCCGTTTCGAGTCCGGTGATACCGTTAGGTGCGTGCTCGAACTCCACTTCCTTTTCGTGGGTGGCGTGGGGGGCGTGATCGGTGGCGATCGCGTCGACGACGCCGTCGAGAATGGCCTCGATCATGGCGTCGCGGTCGGCTGCGGAGCGCAGCGGCGGATTCATTTTGGCGTTGGTCGAATAAAGGCCAACATGCTCCTCGGTGAGCAGGAAATGGTGCGGCGCCACTTCGCAGGTGACGCGGAGTCCGTTGCGGCGAGCCTGACGCACCGCGGCAATTGCTCCGGCTGTTGAGGTATGGGCGACGTGCAGATGCACGCGTGCGTCGCGGAGTTGGGTCACGAGGCGGATATCGCGCTCGACGAGACCTGATTCCGCCTCGGTGGGCATGCCGCGCAAGCCGAGCTTGAAGGCGACGGGGCCGGCATTCATAGAGGCGCCCTGAGTGAGCCGCGTGTCTTCGGCGTGCTGAATCACGCTCAACCCCACGCGCGCTGCGGCGGCCAGGGTCTCGCGCATGATGCTGTCTTTGAGGATGGGCCGGCCATCGTCGGTGACGGCGACCGCCCCGGCAGATTTGAGAGCCGCGAAATCGGTAAGCGTCTCGCCATTCGAGCCACGCGTGGCGGCGGCGATGGGGTAGACGCGAATGCACGCGCCCCGGTCCGGCGACTGCATCCAGCGGGTGATATCCGGTGTGTCGTTCACCGGTGTGGTGTTGGGCATGGCGGCGACCGAGGTGAATCCGCCGGCGGCTGCCGCAGCCGTGCCGGTGGCGATGGTCTCCTTGTAGCCTTGGCCGGGCTCGCGCAGGTGCACGTGAATATCGATCAGCCCGGGTGCAACGGTGAGGCCGGCGGCATCGAGCACCTGAGCTCCATTCGATTTGAGTTTTCCGTGACCTGCGATTTCGGCGACGCGGCCGTCTTTGAGCAGAAGGTCCTTGGGGCCGTCGATGCCGGCGCCGGGATCGATGAGGTGGCCATTGCGAATCACGAGAGCGCTCATGAACGGCCTCCGTTCGCGGCTGTGCCGGTCAATGCGCGTTCCACCACCGCCATGCGGATAGCGACGCCGTTGGTGACCTGTTCGAGGATGGCGGATTGCGAACCGTCGGCCACTCCGGCGGTCAATTCAAGTCCGCGAATGATCGGGCCGGGGTGCATCACGATAGCGTTCGGCGCCTGGGCGGCGAGGCGCTGGCCAGTAAGCTGGTAGCCGGCCTTGTACTGTTCGAGATCGAGTTGCAGGCCGGCCAGACGCTCGGCCTGGATGCGCAGCATCATCACCACCTGCGACCGGCGGATGGCGGCTTCGAAGTCGCGCTCGACGGAGATGCCGGGCCCCGCTCCGGCGGCCGAATCGGGCAGGAGCTGCGCGGGGCCGCAGAGAATGACCTGGGCGCCGAGACGCGGCAGCAGAAACATGTTGGAGCGGGCGACGCGGCTGTGCAGGATGTCGCCGACGATGGTGACGGTGACGCCGGCGAGCGTGTCGGCGGCAACCTCTGCGACGCCGGGACGAAGATGGGCGAGGATAGTGCGCAGATCGAGCAGTGCTTGCGTCGGATGCTCGTGCATGCCGTCGCCGGCGTTGAGAACCGGCAGCCGGGTGGATTCTTCGAGCAGCCACGGCGCGCCGGAGGAATTGTGGCGCAGGATGATGGCTTCAGCTCCGAGCGCGCGCAGGGTCAGGCCAGTGTCTTTGAGCGTTTCGCCCTTCTCGATGCTGGAGGAAAGGTTTGAAACCAGGGTGGTGTCGGCGCCGAGCGCTTTCGCAGCGAGCTCAAAGCTGGTGCGGGTGCGCGTGGACGACTCGTAGAAGAGAAGGGCAACGCGCCGTTTGAGAAGGATGCGATCGCGCACCAGCGGGTCCATCTTCTCGAGTTCGGTGGCGCGGCTGAGAATGCGGCTGATTGCATCGAGGCTGAGATCGCCGACGGACAGCAGCGAACCTGGATTGTATGGGAACTGCGATGCGGGAACCTGAGGCGGCCGGATGGGGCGACGTACTGGCGGTGCTGCTATCGCATTCATGATCTTGATTTCCGGCTGCCGGCTCGGAGCGCGAGGGCGGCAGCCCTGTTCCTATCCCACGCGCTCCACCAGCAACACCTGTTCATCGTTGTCGACTTCAGTGAACTTGACCTCGATAATCTCGCGGCCGCTGGTAGGCACATGCCTGCCCACGTAAGTTGCCTCAATCGGCAGCTCACGATGACCGCGGTCAATGAGCACCGCGAGCTGCACGCGGCGAGGGCGGCCATGGTCGAAGAGAGCGTCGAGAGCGGCGCGGATGGTGCGGCCCGTGTAAAGGACGTCGTCGCAGAGAACCACGTCGCGGCCTTCCACGTCGAATCCTATGGCTCCCTTGGTGACGATGGGGCGGACATCGGCGGTGGAAAGATCGTCGCGATAGAACTGGATATCCAGGCTTCCCGTGTCGACGGGGCGTTTCTCAATCCCGGATATCAGCTTGGCGAGCCGCTCCGCCAGCGGGATGCCGCGGCGCTTGATGCCGATGAGGGCGAGGTCGTCGCTGCCGTTGCTCTTCTCGACGATTTCGTGGGCGAGACGCACCATGGTGCGTTCCATCTCCGAGGCGGACATGAGCCTGCCCTTGATGCGCAGGCTGGGCTTGTTTGGCTCTTCGCTCATGGGCTCACTCAGTTGCTGAACTCAGGTGGGATGATACGAGGGCGCGGCTTGTTGGATCAAGTTGTGGACAACCGGTGCTGTGCGGGCGATGCAACGAGAAACAGATGCGAGACCGTCAGCGTGATGTTGGTCACACGTCGGGCTGACGACGAGAACGCGCGAGCAGACGGGCGCCCAGGGCGCCGCCACCGACCGCAAAGAACAGCAGGAAAATGGAATTGCACGCAAAACTAAACGCCTCGATGCCGGCGTGTCCCCACGACGAAAGCATCCACGTCTCAACCTGCGCGCGAGCAGACTGCGCCTCCGCCGCATCCACCGAAGACAGGCCTGTGGACCAATTCTGCGTCAACTGCTGGCTTTCGTCGACGCGGTTCTTCCATTCCTTGTCCATCTGTGCGCCGTGGTGAAGAACGACCCGGTTGACGAAGAGATTGGCGCCGCTGATGGAGAAAGCGAGCCAGCAGGCCAGGAGGCCGGTCACGAGGCCGATGCGGGCGCCGGCGCCGGTCGTGATCCACGCAGGCCGCTGTGCACGCACGTAGATTGCGACGGCCCAGAGCGCCGCTCCGGCGATCCAGAAGATGCCGAGGACGCCTACGGGCGAGGCGCCGCTCGACAGGATGCCGGCAGGAACAGCGAGGGCAAGAGCCGCGCGCATCGCCGGCTTCCAGTCCACGATGCTGGCATCGCGAATCGCGCCGGTCCAGCGCTCCGCCTGGGCCGGGTCGGCTTCAGGATCAGCCGTGTACACCAGTTGCGGCAATCCGCACGAGGGGCAGAAACAGTCCTCGGCGTGGACCGGCTGGTGGCAGCGATTGCAGGTGACTTCCATACACATTCAATGTAAATGATGGGTGCGAACGCAGGCTCAGGTCGCGGACTGGATCGGTCCGGTTCATGGGCAGAATTTGAGGCAACTTTTTTGTGGAAAACCGCAAATTTCCGAGGGGGGGTGGGGTACCTGGCCAGTCTCTCGGGGAGATGCATCCTCCGGTCCAGGCCCCGGGAAGCTGCATACCCAGCCTTCGAGCCATTTCCCGACTGCCTGATTCAAGTATGCGCTTTTCGCAGAGTAAACAGGCAAATGTTCGTCAACAGGTGTGCGCGCGGTCACGGGACCGAGTTCGTGCCGCTGGATGCGTTCAACGCCGACACGCGATTTGATCCCAATACACCCATGCTCCTCTCTACTCTGTCCGAAGTGCCTGCATGGGATCGATGGAGGCGGCACGGCAAGCGGGAACCATCGCCGCGATCAGTCCGCAGATCGCTAGCACAGCGCAGACGGACAGGGTCGTGACTGGGTCGTGGCGGCTGACTTCAAAGAGGAATGCCTGAAGAGCGCGTGCTGCAAACCACGAGGCAACGAGCCCGGAGACAAGCCCCATCGCCAGCAGGAGCGCAGCCTTCTTGAGTACAAGAAGCATCACGTCTGTCCGCTGCGCCCCGAGGGCCATGCGAATGCCGACTTCGCGGATGCGGCGGCTGACGGAGTAAGCCATGAGACCATACAAGCCAACCAGTGCGAGGAGCAGAGCGATGGCAGCAAAGACGGTGAGCAGCGAGGTCTGGAAGCGGCGCGGCGCACTTGCTGCCGATTTAAGGTCTCCCATGGTTTGAATGTCGCCCGCAGCAAGGTTGGGATCGAGGGCGTGAAGAACGGTGCGAATGGTGGCCGCGAGGGATCTTGCCGGAAGCGAGGAGCGGACGACGATGTATCCACCTCCAAACTCCATGTCGGGCTCATAGATTTGCGGCTCGGCGGGCTCCTCTAACCTGGTGTCGCGCACGTCGCCAATGACACCTACAACGGTGCTCCATTGGGTATGGTCATCTTGTCTGCTGACGCGTCCACCGATGGGGTTGCGACCGGTAAAGTACTTTCTGGCAAAATTCTGATTGACGATGATTGTGTGCGACACGGGATTTTCGTCGGCGGTGAACAACCGCCCGGCGATCAGCGGAATCCTCATCGCTGAAAAATAATTTGGCGTCACCTGGAGCGCTTCAGCCAATTGACCTTTTTGGTTTGGGTAGCCGTCCACCGCGAACATTCTCAGGCCTTCGGAATTACTGAGGGGCAGGCTGTTCACGGCTCCAACTGCTTCAACACCAGGCAACGCTTGCAGCTTCGCAAAGAGATTTCGGAAGAATTCAACGGCCTGTGGGTGGCTATAGTGCGGATCGAGCCCAATGTTCGCAGTAACGGTGGATTGCGAGAAACCGGTGTCGACCGACTCTACGTTGACGTAGCTACGAATGAGCAGGCCGGCGGAAGTGAGCAGCACTACGACAAGCGCCGATTCGGCGACGATGAGGGCGCTTTGAACTCGGGTATGAGCGCCGGCAACGCTGCGGCTACCATTGGTGGCGAGAAAGTCCGTCAGATTGATTCGCGACACAGCCAATGCGGGCAGAATACCCGTGAGTATGCTGGTCAGCAGAGACACGGCGACGGTGAAGAGCAGGACGCGCGTGTCCAGACAGGCTTCGCGGAGGCGCGGAATGTTGCCGGGATCGAGGAACGGCAGCAGGCGCAGAAAGGCGAACGCCAGACCGATGCCGATTGCTCCTGCCGCAAAACCGATTAGGAGCGCCTCAGTGAGCAGTTGGCGGATAATGCGGCTGCGTCCCGCCCCTAGAGCGACGCGCACGCCCAACTCACGCATGCGGCTCGCCGCGCGAGCAAGTAGAAGATTCGCGGCATTTCCGCAGGCGATCAAGAGCACCATGGACACCGCGCCGAGGAGGAGCCAAAGTAGTGAGCGAACGTGGCCGACGGTGCTGTCGACGAAGTTCTCGATGAGCGCGCCCCATCCCCGCACCTGCGGGTCATGGAGTTTGTCGAGGCGCGCCATGATGGCAGCCATCTCCGCCTGTGCCTGAGCGATGGAGACGCCGGGCTTGAGGCGGGCGACACCGCCATTCCCCCCTGCATTCTCTCTATCGGCCATTTGCTGCGGAGTGAGGGCCCGTGGTATCCAGACCTGCGTATTCTTGTATTGCGCTTCGCCATAGGGAAGATCAGAGGAATGCGGATACTCGAAGCCCGGTGGCATGACCCCGACGATCTGGTAACTTTTTCCATCCAGCAACAATGAATGATGAAGAACATCGGCTGTTGAACCGAACATGGACTGCCAGAGCGAGTGACTGATGACGGCCACTTTTTCATGCCCCACTTGATTGTCGACTGAAGTGATCGCCCGGCCAAGTTCAGGAGTGGATTGAAAGGTGCGAAAGAAATCGCCATCGACGCGTGCCGCGCTGACGCGTTCCGCCGCGCCCGACGAGGCCAGACTTAACACCGCCTGGTCGAAGGCAGTCATGTCCTGAAAGGAATGATTGTCGCGCTTGATGTCGTAGAAGTCAGCGGATGCAGGGCCGAAGGCCTCGGCTGGCAAGTTGAACATCGAATTGGGGGTATAAAGATAGACGAGCCGGCTTGGGTCCCCGTAAGGCAAGGAACGAATGAGGACAGCATTCACGAGGCTGAAGATGGCCGTGCATGCGCCGATGCCGAGAGCAAGAGTGAAGACTGCGGTCACCGTGAACCCTGGGCTCTTGCTCAATGTGCGCAGGCCGTACCGCACGTCCTGCATCGTTTGTTCAATCCATAATAGGGTGCGTTCGTCGCGATGTGCCTGTTTTGCCTGCTCCACGGGACCAAAAGCGCTGCGTGCGGCGAGCCGCGCTTCCTCGGGCGACATTCCACGGCGCTCGAAGTCGTCGGCGAGTAGGGTGAGGTGCGAAGCAACTTCGCGGGCAAGGTCCTCCTCGGCCTGCTCGCGAACGAGGAATTTGCTGATCCTGGCGATGATTCTTCTGAAGCGCGCGATCATTGCTGTTCCTCAGCGAACCGCTCTTCAATGAGCCTCGTCATCAGGATGTCGAGCGTCCTTCGCATGAGCGGGATCGGCGCCCTTTTCATTTGACATTCAGCTGACCATATCGATCACTTGGATGTCAAGTGAAGTGAGGGGACTGAGATTCCAGGCAGAACTAAACGCTCTCGAGTGGGATGGCTGAACAACGAGTCGCAATTTTCACCCCTCCGGCCGCCGCCCGTGAGGTGAACCGGGCCCTCATGTTTCGTGCCGGAGCGCGGTGACGGGGTCGAGTTTTCCGGCGCGGCGCGCGGGAAGCCAGGCGGAGATCAGAGCGACGGCAGTGAGCAGGACCAGCACGGCCGCGAGCGAAACAGCGTCGAATTTTGCGGCGCCGAATACATTGAATCGCACGATTTTTTCGAGCGCGATGCTTCCTGAAAGACCGATGAGGAGCCCGATGGCTGCGAGCTTTGCGGCTGTCCGGAGCACCCACTGCAGGATATTGGAGCGCGATGCTCCCAGGGCCATGCGCACGCCGATTTCGCGCACGCGCTGGGTGACGTTGTAGGAAATGACGCAGTAGATGCCAATGGCGGCGAGGGCGAGACCCAGGACTGCGAATCCGCCGAAGAGAGCCATGTTGAAGCGAGGCTGCTCGGTCTCCTGGCCCAGCAGCTCCTCGACGGTCATCGGGTGGCCGACGGCAACGCCCTTATCCATCTCGTGGATTTTCTGCCGCACGGCATTCAGGATCCCGAGAGGATCGGCGAAGGTGCGAACGGCCAGCATCCGGTCGGGCGGCCCATAGAACGTGTAAGGCAGGTAGACCCCCGGCAGCGTGGCATCCTGCAGTCCGTCATTTTTGGTATCGCCGATCACGCCGATCACGGTCACGTCCGGGCCGATCCCGGGCGCGGCGAGAACAGACGGCGGAACAGGCTGCCCCAGGGCGTCAATCTGGATGCGGCTGCCGGTGGGGTCGATGCCTGCGGGCCAGAGTTTGGCGGCGCTTTGGTTGATGAGCGCCACGTGCATGCCGTTCTCTACTTCGGCCGGCGTAAAGGTTCGGCCGCGTTTGAGAGGAATGCCGAGAGTGCGGAGATAGTCGGTGCTGACGAGGGAGATGGCAATCTTCTGGCCGTCAACATGCGGTTGTCCTTCGAGCGTGTAGGAAGATTCCCACCCGCTGTAGGGCATTCCGCCGTTGCCCATGGCGACGGCCTGTACGCCGGGCAGGTTGGCGATGTTATTGAGCAGGTCCTGGTCGAAGGCATTTCGCTGTGCCAGCGTCGGATAGCTCCTGGGCTGCAGGTTCACATTCACGACGAGTGTTTTTTCGGGCTGGTAACCGAGATCGACGCGGAGCAAGGTGATGAAACTGCGCGTGGCGAGGCTGGCGCCGGCGAGCAAGATAACCGACAACGCAATCTCAACCACGACGAGCGTGCTGCGCGTTGCCTGCCCCCGCGCGCTTCCGCCTGCGCCGCTGCCGCCATCCTTCAAGGCGTCGGATAGATTGGGATGGGAAGAGCGAAGCGCCGGGACCAGCCCGAACAGAATGCCGGTCAACATGGAAACGGCGACCGCGAAGAGCAAGACATATCCATTGGTGGTGATGCGCGCTTCGTTGGGCACGTAGTCGGGAGGGATCAAGGCGACGATAGCCCGGGTGACAGCGAAGGAAAACAGGACGCCCAAAGCGCCACCGAGAAAGGAGAGCATGACGCTCTCAGTGAGCAGTTGCCGCACCAGCCGCGCCCGGCCTGCCCCGATGGCCATGCGCATCGCGATTTCGCGGGACCTTGCGGTCATGCGCGCCAGCTGCAGGTTGGCCACATTGACGCAGGCAATGAGGAGCAGCAGCCCGACGGCAGCCAAAAGCAGGTGAAGGCTTGATTGCATCGGACCGCTTGCCTGGGTGATGTCCATGTAGTTGTTGAGAACGGTGCGGATCTGGCCCTTGGGGAAGTCGCGCGGATTCAGCTTGGCGAATTGGATGTTCAGGGGATTCAGTTGCTGCTCGGCGACTTCCTTCGTGATTCCCGGCTTGAGGCGCATGATCACGTTGATGGGAGTCTGATCGGTGGGATCCATGGGCATGGGAAGCCAGAACGATTCGTTGGTCCACCAGCCGAAGCGCGGCGGCATGACGCCGATAATGGTGTGGGGAACGCCGTCGAGCACGAGCGATTTGCCAAGCGCGTGCGGGTCGCCGTTGAACATGCGACGCCACAGGGCGTAGGTAAGCACGACAACGTCCGCGGGTTTGCCGGCGTGGATATCGAAGGGCTGAATGGTGCGGCCGATCAGCGGCTTGACTCCGATGAAGTTGAATGCGCCGCCGGTGAGGAACACGCCGTTGAAGCTTTCCGTGCTGGAGTCGTTGGTCATGAGCACCGATTCCACGTCGGTGGCCATGACGTCAGAGAATGCGGGCAGCTTTTCGATTTCGAGTAGCTCGCGGCGTGTATAGCGGTGCCATGCGTGCGCGGGATAGTTGGGGGCAACGATCGCCGGCGCCCATATCTCGTTGGGTTTGGAATAGGGATAGGGCGAAATGAGAATTCCGTAGACGACGCTGAACAAAGCGACGCTGGCTCCGATGCCGAGCATGAGCGAGAGCAGCGCCACGGTGGCGAATCCAGGATTTCGCCGGAATCCGCGCAAGGCGTAGCGAATGTCCTGCCAGAGCCGCTCGGCCCAGAGCCATCCCCAGATTTCGCGCGATCTTTCGCGCGCCACGAGGACATTGCCGAACTTCCCGATGGCCGCGCGGCGAGCTTCTTCCGGCGACATGCCGTCGTCAATGTTCTGCTGGGTTTCGAATTCGATGTGCGTCTGAATCTCGTCTTGGAGACGGTCGCCCCGTTTTTCCCACATTTCGACCCCTTTTGCGAGTTGCGCCGCGTTACTTGCCTTCTTCCGGGAGCGGGTTGAGAACGAGCCCGATCGCTTCAGCGAAGCGATGCCAGCGCGAAGTTTCAGTGAAGAGCCTGCGATGGCCCTTGGCGGTGAGCCGATAGTACCTGGCCTTGCGATTGTTCTCTGATGTTCCATCCTCGGCAGCGATCAGTCCGTCTTTGAGAAGCCGCTGCAGGGCCGGATAAAGAGAGCCGTGCCCCACTTGCAGCATCTCGCGCGAGCGGCTCTCGATGGAGCGGGCGATGGCATGGCCGTGCACGGGGCCAAGGGCGACGGTCTGCAAAATCAGCAGGTCGAGGGTGCCTTGAAGGAGATTGGCGGGGTTCTGCGAGTTTCTAGTCGACATTCGACCGGAGTGTAAGACTCAGCCAGGTCGAATGTCAAGGGGAGCGGCGGAGGTTGCACCGAGATTGTGACGAATGGGGGTTGACTCCATTCCGAAGCCTTTTTACTCTAGGCATGTAGCGACAATGCCTTATGCAAAATGATCAGAACGCATCGCGCGACCTGTTCCCCGGCGCTCTGGAAATGATGATTCTCGAATCGCTGCGCCGCCAGCCCGCGCACGGTTATGCGCTGGTGCAGCACATCCAGCAGCGTTCGAAGAACTTGCTTCAGGTTGAAGAGGGTTCGCTTTATCCAGCGCTGCAGCGGCTGCTGAAGGCGAAGCTGGTGAAGGCGGAGTGGATGGTGTCGTCTGCGACCAATCGCCGCGTGCGCGTTTACGAGATCACGAAGGCGGGCCTGCGCCACCTGGAGCGCGAGATGTTGAGCTTTGACCGCATGCTGGAAGGCATCCAGATGGTGCTCGGACCAGGGACGCGGGCCGCGAATTCCTAGGAGGCTATCGACATGGCTTGGTTCGAGCGCATCTTTCGCCGCGATCATCTCTATGGCGAATTGGACGAAGAGATGCGCGAACACATTGAAGAAAAGACCGAGCAGCTGATGCGGCTCGAGAATCTTTCGCGGGATGAAGCACGCCAGGCGGCTCTTCGCGCTTTCGGCAACCCGACACTCGCCGCGACGCAAAGCCAGGAAGTCTGGCAGTGGTCCGGGATCGAATCCTTCCTGATGGACTTGAAGCTCGGCTTCCGGCGGTTGCGAAAATTGCCGGGCTTCGCCGCCACGGTGCTTCTCACGCTCGCCATCGGGATCGGCGCGAACACCGCCGTCTTTACTGTACTCGATAGCATTCTGCTCAAACCCCTTCCCTATCCCCAGCCGGAACAGCTGGTGGCGGTGTGGCTGCACGCTCCCGGAGCGGCGGGGCTGGCCAACTTCGCCGAGGGGTTGCGCCTTTCGCCGTCGATGTACCTGACGTTTGCCGAACACAACCGCACATTTCAGTCGATTGGCGTGTGGATCTCCGGAACGGCCAATGTAACGGGGATCGCGAAGCCCGAAGAGGTCCCCACGACGTACATCAGTGACGGGGTGCTGCAGTCGCTGAATGTGCCGCCCGCAGCGGGGCGATGGATCCTGACTGCCGAGCAGGCGCCGCGCAGTCACGAGGTCGTAATGCTCAGCTACGGCTACTGGCAACGGCGTTTTGGCGGCGACCCGTCGGTGGTCGGAAGAAATATCGAGGTCGATTCGCAGACGCGGGAGATTGTGGGCGTGATGCCGCGCGGTTTTGAGGTCGTGGACCAGAAATTCGATCTACTTATCCCGCTGGCCCTCGATCCGCGGCACCAGATTCTGGCGGGCTTTAGATTCAACGGCATCGCACGGCTGAGACCGGGTATGACGGTTGGCGAGGCGGATGCGGACATCGCGCGCATGCTCGATATCTGGATGGACTCGTGGACCAACGGCGACGGCGGCGATCCGCACTTCTACAAGACATGGAGGATTTCGGGCGCCATTCGGCCTATGAAGCAGGAGATCATCGGCACTGTGGGCAGCGTGCTATGGGTGGTGATGAGCACCATCGGCGTGGTGATGCTGATTGCCTGTACCAACGTGGCAAACTTGCTGCTGGTACGCGTCGAGGGGCGGCAACAGGAACTGGCGATCCGCGCGGCGCTGGGCGCGGGGCGGGCACGCATAGCCCGCGAGGTGCTGAGCGAGAGCGTGCTGCTTGCTTTGCTGGGCGGCGCGGCCGGCATCGGAATTGCGGAGGCCGGGTTGCGGCTCCTGTCGGCCATTGGTCCTGCGAACCTTCCGCGCCTGGACGAAATATCTCTGGATGGGCGGTCGATTGCATTCACCTTCGGACTTTCGCTCGTTTCGGCGCTGCTGTTCGGGACGATGGCGGCAATCAAATCGATGCGGCCGGCTGCATCGCTCGCACACGCTTCCGCGCGAACCGCAAGCACAAGCCGCGAGCGCCAGCGTGGGCGCAATCTGCTGGTGATTGCGCAGGTGGCCATGGCGATGGTGCTGCTGATCAGCGCGGTGCTGATGATTCGCACGCTGGCCGCTCTTCGCG
>Ga0335072_10007965_pt1 | contig 15403 bp, 6 predicted proteins | sample Lox_Sample_21_FD_206725 | JGI IMG/M metagenome (GOLD analysis project Ga0335072, IMG submission 206725) | Soil microbial communities from Loxahatchee National Wildlife Refuge, Florida, United States - Lox_Sample_2.1 | ecosystem: Environmental > Terrestrial > Soil > Wetlands | place: USA: Florida... | reverse complement strand
CAAGGCAGCGGCGTCATCGTCAATTGCTCTTCGATTGGAGGACGTGTGGGCGGAGCAGAGCGCGGCATCTACCACGCAGCCAAGCACGGGGTCATAGGCTTCACCAGAAGCGCGGCGCTCGAATACGCTGCCCGTGGCATTCGCATCAACGCGGTATGCCCGGGGCTGATCTGGACGCCGATGGCCGATCAGATGGTTGCGATGGGTCAGGGTGAGGCGCTCAAGTCAATGGAGAAGAGCGTCCCCATGGGACGGGTTGGCCGCCCCGAAGAGATTGCGAATGCTGTCCTGTGGCTCTCGAGCGACGCGGCAAGCTATGTCACCGGCCAATCCATCTCGGTGGATGGCGGCCTCATCATGCCCTGAAGTAAAAGGAAATCTCCTCGATCAAAGAATCGTGCGGCGATCTGTCGCAGGCGAGGCTGCCTAAGCATCCATTGTTGGTCGCTTCGCGCCGGAGAAGGGGTCATTCGAGGGTTCGGTTGTGAGAGTGAGCTGATCACCGTCCAAGCTGTGGTGCCGGACAAGCGACACGTTCCGTCTGTTTTGTAGGCACCTCTAGGTCTGGAACAGGCTGAATAATCGCGCCAGAGAATTTTTCCAGAGTTCACGATGCCACTTCAGCATGGATTTATGCAATCCGAGATGAATCAATTCCAGGTTCGTCCGTTCGAATTCTCCCTTCAAACGTATCCGCACGAGACAGTCGCGCTTGGAGAAAATCAAGTCATGCTTCCAGTCGAAAAGGAGTTCGTCGTCTTTGCAGGTTCCGTAAGAACAGCGAATGGTGAAGTGTGCAGACTCAGCATCAGAACAGTAGATTGAAAAGCCCTTACCATCTGCCGCCACCATCAGGCATCCGGGCGCTGCACCGGGTATAGCCAGCCACGATTCCATATACTCGGGCAGGGTAAGCGCGCAAAAGACCCTCCGCCGCTCGGCAGGTATGCTCTTGGCGAAATGCAGCGTCGAGCGCCTCTCGAGGAGCGATCTGCCTAAACGATCCCGCATCGCAAATCCCGGGTCTGATCCCTGTGCGTTCGCGCGCATCGAGGGCCTCCTCACCTGAGCGACGTACCCTGCTCTCCAGCAGCGCACTCAGATTCTGGCCGGCAAACACAGAAGAGAGGAGTGTCTGCGTGCGCCGGATCTCTGTCATGTATTGGGGTAGGGGTTGGCCAACCTGGGCCGCGAAGGCCCGGAGACTGCCCCAGATGGGCGGGACGCGTAAGCGTCCCGCCCGTTGGGTGTCATGGATGGTTGACTAGTAACGCAGGCGAAGACCGAACTCCATCCTGCGCGGGGTATTCACATTGGACGTAATTACGCCCCAGGCACTCGGTGCATAGAGTGCCAGCAGGGGATCGGCCATTACCGTGTGATTGAGCACATTGGTGAAGATCGTCGAGAACTCGAAACTAGCGCGCTCCGCGATCCTGAAATTCTTCGACGCGCTCACGTCGAGGTTCCAATAGGGCATTCCCGTGATTGGCCCTAGTCCGGAGTCCTTCTCGTCGATGCCCAGAATCGCCGGTCGTACGTGATTCCACACCGAGACCGGATCCTTGAACATGTTGATAGGGACCGCTGTTCCGGATGCGCTGGAGGCTACAGACGTGCCCACGTTAATGCCGTAAGGATCCGGTCCGCCGGCCACGCCATAATGAGAGGACGCCCCGCCGGTACCGCTCTTGCTGGTGAACACGCAGTTTTCGTTGTCGAAGTAGTTGTTGCCGTCTCCCGATCCGAAGGACTGGGCATCGGTCTGCGTATTGCAGAACTCGGGTTCGCCGCTGCCAGCTGTGAAGATGGGTGCGAACGACCATCCACCTGCCAGCCGTCCGAGCACGCCGGCCTGGTTTGAGAACCACGGCTCCTTCCACACCGCGAACGTGTTGAAGACGTACTTGCGATTGAAGGCCTGGACGCCATACATCTTTCTCAGATCGAACGGATCGTTGGCGGTGTATTCACTGGAGGCCTGCACCACCGCGCCCGTGCCCAGCGCCTTGGAATACGTCAGATTTTCCTGGAGCATCAGGCCATGGAGATTGTTGGTTTTCACGCTCAGGAATCCCGCGTTGTAGTTCCCGTATCCAATGCTGGCGTTTTCGGCGATGCCGCTGGTCGATTGACCGTTGCCGCCCAGCGCCTGCCCTGGAATCGCTGTGTTCATCATGGTGCGCGGGATGTTCATGTTTCCGGCGTCCAGATCCGACCACGTGCTCCACACGCTCTGGCTCGTCAGGTTGCCTAGTTCGTGATCGAGAACGGCGGCGGTACAGTTGGCGTATGGGGTCGGGTCACCGTTGGAGAACGAGCCGCTGCAGTAGCTCGGAAGCAGCGCAGACTCGAAGAACCCCTGCGTGTTTGCGGCAGCCAAGCCGTTGATGTAGGCGGCGTATGCTGCGTTTGGAGTTCCCCCCGAGGTCTTCGAGGCCGGTACAGCCGCACCGCATGCTCCAGCGGAGGTTGCGCAGCCGAGAGCCTTCTCCAGTCCAGCGTAGCCCTGGGCGAAGTTCTGGTTGCCCGACACTGTCATGTACGGGACCGCGTTGAGGTTGATGGGCTGGTATTCGTGCTTGATGATGCGGCCGATGTAGCCCACTTCCACCAGGGTGTTGCTGCTCAGCTGGCGTTGCACGGTGAGGTCGAACGAGTCAATCACGTTGGGACGGAAGTGCGGGTCAAGCGCTTCGGCCGCCGAACCGGCGATCAGATTGTAGCCCGGGAATGCGGGTTGAGGCAGTGTCTGGGACGCGGCTGGAAGTGGCGCTGACGTGCCGTCCACCCCAATGCGGAAGGCAGTGCTGGCTGTCGGATTGCTGGGTCCGCAAGTTCCGGCGGCCAGCACCTGGCGGCACTGTACGGCCTGGATGAGACCCACACCGAGCAGAGGCACGAGCACCTGGTCGACGCCGTTCAACCGCCCGTACTGCCGTCCGTAGCCGCCGCGGATGACTGTGCCCTCAGTGCCGAAGATCTTTCCGAAGAGGCTGTCCGAGTTGAAATGCGGATTCCATGCCGCGGCCGCTCGCGGGCTGAATGATCCGTAGAAGGGGTCATAGGGGTACTTCTGACCGTTGCCCACGTTGCCCACCAGGGCGAAACCGAGCTCGGGATTATAGACATTGCCCTGCTGCGCGGTGACCATGCGCTGATGCAGGTACGATAACGTGTCTATCGGTGTGTCGGAGTCGTCGACAAGAACGTCCTGTTTGCCCGTGGCTTCTGTCGGCGGGAGTTCCAGCGTCCAGCCCAGGCCGTAGGTCAGGGTAAAGGTTGGCTTGATCTTCCACGAATCGCCGAAGTAGACGTTCTCATAATCGATGGTGCTTTGGTCGAATGCGGGGGAAAGCGGCGGGTTCAGCGCAAGGTTCGGTCCGCTACGCGTATAAGCGACCTGCGAGTCGCTGACCATGCCATAGGCCGCAGCTGCGACACGGGCAACCGAGGTGGAAGATGAGGGGAAACCGCCGCCGAGGCCGGAGAGATCAATCAGACCCGCGCCGCTGCTGTCGCCCAACTGGTACACCGGCGTGTTGTTAATCCCGCCGCCGTTATCCGTACGCTGGTGCCAATCCCAGTTGCGCTGGTATTGACCGCCGAACTGAAGCAGATGCTTGCCGCGCAGGTAGGTCAGGTCGTCGCTGATGAATGTGTCGTGCCCGTCCCAGAAGCGAGTGCGGATGGACTGCGTGTTCACGTTGAAAGGCGCCAGCGTGCCGGAGACGCTCGCACTCTCTCCCATGGGTTCCAGCGCGGCGCCCAAGCCCGACGATTGCGGCGGTGCGCCCTGATCCGCCCACGACCAGTAGTTGCGGAGGAAGCTGTAATGGAAACTGTTGGTCAGCCTCTCCGTGATCTGGGTGGTGAGGCCGGTGACGAAGTACCACGGCTGCTGTGGCCGCGACGCAACTGCCGCCGGAACGCCCAGCTTGTCGCCGGTGAAGAAGCCGCCTGTGTCCACCTGGCTGGTGGCGGCTTGAGTCAGCTTGTAGTAGCGGTAGCTGGCCATCCACTGCCATTTGTCGCCGAAGGAATGATCGATGCGTCCCACCAGGAAGTTGTCGCGTATCGGGACCGACATGTTCGCTTTGAACTCGACCGTATTCACCGTGTCGCAGTACTTGCCCAGCAGATCGGGGCAGCTTGAGGCCGTGCCCGCCGGCTCGTACTTCTGCCACATTGCCAGAACCGTTGGATTGATGCCGATCCCGCGCGGATCGATTGCTTGCATGTTGTATGTGTTGCCCGTACTGGGATCGGTGATGATGCCGGCCAGCAGGCTCGGCGATGGAACTGCGCGCGCGAAAGTCTGCGCCTGGGGGTATCGCCAGCCTTGATACAGGCCAAAGATGTACGTCCTGCTACCCCAGATCTTTGGTGTCAACGGGCCGCCCGCACTGACGCCGAACTTGCTGTAGTGATAGCTGGGGTTGGGAGTATCGGAGAGGTTGTTCGACCACGAGTTGGCGTTGAAGTTGTTGTCGTAGTAATACTCGTACCCCGTCCCGTGAATCTTGTCTGTTCCGCGCCGGGTCACGACTTCCACCTGGGCTCCGGCGGAGTTGTTGAACTCGGCGGTCTGGTTGGCCGTGTTCACCTTAAACTCTTCCACCGAGTCCTGCGGAGTAGGCATCACGCCGGTAGGTCCCGGCGCCAGGTCTCCGTAGGAGCTCTGGCCGCCTGAGCCGCCCGTGGGGTCGCCCGCAAACGACCCCGTATAGACGCTCATGGAGCCGTCCATGTCGTTGGTGTTGTTGCCGCCGTCCAGCATGAACGTGCTCTGGTCCACCACTGCTCCAGCCACGCTGCCGTCCGGGCTCACGCCGGGCTGTAACTCCGTGAAAGTACCTGCATCATGCAGGAGGCTGGGCAACTGGTCGATTGCTTCTTCAGGAACCTCGCTGCCTACCGTGGCGTTCAGGGTCTGCAACTGGGCCGCCGATGCCGACACCTCGATGGTCTGTGTCTCCTGGCCCACTCTCATGCTGATGTTGGCGGTGGTCTGGGTACCAACCGCGACACTCTGTCCCTGAACCTTGGTCTTCTGAAATCCCTTCTGGGTGACTGTAATGTCGTAGGTGCCGGGCGGCACGTCCGGGAACACATATTGCCCAGTCGCATTCGTCACGGTCTCACGGGATGTGTTCGTTGCGACGTCGGTTAACGTGATCTTCGCTCCTGGAACCACAGCTCCGCTGACATCGGTAATGGTGCCAATTACCGTGCCAGTGTTGATTGCCTGCCCAAACGCAAAATTGCCGCTCATCGCGGCAATCATCAGCAAAACGATCGTAAGCAAGAACCCTTTACAGCAACGTTGCGCCATGAAAACCCTCCAGTTGATTCAAACGACTGCACGAGCCTTGTGTGGGATCAAGTGACTACGACATCCAACGAAATTGGAAAGATTCGTTCCCTTCGACACAGTTCGTGTACCGACCAAGAACGAGCAATAAACAAACCGATAGAGATTGCCGCTCCGGACACACTGCGGCCGTATTGGTGAGCTGCCGTGAAGCGCCCATAGCAACCGAAGGGGATAAACCGAACAGACTTACACGGGGGTGCGTGTCATGCCCGGTACCGATGCTATGGAGGGACTACAGTCAAACCGGTCAAACCTTGCGTTTCGCTCAACAAAACATGAAGGCGAGAAATCACATCAGTCGGCAAACTAAACCGATAAGCGCTCGAGCTGTTCCGGGGGAGCTCGTCTGATTTTGGAAAATGTGGGGAGGGGATCCCCACATTTGTCATCAATTTTCGTTGAAATTACCATGCAGGATTAGTCTAGTCAAGCAGTTAAAAATGCATTTCGTCTCGCTTCAAACGCTATTCGTCCTGTTTAGCGAGCTGTTCGTCCCAAGCGAACTGGTCATGAGTTTCCGGGCTGAACCGTATCCACGCGATTCACCGTGTTCCGTATCGATGGCCATGCGGAGCGCCGATTTCCGAAAAGATCCGTATGAAGGCGGTCTGACATTCCGTGAGTAAACCGATGGAAAATCGACGAACGGGCAGTGAAATTGGCGATTCAGTCTGGATGTTCAGTGATGTTGCCGGTGAGCGCCGGTTTGGTAGGCACAACAGCCGGACCGGCTTCCGCTGAACGTAGCCCTCGTCCACGCAAAACAATGCGCGTAGCAACGGCCAGGAAACTGATGATTGCCGTCGCTTCAACGAAGATCTTCCCTCCATCGAGCAGATCGGGACGACCATCCTTGAGATTGGGATCGGTGAGAATGCTGTGCAGCAGAAGCAGGACTGCGGCAGGAAAGACCAGATAGTGGAGGGTTCTCCATAGTGGCCGCCCGATACGAGTGCGCAGCAGCGACGAAATGAACACCACAAGCAGAAGGTAGAGCGCCGCAGCACCCGCGAAGTTAAGCTTGGGCTGCAGGGGTGAATGAATCGGCCACAGCACGTCGATGACTCCGAAGCGAGGAGTGCGCAGAAACAGCAGCGTGGCGGGGTGGGTCAGGGTGAAGAAGACCGCCAGGTACGCGGTCCATTGATGCAAACGAAAGACGTTGACGTGTCGGTGTGGCCAGTGGCGGATGGGACTGTAGCGCAGCGCAATAAGGATGCCGAGTAGAAGGTTGAGGGTGGCCGCTCCCGCGGCGCCCAGGCCCAGATAGGCGCAAAGATCCAGCAAGGTCATCGTCACTATCGTTCAGTAATGAAAACACGTGCCGAAGATGCAGACAAGAGGCGCAGGCGCGTGGCCGGATATATAAATCGCTCTTCTTCAGGCTTCGAGGTGAGGTATTGCAGTCTGAGAATTCTGTTGTATTCTTCGTTCGCACCTGTTCCGCAACCCCCTGGCTTTCTTAGGCAACGTGCCAGGCGCACGCTTCCCCGCGTGGTGCGCTCTGACACTTTCCAAACGTGAACGACCCAACCAATCTCACCGCGAGCTGCAGTGCGCCGTATTCCAGCGCTTCACTCGCGTCTTCCGGAAAGGAGAGTCCACTCGTGCGCGACGTCCTATGGTTTCCTGTTAGATCGCTCTCGTCTGCCCTGCGATTTGCGGTTTTGATCATCCTATTGGTGGCCGTCACATCGGCAGGTCTCGCTCAAGATGCGGACGAAGACCAGGATAATGGTGCGAAGAACGACAAGGGGCCTGCTGGCGGCCTTTCTGCGCTGAAACTGCGGCAGATCGGACCGTTCCGCGGTGGTCGGGTGGATGCAGTCACAGGTGTTCCGGGCGAACCTCTTGTCTACTATTTTGGCGGAACGGGTGGTGGGGTTTTCAAGACGACGGACGGGGGCCACACGTGGCATCCGATCACCGATGGCCAAATTAACTTTGGCTCGATCGGATCGATTGCGGTCGCCGATTCGGACCATAACGTGATCTATGTTGGCACGGGTGAGAGCGCGATCCGCGGCAATGCTTCGCATGGCGATGGCGTCTACAGGTCCACCGACGCGGGAAAGACCTGGAAGCATGTAGGACTCGAAGACACCCAGCAGATCGGCCAGATTCGGATTGATCCGCATGATCCAAATCTTGTGTATGTCGCAGCGCTGGGGCACATGGCAGGAACCAATGCCGATCGCGGAGTCTTTCGCTCGAAGGACGGCGGCAACTCGTGGCAGAAGGTACTGTTCAAAAGCGACAAGGCTGGCGCCATCGATCTTGCTATGGATCCCACGAATTCGCGCGTGCTCTACGCAAGCCTCTGGCAAGTGGTGCGCCGTCCCTGGACGTTTGAGAGTGGCGGCGAGGACAGCGGAATCTGGAAATCGACGGACTGCGGCGATACCTGGAAGGAACTGACGCACAACGAAGGCATGCCGAAGGGGGTTCTGGGACGAATTGGGCTGGCAGTTTCGCCGGTTGCTCCGGAGCGGGTATGGGCTCTGATCGAAGCACAGGAGGGCGGCATTTACCGCTCCGACGACGCGGGCAAAACGTGGACGAAGCTGAACGGCGACAACTCAATCAAGCAACGCGCCTGGTACTATTCGCAAATCTTTGCCGACCCTAAAAATGAGAACACCGTATATGCGGTGAATACGGCTCTGTTCAAGTCCAGCGACGGTGGCAAGACATTCACAACCATTCGCAATCAGCACGGTGACAATCACGACATGTGGATTTCACCGGAGGATCCGAACCGATTTATTGAATCGAGCGACGGCGGAGCACAGATCAGCTTTGATGGCGGCAAAACTTGGAGCACCGAGGATAACCAGCCGACCGGGCAGTTCTACCGCGTGGCATTGGACAATGACTTTCCATATCACATCTATGGAGCACAACAGGATAACTCCACCGTGGAAACGCTGAGCCGGAGCAACTCCGGTGCAATCACGACCAGCGACTGGCACGACGTGGGCGGCGGTGAAAGTGGTTGGATCGCCCCCGATCCCCTGAATTCCAACTACGTCTATGCCGGATCTTATGATGGCCTGCTTACACGCTACGACAACAAGACCGGTTCCGAGCGAAATGTCAACGCATGGCCCGACAACCCGATGGGCTCAGGCGTCGAGGTAATGAAGTATCGCTTCCAGTGGAGCTTCCCGATGGTGTTTTCATTACATGATCCGCACCGGCTGTATGCAGGGTCGAACGTACTTCTTGCGACAACCGACGAGGGCCAGCACTGGAAAGCAATTAGTCCCGATCTGACGCGAAACGACAAAACCAAGCAGGGTCCTTCAGGCGGTCCCATTACCAAGGACAACACTGCGGTGGAGTATTACGACACAATCTTCACCATCGACGAGTCGCCGGTGAAAGCTGGGGTGATCTGGGTGGGTTCCGACGACGGCTTGATTCACGTGACCCAGGACGACGGCAAAACCTGGCAGGACGTGACGCCGAAGGATATGCCGGAATGGATCCGTATCAACTGCATTGCAGCATCGCCATTCGATGCAGGCACAGCCTACGTAGCGGCTACGATGTATCTCTCGGACGATTTCCATCCATTCCTGTACCGGACAACGGACTACGGCAAGTCCTGGACGAAGATTGTCAGCGGCATTCCCGACAACGACTTTACGCGCGCAGTCCGGCCCGATCCTAATCGGAAGGGCCTGCTCTTCGCGGGAACGGAATCGCATCTCTTCATCTCTTACAACAACGGAGATGACTGGCTGCCGTTCCAGCTCAACTTGCCTTCGGTCCCTGTCACCGACATCGCGTTTCAGAAACTGCAGGACGACATGGTACTCTCCACGCAGGGGCGCGGTTTCTACGTAATGGATGATATGCCGCTGGTACGCGCACTGAACCCGACAAGCTTCTCCCGCAGCAAGGACGTGGAGTTGTTCCCAGTGAAGAAGACGATCCGCTTCGATGGCGGCGGTTTCGACCGCGATCCCGCTGCCGGACAAAATCCGCCTAACGGAGCGGTGATTTACTACTACCTGAAAAGCAAGCCGAAGGATGAAGTGAAACTGCGTTTTCTCACCGTAGACGGCACGCTCGTGCGCGAAGTCTCCAGCAAACCGAAAAAGGGGGAAGAGGAGAAGCCCGAGTCTGACAATCCCCGGCGCCGCGGGTCTGCTTTGGCTCCCGCCAAAGAAGGGCTTAACAAATACGTGTGGGATCTGCGTTACAACGATGCGACAGGTTTCCCCGGCCTGCTAATGTGGGATGGCTCCCTGCGCGGGCCGTTCGCGAATCCCGGCGAATACAAGGTTGAATTGCAGGTCGATGCCAAGACGGTGACCCAGGACTTCGCGGTTGTGAAGGATCCGCGCGCGCCCACCACGCCGGAAGACTTCGAGAAGCAGCTTGACCTTGCACTGAAAATTCGCGACCGTGTCTCAGAAGCGAATCAGAGCGTAGCCGCAATTCGCGCTGCGAGGGATCAACTGAAGCCCTATCTGACCAACTCGAACGAGAAGGTCAAAACACAGGCAAAACAACTCACCGATGAGCTCACCGGGATTGAGGAAGCCATCTACCAAACAAAGCTGCACGCGGATGAGGATGCGCTAAACTTTCCAATAAAACTGAACAACAAACTGGCATCGGTCGAAGGTGTGGTCGAAGAGTCGGACGTGGCGCCGACTGCGCAGTCGTACGAAGTTTTCGAAAATCTTTCGGCTCAGCTCCAGAAGCAGTTGGATCATCTTCATCAGGTGGAGACGACCGGAATCGCGCAATTCAACAAGCTGGTGCATGATGAGAACATTCCAGCGATCAACCTACCGCACAAACCTGACCGGAAGTAAAAACACGAGATACGGGCAGCGAGGCAGATGTTCGCGGCGTCCTACTTGCCTGCGCGCTGGGGTCGAGGTACCAGCGACTTCGCTATGTCGTTTCTTCGCCATTTGCCCGTTGTGCGGGTTCCTGCCGAGAGCGACTGAAGGCTCCTCAGGCGTAGAAACACAAAGAGGACTTGTGCCCAAGTTGTGTCGGAGGGCAAGGCAAAACAGATGTACGAGCGCGCTCCCGCGATGGCGTCTGCATTGGTCTGGCGAGATCGCATTACCCTAGTGTGCTCTGTTGAATCTCAGCGATCCTGGGTCGTTTTGCGGACGAGCGCCTCCCTCCTATCTGAAAATGCCGACCTCCCAGATGCAGGACGTCAAACCGAAGGCGCCTATGTTTCCGCACGCGAGTATTGATTCAGCTCTCGCAGACGGTCGAGTGCCGCTACAATAGGCAGTAGACCGAGCAAGACGATCGATCGACGCGAATCCAGGCAACAGATCTTCCCCGAGGATGGCGGACCAAACTTACAACTGCTGGCAAACAGCACTCATTGGTGCTGCCATTCTGCTGCACTTTACCGTTGTGTCATCGGCACAAGCCAGTGCACAAGCCACCGGCCCCCCGCTCCCCGCTTTGTCGAACTACCCGCAACTGGTCGATGTCACCGGCTCTACCGGAATACATTTCGAGCATCTCTCCAGCCCAGATCAGAAGTACATTGTCGAATCGATGAGTGGCGGCGTTGCGTTGATCGATTACGATCGCGATGGCTACCCCGACATCTACTTCACCAACGCACAGAATGTCGAAATGGCCCTACGTGGCCAAAAGGCCCGGAGCGCGCTGTTCCACAACAATCATGACGGCACATTCACTGACGTCACGGACAAGGCAGGTGTTGGCTATCCCTGCTGGGCCATGGGAGCGGTCGTTGGCGACTACAACAACGACGGTTGGCCTGATCTGTTAGTGACATGCTTTGGCGGCGTGGTTCTGTATCGCAATAACGGCGACGGAACATTTACAGATGTGACAGCAGAAGCCGGCCTGAGCGCGGATAAACTGTGGGCCACGGGCGCGGCCTTTGGGGACTATGACAAAGATGGCTGGACAGATCTATTTGTTGCGCACTACGTGGACCTTCAGCTGGATCACCTCGCACAGTTTGGACCGAGCGATATCTGCAAATACCGTGGAATCGATGTGCAGTGCGGGCCACGGGGGCTCAATGGATCTCCCGATAATCTCTACCACAATAACCACAATGGGACCTTCACCGACGTTTCGAAGAAAGCAGGTGTCTCCGACGAAGAACATCGCTATGGCCTGACCGCTCTCTGGTCAGACTTCGACAGTAGCGGGAAACTGGACCTGTTTGTGGCAAACGACAGCCAGCCTAACTACCTCTATCAAGGAGATGGCAAGGGACATTTTGAGGAGGTGGGGTTTGCGTCCGGCGTGGGGCTTAGTGATAGCGGCGCGCGTCAGGCAAACATGGGAATTGCGATCGGCGATTATCTGCACACGGGCCGGATGTCTCTGGTGATCTCTCATTTCGACAACGAGTCTGCGGCCTTCTACAGAAACGATGGGAAGATGAATTTCACCGATGTGGCTGCTCAATCCGGCGTCGGACGCGGTACCCGTGGTTATGTTGGATGGGGTGATGCATTTGTCGACTTTGCCAATAGCGGCTGGCAGGACCTGTTTATCGTTAATGGTCACGTATATCCCCAGGTCGACCAGATTCACTCGGACTTGAAATACCTCGAGCCCAAGTTATTGTTCTTGAATCAGCGTGATGGGTCGTTCCAAGACATAAGCAAACAAGTCGGTCCTGCGATTCAAATACCTCAGGTGAGCCGCGGAATGGCCGTTGGAGACCTGTTCAATGATGGCTCGCTGGAAGCCGTAGTCGAGAACCTGAAGGGAGAGCCGATGATTCTGCGGCCGGAAGGCGGCCCGACAAATCATTGGATCAGCTTCCAACTCGAAGGCATAGCGAATCGTCTCGCTCTGAATGCACGAGTGCGTGCAACGTCCGGCGACCTTGTTCAACTTGGCGAGGTAATCAGTGGAGGAAGCTATCTTTCGCAGAACGATCTGCGCATTCACTTCGGCCTCGGTTCTCGTGACAGGGTCGACAAGGCAGAGGTTCTCTGGCCCGATGGCAAAACCGAGGTGTTACACGACCTCGCAGCGGACCACTTTTACGTAATCCGCCAGGGTGCCGGCATAGTAGCAAGTAAGCCTCCCCGCTTTTAGCGCGTCATTGGTTTGAAGTCGGTTGAATTCCTGGCAGCTGGACCGCTTTCTCTTGGGATTGTGCTCCATGAAGCTGACGGAAAACCGTCTGATCTGCAGCTTTCTGAAGACTCTTTGTTTTATCGAATTCAATCTTTGCCTCTTCGTTTTTGCCGATCGACCTGTAATATCTTCCCAATCGCCAGTGGACATTCTGATCCCCGGGTTCCAGACGCTCGGCCGTTTTCAACTCGCGCAGAGCCTCATCCCGCCTGCCCGCATCACCTTCCAGGATGCCAAGGTCAAGATGCGCCAGTTCAATCTTGGGATCAATCTGAATTGCTTTCTTCAGGAGCGGCTCAGCAGCGGCCGGGCGACCCATCTTTATGTCTGAATCCGCGAGATAGGTGAGAGCCTGCGCGTGATCGGGATTGTTCGCCAGCTCGGCCTGAAATTCTTTTGCTGCCTCGTCATATCGCAGGAGACCCCACAAGAGATAGCCCAATCCAAAATGCACGTTCGGCATTTTGGGGTCTGCCTTCGCTGCTGCACGAAACTGCTGAAGTGCGCCGGGCTTGTCCTTCATTTCGTCCAGAGCTTCGCCGGCGAGCATGTCGGCCTCGGCAGAGTCGGCATTCAACAACAAAATCTCGTGATAGACGTCGAGCACACACCTGTACTGCTTCGACCACAGACAGCTCTGGGCCAGGGCCAGCCGGAAGGGCAGATTCTGCGGATCGTCGGTTGTTGCCTGTTTCAGATAAGGCACTGCGGCGGCATACTCTCCCAGTCCGTAGTGCGCCAGGCCAATCAGGGTGATTAATCGCAAGGATTCGGGTGATGACTTCGATTGAGCCTTCAGGATCGGCTCAAATGTCTGAATGGCTTTCCTCAGTTCACCAGCTTTGAAGAACGAAAGTCCGAGATCGAGCTTTACGTTCTGGATGGCCGGATTCAAAGCGAGCGCTCTTTGGTAATCGGTGATCGCCTCCTGGTAGTGTTCCTGATGAGCTTCGAGAAGTCCCAGGTGGGCATAGGCTTCGGCATCTGCCGGATGCACTCGCAGAATGCTGCGCCATGCGGCTTCGGCTTCATCGGTTTTGCCCTGTTGTTCCAGAAGATACGCAGCATCACGAGGATTTGTCACGGACTGGGCATCGCTTGCAATCGCAGTCAGAACGAGGAGCGCGACCGCTATCCCGGAAACGCTGCGCAAGAGCAAATTACCTCCAGGAAGACTGCATTCTGGTCCAGCCTACGCCTGCCTTGCAATTCTCTTGATTAGGTGAACCCGGATCAACAAAGAATACGCGGCAGAGAGTTAACTCCCTGCCGCGGTGGCTGAAAGCATCTCAACTCAGAACTGGAATTTTGCACCCAGTTCTAGAATGCGCGGTGTGTAGTCATTCGTCACAGCTCCAAAGTTGGAGTCGTGGTTGTTGGTATCCACACCCTGCGGAATGAAGTGATTGAACGTATTGAACGACTCGAATCGCAGCTCGATCCGCGGACCTTCTCGAGAAGTGAGGGGAATCGACTTGATCAGCGAGAGGTTCCAATTGAAGATTCCGGGGCCTACGGCGGAGTCCTTGCCGGCACTTCCAAAACCCTGGTTCGGACCGCCGTTCCACGGAGCAACTGGATCCGCATAGGAACTGGTGTTAAACCACTCACTTACCTTCTTTGGATAGCTGACCTTTGCAACCAGGTTAGGACGGTTCGTGCCGGCAGTTAAACCGAGCACGTCGGATCCGGTATAGGTCACAAACAACGGCGTTCCACTTTCCGCAACGGTAATTCCGGAAATTGACCATCCACCCAGGACTTCCCGCCCGGCTAGATTAGAACTGCTTTGGAAGAACGGAAGTGCGTAGACATAACTCACGTTCAAAATGTGGCGACGATCAAAACCCGTATCGGATCCATAGTCATACTTCGGGTTAAATGGATTCGACAGGGAGTTAAGGTCGTTACTGACCTCGTCGATGTTATGCGACCAGGTGTACGCGACCTGAGTAGTAAGGCCGTGCCGATTCTCGACGCGGACTCCTGCCTGCAGGGAGTTGTAATTGAAATTCGTCTCGTTCTCCTCCTGGGTAATTGCTGCAAACCCCGGGAAGATCCGGTAAGGATTGGGATTAAGGGCACCGGAGGCAACGCCCTGACGATCATCGTACGGGCCGCTGGACGACGAGCCAGCCACATTGAAGAGGGGATCGTCCAAAGGAAGCGTGTTGATTGCGCGGTCGTCGTCCTGATCCCAACCTCGCGACCCGACATACTGCACCTGCGCAACCACGGAGCGGGCCAGCTGATGCTGCATGCCCAGGCTGAAGTTGGCCGTCCCAGGCGGCGGATATTTGTACTTAATGTTGGTCAAATTCGACGGGAAATGGTTTAAGGTCGTCAGTCCGGTGAGAGCGCTGGTGTTTGGATTCGAGAAATACACGTTGTTCGCAGAAGGGATATAGGCAAAGGGCGGATTCAAGGCGGAGTTGTAAACATCATTACCTTGAACGCGCTCGAAGAACATCCCATATCCACCGCGCAGGACGGTTCTACCATTGCCGAAGATGTCGTAGGCAAAACCTACCCTCGGCTCAAAAGTGTTGTATTTGTTTTGCACGTTTCCGCGGGGGAACCCGTCCACTCCCGCCTCGCGGATACCGTTGAGATAAAACTCTTCGGTCCCGGTCTGAGAGAACGTTGATAGCGAGGATGGCAGCAGCGTTCCGTCAGGCTGCACAGGGTTGCCAAGCGAGTAGTCATAATCGGCCGGCACAAAATTCGAGAACTTGTCGTATCGCTCGAATGCATGCGGCAAACCATCGTATCTGAGCCCAAGATTCAGCACTAGCTTCGGCGAGATATGCCAATTGTCGTTGGCATAGAAACTGTAATTGTTGTTGACCCAGTGCTTGCCCGCCAGGTACTCCAATTGCGAGTAGTTCGTCGCCATACCCA
>Ga0335072_10007963_pt1 | contig 15404 bp, 14 predicted proteins | sample Lox_Sample_21_FD_206725 | JGI IMG/M metagenome (GOLD analysis project Ga0335072, IMG submission 206725) | Soil microbial communities from Loxahatchee National Wildlife Refuge, Florida, United States - Lox_Sample_2.1 | ecosystem: Environmental > Terrestrial > Soil > Wetlands | place: USA... | reverse complement strand
TAAAGGTAATATTAGGGAGCATAAGGGTTGGAAGGTTCGGAGAGAGGCCTGCAAGGTGGGTCTATGACGAGCTTGCAAGGCACAATGAGATAGACGCAGAGCTGCTCGACCTGAAGGACTATCCTATGCCCTTCTTTGACGCTCCCATGTCGCCGTCGATGATGGGCAAGAAGTACCAGAACGAGATTGTGCAGAGGTGGTCTGCAAAGATAGACGAGGCGGACGGCTACGTGATAGTCTCTCCAGAATACAACCACGGATACTCCGGTGTTCTCAAGAACGCCATGGATTCCATATCCCCTGAATGGTACAGGAAGCCCGTGGGCTTTGTGAGCTACGGCAGCGCGGGAGGCGCGAGGGCGATCGAGCAGCTCCGCCAGGTGGTCATCGAGCTGAAGATGATCCCGATAAACAAGTCGATACACATACCCTGGGAGTTCATCATGAAGGCCATGAACAATAAGGAGATAAAGCACGATGAGCTGCTCCAGCCGCTAAGAACGAGCATGGGGCCTGACCACCTGCAGGCGTTCATAGAAAACCTCGTGTGGATGACCAAGGCGATGAAGCAGGTTAGAGAGGAAGACAAGAAATAACTTATTATGGACTCGGCGGGATTTGAACCCGCGACCCCATCGTTGCGAACGATGTGCGCTACCGAGCTGCGCTACGAGCCCTTGATTTGATACCAAGTATTTAAGGTTTATTATTATATTGTTATTGATTCAGTGAAGCACGGCAAGCCAGCAGTGAGCGAGCACAAGAAGGCAATGATAGAGAAGGTGCTGCACGAGGTCCTTATGGCCGTGAGGCCGACGCCTAACGAGATAAGGGTGCTTACCGCAAGGTCGAACGAGATAATGGGGAGGCTCAAGGCGGCAGCCCCGAAGAACGTTGAGATAATACTTGCCGGATCTGTGGCGCGCGGAACGCAGGTGAGGGGCAGCTCCGACATAGACATATTCCTGCTATTCCCAAAGACTATGAAGGAAGAGAGGATGGAGGCTGAGGGGCTGAAGATCGCTAAGAGCATAGTAAAGAGGAAGATGAAGGAATCCTACGAGATAAAGTATGCGGAGCATCCGTACACAAGGCTCTTCCTGCATGACGTGAACGTCACCGCGGACATCGTCCCGGCATTCAAGATAAGCAGCGCTGAGGAGATGGGCAGCGCGGTTGACAGGACGCAGCTGCACAATGAGTTCGTCAACACGAAGCTGACCGAAAAGCAGAGGAATGATGTTAGGATACTGAAGACCTTCCTGAACGCCAGGAGTGTCTACGGGGCCGAGGCAGCGGTGGAGGGCTTTTCGGGCTACCTATGCGAACTGCTTGTGTACTATTACGGCTCGTTCATAAAGGTCCTGGAGAGCTTTGCGGAGATCAGACTACCTGCAGTGCTTGACATACTCAACAAGGGGCAGGAGGTAAAGAATGCAAAGGAGGTATCGAAGAGGTTCAACAGCGAATTTGTTGTAATAGATCCGACAGACAGGAACAGGAATGTGGCAGCGAACGTGTCAAAGGAGTCGATCGGGAAGACGGTGCTGGGCGCGCGTGCCTTCCTTAGGAACCCGAGCGTGCACACCTTCTATGTGAAGGGCCACTCTCATGAGAAGATAATGAAGGCCCTGAAGGAGTTGGAGGAATTCCTAAACATAGACATCTATCTTATGGCTTTCAGGCTGCCCGATATAACAGAGGACATACTCTGGCAGCAGCTCAAGAGGCTTAGGCAGCAGATCGTGCAGCACATGGAGCACGCGGAGTTCAAACCGATACTGTCATTCCAGAGCATATCGGGAAGGGAGGCGATAATGGCGCTCTTCATAGGCAACGCGGAAAACAGGGTCTCGGAGATAAGAGGGCCGAGCGCGCTGATAGGCAAGGCTGCAGAGGGATTCATAGAATCCCACAAGAAGACCTATGTCTTCTTTGACGGAGACAGGCTGGTTTCAATAGAGAAACCAAAATTCAAGTCGTCAAAGGAGGCTGCGCGGGCGGTGATTTCCAAAAACAATATAAAGTTTCCATCTTATATAAGCAAGAAGGGCGCCAGGCTCTACATCAACAGCTTCCCTGAGCGGTACGCGATAATGCTTCACGATGCGCTGCACGAGAAGATAGCCCACGAATAGCGATCATATGGTAACATATCCAATAGTTGAGAGGAAGTACTTTGTATCAGAGAAGATAGACGAGACCGAGGAGGTTCTCATAGTAGGGTTTAGGCCAGAGGACGGAAAGCCGAACGCCTTCGACCCTGGAATGTTCATGATGGTCTCCGGAATTGATAAAGTGACAGGTGAGAAGCATGTTGGCCGTGCGCTTTCGATAGCCTCAGACCCTTCTTCGCCGAATGTTGAGTTCTTTGTGATAAAGAACCCCACACACGGGGATCACATAGGACAGTCTCACTTCACTCAGATAGAGACAGGGGACGAATTCCTCCTGAAGGGCCCGAGCGGGCAGTTCAGGTTCGATCCGAACAAAGATAACAAGGTAATCTTCATCGCTGGCGGGACGGGGCTTGCCCCTTTCATGTCCATGCTGAGGCACATGAAGATAGTCGGATCGCAGACAGATGCGATCATGTTATACAGCATAAAGTTTCCGACAGAGATAATCAGGAAGAGCGAGCTGGAGTCGCTCGCGCAGCAGCTGAAGCTGAAGACAACGATAACGGTGACGAGGCCTGCGCCGGGAGACGGATGGACTGGGCAGACGGGCCACATAGACGCTGCGATGATACAGAAGTACGCGCCGGATTTCATGGAGAGGATGTGCTACATATGCGGGCCGCTTGCCTTTGTTAAGGCCGCAAAGGATGCATTGGCTGCATTGAATGTTCCACCGCAGAGAGTAAGCGCAGATGTTTGGGGGTAACAATGAGGTATGCTCCGAACAGTTTACTGCTTGAGTTGCATGTTCCGAGTTTTGAGCCGGTAAAAAAATATTACAAAAGACTGGGCTTCAAGATAGTTTGGAGTAGGGAGAGAGATGATGCAGGAGATTATCTCGTTCTGAGACGTGAAAATACAATCTTGTGTTTCTGGCCTGGAAATGAAAGTATATACAAGCAAACTTATTTTTCTAGGTTTTCAAAAAAGACAAAAAGAGGATATGGGGTTGAGATTGTAATAATGGTACATGATATTGATTCTTTGTATAAGAGAGCGAAGAGGTTTGCTAAAGTGGTAGAGAAACTAAAGGGGCAGCCCTGGGGATTAAAAGATTTCAGAGTGGAGGACCCTTTTGGCTATTACATTCGATTTACAGAATACCACAACATACTTAGCAAAAGCAACGCAGTATCATGAACCTGTTTGTTTAGTCAAAGAACCAGCTCCTGCTCGGGATGCTCTGGAAAGTTCACCTCATCAAACAAAACAATCCTTTTTGGTTTGATTATGTAATAGGTGTAGTACAATTTGGGTGAAAGTAACTTGCTTATCGGCGTTCTTTCCGCCTTTGGATATTTTTTCAAATAAAGGTCGTTCGCTTTCCTTATTTCAGTAAGGTTGCATTGTCTTGCAGTGCCCTCGAATTGTATGCCCCTGACTTTCTGCCCGCTCCCTATTGTGTGCGGTTTCACTATGCAACCAGCAACATTCCGGTTCTTGTTCAATTCAATTGAATGCCTCCTGCTCTTTCTAGAGATAAAATAGAGGTTCATACTCTTGTCATTTGCATACCATACGCTGGCGGCCCATGGTTTGTTGTTTTTTGATGTTGCAATTTGCATTAATTTTGCTTCGTCTAGGTAGTTTTCTACTAGTTTTTTAATTGATTTGGAGCCCATAATATCACTCAGTGATATTACCCACAAGAGGCATTATTGTCATCTCCTCTATTACGGTTTGAGAACCAACGCTCAGGGATGCTCTGATCCCTTTTGCTATATCGCTTGGGGTGATAAACTGTTCTTTCGGGGTTTGTGTCCCTTCCCAAATGTCGGTGAAAACCGCGCCAGGATAAATAACAGTAACTCCAATTTTATATTTTCTAACTTCTTCTCTTAGCGATCTCGCCCATCCGCGAAGCCCCCATTTGGAAATTGCATATATTGCACCACTATCACCACCAGGATAGTGGTCTAAGGCGCGCACAGTGGAAATTATTACTATTCTTTTTTCCTTACCTTTCCTTATAAGAGGAAGGAGCTTTTGAGTTAGGTAAAAAATACCCCTCATGTTTAGTGCTTGCAGTTTGTCGTAAGATTCAAGTGTTGCGCTCTCAGTAGAGCCTCCTATAAATGTACCTGCATTGTTCACCAGTACATCAGGTACTATTTCCAATGTTGCACAGAACTTTATGAAAGAATCTATATCTTTTGTGTCTGAGAGGTCGCATGGGAAGATTTCCATGTTCTTTTTATATTTTTTACGAATTTCCTCAGACGTTTTCTCCAATCTCTTTTTATCTTTGGCTACAAGCACAAGGTTATATCCCATATCTGCAAGTTCCTCAGCTATAGCCCTACCTATGCCTCTACTCCCACCAGTAATTATCGCAGTTTTCCCTCCCATAAATACAATAGCTCAGGTTAGGAATAAAAGTTTATGCTTCGCCTGAGCTAGTTAACTTTATTTGTAGGGGTTCCTTTTAGGAAACCTTCAATATTCCCTACGAATATTTTTTCCTTTTCAACTCTGGCTTCTGGTGTAATGAACCCGATTGGAGGATATGCTACACAGTTCTTGTATTTCGAAAGTCGTTTCATCTGGTCTGCAGGAGTATCGTCAGAATGGTCGAACATAAAGAATATGTCATTTTGCGCAAGGCGTGCTTCTAAAGCATCAACATCTACTAACCCCATTGGTGCGGTGTTTACGACTACGGCCCCTTTCTTCAATTTTTTAATCCTAGCTGCGCTTAGGAACTTGGTAGTGTCAGCCCTGAGCGCAAGGTTCAGTGAGAGGAAGTCGCATTGCGGTATAAGTTTATCCGCTTCTTCGTACTTTATACCTTTCTTCTCCGCATCCGGTTTTCTGTTTCTTGAATAATACCTTACATCAGCATCGAATCCTTGTGCAAGTTCTGCAACTCTTCTTCCTATGTTTCCGAGGCCGAATACTCCAAACACTTTTCCTTTTATCTCAGAAGCAGAATAGTTATCAAATGTGTAATCGCCGCTCCTAGCTCGTATTTTTGCCTTTTCAAGTTCTCTTATAGTATCGAGTATCATCCCTATAGTGAGTTCTGCAACGGCTTCGGTACTATACCCAGGGACATTTGTAACAGTTAGTCCTTTCTCCTTGGCAAAAGAGAAATCTACAAAATCGTATGCTGTTGCTAATACGCCAATGTACTTCAATTTTGGTGCAGCGCTCAAGATCTCTTTGGTTATCTGCGTTCCGAATCCGGTTAAGAGAGCGTCTGCGTCTTTTATTTCCTTCTTTATATTTGGGCTGTCTTTGGGTAAACTTACTCTCTTGCCAGATACAGCATCAATTCTAGCCCAATATTCTTTATCTAGTGCAGTACTCTCTACATTTATAGTAAGTAGCTTTTCAAATTTCATAGGCATCAGATTTTGTTCAATCTAGCATAAATCTCCTCCATGTCCAGCTTTGTTGTCAACAGCGGGATCCTCTCTATCTGCGCGATCTTTATCGCGAGCTTGTCTATGGTCGTTATCCCGTGCAGCACCACCAGCTTCGGCTTTATTGGCGCCACCCTTATCACGACCATGGGCGATCTTCCAGTTGAGACCCTGTCGAAAAGGAACGCCCTCTCCAATGTCGACCCGAACAGCTTCGGATATTCTGATGGGGACATCTCAAGTATCACCTTCAGGCTGTCAACCGTCGTGTATCCGAACAGCCTTACCGAATCGAGGTAGCTCGGGTTTGCTATTATCTTTCCCTCTATTACCCTGTTGAAGTCTATGCCGCTTATCGGCGCCGCGAAATCGTGGACCGTGTAGAACTTCTCCTCGGTCTTCTTCGGCGACAGCTTCTCCAGCCCCTGCACAACCGTGTTTCCCTTCGTTTCGTCTATTGTGAACAAGGCCTCGACAAACCTCTTTATTACACCAACGCCCGGGCTCATCCTCCTGTTTGACTCGTAGTCGCTTATAGTAGACGTTGAAATCTTGATCTGCTTTGCGAGCTCCACCTGCGTCACTCCAAACAGCTCCCTCCACTTCTTCATGGAGCTGCCGGGGCTGTCTGACAGTGCAATCTCTCCCGCAATCTTCTCTCTCAACTCCTCCATAGGTTCATCTCTTCCTTTTTACCGTACTCTTTCTGTTCCCACTCTTGATATGCTTACTCTTTTTACCGACACTTTTATATAGCATATCTATCTGCTTGTCAGTCATTCCCCCAACATCCTTCATTGTCGGGAGTGGCGTTCCGCTCGCGTCCGTCTTCGGCTTCTTCATGAAGCCGTATACTATGAGGGCAAGTCCAATTATAAGCAGCACTATGAAGGCCGTTGTCATCACTATAAGGCCAAGGGCGGCTGCCTCCTTGCCAGCGAAGTTGGCAGTTGGCGACAGGTACAGGAAGGTTGCCATTACCTGAGTGGATGAAGACGCGCTGCCGTTCGTGTTGTCGATCACGGCGTAGTACGTTCCTGACAGGCCTTGCGAGATCGACGCGGAACCGTAGAAGCTCTGGTTTGCCACCGCAGTCCCGGTTGCGTTTTCCGCCAGCCCACCGTGCGTTGGCGGTATGGTCGCCTCCACCACATTGTGGTAGCCGTAGAGCAGGCCGCCACCCTCAAGTGCTATCGCATCATCATACCCGTTCATTGATGCGTTTGTGCCCAGCGCCGCTGTCCAGTCAGAGAAGCCCGTCGTGTTGAAAAGGTAAAAGTTGATAGGCGAGCTAGCCGCTGCAGCGACAAAAACGGATTCGTTTGAAAGCGGCAGGGCAATGTAAGAGAAAGACCTGTTTGCAACCGTCGTATTTTGCTCCGCAAGGAGCCCCTGCGCTACAGAGGTCAGGAGGCCGTGCGCTGCGAAGAAGAGCACTACCGAGACGGCTATCAGCGCCAGCCCTATGTAAACGAATTTCTTAAGCATAACCCCAAGTATATTTGCCCTATAAGGTATTTAGAACCTTTACTTACCGCGCCATTGACCACGAAGCACCAAAGATTATTAAATAACAAGCACGTTTAAACTTCGTGGTGTTTTATGGAGAAGAGCGAGCCTCCCCAGCAAGCCCGAATCTCTACAGGGATAGAGGGCCTGGATAAAATACTCTCTGGAGGCATCCCATCAAAGAACCAGGTGATAGTTGGCGGGGGGCCGGGCGCAGGAAAGACCCTCCTCTCAATGGAGATACTCTACCACAACGCAAAGAGGGGGATCCACTGCGCCTTCGTTGCGCTTGAGGAGCCTGAGAAAGAGGTGCTAAGCAACTTCAAGAAGGCCTTTCCGGCCTATTCGGACATAAGCGACCTGGTAAAGAGCAACGTGCTGGTCATGGGGGGGCAGGACGTCGCAGCAAAGATACAGTCGGGGGTCGACTCGGAATCCTATTCGTTCAGCAACATAGCATCGAGCATAGAGGCGATAATAAAATCGAACGACTCCAAGTGCGTTGTTATAGATTCATTATCGCTCATAAAGCTGATCTTCTCTGAGATGTCCTCATACAGGAAGTGCCTCCTCTCGCTCTCGTCAGACATGAGGAGGCTGGCCGCAACCACGATCATGACCCTGGAGCTGCCGCACACGGGGAGCAGGGACATGCTCTTTGGCCCTGAGTTCTTCGTCTTTGACGGAACGATAATGATGTACCAGAACCTTGAGGAGAACAAGAGGATATTCAACATGGAGGTGATGAAGATGCGCGGCTCGAGCCACAGCCTCTCTCTCACCCCATACGAGATAACAAGCAAGGGTTTCAAGGTTTTCTCTGCAAAGGAGGAGTAGTTTGAATGCGGCTTTTTAGCGGTGATGGCGCCTCATCGGGAGAGAAGGACAACAGCGCCTCGCATGGCGAGATAACCTCGCGGCAGAGGATGACCCTGCTGGCCATAGCTGCGGGCGTGCTGGTAGTAATTGCGCTCTTCACCCTGGTGGCCACGAGCGGCGGAACGCCGCTGACAAGGTGCACGAGGATCATCATCCAATCGCAGAGGTCATCATGCCTCTTCGAGCTGGCCAACACCACCGGCAACGCAACCGTCTGCCTCCACATATCCGGGTCTGGAGAGGGCGGGTGCATTGCAAACGTGGCACTGCAGCAGAACAACGTTAGCCTGTGCAGCCTCTCTGGCAACGCCACATTCGCTGCGTGCGTCAGCGCGCTCGGGGAGAAGGAGAGGAACCCGTCCTACTGCTCTTCGCTTCAGGACCCGTATGAGTCCATATGCACGTACGCTGCTCTGCAGGCGGGCAACTTCTCAAACGTTGGGGAGTGCTCGCTCATATTGAACGGGAGCGTGCGCGACAACTGCACCTACAGGAGCTATTACAACCTAGCGGTCTCGTCAAGGAGCGGAGCGTACTGCTCCTACCTTCCCACAACGTTCAACTCGAGCCTGATAAACTTCATACTCTCATCTAGCACCCAGCTCTTCGGAATCGCCAACGCGAGCCTCACGATATCGAGCCTGAACACAAGCCCGCAGAGCTACTGCTACTACAACCTGGCTCACCTTACATCCAACATATCGCTCTGCAGCATGACCACCGGCCAGCTGAAGATGATCTGCAGCGGGCAGCTGTCAACCCCGTCAACCCAGCAGAACGTCACCTTCAACATAAGCGTCGGCCAGGTGGGCACGCTCTGCGCCAACGTGCCGGTTGGCGTGCAGAACGAGTGCGACTACGGCATTTACTCCTACATAGCGGTTGCGAACAGGAACGCCTCGGTGTGCGGCCTTATACCGACAGGGGCCCTCCAGTACAGCTGCTATGCAGCGATAGCCGGAAGGTACAAAAACGTCACGTACTGCAGCTACATCGGCAACGCGACCGACAGGATACTCTGCAACTCCCAGGCTCTTGGGGTAAATTCCACTACATAGCTGTTTCAAATGCCTTCATCTTACAAGGGAATCGTCACTGGGCTGCGCAGGTCTCACGACAGCAAGAACAACCTCTACACGATACTCTCGAGCAGGGCGATAAGCGCGAAGTCCAAGTTTGTCCTGGAGCTCGGCGACGTCGTCACTGTTAAGGAGATTGACGAAAAGGAGCAGACGATAAGCTCGGTAGAGGTGAACGGAAGGTATGAGAGGGCGGATTACGAGAGGGAGCTCTCCAAGAAGCTCGAGAAGCTCTCGATAGGAAGGAACGCGGAGAGGATCAAAAAGAGCTACAAGAGGGAGCCGTATTACGAGACCGTAGAAAGGATGAGCGGCGCGCTGCAGAAGGCAGCTGCCTCCCTCTTCAGGTCGTACATATCCGGTGCTCCTATACTTGTGAGGTTTCACCACGACGGCGATGGGTCGAGCGGCGCGGTCTCGCTGCACAGGGCGCTCTCCGCGATCGACAAAAAGTTCTCGATGTTTGGAAGGAGCGTCTCCTGGATAATGAACAGGGGTATCGACTACAACTCGACATCGATATACTCTGACCTTGTAGAGCTTAGAAATTATGAGAGCGTCGAGCTGCCCGTTGTGCTCATACTCGACTTCGGGACCGCGCCGGGCAGCGCGGTGCCCATAGCAGAGTCAAGGGGAAAGTTCAAGCTCATCATGCTGGACCACCACCCGGTGTATGAGGGATTCCCCATGGAGAAGGTCGACCACTACATAAACCCGTGGAACTACGGATCAGGGACCGACTTCACCGCCGGCCTTCTTACATCTGTGTTTGCTGAGATGCTCTGCAAGGTCAACACAAAGGACATGCGGGCCGCTTCGCTGATAAGCGACTTCAGCTCCTTCGCTGACAGGAGCAGCAAGCCCGACCAGCGCACAGCGGTGATACTCGACTACCTCACCAACGTTGCAGGCAGGTACGACTCAAAGATCGCAAAGCTCACCCCATCATACATAGACAACGTGCTCAAGGACAAGGGTGAATCCGACTCGCTCTTCTACGAGGCCTCTAGCTCGATGAACGAGATGCTCGACCTGGGAATGAGGGGCGTGAAGCCGCACAGGTGCAGGGATGGAATAAACGCTTTCGTGCTTGATTTCGACGCGCTGCCGAGAAGCAGCTCCGGCTACCCGCTTCCTGGAAGGTTCAGCTCGCGCCTCCAGGAAAAGCTCGAGGAGATGAACGGCAGCAAGACCATGACGATACTATACTATGGAGGGTATGTGACGCTGAGGATGTCAAAGAAGATATCAGGAACAGTGAAGATACTGGATCTGATCAAGAGGCTTGAGGATACCTCCGACTATGTAGAATCCGGGGGCGGGCACAACGAGGCAGCAAGCATCCGCGTGATAGACAACCACTCAAAGGAGATAGTCGACATCATATTGAGGGAGCTAAGGCCGGACTGATTGCGGCTATGCTCTCAACCTCCTTCTCGGTCAGCTCGAACCTCGATTCGAAGAAATCGTACGTCTCCTCCTTCCCATTCTCTGAGATGGACCTCTGCATCATGATCGACATGAGCGGAAGTATCGTCGCCTTTATCTCGCGTATGCTCTGGTGGACGCTCCTCTGCATCTTCTTTGCTATTATCGTGGTGGAGGCCCTGTCCGCCTTTGAGCTGCTCAGCTCTGATATCACCTTTGGGAAGGAGTACCTCCTTCTTGTGTCTGGATAGCTGCTCTTTGAGAGCGCGATGCCGCTCGACATGAAGACGTTCATGTACCTCCAGTAGGTGTAGTACTGCTTCCTCGATGCCCTTGAGGAGAAGATCGTAGCCCTTGAGAGGCTCTCATAACCTTTGTCCAAATCTTCTGGCTGCGTGTACCTGTGCGGCAGGTTCTCGTCAATCCACTTTATCATCATGTCGTTGTCCACGTCAGAGTTCGCGATCGCCCTCAGCGGAGCCGAGACCGTGTTGGATGAGAAGATCTTGTCCAGCACAGAGAAGATGTCCGACTTCCTGTCCCTCACCCCTATCGCCTCGAGCATCTCCTCGTCAGAGCCGGCCATCACAAGAAGGTCGTTTATGGCGCTGCGCGCGTCTCCCGCGCTCTTGCCCGCTATCATGTCGATCACCTTCTGGCTGACCCCGGAGTTGAGCTTTCTTGAGACGTTAGCAAGCACCCTTGATATGTCGAGCGCGGAGAGCTTCCTGAACTCTACGTGGTCCGTCTTCGCCCTGAGGAATGAGATGCTCTGGTCCCACATGTTGTTGGCCGTCATTATTATCGGGTTCTTTGAATCGGATACCAGCCTGGTTATCGATGCTGCCGCTCCCTTGTCGAACCTTCCGGAGAGCTCGTCTATCTCGTCTAGGAGGAGCATGTTCCTCTTGCCGAAGAGGCTCCTCGTGTTTGCGGACACCTGGAGGCGCCGCTCCACAGCCTCAGAGTCCCTGTAATCGCTCGCGCTCATCTCTATTATGTTCCAGTTCCTCCACTTGGCGAGCATGTGCGCGGTTATCGTCTTTCCGGTGCCGGTCGGGCCGAAGATCAGCACCGGCTTCCTTGCGACGTTGTTGTCGATGTCTATTGCAAACCTCTTCAGGTATTCGATTGAGTCGCGGTTGCCCAAGACCTCTTCTATCGAGCTGACATAGGTTGCATCAAAATCAGACATAAAGGCACTATATTTATTAGCCTTTGTGCTTTATATTTTTATACTTATACTGCTACACGGCTTAGGTAGAGGCAACCAAAATGAAAAAGAACGCACAGACCCCCCTTCACATAGCGATCATACCAGACGGGAATAGGAGGTGGTCCAGGAGCAATAGGCTAAACCTCAGGAAAGGCTACAGCATGGGCATCGGAAAGGTGATCGACGTGTGCACATGGGCGAAGAAGCAGGGCGTAGACACGATATCGGTCTGGGCGCTCTCTACCGAGAATATAACGCAGCGCAGCAAGGCCGAGATAGGCCTTCTCTACAAGCTGTACATAAAGTCGGCCAACGACCAGAAGATACTTGAGCTGCTGGAGAAGAACGGGGCTCGCGTGAACATCATAGGCAACATGTCGATACTCCCGAAGAGGTTGAAGGATGCGCTCCTGAAGCTGCAGAACCAGACGCGCATGTACAAGGAGCTTACGGTAAACCTGCTTGTCGGATACGGAGGAAAGGACGACATAGCGTATGCGGTGAGGAGCATAAGCGCGGAGAGGCCCAAGCACATTGACAGCGAAGCGATAAAGTCGAGGCTGATGACCGCTGACGTGCCTGACGTCGACCTCATAATAAGAACATCCGGTGAGAAGAGGCTATCAGGATTGCTGCCGTGGCAGTCAAACTACTCCGAGCTCTACTTCGCCAGGAAGACCTGGCCTGATTTTGGAAGGGAGGACCTGAAGAGGGCGATAGACACGTTCCACAGGAGGCAGAGAAGATTCGGAAAGTGAAGCCAGTGTTCGTATGGCTGCATCAAAAAACGATTTGTCCAGATATTCTGACATATTTTCGAAGAAGCTTCCGGGCACAACGGCCCTCTTCATAGTGCTGATACTGATAAGCATAGTGGTTGGGATCGCGTCTGTTGCCCTTCTCCACTATGAGACAATACGGACGGGGTTTGACTACATACTCGTAAACGGTACGCTCGGCGGCCTGGTGGCGCTGCTGCTGCCCACGGTGCTGACGGTCATACTGATAAAGGCGATACGCTACAGGATAAACATCAAGCACCTCCTCTTCATAGCGATGGTTGGCGCCGTCTCCTACTCGATCTTCCTGCTCTTGGGAAGCATACTCCACATAGTATTCGGCTCTCCTGCAGCTACGATAACCATACTTGTTGGAGCGGCAAGCCTCTTCGGCTGGTGGTTCTTCATAAGCAAGGTTGTCCTGAACTTCAGGAAGCGCAGCATAATAGTTGCGCTCATACAGCCGACCCTGAACATAGTGCTCTTCGTTGGGGCCCGGCACTTCTTCTTCACGTTCAACAGGCCGCTCGGCATCCTCTTCCTGAAGCTTTACGTAGGAATATTCATCTTCATGATAGTAAGCTACATCCTCCTCTACATGTTCGACCGTCCGCTGAAAAAGAACCTGGGGGTCGGGAGCATAGACCTCTTCTCGAGCATGCTGCAGAGCTGGCTCTTCAACATAAACACCGCACTGCCGTTCAGCACAAAGCTGGGCATAAGGCCGAGCGTGGACACAAACACTCTGGTAGTCAGGAACGAGAGGGAGATAAAGGCGGTCCTCTTCATACCAGAGATACACTACGGGCCGGCGGGCAACCTCGGCGCGAGCGACTTCCCAAACATACTTGAAAGGCAGATACGCAAGAGCTACAAGGCGTTCGGCTTCGTGATGCACCCGACAGTGAACGCTGACAGGAACCCCATAGCGTTCGGGCAGATAAACAAGATCAGGGCGGCATTGTACGAAGGCGTGGCGGAAGCGAAGCGGACGAAAGGAGGGATGAGCTACTCTGTGGGGAGGTGCGGGCCTTCAAGAGTGATAAAGCTCTCTTTTGACGGGGTGTCGCTCATAACATTCACGAGGGCGCCAAGGGTCACGGAGGACGTCGCTTATGACGTATCGACGCTCTTCAAGAAGACCCTGAGCATAAAGTACGGCAACACGATACTGATAGACGCTCACAACTCCAGATATGAGAGCGCGCCGAAGAGCGAGCTCGACGGTGTGAGGTTTGACTCCAGCTCTATGAAGGACTACATGAAGGCTATCGACTCCATCAAGGAATTGCACAGCGCAAAGGAGTGCAGGGTCGGGGTCAGAGGAGTGGAGCTGTACGACTCGTTGAGGATGCCGAAGGACATCGGAAGGGGGGACCTCAACGTGGCGGTCTTCTCGTTTGGAAGCTTCAAGTACGCGATTCTTCAGTTCAACTCGAACAACATACTCCCTTCATTGAGGAATGAGATCGTATCTTACCTGAGAAGGAAGTACAAGATCGAGGCAGAGGTTTACACTACAGACACGCACTCGGTCAACTCTCTGGAGTGGACCGTTGAGAACGTTCTTGGAAGGTACACGAAGTTCAGGAAGCTCCAGCCGCTGATAGACAAGGCGGTCTCAGGTGCGATAAAGAACATAGAGCCAGTAAAGATATACCACAAGAAGGTGGTCATGGAGAAGTTCCCGATATGGGGGCCCGAGGTTGGCGACACGATGGTTGAGATGACAAAGTCGATAGTCGCGAGGGCGAGGGTGCTGAGCCCGATAATAATCGTCTCGGGGTTCATCGTTGCTGCGCTCCTTATATCCCTTGTGTAGCTACAGATAACGAATAAAAGCCTGCGTGAAGCAGAATATGTGGTCTTATGCGCGTGTATACTAAGGCAATGCCAATAGAGAAGGCGCTCGCCGGTGCTGGAAAGAGTGTAACGATAAAGGGATGGGTACACAGAAAGAGAAGCAGCGGCGGGAAAACGTTCGCTGTGATAAGGGATAGAACAGGAACAATACAGTGCGTATTTGACAGAAGCAAAATATCTGAAAAGGAGTGGAAGGAGATAGACTCGGCTTACATGGAGTCGAGCATAATAGTAAAGGGCACTGTGAGAAAGGATGAGCGTGCTCCGGGAGGGGCTGAGATAGATGCAAGCGAGTTGATGCTTGTACACAGCGGGGAACAGTTTCCAATTACAGAGTATCAAAGCGCTGAGTTTCTGCTCGATGTGAGGCACTTGTGGCTGAGGAGCCAGAGGCTCATAAACGCGATGAGAACCAGATCCTATGTGTTCAGCTATGCTAGAAAGTTCCTTGACAAAAAGGGCTTTTACGAAATAACGCCGCCGCTGCTAACAAAAGCGGGCGGGGAGACCGGCGCAAACCTTTTTGAGGTGGATTATTTTGGGCAGAAGGTATACCTGACAGAGTCATCGCAGCTGTATGCGGAGGCGATGATATATTCTCTCGAAAAGGTCTACTCGTTCGCGCCCTCCTACAGGGCAGAAAAGTCGAGAACCACAAAGCACCTTGCCGAGTACTGGCACCTCGAGCCTGAGATGGCCTATTTTAACAATGCGAAGAGCATGAAACTTCAGGAGCAGCTGATAAGCTACATCGCGACAACCCTGGCAAAGGAGCACGAGGACATTCTGAGCTTCTTTGAGGTGAAGAAGAGCGATCTCATGAAGATAAAGCCGCCGTTCAAGAGAATAACCTACGAGAAGGCGATAGGCATTCTGAACGAGAAGGGCGCGAAGAGGAAGTGGGGCGATGACTTCGGAGTCGAGGAGGAGAGGCTACTTACAGAACACGAAGAAAAGCCGATCTTTGTCTACAACTGGCCGAAGGAGATAAAGGCATTTTACATGCCGGTCAACCGAGATGGCAGAACCGTTGCGTGCGCCGATATGCTGGCGCCAAGGGGCCACGGTGAGATAATAGGAGGCAGTGAGAGGATCTGGAAACTCGA
>Ga0335072_10007958_pt1 | contig 15406 bp, 6 predicted proteins | sample Lox_Sample_21_FD_206725 | JGI IMG/M metagenome (GOLD analysis project Ga0335072, IMG submission 206725) | Soil microbial communities from Loxahatchee National Wildlife Refuge, Florida, United States - Lox_Sample_2.1 | ecosystem: Environmental > Terrestrial > Soil > Wetlands | place: USA: Florida... | reverse complement strand
TGAGCCGTTGTGTGTTGATTTTGCAGTTCTTAGGGGTCATCCTACAGAGTTGAGACATGCCCCGCCATCCGACGGTGATGGTTCGGGCCGCGGGAGATTCGAAGGCCGCTGCTTTCCACAGAGCCTGGTACAACACTTCCTCGCCGAGCGAATGGCCGTCGTGTGCGGCAGCGCATCTTCTGATACGGGGTCGTCGGGTCGGAGCAGGGGCTGCGTACGATTCAACCCAAGGGGTTTTAGCGACTACAGGGGCTGGAGATATTTCGAATACTGGGGTCGTTTCCCGGAGAGCTGTTCCAACCTCCGGGGTCCGTCCAACTACCGACTCCGGATCAACCTTAGCGATCGCCACGGGTCCAGGGGTTGATTCACTCACAAGGGCTGTAGCAGGCTCAGGGTCGCTTACAGCCCCGGCACTCGGAACAGAATCAGGGCTTGTTTCGATCCCAGGGATTGGCGTCAAGTGAGGTAGCGGAACCGGGCCATTCAGGAAAGACAGATATCCGCCCATCCCCGGTTGGCTGACGATCTCGTCCCAGCCGAGCGGTTCCATGGCAGCTTTACGCTTGGATCGCTTGGGCGTGATGGGATTCTGTTTGGGTGCTTCGCTCACTGAGCAACTCCAATAACTGGGCTCCCGCTAACTCATAGTCTTCCATGGCCTTACACTTCGGGTCGTAATCTACCAGGAACTGCCGGGCACGGCCGCATTTGGAAACCGTGACATCGGTCCGGATGGCCGGGAGCAGGGGAATGTTGAACTTCGCCGTCAGGTCTTCGAGCGATTTCATCATTACCGCGGTGTGCTGGAAACGGCGGTCGACCATCACGGGAAGCAGGGCTGCGGGGCGGACGTTGACGCGAAAAAGCTCATTCATCATGCGGGCCGTTTCGAGACAGGCGCCCGCGCCTTGCAGGCTTAAAGTATCCATGCTGACGGGGATCAGCACGCGCTGGGCGTAGACCATAGCGCAAGTCTGCATTAACGTGATGGACGGCGCCACATCGATCAGCACGATATCGTAAGGCTCGTCGACTTTGGAGAAAAGCAGGGAAAAGGACATCTCGCGGGCGGGTACGCCCATCAACGAGGCTTCGGCCTGAATGGTTTCGCGGCTGCTACAGAGCACGTCGATATTGGGAGCCGCGTGCACCAGGCAGCTTTCGAACAAATGGTTGTAGACCACGAAGTGGTGCAGGAACTTCTCGGCTTTCAGGCCGAGGGACATGCCCACCGATCCCTGTGGATCGGTATCAATCAGCAGAACCTTGTGGCCGCCGTCGGCCCATAACCGCGCCAGGGTCGTAGCGGTGGTGGTTTTGGCGACACCGCCGCGTTGGTTGGATATGACGATCCTAATCACTATGTCTCTCCGCGATGATTTGCCGGATACGCTCGACATCTTGCGCGCTCCAGCGCCGATAACGGGTAATTTCGTTGCGCTCAGGCTCGGGGATCTTTTGCATGCGCAACCAATTCATCAGCGTTCGCTTGGTTATTCCCAGGACGTCGGCGACCTCCTGGGACTTCATGTACGGTTCGGTGCGAGCCTTCATGAGCAGATACGTATACGATCATAAAAAGCATCATGGCCCCTGTCAAGATTGCAACTGATGAAAGCCATGAAATGTATTACATTTGGGTACTGCGGTTGGATCAACCCCAGGGACCACCTCACCAGAAAGATCAGCAGGGCAGGGGATACCTCATTCACACACGAGTGCAACTTTCTTTTTGAGTTAGTTTCTACGGGTTTACCGAATCATACGGCGCGGATTCGATCACCCACATGTTTCTGTTGAGTCAGGAGTGGCCTCGTCCTGCTTCCAGCCCGCTTGAGGCCTTACCAACAAATGACCAAATGGAAACTTGCCACCAGCCTGGCTGTGTGTTCTGTGTTTGCAGGCACCGGTAACGGCCAGACTTCGGTTGATCTACGTACGCAGAGTAAGAGCGTTGACTTTTCGGCCGCGCCCTCGACCAAGCCTATGCAAACCGGCGCCAGTCTGCCGTCGACTTGCGCAGTGGGGCAGTTCTTTTTCCTGACCAGTGCGCCGGCGGGGAGCAACCTATACGCCTGCAATCCGGCGAACAACTGGTCGCTGGAGGGGAACAGCCTCACCGTCAATGCCGGGACTACGAATGAAGTGCTGTCGAGTAACGGCAGCACCATTGAATGGCTTCCGTTAGGAGGCGACATATCTGGCGCGCCCGCCGCGCTGACCGTGAATAAGCTACAGGGCCGGACGGTGAGCAACACAGTGCCCGCCAACGGTCAAGTCCTGCAGTGGAATGCGACGGCCAACCAGTGGCAACCGGCGCCGGGACAGGCAGGCAATTCCTCGTATGCATTCACGTCCCAAACGAGCATCACGATTCCCGGAACCGTGCATCAGTTCGGTACCGCTAACCTGATCGTGAATTGTTATGACAACTCATCGCCGCCGCAGAACGTGGAGGCGGATAAGGTCCAGATCAATCCCACGAACTACAACGTCACCATCAATTTCAGTTCGGCGCAATCCGGGTACTGCGTAGTCAACGGCGCCGGGACAGCCTCTGTATCCGGAGGGGGCGGAGCGGTGGTCAGCGTGTTTGGGCGCATCGGTGCGGTGGTATCCGAAGCTGGGGATTATAGCTTTCCACAGATCTCGGGAACGATTGCCTCCAGCCAACTGCCCAACGCCGGCGGCGATGTGAGCGGCACATTGACAGCGGCCACCGTAACCGGATTGCAGAACAGAGCGGTAGCGGCCACCGCACCCGGCAATGGCCAGGCGTTGGTTTGGAACTCGACGGCGTCGGCCTGGCAACCGGCCACCGTATCGGGCAGCGGCGGTGCAGTGGCGAGTGTCTTCGGCAGGACCGGAGCGGTCACGGCGCAGGCCGGGGATTATAACTTCGGCCAGATCTCGGGCAGCATTTCCTCCAGCCAGCTTCCCGCAGCGGGCGGTGACATCAGCGGCACGCTAACGTCCGCTACCGTCAGGAGTATTCAGGGCCAACCGGTCGCCAGCACGTATCCCAGCAACGGTCAGGCCTTGGTTTGGAGTTCCAGCGCCGGCTCGTGGCAGCCGGCGAATGCTTCCGGCAGCGGAGCCACCATGGCGTACCAACTGGGCGACCTGCTGGCTGTCCGCACCTCGTCCACCGTCCTTACAATCGGCGCTGGTTGCACATCGACATCACCTTGCAACGTCAGGTTCGGTTACCAGGTATTCAGCATCATCACCAGCGCCACGGCCACTCTTAGCGGGTCCAACAGCGGCACCGCATATATCTACGTGAACGGTGCGGGCAGCCTGGTGGTCGGAAATAATCTGACGGTGACGTGTTCCGCAGGATGCATCCAACAGAGCGGCATTACGTCATTTCCGGCAAACGTGCTGCCGATTTATATCTGGACGGCCACGAATGGGACATGGGATACCACCGGAGGGCGCGACCAGCGCGCTTTTCTCAGCGCAAAGGTGCTGGCCGCAGGGCAGGGAATCATCATGACCGAAGCACCAGGCCAGAGCACCGTGGCGGTAGACAATGGCGTAATTCCGACCTACCTCATGAACACCGCGACGTTAAGTTTTCCCGCTATCGCCAATGCGGCATGCGCGGCGGATCAGACCATAACGGTGGCCGGGGCTAATCCAGGCGACGCGGTTGCTCCCGGCTGGCCGGTCCTGCCGTCCGGGGTATTCGGCGTCATGCTGGTCAGCAGCGCGAACACGGTAACCGTCAGGCTGTGTAATCTGTCCGGACTGGCCGTGACTCCACCCAGTACAACTTATCGGGCAACCATCGTGAGGAATTACTAACATGACACTCTCGACCAAAGGCGCATGGTTTTGCGCTTTTCTGTTGAGCACGGGGACGGCGTTGACCGGACAGACCGTAGTCAACGGAGGGCGGACACAGATTGGCCCATGGGACGCCTCGGGCGCTCAATCCACGATCCCGGCGAAGCGCGGGGTCACCGCACAGCTGCCATCCACTTGCACTCTGGGCGCGGAGTACTTCGCGACGGATGCCACTCCAGGACAGAATATCTATCTTTGCACAGCCACGAACACGTGGACCCAGCAGCAGGGAGGCACCGGCTCATTCGTACAGAATGGCGCAGGCGCGGTCGTGCGCACGGTGACCTCGAAGTTACAGGACGTCGTGCACGTTAAAGATTTCGGCGCGACGGGCAACGGCCTCACAGACGATTCCGCCGCATTCGCGGCGGCGTTGGCATCCGGCGCGGGCGAAGTTCGGGCCGACGGCGGCACGTATGTCATCAACAGCGTCATTACGCTGGCGAAGGGTCAGAAGCTTTATTTCGGCGTGGGCCAGCACACGGTCGGAGGAATACGGTTCAGCGATTCGCTCACCGACCAAAGCGGCACGGGCAAGATCGAATGCGCGGGTTCGGGGCAAACCACCCTGATGCTGCGAAATGGCGCGGACACCGACGTCATTTCACAGACGAATTTCGCGGCTTTGACGGGCCAGAACAGCCAGTATGGACTGTTTCGCGGCGAGATACGTTCCTGCACTATTGACGGCAACAAAACCAATCAAACCGGTACTAGCTACGGCATCCGCCTGTACGGTCACGGTCTGGTGCTGAGCGACGTGACGGTGCGCAATGCGTATTCCGACGGAATCTACACGGAGTGGGGAGTCGATTCGACCTTCGCAACGCCGTTCAATGACTTGGAGGGCTTCTTTACGGGCATCCGCGCAGCATTCAACCAAGGCAACGGCTGGACGTTTCGCGGCCCGCACGATTCCGATTTCGTGGAAGTAGTGCTTTACCAGAACGGCGGCTGGGGAATGCAGGTGCAGACCTCCAGCACCTACAACGGAAACGGGCACCTGGCGAACATCAACGCGTTCATGAACACGCTGGGCGGGATCTACAGCAACAGCTCGCTCGACGGTAGCCAGGTCGCGGCAACCACGGCTACGGGCTGGGGCATGTTGATCGATAGCGGCGCGGGCTGCCACAACCTTTCGGCATCATCGTTCGGCGGCCCGGTCGGCCTGGAGATACGAGCTCCCAGCCAAAGGATTTCCGGCGACATCGTCAACACCACCACCGCAGGTTTGCGACTCAACGGCGGGTCGGGCAATTTCTCGCTGCAGATGTTCAACAACACCGGGTATCAGATCGACTTCGAGAATGAGATCGGACCCAGCATTATTTTCGCGAACTCAGCCAATGCCGTTCCAGGAAGCATGTTCAACGGGATCCCGAGCCAGGCGGACTTCGTGTTCTTCGATTTTGGCGGCAGTGCCACGAACCGGTATATTTCACTGCCGGTCCAGACGGTGCATGTATCCGGATGGGCGCCGCAGTTTCCGCAAAGCAACGCGGTGATGGCGGTGATCAACGACAACACGCAGACGGGCAACTTGTCGGCCAGCAACCTTACTCTCAGCAGTTCGGCACAAATGGGCAGCACGCCATTCGGAAGCCTCGGCGCCGCCGCGAACGGAGCGATCGTTTACTGTTCCAACTGTACGCAAAGCGCGGCATGTGCGGCAGGCGGTTCGGGGGCCATGGCGATGTACATCAACGGCGCTTGGAATTGCGGCGAAGGAGGAAGCTACACCTTCCGCAACAATCTGACCAACACGTCCGGCACGATCGATTTCACGCCGCTGGATTCTTCGGTCATGAATGCCGTGGAAGATTTTCTGCCTTCCAGAAACTACAACGGATTGATCGGCACGCTGGGGTGGGGCGTCACCACGTTAGGCACAACCTGCGGCAATTACATGTCGCAGGGGATAGCCAACCACCCGGGCATCTTTTATATGAGCAGCGGGCCAAACTCCGGCGACGGCTGCTCGCTGACGTTATCGGACGCGACGGACGGAGCCGTCTATCCGTTTACGAAGTTGGGATCAGGAGGCGCGTGGTCGTATTGGGAGATGCAGGCAATCGTGGAGACGGATGCCAACTCTGTCGCGAGCGCGCGTTATCTGGCCGGCTTCAGCGATAATCAGGCGGCGTATCATCCTGCCAACGGCAATGAAATCGCAGTCCGTTATGATGCCGCGGGGGGCGGGTGCCCATCCAACGAGAGCACCACGAATTGGGTTTACGAGGTGATCGTCAACGGAACCAAGACCTGTGTGAATAGCGGCGTCGCCGTGACACCGAACACCTGGTATCACGTGCGGATTTACTCCTCGACGCAGGGGACCATTCAATTTCAGATCAATGGCGCGAACTCCGGCACGATCTCGACCGCGCCCGCGGACAATCTGGCGCCCCAGTTCATCAATATGTCCACTGGAGGTGGATCGGAAGGAATGTCTGTCGACTGGTGGGCCATGAAGATCCAGGGGCTGACGCGATGAAGACGCTGCCGGTTCTTCTGATTGCCGCCTGGCAGTGTTCCGCCGCGATCACCAATTTCCGCGTGCTGGGGACCACTGCTACACAGGCTTTGATCGCCTATACCGCGCCCGACGGCAATGCCTGCGCGGTTCAGGTGAGCCAAAACTCCAGCCTGACGCCTTTGGCGCTGGACGTGGATCCCGGCACTTTTGCCAACGCCAACCTGGATCTCAGCCGGGCCAGCACCGTGGTGAGCGGTCTCTCGCGCACGGTAGTGATCGGACAGCGCACGGCTCAATATGCCACCGCCGGTACCTACTCGGGCGTACGGCATTTCTCGCGCGCGCTAGAGGCCTATACGCCATACTTCGGCCAGATTACCTGCCCGTCCACAGGCGCCACTTTCAGTTTTACGTTCACGACGGGCAACATCCCTCTGGGCAGCAGTTATGGCGATCCGTGGCTTTCCGACAGCGCGCATCCCGGCAATCAACCCTGGCCGGAAGTGACCGGCGGACTTACGCCGGAGTCCTTCGTCGATCCATTGACCGGTGTTCTGTTGCAGCGTCTCGGACTACGCGGGAACAACTACGGATACTGGGGAAATATGGCGTTCGGATCCGCTTACGATCAAGGGCAGAACCCTTGCGACACAGCAGGACCTTGGACATCGCCGTGTAACGTTGCCGTCGGCTCCGGCAGCACCACGGTTGGCAATAGCACCGCACCCCTGGTGCTGCGTCCACCCTTGAATGGGGGCAATGCGTGGAACGGTGGGTACGGATCGTATTCCTACGGCCAGCCGTGGACGTTAGACCAACTGAGCGTGACGCTGACCGGATACGTAAATTCGGCGACGAGCAGTTTCCGCGTGCTGGATGCCTGTTTATCGCTGAATGGCGGTGCGTCTTGCGCCAGCTCAGTACAGCAACTCAACATGGGCGAGACCAGTAGCCCACAAACCGCCGGTCAAGCCAACACTTCCCAATTCGGCGTGACCGCATGGCTGCTGGACACCAATCCTCGATTGAACGTACAGGAATCCTCACCGCATTCCGGCACCGCGAGCGTGGCGGGCAATGTCGTGACCTGGGTTTCCGGGGACAGTTTCAGCCTGTACTGGACTGCCGGAGGGAACGGCAAAATCCGGCTATCCGTAAACAATGATGCCTGTATTACGCCACCCAATTCCACAACCTCCACCGAGTACACCATCACTGGTTTTCTGGATGGGAACGATCTGACCGTTTCCGGTACGCCACCCGCAGGCAACGTAAACTGGTGCGCCGATAACTTCGCGGTGATGGTTTGGCGGAACCAGGCTCCTACGGACGGCAGCGTAGTTACGCTCACGGGCGCCAGCATGGCCGCCGTCGAGAGCACGGCGCCAACCTATCCTGACAACGGCGCAGGTACGGGCTGCTTCAATCAATTGGTGGATGGCGGGTTCTTTTGTCTGTTTGGAGGTCTGTATTGGATCAATCCAACCACTGGATCGAGCGCCTACTACGGATATATGGTGGCATACGCCAACAACCAGTCCGGGAATCCCATTACCAACCCTTGGCAAGCAATCGGCATTATTCCATCTGGCGAGTCCGCCGACATTGACCAGACGCAGAACGTTCTCACCTTTTATTCAGTCGCTCTTGATCCGTCCGGCGAAGGTCCGCTGGTGATTCAGGGAACTTTCAATCCGTCCTCGGTCTCTCAGCCTACGGTGCCTTATGGAAATGGCTCGCAGATTCAGAATGCAACTATTACCAGCTCTACCGCCTATTCAGTTACTTACAGCAACGGCCTGACATTCACCAACCTCACGCCGCAAGTGAGTGCGGCCGAGAGCGTGGTGGACCAAATGGCCAGATTTGATTCTACATTCAGCCCAGCTCTGTTCAGCACCGGTCCCAATGGTTGGAATTGCCTGCCGTATGGCATGTCGGCAGGGGTGTTCTATTTCACTTGCTATTCGTTGGGCGAGGATAGTCCCGCATGGATTATCGCGTTCGCTCCGGGAGATGGCAATCCGGCGCACGCGGGCCTCACCGGTGGACCGCAGATCGTGGGCGCGATCAACACGTTCAATACGCCCAATGGTCCGGTCGCCGCCACACAGACCGCGATTACGGGCCGCAGTCTGCACGCGGTTACGGAAACGGGAGAAACCGGCTGGGTGCAAATTCAGGCCAATACCTTTCAGCCGATCAACACTTCAAACGCCACCATCCCTGCCAGCAGCGCCACTTGTTCTACGTTCGGCCTATCGATCGGTGGCCAATGCATACTCATTCAGATCAACAGCTACACCGCCGCGGGCGTAACCGGGTACGAGCCATACCTTGCACCTCAATTCCAATTCACCGGCGCACCCGGAGAAATGCGCACCACGCAGATCGGAGACACAGCCTGCGTCGCGGCGAGCACGTTTTCCAGTTGTGATTGGTTCGCACAACAGCAGGAGCTGATGACCCTCGAGATTAAGAATTACGGCGGCGTCAACGGCGCCTGGGTGTTTCAACGGAATGGCTATGGCGCGGAACTGGCCATCAGCAGTGGACCGATCACCCTATGGTGGCAGAGCATTCAATGGTCGATCCCGGCCGGTGGCACAACGCAGAATGCTTCGTTGGGCGCCTATTGGAATCCGTTAGCTGGATGCTCGGGCGCGCCCGATCCGCACGGCAATTGTCTGACTGAGGACACCAACAATACCAGCGGTCATGGCGAGTGGCGGGACGGCGGGGAAGCCGTCGCCACCAACGTACCGGAGTGGGCAGAACCGATCTGGGGTTGGCCGACCGACTATCAGACGGAGATAGGCCCAGCGCCCGGAATCTTCAACCTGCCGTTCGCTAACGTGACGCCATTCCAGGCCGTCGGCGTCAATTACACCAGCACGAATCCGCCATTTGCCGGCGTTTATGGTCACCCTTGGGGATTTGATGCGGGGAGCCATCCTAACGCCGCGGGCGCCATGGCCTCGCCCAACGAGGCAATTCGCGCGTTTGACAACACTCCGGTGCAGGGAGGCGGATACGATCCGACCTTTTCAAACGTGACCGGCCAACTCTATCAGGCGACTCCCAGCCTGGTGACCGATCCCGACGATTTCTTCGGCTCCAACGGCATGGTGGCGATCAACCGTAAATTGATGGCGCAGGGTAATAGTTGCGGCGCCCACCCGTTGATCGATATCAGCGGACCGGGGTCCAGCATCTCGACGGGCGCATCCGGTTCTTATACCGCTTGCTTCGCCCGCGCCAACGGCGAATGCTACCCAGGCAGTACGACCGGCGAAGTCTTCGTGAATTGCCCGGGCGTTGTTTGGAATTACTGTTCCGGCAGCGGAATTCACGGTGGTACGCCCTTGGGAGATGGCAACGACATCTGCGTGGGCAATATATCCAACGCCGCAAACGCCGTGCGCCAGTTTACCCTCGATCGTACCGATTATGCCGGAGCGTTCACGCGCACGCTGGTAACTGCCAGTTCGTGGTTGCGCATGGTATACGGTTTTGAAAACAACCGGCTGCTGCCCGATAATTCCTGGTTGCTGCTGCGAACCGACTGGTTGAACTTTCAACGCAGCGAAATGTGGATGGCGAAGATGTTGCCATACCCGGCTCCGGACTCGGTTGCACGCGGAAACTTCGTACCGGTGCTGATCGCGGTGCAGCCTCCGGCTGGGTTCGCTGTCAACAATGCGGTCGTCGAGTTCGGGTACCAGGAGTATGGTGCGCCGCAACTCATCAACTGCACCACGCGTAACGATGCTTGTTTCGCCAATGCAAGCACGGTTCCAGCAGGAGATGCGCCGTACTATTTCGCTTCGGAAAACCCCGGCGGGATATCCTGCGCCTACGGCTGTACGATCGCTATCCCGGCGATTTCCCAGCGAGTCTTGTTCTATCGCGTCCAGTATCGGAACGCAAGCAATGCGGTCATTTCGAGCGGACCGGTGGTCGCCATGGTCGTCGAATAGGTCCTTCACTGGCGCATGGCGATAACCGGTCGATCGCCATTCACAATTACCTTGCGGCATACCACGCGAACCTGTTTACTTCCGGCTTGGAAATCGATCACATTACCGTGGATGTGGCCGGCTTTAACCCAGCCTCTGACTCCCGGTGGCGCGTGAGAATGAACGCGTAGATCCCTTCTCCCGGCACATCCACATCGAATTTAAAGGCCGAGCCATGCCTCGGCGGAAGTGCCACGCGCTGACCATCCACATAGACCGTAGGGTCGCCATGTCGGATCTGGTTCATCATGCCGGAAGCCTCCCGTATTTCGATTGCGTTTACCAGAGCGTCGAAGAACTCGTTCAAGATGCGAATGGGCCAGAAGTCCGCGGGGCCGTCGCTTTGCGCCCAGCCGATTACCAACATAAGTGTGACGGAGGGGCAAATACCAACAACCATCGCCGCGGGCGAATGAACCTGCGCGGTTCGACGACGGGAAATCGCGCCCGAACACCATCTCACAGCGAAGGCGAGGGCGCGGCGCCTCTCAGGTATCCAACCATCGATTTAGTTCGGCGTCATTCATAGCGTCCGCTCCTTTGGCGCTCGGTAAACCGACAAGCGCTCTCTTAACATGGCGCGCGCTGAATCGAAGGCCGAATCCGGCCGCAGCAATGCCAGGAAACACCCTGTACGATGTCCTCGGCGTCGGCCTGGGAGCCGGTAAGCGCCAGGCGAAGCGAAACAGCGGCAGCTGGTGCTCATCTACCAGGCGCAGAAACGCCGCTTCCTTACCGCGACGGGCATCGCGAATCAGGCGCGCATGCGTTTTTCCCATGTCTGAACGGTATTACCCGATGGCAGATAAAGGAATCGCACCGATCTTCGGCTAGGCGGCGCGGGCAGCCATGCTGATGCCCGCCAGATCCGCGGCGTTCAGCGCCGCGACCGCAGCCGGTACGCCGGAATTCGCTAGTGCAACTGCCGGACTTACCCCCAGCCGCTGCTTCCATGCGCCTTCGACGGAGCGGCTATCAGCGCCGATCTCCACATCCGCCGCGCAGAGCTTCTCGCCGAAACGCTCCTCGATCAACATGCGCACGGCATCTTTGGCGGCGCAGCGCACCAGCAGCCAGTCGTACCGCTGCTTCGGCGAAAGCTGCATGGCGTCCCAAACAGCGCGTTCCCGGCGGCTCAGCACCAGGTAAGCCAGCGTCTTCAGCCAAACGCTGTGCGATGATTCCAGAAACTCCTGGGGCAAGTCTTCCGCCCGGCAGCACGCGACACCCCGTTTTCCCGTTATAGGCTCTTTCCAAGGCGTCGCAATATAGGTCCCGCGCGGATCGATGCGCAATCGCAGAAAACGCGGCGGCTGCGGGAAGCGCCGCGTTTCCCAATTGTCCAGGCGATAATAAACTCTGCCCGAGCGGTCCAGAACTTCGATGTCGGAATGGATCACCGCGTCGCTTTCGAAGCGGCGCACCACGCGGCATTCCAGTTGCGATCCCGCAGGCGGCGCGGGCGCATAGCAGTGGAACGCACCGACGCGGTAGGGAAATAGATCCGTACCTTTCTCAATCGCTTCCCAGAACCAGTAAGCCACCACCTGGCCGGCGGCGTCCAGCAGCACGGGATCGAACAAAAATGCGGGCTGCGGATTGCCGGTGAACAGCTCCGCGTGCGGCAGCGCTTCGAGCGTCGCACTGCAGCCGTTCCGTCCGGCGCGCTCGACGCTCTTGGTGCCTTGCATCATGTAGCCGTGGAACATACCGGTGCGATAGAGCTGGTCCGGAATCCAGGCCGAGCGCCTTTCGTTTTCGAGGTGGAACGGGCGCGGCGGACCGGATTCGGGATAGCGATCCGCAAATACAGCCACAGCTTCGGCCAGGATCGGACGCAGGCTGTTGGCAGCTCCCGCTTCGCGTAGCGCGACGTGGATCTCGCCCGGCGCGGTTTGTTTAGCGGTTGCCTCGACGGTATAACCCGGCCTTTCCAGGGTGATCCAGCGAGAAGCGCGTATGTCGCGCAGCCCGGCCAGCAGCTTGCCGGGCGCCAGCAGTGCGCCGCCTTCAGCCAGCATTTCCATAGTGACGGTAAGCGGCACCAACGTAAGGCCCAGCAGAGCGGGATCTTCCAGCGAGACGTCGCGGCCCAGGGCGTGGTGATGGAAGATGATTTCCCGTTCGGCGGAGAAGCGATGCAGGGCGATGGCGCGCGCGCCCGGCGTGTTCTCGACGATCTCGTGAAAGAACGGGCGCTGCGGTTGAATGGCTGGTTTCGCCTGACGCGCCGCCAGGTAAGCGCCCATGACTTGCTGCTGTGTGCGGACCAGCTGCTCCATGGTGGCCAGGTGCTCCTGCATCAACTGCTCGCGCGGGCTGAGCGCCCGCGGCGCCGGGGCTGGGGGTTTGGGGCTGGGGGCTGGGGATCTAGGGCTGGGGGCTGGGGGTTTAGTTTCTGATTTGGGCAATGTGAAATCGGCCGGCAGGCGCGCAGGCTGCAAGCCCGTGCCCAGGGCCAGCAGACGTTTGGACTTGGGCTTTTCCGTTACCGGACGCGGCGCGCGGCGGGCGTAGAGATGCTCCAGCTTGGGATTGAGCCCATGCGCTACCAACTGCCCCAGCATGTGGTGGAGCTGGATGATCCCCGAACGGTGATGCACATTCGACGGGATCGCGGCGTGCGGCTTGGAGCGCAGCACATCGTCGGTGAAGCCGGTCAGATTGCTCTTGGGGCCGATCTCCAGGAACAGGCGTACACCGTCGCGGTGCATCCCCTCGATGGTTTCGCGGAAGCGCACCGTGCTCGACCACTGCACGGCGGCGAGCGCGCGAATCTCTTCCGCATCGTTCGGATAAGGGCCGGCCGTGACGCAGGAGTACAATGCGGTCTGCGCCTGGCCGATGCGCAGGCGGTCGAAGTGCTGCTTTAGCGGCTTGCTGAACACCTCGAACCAAGGCGTATGATACGCGCGCGCAAAGGGCAGCTTCTGGCATATGGCGCCTTTGGGCGTGAGCGCGCTGACCAGCCGGTCGATCACCGGCTCGGGACCGCATAGCACCACTTGATGGATGCAGTTATCCAGCGCAATGTATAACTGGCCGTCACTCTCCGCAACCTGTTGCTCCAGGAATTTGTGATCGGCGCCCGCCACGGCCAGCAGCACGGCCTCCGGAATGTCGCTGGTGGCGTTCAGCTTGTCGAAGACTTCGTAGACCCCCAGGATGTGCTGGATCAGTTCGTCGTCGCTGGTCACATCCACCACCCGCGAGGCCAGCAGCGCGGAGTGCTCCCCGGTCGAGTGGCCCACCATGGCGTCCGCGCGGATTCCCAGGTTCTCGATCAGCGCATACATCGCCTGGTTGGCGCAGAATACGGTTTCCGCGCCCGAGTCCATGTTGTAGAGGCGATCCTGGCTGGGCGAGCCAAAGGGCGGCGGAAAGATGACGTCGCTCGGCAGGTAATTGCGCGAGGTGTTTTCATAGGCGCGATCCATCAGGTCGAAGACTCGCCGCACTTCCGGGAAATGGATGCAAAGATCGCCCAGCATATTGCGGTATTGCGAGCCTTCGCCGGGAAACAGGAAGGCCAGCTTGCCATTCAACCCCAGGGGCTCCTTGAAATGGTAGATGCCTTCGACTTCCTTGATATTGCGCGTCTTCTCGTCGCCCAGCCGCTTGATCGCGCGATCCAGTTTGGCCGCCAGATCGGTGTGAGACAGTCCCACCACCGACATGCGCACCGGCCCCATCGGGCGATTGCAGTTGAGCGTCCAGGCCAGGTTTTTGAGCGAGAGCGCATCGCCGCCTTCGTTCAGAAGCTCTACCGCACGCTGCGCGTCCGCGGCGACTTCCGCGCGATCAGCGCCGGAGAAAACGAACAGCTCGCTATCCCATTCGTGCTGCAGCCAAGGCGCCTGGTTCGGTCCGGTGTATTCTTCCAGAATGGCGTGCGCGTTGATGCCGCCGAATCCGAATGCATTGACACCCGCGCGGCGCGGCGTTTTGGAAGAGCCATGGATCCACGGGCGCGTCTCGGTGTTGATGTACAGATTGGTGTTTTCGAGCTGCAGTTTGGGATTTGGATTTTCGCAAAGCGTCGGCGGTAGCACCTTGTGATGCAGGGCCAGCGCGGCCTTGATCAGTCCGGCCACCCCGGCAGCGGGCACCGTGTGGCTGATCATGGATTTTACCGATCCCAGCGCGCAGCGCGGCGATTCCGTCTGGCGCGGCGGAAAAACCCGGCGCAGCGCTTCCACTTCCACCACATCACCGACGGGTGTGCCGGTGCCGTGCGCTTCGAGCAGGCCCACCGTGAGCGGATCGATTTCGGCCGGTTCGTAGGCGCGGCGCAGAGCGAGTTCCTCGCCTTCCAGACGCGGCGCCAAAACGTGCGTGGCACGGCCGTCGCTCGCGATACCGATATTCTTCAAGACTGCATAAATATGGTTGCGATCCCGCTCGGCTTCCGCCAGCCGTTTCAGCACCACCATGCCGACGCCTTCGCCGAGCAGGGTACCGTCTGCGTCCCTATCGAACGAGCTCAACTGGCCGCGATGCGAAAGCGCGCCGAGTTGCGAGAAGATCATCATCAGCACGGGCGAGGTGTTGCTATTGACGCCCCCGGCTAAGGCTAGATCGCAGCGGCCGGTTTCCAGCTCGCGGGCCGCCATCTCGACCGCCACCAGCGAACTGGCGCAGGCGGCATCCACCAGGTAGTTCGGGCCCATTAGATCCAGCCGGTTAGCGATGCGGCCGGTGATGATATTGGGCACCAGTCCGGAAGAAGTATCGGCATTGAAGGGCGGCAGCGTGGATTTGATGCGGCGCTTGATTTCGGCGAGTTCGGCGTCGGTGTGCTCGGGATGAAGCTGCTTGAGAATGCGCAGGATGCTTTCGACCATCACGCCCTGCTGTAGAGCCGCTGCGTTGCCGCGATTGACGTAAGTGCCGCGGCCGATGATCACCGCGGTGCGCTGCTTGACCGGTTCCAGGTCGAGGTTCGTGCAATCGGCCAGCGCGTCGTGCGACGCCTGCAGCGCCATGAAGTGATCCGGCTCGCCGCCATCCACGGCATTGGGCATGATGCCGAAGGTGAATGGATCGAACTGCG
>Ga0335072_10007957_pt1 | contig 15406 bp, 4 predicted proteins | sample Lox_Sample_21_FD_206725 | JGI IMG/M metagenome (GOLD analysis project Ga0335072, IMG submission 206725) | Soil microbial communities from Loxahatchee National Wildlife Refuge, Florida, United States - Lox_Sample_2.1 | ecosystem: Environmental > Terrestrial > Soil > Wetlands | place: USA: Florida... | reverse complement strand
CTTTTATTTCTTTTGTCGATCGGGCTGATGCTGCGCGTGCCTGCGAGAAAATGGATGGCTTTGGCTATCGACATCTCATTCTCCGGGTTGAATTTGCGAAGAGAACTACCTAGGTGGATGCTAGAGCTATGGGAAGGATATCCGTCATGGCAGGACTATAGAAATGAATGCATCATGAATCTGACGGCTGTAGCATAACGACTGGTTGATTTTATCCCACGCACTATGTACTATTTGTCTGCTGCTGTGGACTCGCGAAAAGCTTGCCTCCCAAACAGAATCACTGAATAACGCCCTGGAAAGAAATGCTTCTAATATCCTAATGGTTTCCAATCTTGGGCTTTGGTGGCAAGGCTCTTAGCCTCCAAATCCTCGTGCTTACGGCGGGCAGGGCCATGTTGTCCTCAGCAGAAAGTTGCCTGTGATATAGCATGACAACCACCCCGGATCCTACATCTTTTGAAACTCTTTGAGAGAACACTGCGAGGCCGAGCGGTGGGGAGCAGCCTGGTCTAGGCTTCAGAGAGTGCGTTTTGAGGGCTACAAGGGAAAAGACGTGATGGAGCTCCGTTCGGCTTTCCGACCAATATGTTGACATCGTAGGTTTTGTTTGAAGGACTTTAGAAGGACTCAGCGAGGCGGGAGGGTCGGCTGCTCGCTGCATTTGGACGAGAGCTGGTATCGTTTGAGGGATGTTGGATAAAGACGTTTGGTTTTGTGCGCAGGTTTTTGTATCAGTATGGGGATATGGAAGGAGGGTATCCTCGTACCGGGTTTCTCTTAGCGGAACTTAGAAATGAGCTGGCGATTCACAGCGCAGGGCTCGCCGACGACCTTGTTGGAGTTTAAGTTTGTCGTACACTTTAAATCTCCATCAGCCTCGAGGGCAGGATAGGGACGACCCAGATGGTTCGCACTGTTGAGTAGAGCCTAGTTTCTGAATAAGGAATGCCTGTTCCGGCTGTGGCTCTGAGACGCGCGTGACCCTGGCTGCGCACTTATTCTCTGGAGTTTGTGGGAGTGCGGGAGCTTGGGAAGGCTCAGATGATAAGGGGCGTGACTGCATCCGCCATCACCTGGGTAAGAACGCAAATAGCCGGCAAGGCTGCTTTGCTCACAAACGTGACGCTAGAGTGGTCGCTTGCTTGCCTGCATTTGAGCGTGAAAGTTGCCTAATTATTTTAGTAATAGAATAGGCAAGTGTGGTCTTCATAGTAGACCGATTGCCCATGCAGCTTTTTCCTTGGGTGAGAATTTGCCGATGCCCAGAAATGACTCATAGCCGGCATACGCCTGAGGGAGAATCGCTGACGGTTGCGAACGGGTTGAACTGGCCGCTCTGTCTGGGCCGGGGCGTCCTTCGCGACATGTTAGCCTGATTCGAAATGTCCGGAATGGGTAAACAAGTCCACGGTGGATTCAACACCCTGGCGGAACAGGCTCGAAGACATCCGCAGCGAAATTGTCTGGCTGAGGTTGGACCTGCATCAAGGCAAGAATCAGTCGCCAGTTTCGTCGTGAATTGTGCAGTCGTCTTCTGTACGGCGTCTCCATAGCCGCAGCAGGTGAAAATTGCCCAAATATCGTGTTTTGAGGCGTGGAATGAGAGGCAGAATGGGTCGGCCAGTAGAAGCCTCTCAAAAAATTCCAAATCCCATTCGGGGTACAGGGCCGAGGAAATTCCAATAGCGTGGGGGCTTTAGCCTTTCAAAAGAGTTCAGTCTTGGTGTGCGACATGAGTGCCACAATCAAAAGGGTTGTGGTCAAGAATACCCGGGGCGCTACGTCTGGCGTAATTGAAGTCGATCGGCCCTTAAACGGCTGGTTCATGCACTGTAAATCGGTTCACCGACGAATACCTGACACGGAGTGGGAATAGGAAATCGCTCACCGGTGAGAAACTATTCCAGAAAGCCTGCGCCTGACACTAGTACGAATAGAAAAGCAGTCATGAGTTTCAGCGGGAGCTATATGCAAGCTCCCAAATTTGCGCAATAATCCAGTGGCAGCAATAAGGACATAACTCTCGAGCAGCATTGACCAGAATCAATCTTGGACCGGTAGGAGACGGAGTTCGCGTTGTGTGGATAATCAACCTGGCACGGAGGTGGTAATCGAAAAACAATGCCACGCGCGCCTGCAGATTCCGACTCAGGCTGGCGATAGTAAATTAGAGCCATAAAATGGTCAGCATGGATGGGTAGAGATCCACTAAAAGTGCAATGATGTGAGCGTGATGGGCCCGAAGGCGATTAGTAGATGCGCGCTTGTTGTCCTTTTTCATGGAGCGACCGGCATATCAGACGCCACATGTTCTTTTGTGACAGGCCTAGTCCCCTTAGCAAGTGTTCTGCTCGCATATTCTCCTGACGGAAATGGTGCTAATGTGAAGAGAGCTGGAAGGCAGTGCAAAACCTAATTTGTCATCGTATTTAAGGGGATCATGAGGGCTGAGGAAATTAAACGTATTGCGACATCGCAACTTATGCAAGGTGGCGTTTGGATTCATGCAGCGATAGATAATGCTAGGAACGAAGAGAAAGTCCCTCTGGGTAGCATCATCCATCTGGCCAGGCAGATGGATCAATGGTCGAGGAGGGTGAAAGCCAAAGTATTGCTAGGGGCCGTTGAGAGAGCTGTTGGGTGTCTTGATTCGTACGCGGACCTTGCTACTGCTTTCCACAGGCATGTGAAATTGCGGATGTATGAGCTGCTGATCTGGCATCGATGAAAGGTCTGCTCGGAATAAAGCGACCCAATGGTAGGGTGAAAAGGAAATTGTCATTTTGTAGGTTGAGCCCAGGGCCCACACTGTACACGTGACAGACTGACCAGCTGAAAGGAGTTTTGCGTCTTCCACTGCCTCTCTTCTATGAGACCCCGACAGTGTCTTGTAGGCCACCCGGAGTAACTAGTACATCTCCGCTGTTGTATGGGCAAATGCCATCATCATCCGAATGAGAGAAGGGATAAGGTCGACACAGACTACTGAACGCCTTGCAATGGTGATGGTGGCTGTGGTAGTGGTCTTGGTGGTCTTAGTGGTCGTGGTAGTGGCGATCATGGTGGTTGTGGTGGTCGTAGTCGCAGTGGTCGTCGTAGTGGGCTGTTTCGGTTGGGAGGCCTTAGGAGCGGCACATGCCGACAAGCCACAAACTAGCTGCGAGTCAAGGGCTGGGACGCGCTGCAAGTTGACGGCTTTGCGCAGCACACTTCCACCACAATTCTCCATTCAGAATCCTGGTTCTGCATTTACGCCGCATCCTGTCGACCCCTCCTCTACCCGTCTCCTTCGCCCCCATTCGAGAGCCCCCCTGTAGCTCCACACTTATGCCTGTCACGATCACTATGATCTGCAGGCCATCGCAGATGCACGACATAGCCTAGGGTCAGCCTGTTAGTCTGCCCACCATACCTTTTTCACGGAACTGGACGCTCATAAGTGGACAAGACTTGTCTTTGCTATGGCTTCACTACGCAGAAAGCGGACTGAATGCTTTAGCGGATCATGTCCTTTGGCCAAAACATTATCTATGGACCATGTGCCGCACGTCCCTTACCCGAACTGGCTCACCGCCATCGAAGCATCCTCGAAGAACACAGCCCCGAGTCGCTGAACTAGTGATGATAAAGGAATTCCTACCCATAATAGATACATGGTGTCTGAAGGACAACACCGTCTTTCGCCCGTTTGGATAATTCTTGATGGGTTTGCTTCACTGACAGGGATATGGGCTGATGCCCCTGGCGCGTTCCATCAGAAAGTTGACTGGCTTGTCGCTATCTCGACTGGAACTCGTCTTTTTGCGCAGGATTCGAAGCTGGCCCCATCGCTGAAGCTGCAATTTAGCGGCTGCAAAAATAGTCATAACCTGCTCTGCTGCAAGGCGCCGCCGGCTATCCATCTCCCCCAAGCCACAAATAGCACGCGTGATTCACCGCTGTAGATGGCGCTCGAGACCATGCCTCGCCGACTGCATCGGAAGTGGCCCGGTTTGTTCTGGAAGGCGCTGCTTTGACAGATCGACACCAAGATTTACCATAACAACGATTGCGCAGGCTGACACTGCCTGCTAGATGCCTCTGTTTCCGGGGCGTAGACTTCCGTAACTCGTCTGGCCACGCACCCCCAAGATTGACTGGATGATCCTACACTTAGGGTAAGAAAAAGAGTGATCTTTGTTCCATTTCGAGAAGGTCTCAGGCATTGTCTTCCAAATTTCGTCAAGTTTCAGTACCGAGCCTAACGGCATTTCAACTGGTGATCCGTCGTGTTGGCATGGAGGCCTCCCTGGACCGACGTGTGAAAACGACACGAGGAAGGCTACCTGCAGTCTGATCAAAGCTGATGCGGAGCCCGGAGGCTGAGTTGTGTTAATTCATTGGGCCCATTAAGCTGCAGCTTCCCACTGGGGGCCTCTTTTCGGCAAGCTCGTTTGGAATTTGACGTGCTTTGATACGTGTGATCTTGAGCGGAAATATCATTTTTGGGAGATAACGTGACTGAGCAAGTGTGCTTGGTAGTCTACTCTGCCATCAAGCCACATGCTAGTATCCGGAGGCTGATGCGTTCCAGGGATTCCAGAGATAAGTCGTCGTTGTGGTTTAAATGTCGGCCTACATTAGACCTTGGCCTTGAAAGAAAGTCTCGATTTCATTAGTACCTGCTGCCAACATCTGCCTTCGTTCCAGTTTCTCGATTATTGAGACCTCCCTTGGGTCTACCGATTCTTTGACTCTTTCTTCGTCGAACGCGGACCCTCACAGTCGGAGATTTCAGCCTGTGGTATCACGAGGACAGTGCAGGACAAGAAGAACGGTCAGTACCAGAAAACCTTGAACGTCCAGATGGAGACATGGTAGAGATGAGTTCTCATTCGCAACCAACTGATCGAGCGCTCGTCCACATCACAACTGCGAAGCTTCACCTCAACGATTGAGCAAGCGGCTCGTCCCGAAGATCGCTTGAGATCAACTTGCAAAATCATGCAGTGAAATTTCTACAGCGTCGATACCATCAAACCATGACGATAAACGATGAATCATTTTTGCTAACCCTCTGCAGGCACAAGATCCTGAGAACACTTCCTAGATCTGTCAGAAGAGGTTTCTTCCCACTGTCAAAAGAATTTGCGACTGAAAGTCAATTTTCAATTTCGCTTCAAGTCCCACTACGCCAGAAGAGCAGCAGACGCGACAGCGCCAACCAGATCAATCTTACAGCTTCGAATGTGCTGAAGAGTTTGGGGTATACCCAAACAGGTAGTTGTTACGAATTGGATTTTGGCCGATCTTTTGTTGCCGCAGTTAGTCGAAGATCCCCCTAACAGATCTACACGCCTCGAAGATTCCGTGCTGATGAGCTGGCCCCGTTTAGGCTCAAGACCGCACATCCCGGCCCTGGTTCTTTTTCTTAGTGGCCCAGCCTAAGTTGTTCAGTGTCCGGGACCATCGCTTCACTGAAAGCCGCTATCGCCCGGGCCTTTTAACCAGGGCGTAGGCTTTCGGTCCACCGGTACAGTCCTAGCAGTGCTCGGCGCAGCTTTTCAGGCAGCCAGGCTATTGCTATTGGCCGCATACTACGAATTGGTCCTCCGCGAAAATAGCAAGCTTGCGGGGTCGACTCCACCAATTGGAGAAAGGTCTAGGGAGTGTGTCTGCCCTGCACATCAAGACTTTAAAGGGTCCCGGGCTTCGCACAGACAGTCACTCAAATGAATCAAAGTAAGTGAATTCAATTGTCTCAATCTCAGCCTCGGTCCCGCATCTTCTTTCGTGCACACAAAAGTGCGGCAATCTTGTCCTTCATGTTCATTCTACATGCAGACGTTCAAGTTGGCAAAATGCTAGGCTTTGCCTTAACGGGCTGTTTCCTTGCTGCATGGTTTGTGTGATAGGCGGGCCCTCACGAACGGTTGCGTGTAACATTTTTAACGCAGCGGATTTTGCATTTCCCCCATCTCTTGCGAACCCTTGGACTTCTTGTCTGTCCACTGTCAGCTACTTGCAAATTTTTCGACTTTCTCAAACTTCGGGTCAGAATGACGACAGGTCCGGTCAAAGCTGATCATTTGACAATGCGCAGCGCTCGTTCAGAGCTCATTCCACCTCGGCTACTCTGTTGCTTCCGAAAGTGAATATCCATATTTCAACGCGTCCGCTCTCCCGACCGATGATCTACAACCTTTTACCCAAAGGTTAACAACCCAATCACTAGCTCAGCCAATTGCTGGACAGGGCAGCAATGAACTTCGGTATGGCGTGCAACTACCGACAATGAGCCATTCTTCGTAAGTTCAGATTCAAATCCCGCTTATAACCCCCCCACTCATCTCTGCTACTTTCCGCCTATCATGCTATTGCTCTCTCCCGAATCCCCAACTTTTCGGGCACCAGTCATGCACTCCCGGTCCTGCCCAAAACCACTCTCCTCTCAATGGCAGCAACGTGGCTGGCTCTTGGCGAGATTCTGTGCTGCCTTCTTCTAAACCAGCAAAACGACTGCTTCGTCTGTGCGAACATTATTCTGCAAGGCGTTATATGGCGGCCATCGTTTCTAGCCGGCCAGCCGCCTAAAATTTTGATAGGACAACACTCCAGGCTCCGTGGCAGGTTTGGCTTGCTAATCTGACTCTTCCAACTTTCTAGATTTCAGCCGACATCAGCACTCCTGCTGAGTCCGCCAGATTCCTGCAACAGCTCGGTATCTGCAAATGCAAACTCCGCGCCGTCCTCGTTTTCATTTTCGAATCTTCCGGCACTCTTTCCAAGCAATGCGACTTCGACAGAATCTTATTTGAACACGTCGTCGTCCTGTCTTCCACCGCCGTGGAACGACAAAAGCATGGCAGAGTACACTCGACCCCGGGGTCCCGCACTGTAAGTTCCAACCCGTCGTCTCAAATGCTGTCGGGGTCGTACCTAAGGGCGTTTGTTACCTCTAGTCCTCCTCCAAGTCTGTCGCCTCCCTTGTCCTATGGTGTAACTCACACAATGCCGGGTTCCTCGTTTGGGGCTGGCCGCAATTTGAACGATCCTTACGCCTCTGCCTATAGTGTGAATCGATCGGGATTCGCTAGCGCCTATTCGAACACTCACGAACCCTTGAGATACGGTAATCAGTATCCCCAGGCCCAACGCGCAACAGAAAGCTATGCTTTCTCATCAACGAATGGCACTTATCACCACCAGCCTACCGTGACGCTGGAATCGAGTGCCAGACCCGTCACGACACGTCCGGATGGGCCTCCGTTCGATGACACCCAAGTCATTCACCCCGTCATTACATCCCTTAATCACCAGCTTGTGCCAGAGATCACAGCAAGTATTCAAAAAGGGTTCTTCCAAGTGGACGGAAAATGGACCTGTTACCGGCGCAACTACTTTACAGTATCGTGCTCCTTCAGCTTTCGGACTTCTTCATATGAGGGCCAGTTGTATCTGCAACGCCATTCGAGCCATCAGGCGGAGCTCATCAAGCAATTTGCCATTTCGATTTCTGCCAAAACGGCCGTAATGAATAGTAATCAAGAGAGCGAGGCCAGGACCCTTGTTCAGCACACTCCAAAGCGAGACAAGGCGACTGAATCTATTCCTGGGAAGGTCATAATCCAGCCCGCTCCAACGCCGTCCTTACCCAGCTCCGGTGCTTTGCCTGCCAACGGAAATCTTTACATGAACCCGCAGCAAGCCGCACCCAGCGGGTTGCCCGACTATCACTCGGCTCCCGGCTACGCGTCAACGCAGCACCAAATGCCCCCAACCTCACACACCTTTGAGCGGATACAGTTCCAGAAAGCAACAGCCAATAATGGCAAACGCAGAGCCCAGCAGCAGTATTTCCATATCGTGGTCGAGCTGTCTGCGGATGTCAGCCGGACTGGGGAGTCGCCACACTGGGTGAGGATCGCCGCGAAGCAATCCGAGCCAATGGTGGTGAGAGGTCGGTCTCCGGGCCATTACAAGGACAATGGAAGACGAGATAGTTCAGCGAGCATGGATCCGGACCGTGGGAGTGGAGCAAGCGGGGATCTTGGAGCTGGATTGAACTCTGTGAATGGCCTTCTAGGATCCTCACCTTCACATCCGTCCTCGATGGACTGGGAATCATCTCACCACAGCCGCAACAGCATGGGGGGATACCGCAGGGCTCAAGAGCCAAATATTTCCCCTCCAAGCGATATCTCAACCGACTCGGCGCCTTCGTCGCCCACAGATCTAGACATCTCATACCAGGCAATGCAGTCGAAAGCCCTGGGCCATTGTAACAGCCTCGCCTCCAGGGTTTTGCAAAACGGCGTCATGTTGAGCTCAATCGACTGTGAGAAAAGGGACGTACCACGTCTCAACCTACGCAATTGCGGAGTCGATATGATGCTACCAAAGCCACCCTATTCTTCGCCTCCACTCGATTTCGGTATTTACGGAACCCAACATATTGACATGCACATGGTTCCACATTTTCAAGCAATCTGTTCTTAATTCCACTCAGAGCACTCTCAACAGCACCCTTCACTTTATCTCTTAAAGGACCAACCACCACTTACGCCATCTACGTCCATGAGATATATCAAACGTTGCGGATTTCTTTCTCTCTGTTATTACTGGAGTTTTGGGGGGGGTTGCAGCAGCGCCCCGGAGATGCAGAGGAATGGCGAAGAAAAGTTGTTTTCCCCCCCAAAAAATTAGACCAAATATGACGCATTCTTGCAGAGGTGCATGGCGCATTCACAATATCCAAGGAATCTCATCCTTCTACGATTTCAGAACCAGTACGATCACGGGACTTGTTAAGCATTTGAGCATAGGCAGAAAGGTTTCAGGCGTACCTTTCTTTTTGGAGCCCACCATACAGCTGGGAATGAGCCAGCAAGGGTTGACCATGCTAGTAGTTTGGGATTGGTTTGATCATGAATTGATACCCTTGTTTTCTCTCTATCCTTTCAAATACGTTCATCATTGAAGACTCTGCAGTGATGAGCTAATTTCGGTGTTCTTGGACGAGCAAAATTGAGGCTCAGGGACGTTAGATGGTTTATCGCTGCTAGGAAGTGGTAGGACTGAAAGGTCGTCGTGAGGAGGTGCTCTAACGCCCCGCAAATGCGTATCTCGGAATGTTCATGCACGTTGATAGCAAGCAAGTAGAGACATTTTCCGCAAGAAGTAAAGCTGGCCACACAATGCGGCACTTGTGACGTACAGTACTCTTTCGCCCCGGGATCCGGAGTATCATCGCCCCAGCATTGCATGAATAGGAAAAAAAAAGGCCACGCTCAGATCTGTCGCCGAAATGCAAGGCAAGTGCATTGCGATTCGGTTGAAACTGCTCACAGCCTGTCGCCCGAATACATTAGACTCCCACCACACCGACGAGCAAAGAAGAGACCCAAGCTCAGCCGTGTTTCAATTCACTAACTCCGGAAGTCTCAGGACGCTGAAAGGGAAGTGATCTGCTCCATGTCAAGGGCGAGGGGCCTGTCGGATCCATCTTCTCCGCCTTTTCAGCCAAGAATAAGACGTATCCCATGTCCTCCTCTAACTTAGTGAGAGATTAGCAGATTCGCCGATCTAGAACCGCGGCAAAAATGTCCCATGTAGCGCACGATTGTGCAGCAGCTGAAGGAGAAGATCGTCTGCTCCACCCCTGCGGCTAGAAAACGGTCATGACAGGCATCAGGGGCCCATCTCGACTGCGGCCTGCAACTAGGGCCTAAGAAGCACTGCCTCGGAAAGCGAGCGACCGAATCATCAGGACGATGGGATACGGGGCGGGCGACGATCAAGACCAAATGCCTTGTCAGGGTCTAGACAGGTTCCATCGAAACAGCTGAAAAGCTCATATGCAGGCATCTGCAGGTGTAACATTGGGCCCTAAATTATGGTCCGGCCCGATTCTAACACAGTCATAACCAATGCGACCCAAGAACTCACCGCCGGAAGTCACATCGATTCGCATCCGTTTGCAACACGACCGAACAACTCAGACTCTCAGAAGAGTTGACGTCGAAATTGAGGCCCAGCAAGGCCCCAGCGCCTTCATACCCTAAAAGCGCGCGGAGAAGCAGCCGAAGCCTTTGCGTGAGTAGCGTGAACTCTGAAAATGACTTGCATCGGAGGGGGAGATTTCGGATTCGCGGTGGCCTGTGGGGCGCCTTGCTTTGCTTTGAAATGGGGGCCTTCGATGGGCTTGGCGGGGGCCCCCCCTGTTGTTCGGATGGCATATAGCCTTTGAACCTTTCAACCTGGGCGCTCCTAGCCGATTTGTCTGTTTGCTTTCTAGTGCCTAGGTAGGACCGCTGCTCGAGTGGCAAATTGTGCGTCTCTACCGAAATGCAAGGGCATCAATCACGAGCAACACTTTTGTTGCTGCTGAACTGGTAGGATTTTTCGAAATTCCTCAGACTTGGAGGACCTTAGAAGGCTGCCCGAGTGATTTCCCAGGTTCTCTGTATACTACCCCGAATCTCTGAGTCCGCGAAAAGCCTTTAGAACAGCGGTGAAGTAGGCCGATTTTGGTCATCCACCTTATTTCCTTAGACTTTAAGGAACTGAGCATTCTTGGCGTCAATTTCTACCTATAACATCCCTCTCCGTTTAAAGAACCTAAACAGATCCAAAAGTCGTCACCGGATCCAGCCTTTTTGAACCAGTGCGAGGCATAGTCTAGATGCTTCCGGATACTATCTGTGAGGGCCCGCGGTAAGTCGAGAGCGTCTAGGCATATCTATCCTATGGAAAAAGCCTATATTGTGGCCACAAGATACAACGCCCCCTTGAAAGCGACCAAACGAATAAGATTGCGGCAACAAGACATTGCTCCCGAGTTGCTGCCCTGGAGTATTCCGCGTCTCTGTAAGCGAAGTAGCTGAAGCGGCAGCTCCAACACGCAGAGCGGCTTTTTCACCGTGTTTGCACGGCCAAGCTATTAGCAAGCACAGAGATAGCACAGATGCTGGAAGGCGACCAAAGCTTTGGCAGAGATACCTGGGGCGACATAGAAGCCGATATGCGATAGGACTGCTCAAGAAAGGTGTGTTACTGCAACCGTCAGTAATCTCGGAGGTGAATTTCGCTACCACGCTGGTGTGCCTTCCTCTCAAGCTGCTCGTGCCACTTCTCTGCAAGTATGACACCCCAGTGCCCTCTTCGGTAGATCCCCATACCACTCCTCTAACTAATCACCGTGCTCCAGCGCTCTCCTTGCTATATCTTCGTGGCCACCATGTCACTCCAGGCAACGTCAGCTGTCTTCTCCTCATTAGGAGCCTGTACCCCTCGTCCGCTAGCGAGTACAGTACCCCTCCTTCCAACCACGTAAGATGCTCGTTCTTTCGGAAACTTAGCTGAAACTCCAGCATGAAGCCCCGACGAACGCAGAGGGAAAGCAGAATAGAGAAGAGTTGTCCTAACATCTCAGCCCTGCATTTCAGATCCACTCTTTGGCTTTTGAAATGTCCCTCAGCTCGCCGGCCGGCAACCCGCTTTTGACTGCCGAGAAAAGACTTGCCTGTTGCCTTGGGCTAGCAATCCAGCACGTGATGTATGAATGGCAAAGGAATAGGGGAAATGGAAGACTTGTGAGGTATGACAAATAAGCAACAAGGAAAACAGAAAGCCTGCTTCGCGAATGAGAAAAGGAGGCTGTACCAGCTATGGAGTTTGCTCTCAAACCCGTCTTTAGGACCAAGGTGGCAGGATGGCCTTTAAGATGGGTAGGCTGCGGATTCTTATGGCTTGTGATGGCGGCACACATGATGGTGCGGTAGAGATGGTGCTACAGGTCGAAAGGTTAGAGGCAGGCGTGGAGGTGGAGTTTGAGAGAGTTGAGGAGACGGGATGAAAATTTCGTCGGCTTTTGGCATGCTGGGCGTAGGTTGCTGTTGCAGAAGGATGCCTCCAACGCCCTGAGTTGAGGTGGCGAATGAGACCGGAAGTCAGCTAAGATTGTCAGTTGTCCCAACAAGCCATAAGCCATGCAGAAGAGTGAGGTTTGACGTGCGGCATGCTGACATATCTAGCTTATTGTATTTCTGGCATTGCTGAGTACCAACTGTTGTTGTACAAGCAGAGATCCGCCGAGCCTCAATGCGATTCAGTTCTTCTAGTCGTAAGATACATAAGGCCCTCAACAAAGGCCCAGCAGCGTTGGCTTTAGCATAGCCTGGCGACTGTAGGAGCTTCGTTGGTTTGTCTTGAACAACTCAAGTTGCAGGTTACTTGGCTAACGGGCCATTTTCTCCGACTAAGCCCAAAACTTCCTGGACTTAACCGGGGCCCCTAGGTCTAACCCTACCGGGCCTGGTGGAAAGACCTCCCGTTAAAGCAAGAGCTGGCCCCTTAGGGGCAGAGTGCCGAATAATTTGCGTCTTCCTTCAGAACACTTTCGGGGAGCCAATAAAGGGCGAGCCTCAACTATAACAGAGGCGGCGAGGCCGACAACCACTGGACGGCTTTCACAAGTGGTGGACCCGATATTCCATCCAGCTCAGTGTCTGCTGCCGATACCCAGCCCCGCTTTCGTGTGGCCTATAACTCATCTCCCTCCGTCCACCGCCTAACTAAGCAACAGCCCACTCAGAAGTCATCCCAGCTGACCTGGCCGAAGCCTGCTCTTGTCGTTCTCTACTCCATGGCACCACAACAGCCTTCCACAATGGGCATCCATTTCTTCCTACGAAGCCAAAATTGGCTACAGGTTCAACATATTGGTAGCTGAGTCTAAAGCTCGCCGACCAAGTTTCAGCTCTTCGTCTATTCATCCGTCCTACGGAGTGTATTCTGCAAGATGGCAAACCACAACTCGAAGCGCGACGTTGAGGAATGCTTCATGGAGACAGATTTGAATTAGGCCGTCATCGAAGTGGGCTATTTCACGGGCTTGACGTTCCTTACAATCTCAGCTTTTGCCATATCGAGCGAGTTCATCCTGATACTTACGCCAGGTTTCAAGCAGATGACGCCCTTCTCGTGCTTGGCGCTGCAGGACCTGAGGGGGCAGTGGCTAGAGTCACCGAACAGCAGTCGTTTAACGATGCGGTCGGTGAAGGTGCTCACCCGTGGAGTCAGGGGACTGCTTCCTAAGGATGGCCAGGGCTGCGGAGAGAGTGCTGCTATTCTATGACCATAGAGGCTTACTTCGGATATCCGGGAATGCTGGAGATAGTGTGGAAGGGATAAAGGCATGCCAAAAGGCTGGTCGTTCAATTGGGAAAGCATGGCTACGAGGGAGAGGGAAAGCCTAGAGACGCGTTGTGCAGAATGCTTGCTTGTCGTATATGTGCTATGTGTGTCCTTTTATCTGTAATAGATGCCAAAAGACAGTTCCTCTGCCCATAAGATGCCAATACGAACTGGGCCCACCACATTAGTATGGATATTCCGTCTGGAGGCGACTGATCTATAGTTCCCGAAATCTTCTGGCCGTCCTCTTCCACTACCCACTAACTGTAAGCCCCTGGGGAGTTCACCCATTGTTTCCGTTACCTCAATCGTCCAAGTCTCCTTAAGCAGGGCAGATGGGGTTTGCGCTCGAGGGTCAAGCACCCGAGCCACTCATCTTATGACTTGGCCCCCTTCCACAACCGCTCCATTGCACCCTCTCTACGACTGGGCCTATCCGCATTCAAAAATACACGAATTGATTAGTCTCAGAGCTTGGGTGCGGCATTACAAGTAATCTAGATTCATGTATCTGTACATATGTGCCGTTGCTACCGAAGTTTTGGAACCATACAGCAGATATCAAGCTGAATGGACATGTGGGATAAAATCGATTACAGAATGATCATTGTGGCTTCTAGAAGGGAAAAGAAATTGACACCACATATAAAAGTAACGTCAGGGCCAGGGGTTATGGGTGGTGCAAGTGCGAATCGTCCATAGTATCAACAGCTGGACCGTCATATCGTGCCCCATCTTGGCTGCCAGCTGTAGCGCCGTCCATCCGTCCTTGTCCTTCGCGTTGGCGTCCGCCCCCTTCTCGAGGAGCAGCTGTACAGTCGCCTCGTGCCCGCTCTGAGCCGCCCAGTGTAACGCCGTCCATTCGTCCTTGTCCTTCGCATCGGCGTCCGCCCCCTTCTCGAGGAGCAGCCGTACAGTCGCCTCGTGCCCGCTCTGAGCCGCCCAGTGTAACGCCGTCCATTCGTCCTTTCCCTTCGCATCGGCGTCCGCCCCCTTCTTGAGGAGCAGCTGTACAGTCGCCTCGTGCCCGCCCTGGGCCGCCTGGTGTAGCGCCGTCCGTCCGTTCTTGTCCTTCGCGTTGGCGTCCGCTCCCTTCTCGAGGAGCAGCCGTACCGTCGTCTCGTGCCTGCTCCAGGCCATCCAGTGTAACGCCGTCTGTCCGTCCTTGTCTTTCGCATTGGCATCCGCCCCCTTCTCGAGGAGCAGCCGTACCGTCGCCTCGTGCCAGCTCTGCGCCGCCCAGTGTAGCGCTATCCGTCCATCTTTGTCCTTCACGTCGGTGTCCGCCCCCTTCTCGAGGAGCAGCTGTACAGTCGCCTCGTGCCCGCTCTGAGCCGCCCAGTGTAGTGCCGTCCGTGCGTCCTTGTCCTTCGCGTCGGTGTCCGCCCCCTTCTCGAGGAGCAGCCGTACAGTCGCCTCATGCCCACTCTGAGCCGCCCAGTGTAGTGCCGTCCGTGCGTCCTTGTCCTTCGCGTCGGTGTCCGCCCCCTTCTCGAGGAGCAACCGTACCGTCGCCTCGTGTCCGCCCTGGGCCGCCTGGAGTAGCGCTATCCGCCCATCCTTGTCCTTCGCGTTGGTGTCCGCCCCCTTCTCGAGGAGCTGCCGTGCCGTCGCCTCGTGCCCGCCCTGGGCCGTCTGGTGTAGCGCCGTCCGTCCGTTCTTGTCCTTCGCGTTGGTGTCTGCCCCTTTCTCGAGGAGCAGCCGCACCATCGCCTCGTGCCCGCCCTGGGCCGCCCAGTGTAGCGCTATTATTCCGTCCTTGTCCTTCGCGTTGGCGTCCGCCCCCTTCTCGAGGAGCAGCCGTACCGCCGCCTCATGCCCGCTCTGGGCCATCCAGTGTAACGCCGTCCGTCTGTCCTTGTCTTTCGCATTAATGTCCACTCCCTTCTCGAGAAGCAGCTGTACTGTCGGCTCGTGCCAGCTCTGGACCGCCCAGTGTAGCGCCGTCCATCCGTACTCGCCCCTCGCGTTGGCGTCTGCTCCCTTCTCGAGGAGCGGCCGCACTATCGCCTCTTGCCCCGTCGAAATCGCCCACTGTAGCACCGTCCATCCGTCCTTGTCCTTCGCGTTGGCGTCCGCCCCCTTCTCGAGGAGTAGCCGCACTATCGTCTCGTGCTCCCTGTCGGCCGCCTGGTATAGCGCCGTCCATCCGTCCTTGTCCTTCGCGTTGGCGTCCGCCCCCTTCTCGAGGAGTAGCCGCACTATCGTCTCGTGCTCCCTATCGGCC
>Ga0335072_10007955_pt1 | contig 15407 bp, 11 predicted proteins | sample Lox_Sample_21_FD_206725 | JGI IMG/M metagenome (GOLD analysis project Ga0335072, IMG submission 206725) | Soil microbial communities from Loxahatchee National Wildlife Refuge, Florida, United States - Lox_Sample_2.1 | ecosystem: Environmental > Terrestrial > Soil > Wetlands | place: USA... | reverse complement strand
CTATGGGGTCTTTGTCTTCGCTGGCCTTTTGAGGATGGCCGGAAGACGCCTCAGAGGGGGTCTGTCCGAGAGAAGGCAGACACAAGAACAGAAACAGGCACGCTCCAGTAAGCGTGAACACGTATAGACGCATTAGATGCCTCCTGAATGGGTTATGCGTACCGGCATCCGCGCTAAAGGCGCGGGACGGCCAAGCTAAAAGGAGACATCTGTACGGGGCGGTCGATAGATGGATGAGCGTGGCGCGAAAGAGGGTGAGAGCGGCTCAGGCCAAACATTTGAGGCCACGGTATTCACCGGACTCAGAACAGGACTTGCATTCGGAAGTCCGTGAAAGCCACAGCACCAGCAGATGCCGTTACAAGGTTCCGGAGTAGCGGGTCGTTGCTGGTCGACAACAGTTTGCGGCGAAGAAGAAATTCCAGTGAGCTGTCCATCACACAGATCGCAGCGCGGCGAATCAACCACCAGGCACACCAACACCGCGCATAACAGCCATGCGATGACGCGAGCCGGCATTGGAGTTGCGCGATCCACGCTCTTAAGGATAATTCACGGCGAAGTAAGCTCCGTGTTCGATCCTGTCACCGGCGCAGGGGCACTCTTTCTACCCCAGCACGCCGACCAGCCTGGTGAGACACAGGATCAGCAAAAAGCCGGCGAGGCCTGGCGATAACACCAGACCGCGGCTTGCGCGCCGCCAGGCGTCGGGAGAATGTGGTTGCGAAAGCGACAGGACTCACATCGCAAGTCATCGAAGTTTCGGAGCGCCGCAACTGTCAAGATGTGCCCAAAGGCGATGATCTGCTCAGGTGAACACTCTCGCTGATGTGAGAGAATCACAATATATTGAACTCCCGAGGTGGACGGGAGTCGCCAACCGAGTGCGCGTCTGCTTTGTCAGGTGCATTATGGATTTCCCTGCTAGGTTGCCAAGTGGTGATCATATTTCGAAAGCCAGTCGAGTCTCGGTTAGGGGACTTAGAGGGGGAGACCCCCGTTTGGGGACCGGCAACGGCCAGAGAATTTCGCGCGAGTCCTCTATTTTCGATCCCCGCCTGTTATTGTCGAGTTTTCCGGTAGGCAGGTCCCAACGCGAATACGCGCCCAATGAAACCATCTTTCTTCAGGGCGAACTCGCAAACGCAGTTTTCTATATTGACCAGGGCGAAGTGAAGCTTAGCGTTGTCTCGAAGAACGGCAAACAGGCGATAGTCGACATTCTCGGGGAAAATACATTTTTTGGGGAAGCCTGTCTAGCCGGCGAACCAGTTCGAGTGGTTACCGCGGTCGCCATTCAGCGCAGCAAGATTGTCCGGTTGGAAAAACGTGCCCTGCTCGGCCTTTTTCAGCGAGTGCCCAACGTGGCCGAGGAGTTCATATCGCAGTTGGCTTCCCGGAATCTGCGCATGCAGGCCGATTTGGCCGACCACATTTTCAATTCCAGTGAAAAGCGCCTGGCCCGTCTCTTGCTTAATCTGGCACGGGCGGGCGAGCAGCGGAGCCTTCCCGGGGTCATTCCCAAGATCAGTCAAGAGACCATTGCGGAGATGGTGGGCACGACGCGTTCTCGCGTCAGCACCTTCTTGAACCGTTTCCGCGAATCTGGCTTCATTACGTACAATCGGAGTGCAATCCGGGTGAATCCATCGCTTTTGAGCGTGCTATCCGGCGAGCGCCGCGATCGTCCTTAGCTGTGAGAGTTTCGATCTGAGGCCGCCCGTTTTGGCATCCCTTCGAGTTCAGCGATCTTCTCCCGAAGGATGCGCTTCAGGTGGAACAAATCGGGATCAGGATCTCCGGGGTCAAAGGCCTGTTTCATACGTCGAAGCAACTCGCGAAGAGCTTCTTCTGGATCCTGCGCAGGAGACATGGTTCGTTCCAGTTCTAACCTCTTAACCGAGAGAAGTGTCCTCGATGCCCGTTTGTTAGCAAGCCAACCAGTCCTGCGCCGATCAAATTGAAGACGACTCGAATGTTAAGTATGACCCGAAGATCTGCCTGCACCACCTTGGCTCAGGGCAGTCCAGGCTTCCTCGTCAACAACCAGATCATGCCTGCTAAAACTATCAGCGTAAACGCGCCAGCAATACTCAACACTCGAAGCACAGCCACGGAAAACCTGCCAGTCACCGGGTTGTAACTGCAGCAGTAGAGTAAAACCAGATCGGCCGGACTACTGATCCTGTGTTGAGAGGCGCCAAGGAGCGCGAGACGCAAGTCTCTTGTCTGATAGTCGACTCCCGCAATGTACTTCGAGAGTCGCCCGTCCGGTGTAGCAAACATGATGACAGTAGCGTGTGCGAATTGGTCCATTCGACCATCTGGGCCAGGCACGCGAACGAATCGGAAGCCTGTAGCGTCCGAGATCGCCTTGATACTCACTTCACTCCCGGTCAGAAAATGCGTAGCCTTGTCGATGCCGGAAAGCCCTACCTCTTTAACAAACCTGGCCTTTTCGGCGGCTGCATCTGAAGGCGAATCGTCCGGATCAATACTAACTGTGATGACGTCATAATCCTTATCGGGCACTAAGCGCGAGTCCTTAAGGGCCGCCGCAAGCCCGTGGAGAACCTCGGGACACAGCATTGTGCATCGGTAGTAGATAAGAACCAAAATGACAGGCGCGTGATGAATCCAGTGCCCGAGGGCGGCCGTATCGCGCTCCTCATCCGTAAATACGGCCTTCAGTGGCAGCGGATTATTGAGGTGCTGCTCGATTCCAGCGTGCTCCAGATACGAGGGGAGCTGTTGAGCCGCTTTCCCTGTGGACGGCTGGTCGCTCGAATATTGCTGCCCATTGGCCGAGAGCGCACCGGACAGGATTGCAACAAATAGAATCCCCGGTACTGGCGCATATTTGAGAAGTCTCACGAGCCTCAGACTCCTCACTCCACGAGTCCGAGAGGAGAGTGGCTCCATACTCCGTGTCCATTTCTCGACCATCTGAATTTTGAGCTTCCTTGCCAGCCAACTAAAGGTCGCGTCAGCCTTTCTTTGCAACAGTCTTCGCGGTCTCCATCTTTTTTGCCGCAGCAAGATCCGCCTGCAGTATTGGAAGGGCTTCCTCTGCATAGGACCTCAAAGCTGGAGTCTGTGCATCCGCAGCTTCTCTCTTGTAAATGTCGATGGCCTTGGTATCGCCTGCAATCATTTCGCTCACAAAGCGATGATCGAATGCGGAACCCTTGAGCTTCTGAAGGGGGTCAATCGTCGACCTGTTGTGCTCTTGGTCAATCGCAGTTGGCAGGTTAAGACTTGATTGGTGCGCGACTTTGGAAAGTGACTGAAAGTCATCAGTCTGATCGGTCACCACCTTTTGAGCGTAATCCTTTATCGGTTGCGAGGGCGCTACCGTCTTAGCCAACTGTCCGAGGTTGGCATCCACCATGTCGGTTTGTCCGGCAAAGTTGATAAATTGTTGATCGCTCATCGTCGTCTTGGAACTCTTTTTCTGAGCCATTCCGCCAATCGAGCAGAGCGAGAAGCAGCAAAGCAGAGTGAGAATACGTTTCACTTTCTTTCCTCCTGTTCGTTCTAAGTCACCTCGCGGGGACCACCGCATTCGCCTGCGGACCTTTTTGACCCTTGACGATATCGAACTCAACCTCGTCGCCTTCTTTGAGAGTTTTGTACCCATCCCGTTGAATTGCGGAATAATGAACAAACACATCCGGCCCGTTATCGCGACCGATGAAACCGTAGCCCTTTGCATTGTTAAACCACTTCACTTTTCCTTTGTACCCAGCCACCGACCTCTCCCCTCCTTGCGTCAGCGCGATCTGGTTGCACATCATCCCACCCCTACTCAGTGTGCACATATCGTCACGGCAGAACTGTGCAATTTTGTACATATACGGTTTTTAGAGGCGGCAGGTTACAGAGACCCGCGTTGCAGCAATTCCGACGAACTCCGTGTCAGCAATTAGCCAAGCGGCGAAGTAGAATTTTCACGGATTGATCAATTTTGAACAGCACCAGACATGGCGCGGAGTCACTTTTGTAATGGGTGGGACCTTTTGTTTCATGACGCAAGGGCTGAAGAGAACGCAGCGTGAGCAAACGGCAAATAGCCGGTCAGGTTCTATGGGGCGCTGCGGCACCATACAATGAGTTGACAATCACATCGACCAATTCTGGCCGTCGGATTTAAGAGGTGAACGACCACGCGACTGTCTGGATTTGATGATGAGGCATGTTCTTTCTTCCCAGTCGAACCAGCCTCGCCGATCAGGCGCTGGATGTAGCTTGGCTCAAATGGATGCTATATGAAGGCAAAACAACTTTTGGTGTGCTTGTTATTCGGAGCTTTAGCTGCGGTCGCTGTCGGTCAATCGAGTCTCAGCAACAAAGAGCAGACCCTTGAGAATTGCCTGAGTATTGTCGACACATGTGACTATTCGCATCTGACTGGCCAGCAAGCTGCCGACGTAAGACAGTTCCGTCTAGATAGAAATCTCCTGGAATGTCTGGGAGGAGGTAGTCTTTGCGAGCAATCCCTTTTGACCCCTTCCGAAGCAAAGCAAACTGCAAAGGCAATACAGCGTAGCGATCTCCTTACCTGTGAGACAATGCCGGAGCTTTGCGATCAAAGCACGCTGACTGGATCCGAAGCAGCGGAAGTCGCGAAAATTAAAAAGGACGAAAACCTGGCCAATTGTGAAACAGGAGATGGCGCTTGTAAGCGCTCCCTGCTTTCTCCTGAACAGCTGGCTGAGGTCAAGAGACTTCAAGACCAACAGAATCTTCTGGCCTGTGAAACAGACATGGGCGTTTGCGACAATTCTTTGCTTGATCCGAAACAGCGACAGGCGATTGCCGGCATGCGGCATGAGAAGAACCTACTTGCCTGTAAAACAGGCGAGGGTATCTGCGATCGCTCGCTTCTGAACCCTTCTGAGAAAGTGCAGGTCCGCCAAGCAGATCGTGCTCGCAACGAGTTAGCGTGTCAGGCAGGCGATTATTCCTGTGTGCGACCTCAATTGAGCGCGCGCCAGTCGACCGTTATAGGGGCCCCAACGACGTTCTAATCCCAAGCCTCTTTTATCGCATAGCAATCCGAAGACCGGGTTCGCCCATCTAACTGGTTGGTAAGCAGGCGATCCAATGTCCCGTCACGGTGTCCCAATCGGGCGTATTTTCGGCATTTGCATCGATCTCGACTATTCATGGTTCCTGATTGTGGGCCTAATGACCTGGGTGCTTGCGGAAAGCTATTTTCCTGGATTGTTCCCGGACTGGACAAGGGGCGAATATTGGCTGATCGGATTTGCAGCATCCATCCTTTTGTTTGCCAGCGTCCTGATTCATGAACTTGGCCACTCAATTGTCGCCCAGGGATTTGGGATCCCGGTTCCGCGCATAACTCTGTTTCTGTTCGGAGGCGTTTCGCAGATTGCAACCGAAGCACCCTCACCGCAAAAAGAGTTCTGGATCTCGGTTATAGGTCCTATCACCAGTCTGCTCTTGGCCGCAATCTTCTGGGAGATTGAACCACTGGTCATTTCGGTTCAGCCGCTATTTGCACTGGTCAAGTACCTTGCGCTCATCAACGTTGTGCTTGCGCTGTTTAACCTCGTTCCGGGTTATCCGCTCGATGGAGGTCGCATTCTCCGAGCATTTCTCTGGCGGACCACGCGCAACCACCATCGCGCCACGATGGCCGCCGGCATTACTGGACGATTCTTTGGATTCCTGTTGATCTTCTGGGGAATTTGGCAGGCCCTCACAGGGGATATTGGAGGGGGCATCTGGATTGCTGTGATCGGCTGGTTCCTGGAAAGCGCAGCTGCCAGTCAGGTTCAACAAGAGAGCCTAAAGAGCCTGCTCGACGGCCATCGTGTCGAAGAGGCCATGCAGAGGCACTTAGTCGAGATTCCCGAGGACATGACCGTCCAGGAACTGGCGCGCGAGACGGTGTTTACGGCCGGTTCCGAACCGGCGGTTGTGACCCACGAGGGTTCGCCGCAAGGCATGGTGACATTGGCCGAGATACGCGAGATGCCCAAAGAGGTATGGCCCACCACGAGAGCGGTGCAGATCATGGTCCCGATGCAGAAACTAATTACGACGAGACCGAATGCTGTCCTAGGATCCGCACTGGAAAAGATGGGCCGGGATGGCGCAAGCCAACTTGTGGTTCTCGATGGAGATCGGATTGTTGGCGTACTGTCGCGGGAAGACATCCTGCACTACCTGATCGGCTTGCGCGATCTCGCTGCCTGAACAACCGGGAAAGGATCAGGGTTTCTGAGGAAGGAAAAGCGATGGTTCGATCGCAAAGAAAATTGTCTTACTGGATTCTGGGCATCGTAGTGGCTGCCCTGATCTTGGGAGGATTGCTTCGCACCGGGGTGGTGCGGATCCCGGGTTACTCAGTTCATGCTGCCCCCAGCATCGCAATCCGGGTTGCACGTGACACTTCGCCCGCCAGTCTTGCGGATTTTCAAAATGGCTTTGCTTCTGTTATCGATCCGGCATTGCCGGCCGTGGTGAATATCTCTTCGACGAGAATTGTGAAGCAACCTCCGATTCCAAACATCTTTCAGGATCCCTTTTTCCGGCAATTCTTTGGAACGCAACCAGGCACTCAACAGCAGCAGCCCGAGACCGAGAGCGAGCATAGCCTCGGTTCTGGCGTGATTGTGAATCCAGAGGGTTACATCTTGACCAACAATCACGTAATCTCAGGCGCTTCGGACATTGAGGTCTTCACGCAGGCAAGAAACAAGTACCGAGCGAGAGTCATCGGGGCCGATCCGCGCACGGACGTCGCAGTTATCAAGATCGACGCATCCGGGCTTCCGAGCTTATCTTTTGCCGACTCTTCGAAGCTCAAGGTCGGGGACGTTGTATTCGCAATTGGCGACCCCTTTGGTATCGGAGAAACTGCGACCATGGGTATCGTCAGCGCGACGAAGCGAGCGCTGGGCGGAGCCATCGAACACTACGAAGACTTCATCCAGACTGACGCGCCAATCAATCCCGGAAATTCAGGGGGAGCGCTGATCGATCTCAGGGGCAATCTAGTGGGTATCAATACAGCAATTATCTCGGGTGCGGGCGGCAACGAGGGCGTAGGTTTTGCGATTCCCGTGAATCTCGCGCTCAACGTCATGAACCAGCTCGTACAAAACGGCAAGGTGGTTCGCGGGTACCTGGGCGTAACAATTCAGAATCTCGATCCGGCTATGGCGAAAGCATTCGGCTTGCCCCACGGCGGAGGCGCTCTTGTGGGAGATGTAAATCCGAACAGTCCCGGCGCAAAGGGCGGACTGCAACGAGGAGACGTCATTCTGCAGCTAAATGGAACTGCGGTGACCGGATCGAACGATCTCAGTTTACGCATTTCGGAGATGCGCCCTGATTCTCAAGCGCACCTTCAGGTATTCCGCAACGGACATAACCTGAACATTACCGTCACTCTGGGGAGATTTCCAGAGCAGGGTCAGTCCGGTAGTCCATCCCCGGCAGCTGGCACAGCTCTCCAGGGTCTACAAGTTCAGAATTTGACGGCGAACTTGATCCAGCAGCTCGGACTGCCGGCCGGGCAGACTGGAGTGGTTGTCACCGATGTAGAGCCTGGCAGCGTGGCCGCCTCAGCCGGCATTCAGCCGGGCGATGTGATCCAGGAAGTCGATCGAAAGGCGGTACATTCCGCGGCGGAGTATCAGCAACTACTTGCGGCAACCCCGGGCCAGCCAGTTCTATTGCTAATCAACCGAAAAGGCACAACTCATTATGTTGTCATCCAGCCTCAAAGCTGAGGCATCCGGGTGGCCACAGGTTGAGGGCGAATATATTCTGAATTCAGCGATTCGATGACAGGGGGGGATCTTCGTCGATCCGCACCCGCCGGTGCGGGCTGCATATTCATGCTTGTTGTACTCGAAGGAGTTCTACGCCGTTGCTAAGGAACGTTTGGAGCCGGGTGGCATTCTGGCACAGTGGCTTCCTTCAGGGGATGCGGCGGTGCAAACCTCGGTAGCGAAAGCGCTGCAGCCGTCATTCGCGTACATGCGCGTTTTCAGACCGATCGACGAAGGGATTGGAGTCCCGATAGATTCGGCGCCGCAGGGAAATCGAAAATAGCCGCTGCGGCGAATCCCGACAGGTAAATTCGTGAAAAGATCCCAGGACAGGCCCCCTCACGGAACCATAGCTAGACGCTGATCATTCCCTGCGTAATTGCATAGCGGGTTAATTCCGCGATCGTGCGAACGTTCAATTCGTCCATCAGGCTGTTGCGGTGAAACTCCACTGTCTTCGGCGAGATGCCAAGAACGGAAGATATCTCCTTGGTTGATTTGCCTTCTGCGACGAGTTGAAGAACCTCTCGTTGCCGCGGAGTCAGCCTGGAACCAAAGAATTCGGCCGGGTTTTGCGCTGGATTCGCGCCGGCAAGACGAGCCGCCTCGGTGCCGGCGAGAGGAGTGACGTAGTAATGCCCCGCCAGGACTGTCCGGATAGCCTCGATTAATTCACTCGCAGCAGACTGCTTGGCCACGTAGGCCCGTGCCCCCGATGCGAATGCCGTTCGCAAATACTCTTGAGCGAGCTGCTGAGTTACGAAGACAATCTTCGCGGAGGGGAGGATTTTCGCGAGCTTGCGAGCCGCCTCAATGCCGTTCATCTCCGGCATTCCCACGTCCAGAACGATAACGTCAGGCCGCAGCCGTGGCGCTTCCTCCAGGACAGTTCGCCCGTTTGCCGCACTGCCGACAACATCGAATTCAGAGGCCAGCAATTTCGCGAGCCCCTCCAGCATGAGGGTGTGATCGTCGGCAATGAGAATGGTCTTACGCGCTGGCATGCGGCTGGCGGCACTTCCACCGCCAAGGTGGTTCCTTCTCCAAGTTTAGATGCAACCAAAAACGGCTCCGTCTGCCAGCCGTGTTCGTCCCGCAATGGAGATCAACCCCAACCCGGGGGAGCCAGTCGATTCCTCATCGAAGCGAGTCCAAGGTCCGTCACCTGAGCTTCAGCCGGCTATCTTCGCCCGACAGTACCACTTGCACATGGGTTTTTACCCGCGTGTTTGGCGAAAACTGATAGGCGATTCGGCAGCAGGACATAAAGGTGGTTTCGCTGCGGACCGATATGGGTATATCGCTCAGTAATTTCTCACAGGAAGCTCTTCTGATCCGAGGCAAGATGCGTGACCAGGACACCCGACATTCCAGTGCCAGGGTCCAGACCAGACTAATCGCTCTCCCGATGGCGCTTTATTTTTTGTTCTTCGAAATGTTTCAGTCGGGACGCCTCGCAAACGTGCACAGTCTCCATTCGTTCCAGGTCAGACTCCCAAGTCGAGGTTCCGATTGTGACAAAACAACGCGGGCAGATCGAGTCGATTGTTCCATCATGGTTGTGGCGGTGGGCAAACTCGATTTGTTTTCCATTGCCCATCTGCATCGGAAATCGGCAAGTGCTCAAGACCGGTATCCTATCGATGCAATTACATCCGCGCAACTAGGAATAACCCTGGAAAACTCCTGCTTCTTGTAATGAAATGAAACCAAATACTTTAGCACTGTTATAGAACTAGAGGGTCTACCAGCTCTTTTTGATCAGGGTGTCTAAGGCAAAGCCTCCATTGGGGTCGCGGGTGGCACTGAGGGTCACGCGCGGGGAGACGTGATATTCGCCCTGAATGGTTTGGCCCTGCGTAGTTTGTACGTTGGTGGAAAAGGTTACAAACAGGTTTCCGGTAACACGCTGCTGGATGGTGATATTGGCACCCGCGGGTCCCTGCTGACTGCTGCCTGCGAGGACGGGGTTAATGGAGAGCTGGGAGATTCCTGCGACCTTGGAGATCCGGCTCGTGACCTGGCTCGAGACCTGGTTTGCGACCAGAGTTTCGGCGGTCTGGTTGGCGGGCGTCGCGTTGGCCGCACTGGCTTCCGTGGTCTGGCCGAAGGCGAGGAGATGAATGATGTCGGCCTGTGGCAGTGCCGGATCGGAGATGTATTGCGTGCGCAACTGATCGACCGGGCCTTCGAAGCGCAAGCTAATGTTGTACTGCTGAATGACGGTGGTGATGGTGAGGTTGACGGCCGGTTCCGTGACGGTAGGATTCACGAACTGGATGGTGCCGCCGGAGAGGACATAGCGGTTTCCGCTGAGAATGATGTCGCCGCCCGTGAGGCTAACGCGGCCGAGGATGACAGGGTCAGAGGCGGTGCCGCGGACCTGCAGGTTGGCGGTTCCTCCGACGCTGAGAGTACGGCTCACGAGGTTCACTGCATTCGAAGAGTGGACGCTGATGTTCAATGTGACATTCTGTGCGAATCCCTGCGTAGGCGGTGTTTCTACTCCACCGGAAAACTGATTGATGAAGTTGCCGAGATCGAAGCCGGGGGTAAAGGAGAGATCGGTGACATTGACGTTGCCGCCGAGGACCGCTGCGTTGGTGGATCCCGTGAGCCGGATGTTGGCATTCAAGTTCTCGCGCATGCCCTGGGGATAAAGCATGCGAACATCGTGGGCGGCGAGGCCCAGGTCGAATTGGACGGAGGGACGAAGCGCGACCCCGCCCTGCGCAGTGAGCGTGCCTCCGCCGACCTGACCCTGAAAACTCGATACATTCAGACGGTCCTTGGTGAGCGCGAGTGTGCCGTTGCAGTGTTGCAGCCCGACAGGAAGATCGGGCGAGGCCATCGATGCATCGACGACGTTGATGGTCCCAGCCACGTCCGGGCCATTCGTGGCGCCGTAGGAATTGATATTGAACTTGATCTGACCGGCGGTTCGCAGGTCGGGATCGAAGAGCTGCACGAGCTTGAGATCGACAGAACCCAGGAGCAGGACCGACATCGGCGCGTTGCCCACGGTGGGGATGGAGCCCTGAAACTCCAGGTCGGTATCGGTGCCCTTGATGGCGGAGCGCTGCACATTGAGGGTGCCATTTTTGTAGTCGATATGGATGGGTGCCGTGGCCGCGAGTTGGATATTGCTGCCGTAGGCGAGCTTGAGCAACGGGATCGTAGCGTGCGCCTCAAGCTGCTGCTTGTTCTTCAATGGACCGTGGAGTATGACATGTAGTTCCGTCTGGCCAGAAATGTTAGCGGCCTGATCGGGCGCATACACCGCGAGCAGCGGGCCAAGGGGAATGCCTTGTGTGTCGAGGGTTGCGTCGGCCGGGTAGTCACCAGTGAGGGCGATTTTTGCGTTCGCCTTGATCGCCGTGTTGGCGGCCGATGAGGTGAGTTGGGCAGTCGCCACGTGATTGGCGAGGTTTGCCTGCAGATGGATGTCGGAGACGGTTTGTTGGTCAATGGACACCCTGGGAATCTCGATGGTCGCGTTTACCTCCGGATTATCGAAAGTGCCCTGGCCGTTGGCGTGCACGGCAGCGATGCCGTCTGGCTTGACGCTGCTTCCCTGCAGCTTCTCCACCTTGTCGAGATGAATTCCGGAAGAGGTGAGCTCGGCAGTGTAGGTCTTCTGATTCGGACTGACTGTCACTTTTCCGTCGATGATGCCGGCGGGAGCCGCTATGGTCAGGTTGGCGCGGGCCTCATCGCCGCTGCCGTTGAATGTGACTTGGGCGGATTTGATTGGCTCTCCGTAAGCAGCTGCTTTGGTGAGAGTGACATTTCCATTGCCGACGGGATTGAGAAGGCTGCCGTGCATCGCTATATTGGCAGCAAGCGTGCCCGTAACCGGAACTTGTTCTCCGCTGAGGCGGACAAGTTCGCTGACGTCGAGCTGCGAAGCATTGAGCTGCAGCTGCACCTGACTGGCTTTTGAGAAACTCCATTTTTTCAATTGCGCGCTGGCATTCAGGGTGATGCGGCCCTGCTTAGCTGGATCAAGCTCTGCATTCTGCAAACTGAACTGAGCTGGGCCTACATCGACATTCGCACGAAGGAGCTTCCATGAGGATCCGTGAACCTGCAGGTCGTGCGCCATGAGCTGACCGGTGACGCGCGGTGCGGCGGTCGATCCGCGCACAACCCCGTCGAAGTTGGCGCTACCGGCGAGCCCGAGAGGTGCAGGAGCAGGTTGACCGGGTGTGGGTGCGCGAAAAAGATCCGCAATCGCTTCAACTTCGCGAAGGTCGTTGGCTTGGAGCCGAATCGAGAGAGCGGAGCTTTTGCTGAGCGTCCCATTGAAGTCGAGATTGGTTTGGGGCGTACGGAAGTAGCTACATTCGATTGCCAATTGCTGATAGGCTCCGTTGTAGCTGGCGTGAAGAGCGCCATTTACCGGAACGGCATTCGGGCTGGCTGAAGGCTGTGTGGGCGCCGAAGATGCTACCAGGTGGGCGTGCTTCGAATTCGTGACGTCAGCGTTGATGGTGAGATCAGTGTGAGCGATCAGATTGTTGATGGTATTTCCCCAGGAGGCGGTTGCGGTTCCGTTGAGCGCGCCGGCTATCGCAGCGGGTCCGGTGGAGGCAGCCTTACCGAGCGTACGTTTTAGGTCCGCAAGAGAGATGCCGTGGAGTGCGGCGTTGAAATGCGAGCGCGCCTCATCGGTGCCGAGGTTTTTCATCGTGCCCTGTAGAGTGACTTCACCACCGAAAAGGCTGGCACGAAAATCGTTCAGCGCTGCATCACCGTTCGCGAGCGAGTAGTGGGCGGCGATGTTGGAAACTGCTGCCTGTATCGATGAGGTCGTCGCGACCAGTTGACGGCTGTTGAGATCTCCGTTTACCACGAGATTCTGCAACAAGGTGCGATTGGGGTGGGACTGATACTGCGCGGTGCCGGAGACAGCAACGATTCCGGCAGGGATCGAGGAGCTGTGCAGCAAACCGGCGAATTGCTGCCCGTCAACGGTGGCGTTGTATCGAGCCTGCACGCTGGGCTGGCTATAGTTGTTGACGGTCGCGACAAGAAGAACATGCGAGTTGCCGCAGTCAATCTTTGCGGAAGAGAGATGGAACGTTGCTGGGGTGGCATCGAATTGCACGCTCAGCGTGTGCGAGGGAGCCTGGCTGCCGCCGTAGTTCACCTGGCCGCTGGAATAAGCAAGAGTACCGGAGTATTGCTTGAGGGTGCTGTCAAAGGTGGAGTTGAAGTCGACATTCTGCAGGTCGAGCGCAATGGAACTCGGCCGGTTGTTGTAGAAGACGGAGCCATTAGTGAGAATCGCGTGGCGGATGCCAAGGTCGAAGACGTTGGTGTTGCCGCTCGAACTGCTGCTTTTGAATGTCGGGATATTGGAAACACCATTTTTGTCCACGTAAACTCGGGCAACGGGATTATCGATGCGAATACTGTCGAAGTACCACTTCGCGCCAAAGAGCGAGACGACGCGTATGCCGGCCTCGGCATGCTGTACCTGAAGCAGAGGCGGGTTGGGATATGGGCCAGCGCCATCGATGGTGAGGCCGTAGAGGTCGGCGCTTAAGGTGGCGAGATGGAGCTTGAAGTTCTGAAGATGAACAGCAACGGCCAGGCTCTGACTGGCTTTGTTCTGGATCAGGCTGATGATATAAGCGTGACCGCGAGAGGTGTTGATGAGGAGTGCAGCGATGATAAGCCCGAGCAGGATGGGGAAAACGATGACAGCGCCGATCCATTTTGCGACTGCGAGCAGCCTGCGGGGTAGATGGTGGTCAGGCTGACGCGGTTCGCTGACGGGCAGGTGGATAGCCATGGGAACTCCTAGAATGCCTGGCCGACGCTGATGAAGTATTGCGTTGAGCTCACGCCGGTAACCGGATTGAGATTGTGCCCGAGATCGAAGCGGATCGGACCGACCGGCGTGGAGTAGCGAAGCCCAATGCCGACGCTGTTGGTGTAGAGCGAGGCGAAGTCGTGAAAGCCGATGCGCGGGAAGATGTTGCCGCCGTCGTAGAAGGGTACGATGCTGAGCCCTTTCTTGATAGGAAGCGGGATGCGGGCTTCGGAGTTGATGACCAACATTTCGTTACCACCCTGGGGCACATTGATCTGGGGACAATTGGGAGCTGCCTGATTGGGGTTGCAGACGTAGATGTTGCGCTGCGGTCCGGCGCCATCGAGAGGAAAGCCGCGAAGTGAGTCGGCGCCGCCGGTAAAGAATTCTTCGCTGAGGGGAACGCGGCTACTTGCGTAGGGCTGGGCGAGTCCGATTCGGACGCTGTCGGCCCAGACGATGTGATGGAACTTCTCTCGATAGAACGCAGCCTGCGAAGTCAGTTTGGCAAAGTTCACGCTTGAGCCGAGCCTGGTCGCGTTGAGGTCGATTTCGATCGAATCGAGGACGCCCTTGTGCTCGTCGAGGGGGTTGTCGCGCGTGTCGCGGGTTAGGTTGGCCCCGAAGCCGGAAAGGAGGACATGCTGATCTGCTGTGGGAACGAGAGCTGGAATTTCAATGCGAGTGAGATCGACTTTACTGTAGCTGTACTCGATAAAGAAGAGATTCTTCCGGGCAGCGTCGATGTAACGTTGAATCTGATACGAGCCGGTTTCCTGCTGCGATGAAAAGATCGGGTTCTCTTCATTGCGCTCCGCAGAGAATGACGCGGTACCTTTCCACGATGACCAGCGCAGATTGGGATCAATGTAGTAAATCGCTCCGCGCTGGTCGAGACGGCCGACAAAGCCAGTGATCGACAGCGATTCTCCTTTGCCGCGCAGGTTGTTGCGCGTGTATTGAACGGAGCCACGGGGGCCATAGAAGGTCGTCTGGCTCGTTTCGAAGCTGGATGGAAGGCCGACAGGCGGCAGGTTGGGCAGTGCAGCGGTACCGCTGGGAATGCTGCCACCACGATTGATTACTTCAAAACCGACACCATAGGTGAAGTCGTTGCGCTTGGCTTCATGCACCTTTACAAGCACGTCCTCACTGGTCTGAGTGGTTATCTGGGACTTCGGATCGACCTCAGCCCAGTCGAAGACACCAGTGTGGTTGTAGAGATTGCTGCCAGCTGTGAGCAGATTGGTTTCCGTGAGCGGCTGATCGGGCTTTATAGGAGTGATGTCCTGATTGATGAGGCGCTGCTGTGTGTGGACGCGACCAAGCGTGAGAACATCGCCGGTGAATACCCGAGGTCCTTCATAGATGTGATAGACGACGTTGATGTGATGTGGGTCATTCTTTGAGGCTTGAGAAGCTGTTTCCCGGAAACTGGCCGTGAGATAGCCAGCCTTGAAGTAATTGGCCATAATGCCCGCGCGATCGGCTTCGACGTTAGCCTGCGAATACGGTTGACCCGCGACAACCTTGAGACCCTTGGGAGCAAATTGGGACTCCGGGAAAGTTTCCGCGCCCTGAATTGCGAACGACCTGACGGTGTCACGAGGACCCTCGACTACGTGAAACGCAATTTCGATATCCCCTCCGTGGTTCACCACGGATGACGTAATCTGCACCCTCGAGAATCCCTGCGACTGGTAGATAGCTTTCAAGTTGTTGACACTGGTGCGCACAAGCTGATCACTAAATTTGCCGTGCGAAAGGAAGTGCTTTTT
>Ga0335072_10007954_pt1 | contig 15408 bp, 14 predicted proteins | sample Lox_Sample_21_FD_206725 | JGI IMG/M metagenome (GOLD analysis project Ga0335072, IMG submission 206725) | Soil microbial communities from Loxahatchee National Wildlife Refuge, Florida, United States - Lox_Sample_2.1 | ecosystem: Environmental > Terrestrial > Soil > Wetlands | place: USA... | reverse complement strand
GAACTCGCCGGCACAGGAATTCGCGTGATGAAGGTCTGTCCGGGCATCGTCGACACGAAATTCCGCGATCATGTGCTCGCCGGCACCGCTCCCGGTCGCGTCGAAGACATTCGTCGTGTGGTCAGCCCTGACCAGGTTGCCCGCGCAATCCAGCATGGCGTACTGAACAACAAGCGAACCGTTTTCGTTCCCGGGATCGGCCGCATCTTCACTTCGCTCGAGTTCTTTGCACCGCGGGTGATGGATTGGTATCTCCGGGGAAAATTCTGACCATGACGAACTGGTTACAAAGACCATTGCCGGCCGCGCTCCTCCTCGTTCTTCTCTGGACCCTTTGCCGGCTCGCCTTTCTGGTGCATACCGGCATACCACAACCCATGGTGCATGATGAATTCAGCTACCTCGTTGGCGCCGACACTTTCGCCCATGGACGCCTGGCCAATCCCTCGCCTCCCCTTGCTCAATTCTTTGAGTCGCCTCACCTGATTGTGCATCCGACGTACGCCTCGAAGTTTCCGCCTGGGCAGGCGATGTTTCTGGCACTGGGACAGGTTGTTTTCGGGTCGGCATTCTATGGCGTCATCCTCGGGAACGCCTTGATGCTATTCACGATTTGCCTGATGCTCTTCGCGTGGGTTCCGCCGAAGTGGGCGCTCGCTGTCTCCGTCATGTTTGCGCTGATCCTTTCACCCGGAATGTATTGGACAAATTCCTATTGGGGCGGCTCCGTCGCGGCAAGCGGGGGCGCGCTTGTCCTGCTCGGAATCGGCATTCATCGAAAGAGGCAGACCGTGCTGGCCGGCTCTCTCTCTGCTTTCGGCGTCCTTCTGCTTTTTTGGACACGACCCTTCGAAGGAGGTGTATTCACACTGCTCGTCCTGATCGTCTTTGGAAAGGAAATCTGGCAAAAGCGCCGTGCCCGGGTGCTTGTGACGGTTCTTTCGTTGCTTGTGGTTGGCGGTGCATGGTCTTGCTACGACAACTACGCGGTCACGGGGAATCCATTTCTTTTCCCGCACATCCTGCACCAGCGGCAATATCAGGTGCAGCCGCTTTTCTGGTTTCAGCCACTACGCCCTGAGCCAACCTACTCCAGTCCGCGACTTGCCGCCCTGCACGGCCAACATGGCCTGGAGAGAGCGGATTATTACGATGTGGCGCGCGGGCGCTGGCATAGGCTCGCGATCCGGTTCACCGGCCCCTTGTTAACCTTGCATCTGCAGTTCGGAATCGCGATTTTGCTGATGCTGGTGATTCCCGTGGCGTGGCGTCAACCCCTCTACCGCGAAATGGCCTTTGTATCGGTTGTATTTCTGCTGACGTTGGGGTTAGAGTCGGCTCACTTCGAGCATTACACCGCGCCGGTCTGGGCCGCGCTCGCGTTGCTGATCGCAGTTTGGGCGGAGCGCGCATGGAATCTGCGATTCCGCGGAGTGCCTCTGGGAGCGGCAATGGCCCTGCTGGCCCTCATGTCGCCGGTTTTTTTTATCTCCCCTTTTCTCCCAACGGTGCAGGCAGCCGCGCCGGGCCCGTTGAAAAAGTTCTTTGAACCGACCCACCGTCCCAGTTGGCCCGACCAGCGCGCCGCACTGATCAAAAAGCTGTCGGCTCTCGGTCCGCCTCAATTAGTATTTGTCCGGTATCCCTCGCCGGATTGGCACGTGGAGGAAGAATGGGTCTACAACAGTGCCGATATTGACCATCAGAAGGTTGTGCTTGCACACGATTTCGGCCAAGAACAGGATCGCGCATTGCTCAACTATTATCCTGATCGTACGTCGTGGCTTCTGACGTTCGACCCGGTTTCCGGGGTCGAGCATCTTGAGCCTTTCCACTAACCGCCGCGAATCCATCCTTTCCCGGAATCGGCATATTTTCCGTTGCCAGCCTTAATTGCACCTCGAGAGATGGATCGGTATCTTCGGAGGAAGTTCGGACAATGGAGTGGTTACAACGGCCGCTGCCGACGGCGCTGCTGCTCGTTCTTCTCTGGACACTTTGCCGCCTCGGCTTTCTGGCTCATACCACCATCCCCGAGCCACAAATGCACGACGAATTCAGTTATCTGCTTGGAGCGGATACTTTCGCGCACGGGCGCCTGGCCAATCCTTCGCCTCCGCTTACTCAATTCTTTGAGTCGCCGCACGAATTATTTCACCCCACCTACGCCTCGAAGTATCCGCCTGGGCAGGCGATGTTTCTGGCATTGGGACAGGTCGTTTTTGGCTCGCCATTTTACGGAGTCCTCATCGGCAATGCCGTGATGCTTTTCACATTCTGCCTGATGCTCTACGCGTGGGTCCCGCCGAAGTGGGCGCTCACCGTCTCCGTCATGTTCGCGCTGATCCTCTCGCCCAGGATGTACTGGACAACCACCTACTGGGGTGGATCGCTGGCGGCCGGCGGAGGCGCACTGGTAATGCTGGCGATTGGCATCTACCGGAAAAGGCAAGCGCCATGGGCAGGTTTTGTTTTCGCGCTTGGCGCATTGCTTCTCTTTTGGACTCGTCCCTATGAAGGCGGCGTATTCACGCTAACAGTGCTCATCGTTTTTGCGAAGGAGCTCCGGCAGAAGTTCCGCCTCTCTATGTTTCTTGCGGCCGCCGCGGTTTTGGCCGCCGGCGCAATCTGGACCGCTTATGACGACTTCGCCGTGACCGGCAATCCGTTCCTCTTGCCATACATCCTGCACACGCGCCAGTACGACATTGCGCCGGTGTTCTCCTTCCTTCCATTGCGCCCCAAACCCGCTTACGCGCACCCTCGGCTTGCCGCCTTTCACGGCGGACAGGAGGTAGCCTTTTACGACCCGGCCGAGCCTCGCTGGAAACTCCTTCTTAACGGTGTAGACCTCTCCATAAGCAGTCTCGATCTCAGCCTCCGCGTTGCTGTCTTGCTCACAATTCTTCTCCCGGTCGCCTGGAAGGATTCCACGTATCGAAAACTCGTGCTCGTGGCAGGCGTCTTTCTGATCGCACTTTCCATTGAGACATTTCACCAAGAGCACTATTCCGCTCCCGTTTGGGCCGCCTTGGCCCTGATGATCGCCCTTTGGGCAGAGCGCGCATGGAATCTGCGAATACGGAAAATGCGCGTCGGAGCCGTGCTCGTGGTGTTCGTGATTGCATTCCCGGGAATCCTTGCACTGGAGAAGGCGGTCTCCGCTGCGGCAAATCACCGGTTCAATCAACATTTCGGCAAAAACGTCGCTGCCCAGGGGGTCTGGACTTACCGGCGCGCCGCCCTGATTCATCGCCTCTCGGCGCTCCCCCAACGACAGTTGATCTTTGTCAGGTATCCGTCGCCGGACTGGCAAATCAATTACGAGTGGGTATACAACAGCGCTGACATCGACCAGCAACGCGTCATCCTCGCTCACGATCTGGGCGTGGATCAGGATCGGATCTTGTTGAATCACTATCCTGATCGCAAAGCATGGTTGTTGACGTTCAATCCTGCTTCGGGACAGGAACACCTCGATCCCTTTCCCGAATAATCTCCGCCTTGCTTCTGAACCACGCGCCTGAACCACGCGCCTGAACCACGCACCTGAATCGCGCACCAAGATTGACTCGCAATCGATGCCTGCAGTCCGCCGCTTGCGATCACTCCCCTCTGTCGCGGGTTTGGCCTCGCGATGCTTGAACCAGTACACTTTCATCTGGCGGTCAACAATTGAGGAGAGCCGGAATGAAAGCGTTGGTGAAAGCGCAGGCGGAACGCGGTCTGTGGCTGGAAGACATACCGGAACCCGCGATGGGCATCAATGACGTCCTGATTCGCGTGCTCTACACCGGAATCTGCGGTACAGACGTTCATATCTTCGACTGGGATGAGTGGGCGCAGCAAACCATTCCCGTCCCCATGGCCATCGGCCACGAGTTTGTCGGTGAGATTGTCGCCGTCGGCTCCAACGTCAACGACTTCTTCCCCGGCGATATCGTCAGCGGCGAAGGCCATGTGGTCTGCGGCCGGTGCCGCAATTGCCTGGCGGGAAGACGGCATCTCTGCATCGCCACCAAGGGCGTCGGAGTCAACCGCCCCGGAGCTTTTGCCGAGCTCATTTCGCTGCCCATGACCAACATCTGGCGTCATCACCCCGGCGTCAAGCTTGAGGTTGCGGCCATCTTCGATCCTTTCGGCAACGCGGTGCACACGGCGCTTTCGTTCCCCGTGCTCGGCGAAGACGTCCTCATCACCGGCGCCGGGCCCATCGGAATCATGGCGGTTGCCGTGGTCAAGCATGCCGGCGCCCGCCACGTCGTCATCACCGACTTCAATCCCTTTCGCCTCGACCTGGCCCGCAAAATGGGCGCCACCCTCGCCATCAACCCCAGGGAAACGCCGCTGCCCGACGTGCAAAAGCAGCTGAAAATGACCGAAGGGTTCGACGTGGGCCTCGAAATGTCGGGCAGCCCGCAGGCATTGGGCGACATGATCGGCAACATGAGCCACGGCGGAAGAATCGCGCTGCTCGGCATCCCCGCCAGGGAGTCGCAGATGGACTGGCGGCCCGTGATCTTCAACATGATCACGATCAAGGGCATCTACGGCCGCGAGATGTACGAAACCTGGTACAAGATGTCGGTCATGCTCGATTCGGGACTCGACATCTCGCCGGTCATCACCCACCGCTTCCGCTACGACGAATTCCAGAAGGGATTCGATGCCATGATCTCGGGCGCGGCGGGCAAAGTCGTTCTCGATTGGACCAGTCTCAAGTAGCCGGTTGCGAAACGCCGCCAAATGCCCAGCGCTGAAACCGCTGCCTCAATCCGAGGGCGTAGAATGAGGCCGCTGCCAAAAGCGCTTTTCGCGCCGGGGTTGTTGGGCGGCTGAAAGACGCTCGGCCAAGGATTCAACTCCACCTTCAGGGATGGACAAGGATGAAACCATTGCTCCGCACCTTTCCCGCTCTTTCCGCAGTACCCGTTCTGATGGGAACTCTCTGCGCCATGAATCTGCATGCACAAGCGGTCACTGAAATCGGCGGTCAAAAGATCGTCACGCTCAAACGTTCCGCCACCAGCACCACGAAACCCGAGTTCACCTCCGTCACCCTGGCCCCGGGCCGCGGCATGGAGCTGATCCAGATCACCGCCAACTTCCCCGGCAAAGGCTCGGTGGACGTGCTCGCGTCCCCCAGCCTTGCCCAGGCCAAGCACATGCTCGACGACGAAGACGACGCCAACGGCGACCTGGGCTACCGGCTCGGCGCGGCGTTTCTCGTGCCCTATCCGAATCGCATTCGCGGCAAGCTCTCCGCTGACGGCAAAACCTTGACCACCGAGTGGGAGGGCCACACCCTCACCCTGCCCGCCAACAACGTCGGCAAGAATCCGGGTGCTGAGCGCCACGCCATGCACGGCCTGATTCTCAAAGCCAAGACCGACGACGTCCGCGTCCACGACGTGCCCGGCGGGCAGCAGGTCACCGGCGTCATTCATGCCGGCAACTTTGGCGGCCACTGGCTTTCGAAGACAGACCTTGACTACACCATCACCCTGACTGCCGATGCCATCGACGCTGTCATCGTCGCGCACAATGTGGGCAATGAGGCCGAGCCCATCGCCATCGGCTGGCATCCTTACTTCAACCTGCCCTCGGGCGATCGCGAGCAGGTGAAGCTGCATATTCCCGGCAGCATGCAGGCGCAGGTCGACAACTACGACAACGTCTTCCCCACCGGCAAGCTGCTGCCGGTCGCAGGCCAATACGATCTGCGCGCCCCCGGCGGCGTCGCCCTCGACAAGCACTTCTACGACGACAACTGGAGCCACCTTGACTGGCAGAACGGCGCAGTCACCGTCACCATCATCGATCCCAAGGCGCACTACGGCGTCAAGATCGAGGGCCTCTCGCCTGAGATCAAGACCATCCAGGCGTACGCTCCGCCCACCGCAAAATTCGTCGCTGTTGAAGATCAGTTCAATTTCGCCGATCCCTTCGGCAAGGAGTGGGGTTCGATGAACACCGGCATGGTGACGCTCAAGCCCGGCGCGAACACGCGCTGGCATGTGCGGCTCAAGGTTTTCGTGCCCTAGCCCGAACCGGCAACCCACAAGGATTCAGCCCTCGCGGCATCGCTCTGCGAGGGCTTTTCCTTGCCTTCTCAAGCGTACCGATGCTGTGCCCGGGATTTCTTTTTCACGCGATTGCTGGAAATCCGCAGGTTCCGGTCGAGTCACCGCCCCTCCGGGAAGGAACTCAAAATCGGGCTATGTCCGGGTTGACCACCATCAATGCACTTAGGCGGGTTGGAAGCAGGTCGGCTATTTCGGACGGATGGCAATCATCATCACGAGTCTATGACATGAGATGACCCTGCACTGCCGCTGATCGCTAGTTTGGTGACGGTCGCTCGATATGATCGATCACGAGCACGTCCAAGGGTGCCTTGTCGGGAACCTGTTTCAGTCCAAGCTGTTCCTCGAACGCTGTGAAGATCGACGGCCCCGCGTCGGCGTCGGCTGATGTCGCAGCCGCGCGCTCATTATCTGGAGTCCACTTCATCTCGAAGTCGAACTTCTTCCCCTCAAGCCCGGTCTTGTCCACAATCAAGCGGCCCAGGTCCCACGAGAATGCAGTCACAATACTTTCGGTCGACTGCGCGTGCGCTGTCAGCTTGCCGCTACCTATCGATTCGGAGGGATCTTCATCCGCCGCCGCATCCTTCATCTTGAGTCCGCCCTTGGCGATCACCATGTCGAAGACCGGCAACTCCCGTTTCTCAAAATGAAACTTCAGCTGGCAGCGATCGACCAATAAGGATTGCATCATCGGGCCTTCTTGTTTCCAACGCTCTTTGACAGTGAGCTTCTTCCACGCCTCGGCGGTGTCCGCGTCGACTTTTGCCTCAATATCGTATGGATCGGAGTTCACCCACCCTGGCAATCCCACCATCTGGTTGTCCATATGAACGCCGAATGCCTCTCGAAGCAACCCGGCGAGCGGCCAGTTTGTCCACCTGAAGCCATCCGGCAGTGTTTCGAACGAAGCGCCGCGGTTCATTGACTTGTCTGGCTTGATCGACGCCACATCGAAAGTCAGCGTTTTCGTCCTGGAGTTTGTGGGCGCGGGCGCGCCCGCCTGTCCCAACGCCCCAATCGCGATCGACCAAACAGCGATCACGGTTCCGACGCGAAGCATGCCTGATTCTACCGCTCTTTCGATGTTTGGCGAGGCGTTTCATTCTTGCAGCAGCCCGTCGGTTCCGCCGTGGTTGAATCACCGCCAACCCGGACGTTATATTTCCGTTACTGCCGGGTTGCCCACAGCTTCGGGACGTACACTCGATTCGGATATGAAACATGTCATTCTCGCCGCCCTTTTAGCCCTTGCTGCACGTGCTTCACTGGGACAGGCGACCGTCGCGGCAACGCCAACGTCGTCGGCAACGGAAGCCGCTGCGTACTCCGCGAGCATGACGTTTGACGTTGCGTCGGTGCGTGAAAACAAGGACATCGATCTGCGTGCAGGCTTCACGGTGGGTGGTCAATTTGTGCCGCACACAACGAACTTTCGTGCGACAAACTGGGACATAGAAAACTTGATCACCTTCGCATATGGAGTGGACCGATACCAGCTTCTGGGCGTGCCGAAGTGGCCCTGGCCAACAATGTTCATGATCGAGGCAAAGGGCGATGCCGAGGCCGATGCAAAGTTGGCGAGGCTAACGAACGAGGAGCAGTTGGCGGAGCAGCGGCATATGCTTCAGGCGTTGCTTGAGGATCGCTTTAATCTGAAAACTCACTGGGAGACAAAAGAGGGCGACCTCTACAACCTGGAGGTGGAGAAGGGCGGGCCACACCTGCACGCGGACGGCTCGATGCCTCCATCAGGCGAGGAGTTGAAGATGTTCGGGGACCACCCAGTGCCGCCGCTCTACCAGAGGAACGATGGGCAGGGCTACGACTTTGTTGCGCACGGATGCTCCATTGACCACCTGGCGGTGCTGCTGACGGGGCAATTCGGGCGGCCGGTGATCAACAAGACCAGGCTGACGGGCAATTACGATTTTGTGCTGAAATACAAAGGCCGGTGGGACCGAGACCGAAACGCGGACGATATGGACCCAACGCCCCCGATGGATCGGGCACTGCGTGAGGAACTTGGGTTGAAGGTTGAGGCCGTAAAGGGACCGGTGAAACTGCTGGTCATCGATCACATCGACAAGCCCTCGCAAAACTGACGGAGCAGCAGTGTGCGAAGTCCGAACGGAATCTTCCATCCTTCTGAGTTCCGAGCGTGTCACCGTCAAACCGAACAGAATCCGAAAATGGGGAAATGTCCGGATGGACCACAATACCGCAGCACTGAAAAACGGCAGATCGAGTCAGGAGCCGCAGCGATTGAGGGGCAGTTGAGCCTGGCTGCCATCGGTTGCTCGATCCACTTGGGAACTCATGCAGTATCGGTGGCCATCATACTGCCAAATGCTAACAACGGTGTGCACGCCCTGATAGTTCGTCAACACCAAATCGCGATAACCATGGTGGCGTGTGTCTTTGAGGTCCCAACCTCCCGCCACGTCGTTCAGGATCGGAACGTCTTTCTTGCCCTGTTGCCGAAACACAAGGAATTCACAGTTCGGATTGACTCCGCAGCCCACGTCCACAGAAATTGCAATAATTGCCGGAGGCTCCGTGTCTGAAAGCTTTGCTTCGTACACCGTAAATGAGCGGAGGATGTTCCTCGCTTGATCTCCAGTTGCATCTCGAAGCGCAGGCGCCAAGACAGCTTTTTGCGCAGGTGACAGCTTTGACACCTGTGGATGGCCGCCATTACCCACGGTGAGAATCTGCGCGGAGGAAAGTAGTGAGATGAGAATGGCAATTCGGGTGAAGTACATGGTCATCACCAATGCAGCCAAAACTTAGCATATTCTCTTGAGTCCCGAGTGTGTAACCGCCGACGCGGAAAGAACCAGGTCGTCATTCCCTTTTCCGCATGTTCGCTTCCCTACCGGCCTCTTCGGTCACTTTTCATCCTTCCATTCGAACTGGTATGGCATCATTTGACCGGAGGTTCTTGTGAAGAAAGAGCTGTGTTTGTTGTTCGCTGCAGTCGCCATGGCCCCCATCTCCCTGCTTGGGCAGGCGAGTTCGGAAGCGCCCGCCACTCCACCCGCCAACCCCATCACCCAGAGCGAAAAAGGCCTGTATGACTTCATCGTCAATGCGGTGGTGCGCGGCGCCGAGAAGATGCCCGAAGAAAACTACTCCTTCAAACCCACGCCCGAGGTTCGCAGCTTTGGCCAGCTCGTCGGGCATGTGGCCGACGCCAACTACATGTTCTGCTCAACGGCCGCGGGCGAAGCAAACCCGGTAAAGGATATCGAGAAGACCAAGACGTCGAAGGCCGACCTGGTGGCCGCCGTGCAGGGCGCGGTCGCCTACTGCAACAAGGTCTACGACGGCATGACCGACGCCAAGGGCGGCGAGATGATGAAGCTCTTCGGCTTCAACCTGGCGAAGCTCAGCGTGCTCTCGCTGAACACGGCCCACACCGATGAGCACTACGGGAACATGGTGACCTACCTGCGCATCAAGGGCATCGTGCCGCCCACCAGCGAAAGCCAGTCCGCGCCGCCGCCCGCGAAGAAGTAAACGCAGGCTCAGGGCCGCAGCACGGAATAGTGCAGTTCCACGACACCGTCGACGAACGTTCGGCTGGCCAACAGCTTCAGCGGCACGTCGCGGTGTCGCGGAGAAATCAACGGGATTCCTTCGCCGATGAGGTGTGGAATTACGTGGATCCTGAATTCGTCCACTTCACCGGCATCGAGAAAGCTGCCGATGAGTTCAGCTCCGCCGACCAGCCAGATGTGCTTCCCTTTTTCAGCTCGCAGGCGCTCCGCAAAACCGGCCACGTCGTCGCCGATCACTGAAACCTTGGCGCTCTTTGCTTTCTTCAGCGTGCGTGACAGCACATAATTCTTCTTGCCCGCGTAGCCGTCCGCCATGCCAAACTGCACCGCCTGCTCGTACGTTTTCCTCCCCATCACACACGTATCGATGGTGCGATAGAACGCCCCCATGCCGTAGCTGCCCTTCAGTCGAGGGCTCTCAAGCCAATCGACAGAGCCGTCCCTCCGCGCCATAAAACCATCGGCGCTGGTGGCAACCTGGACAATGAACTTGCGCTTGCGTGCCGTCAGTTTTTCTTCTCCGGCTCCAGCGGCTGCATGGTGAGCGCCACCTGCTCGCAGGTGTTGCCCTTCGCCTTGTAGACCAGCAGCATCACTGCCTCAAATTCGTTGTGCCCCTCCGACTTGCTGTCGTAGCTCATGCGCAGCGTGCCGTATTCGTACCCCATGTCCCCGGCGGCATTCACGACGACGCGATGGTCGTCCTCCCAGGACCGCTGAATATTGGTGCGATCCGAAAAGCTCTTGGTGTCCGCGTCCTTCATCGCGCCATGTCCGATCACCGGCCTGCCGTAAGCAGGCATGTAAGAGAAAGCCTCGTCGGCAACCGGCATTCCGCCGCTGCGAATGATGCCTTCCGTGCACGGACCGGTCTGGGCTTGGGTCACCGTCACGGCGACCAGAAAGAGAAACAGGATCGAAGCAAACTTCATGGCCGGGTCTCCTTTCAATTTCCCAAAGGTTTCGCCATTATGCCCCAGTGAACGGCCGGCCAACAATTGCTTTTGAACAGAATCGGTGACATTCCGGCCGATTCCGTCGACAATGCACTTATCAAGAGGAGGGTCACCCGCGCGATGTTCCTGCGAAGGCCAGTCCGCACCGCCGCCGAAAAAGAACCCATCACGAAGCGGCAAAAGCCGAAAGTTCATTGTGGCAGTGCTTCCATTACGGAAGGGCTGGGCGTGACCACAAAATTGCTGGTTGTTTTTGCTGTCGTTGCATGCTTCGCTGCGCAGTCCGCGCATGCCCAGGCCACCACCGAAAAGGCTTCGCAACAGAAAGAAATTGACCAGCACATCGAAGCAGTGGTCACATGCCTGCCGCCGCCCGTGATCGTCAAAGGCGACCCCGGGAACTGCACCAGCCTCACGCAACGAATGACGCAGTTCCACGTCCCCGGAGTGAGCATCGCGGTTGTTCACAACGGCGTGCTCGAGTGGGCCAAGGGCTATGGTGTGCGGCAAACCGGGGGCAGTCCGGTAGACGCAGACACGCTTTTCCAGGCCGGTTCGATCAGCAAGCCCCTGGCCGCAATGGGCACGCTGCACCTCGTCCAGGAGGGCGAGCTTTCGCTCGATTCCGACATCAATGCAAGCCTCAAGAGCTGGAAGCTTCCCGCAAGTTCCGCGGCGCCGGGCGCAACCGTCACGTTGCGTGAACTCCTGACCCACACGGCAAGCATCACGGTTCACGGATTCCCCGGTTATGCGGCCGGAGTTCCGGTTCCCTCGCTCGTTCAAGTGCTCAACGGAGAGCCTCCCGCCAACACGCCGGCCATCCGGCTCGACGGCGTCCCAGGCGCCAACTGGAGATACTCCGGCGGCGGCTACACCATCATGCAGCAGATGGTGATCGACGCAACCAAGGAGCCCTTCCCGGATTTTCTTCACAAAACCGTCCTGGCTCCGATCGGCATGACGCACAGCACCTATCAACAGCCGCTTCCCGCGGCGCTTCTTGCCAACGCAGCCATGCCCTACAACGACGATGGAACTCCGGTCCAGGGCGGTCCTCACACCTATCCCGAAATAGCTGCCGCCGGACTCTGGACCACGACCTCGGACCTCTGCCGCTACATCATCGAAGTGCAAAACTCGCTGGCCGGAAAGGCGAACCATGTCCTTTCCCAGGCGATGACCGAACAGATGCTGAAAAGCGGAAAGGGAGACTGGGGTCTCGGACTTCAGTTAGGCGGCTCGTCCGCCGCTGATTCCTGGTTCTCGCATGGCGGAGTCAATGCCGGATTCGAAAGCTTGTTCGTCGGCTTTGACCGCAACGGGGACGGCGCCGCCGTGATGACGAATGCCCAGGGCGGATCGCGCCTTGCTTCCGAGCTCATCAGCGCCATCGCTGTCGCCTACAACTGGCCCGGCTGGCAGCCGCCGGTGCGCACCAAGGTGAAGGTTGACCCCGCGGTCCTCGCGCGCTACGTGGGAACCTATCAGCTCACGCCGGATTTCAGCGTCACGTTCACGCTCGAAGGCGATCAGCTCATGACCCAGGCGACCCATCAGCCCAAATTCCCTGTCTATCCGGAATCGCAAACCAGGTTCTTCCTCACTATCGTCGATGCCGAAGTCGAGTTCGTCCCGGACGACAAAGGGCAGTTCAACTCCGTCATCCTCCGCCAGGGCGGCCAGGACCACAAGGGAGTGCGCAAATAGCGGCCGCTTCAATGCGCGTGCCAGCGGAACAAACCATGCTTGATCGCAATAGAGGAGGCCCAATCTGTCATGTTCCTTCGCATGATCCTGGTTGCATCTTTCTGCTCGGCTCTGCTGCCTTCGGGCTTCGGGCAAACGCAGAACACTGACTCGCAGACCCTGCGCGACATCCTGGCGGAACTCCGCGCCATGCACGAGGACATGCGCGTCACCGAAACCACCCAGCTGCTGGTCGCAGAGCTCGAAATGCAGCAGGGCGTGGTGAACCGCGCCACTGAGAACACCGACAGCGCCCGCGCCAAGCTCAACGATGTGCGCATGGAGCTGACTCAACTGGCAGCCGAAATCCAGCATACCCAGGACACGCTCGACAAGGCGACCGACGAGAACGACAGGAAGGCTCTCCCCGTGGAGATCGATCGCCTCCAGTCCAACGTCGCCCTGATGAAGGCTGCGGAGCGCGACGCCAACAACACGCTCCAGGATATGCAGCAGCGTTTGCAAAACGCCCAGGACAAGCTCGCCGAAATCGAAGCGGAAATGAGCGCGGCAATCTCGCGGCTCAGCCCCCTTCCCAAGGCAACGCGGCAACCCTGACGTGTGGGCCTTGATCGGTGCGAACCGCCGCCGGGCCGACGCCACTCAGGCGCCGTGCGGTGTCAGGATCCGCGCTTGCCGGGCTTCTCGGGCGGGTGAAAACGCCGCACATGATCTGCGAATTCAGCTCTACGCTGACGCAGCCATTCCACGTTCGAAACACTCTTCGGCTTGATTTTTTGCGTGCTCCAATCTCCAAGCGAGCATCGGAATTCGCGGTTGTGAAAATTCAACATTCTGGGCTTCGACTTGCGCACGAGTAAAGTCTAGCCACCTTCAAAGTCGGAATAAATCAATCGGATGGGTCAATGCCCTTCCAAATCGGGTGAATCGTCCCGCAACGCTGGTCATACCCCTGACGGTACCGGAGTGGTATTCTGGCGCGTCATCCCAGACAAGCGAGGAGAATGTCGTGAAAAAGGGCATCGTTGTGGCAATCGGCGCATTGGCGCTTTTGGCAGGTTGCGACCAGGGCAACAAGACCGCCAACATTCCTGTTCAGCCCAAGTGGAAAGGTGCGCCGTATCACATCGAGTTCGACGCGCCGCCCGCCAAGCCCAATGCCGCCGGCATCACCATCCCGGCCATCAAGTACACCGCCAATCCCGATGCGCTCGAGACGCGCGCCAGTCTCATCGTCCGCTTCGACGCCACCGGCGCCAAGTCAACCAATTCCGACCAGCCGGTCCAGGACCAGATGATTCTCGGCGCCATCGATGTGAAAGGCGCCGAAGGCGCGCTGCCGCCCGACTACATGGACCTCGCCGACAAGGGGCTGGCCCGTCTGCTCGGCGCCTACTGCATGAAAGGAAAAGTCAAAATCAACGTGGCGCTGGTGCGCTCTTCTATCTCGCCGCAGGCCGGCGACGCCGAAGTCAACTCCAAGCGCCTTTCCGATTGGCTTCCCATCGAGCTGCCCTTCAAAAATCCCCACCCCAAGTGCTGACCGGCGCGGCATTTCGGAGCGCATAAAAATTCCATTAGATCTCATCAAATCGAGCGTCCCACATCAGGCAACGCTTTGCGATTTAGGGTTGTGTTGTCCCCCGGTGTACGTGTAAGAATTGCGCAAACGTCAACACGACTGATCATTGCCGAATCGGTCGAACAATCACCTCTTCACCCGGGACCTGATGAAGCTCTCCGCTCTATCAATGTCCCGCTCGACTTGGTTTTTTTTGAACGAACGCGCGCTCATGCCCCGAAAACGCTTACTGTTTCGCCGGCAGCGCGCACATTAAAGAGGTTCGCTGAGCTGTTCGAATCGGGCGCTAACCGCGTCGCTCAGAAAAGCCCACCCAAAATCTGAATCGTCTGCTCCCTTCCGAGCCAATTCGGAGGAGCGTCGTCCCTGGGCTCTGCCTGAAGGTCAACGCACGCCTGCACTTGGCGTGTGCCAACGGCCGATCGTGCCCTCAGGCAGCACATAACCCGATGAAGGAACTCTCGATGAACCTGACAAAACGCCTCGCCTGCGCCTGTCTCGCACTCGCAGCCGCTCCCGCCTTCGCACAAACCATCGTCAGCAGCCCCACCAACGGCCAGCAGGTTTCCTCCCCGTTCACGCTCAAGATGAACGCCAATTCCTGCTCCTCGCTGCCCGTCAGCGCGGTCGGCTACTCGCTCGACAGCAGCCCCAATACCTCCAGTTGGCCGGTCGACTACATTGACGGCCCCGTCGCCGCCCCCGGCGGATGGCACACCCTGCACGTGAAGGTCTGGAACAACAAGGGCGCTGTTTGCGTCACCGACGTCTCGCTCGACGTCGTGGACGGCGCCGCTCCCGCCGCCTCAGAAACCAGTTCCGTCATCCCTTCGAATGCGGCCAAAGTCAGCAGCATCCAGACGCTCGGCAACTGGGTCAGCGTGCACGACGGCGGCACTCCCGGCTCGTCCAGCGGCACCATGAGCCTCGTCAGCTCGCCGTCGCTGCTGGGCACCTCGCGCCTGTTTGCCAACCAGCTCAATGATTTCGGCGGCGAGCGCTACTCCGTCCAGTTCAACGACGACACCACGTCGCAGAATTTTTTCTATGACACCTGGGTCTACGTCGCTAACTCCACCTCGGGCATTTCCAACCTCGAGTTCGACCTGAACCAGACCATGGCCAACGGCGAAACGGTCATCATGGGATTCCAGTGCGATAGCTGGATTCAGCGATGGGACTACGCCGTCAACGGCGGTTCGCCCACCCAGTCGAACGACACCTGGCTGCACTCCTACGCGCCGTGCAACGTGCACAGCTGGGGTGTGAACCAGTGGCACCATGTGCAGATTTACTTCTCGCACAACGATTCCGGCTGGGTCACCTACCACTCCGTCTGGCTCGACGGAGTGCAGCAGAACCTGAACTTCACGGTTTTCTCCGGATACGATCTCGGCTGGGGTCCGGCGCTGGTCACCAACTTCCAGATCGACGGCTCCAGCAGCGGCACCACCTGGGGCAACGTGTATCTCGACGAGCTGACCGTCTACCGCTGGTAGCCGGCCTGACCA
>Ga0335072_10007953_pt1 | contig 15408 bp, 13 predicted proteins | sample Lox_Sample_21_FD_206725 | JGI IMG/M metagenome (GOLD analysis project Ga0335072, IMG submission 206725) | Soil microbial communities from Loxahatchee National Wildlife Refuge, Florida, United States - Lox_Sample_2.1 | ecosystem: Environmental > Terrestrial > Soil > Wetlands | place: USA... | reverse complement strand
TGCCTTATGACCCGCCGAGCCAGGCGGCCTGGATGGAGAACGCGACGACCGACGGGTATCCGGCCTTCCGCGTGTCTGGCTGGGTGCGGCACTTCTCCGGTTACGGCCTGGGGAGCTACTGCTTCTTCGAGCTGGGGATCCCGATCGAGGCCTCAGAGGCGTTCGCTGTTCCTAGAGATGCGCCAGGGGTCTCTGTGCATGACCTGCTGACCGTGTTCCTGAGCGGGTCTGGCGGCATCGAGTCCGTGGTAGACGGCACCGGAGCCGCCGTCGACTCCTCGAACGGCGGGCCGAGCGACGTGGTGTCGTTCCCCTAGGTCCAGTCGGCGTCCAGCTCGGCAAGCAGGTACTTGAGCGCGGAGGCGGCCCGGCGGAAGTTCGCCGGGCCGCTGAAACCGCCGAAGGTACCACCAGCGGCGAGGTGCGGCTCAAGCGACAAGTAACCGTCGAAGCCGTCCTCGATGAGGGCGCTCAGGGTCTGCCTGACCTCGCCGTCGCCCTGCCCGGCAGGCACTACCTCGCCGGTTTCCGCTCGCGCGTCCTTGATCTGCACGTACTTCAGGTAGGGACGGATCAGCCCGTATGCTCCGGTGTGCGGGCGTACGCCGCACTGCACGAAGTTGGCCGCGTCGAAGGTGGCGCGCAAGTTCGGCGATTCCACGCTGGCGATCAGGTCGGCGCAGCGTTCAGGTATGTCGCCGTAAATCAGCTTCTCGTTCTCGTGTGCCAGGATCAGGCCATGCTCGACCGCGACCTGGGTGAGGGCGGCGAGCCGGTCGATGACCTCGGTGCGGTACCGCTCTGGCTGATCGCCTGCGGGGATGAAGAAAGAGAACACGCGGACCAGGTTCGTGCCGAGCCGCGCGGCGATCTCCGCGACGCGGCGCATTCTCGCGAGTTCCGGCTCGAACGGCGCCGTGATGCCGATCTTGCCGATCGGCGAGCCGATCGCGGAGACCTGGACCCCGGCGGCGTCGATGGCGGACCTGAAGGCCGTCACCTGAGCGTCGGTGAGATCGGCCACGTTGGCTGACCAGGCACTGCGGAATTCGAGGAAGCCGATCGACTCGGCCGCGAGCACCTCAAGCTGTTCCGCCGGGTCCGATGAGATCTCGTCGGCGAAGCCGCTCAGCACGAAGGTCATAACCAGTCAAGATAGCGGGGCGAGAAAGTAGTCAGACTCGGTGTCCACAAGGCCGGCGAAATAAGCCATCGAGCGCACGCTGAGGAATTCGAGCAAGTCAGCCAGCGACCCCATCGCGGCCTCATCTGCCAGCCACATCCACATTTCGCGCGTCTCGAGCCTGGCGCCGCGGTAGAGCTTGGGCTCGAAGGCCTCGAACCCCATCCTGACCTGACCGAGCCCCCGGCTTGTCGCGTACCTGACCGGCTCGTAGCACACGAGCTGGCGGTAGGCGAGCGGGAGGTCGGGCTCGGCGTAATCACAGCCGTAAACCAGCCCGAGGTAGTTACGGTCATCGACGAGGTCTATCCCGCAGGCCACCAGCGAGCCGTCGCGCTCGATCCCGATGACCCTGAGCGCCTGGCCAAGCAGCCTGGCCATCGATGACCTCGTCGCGGCCAGCCTGGCACGGTCGGGGGTTCCGCCGTGCCTTTCCAGGTTAGCCGCCTCAAGCTCGACCAGGCGATCAAGGCAGCCAGTTACCGTAACCGTCCTGATGGACATTCCCGATGAGCCGAACGCGGCAAGGTCGCTGCGGTAGCGGCGCCTGATGCCCTTGGGCTGAGCGGCCTGGAACTCGTCAAGCGACCCGGCACCGCTGGTGTCGAAGACGGTGACTCCGGTCAGGACGCCGCGGCAGAATCCGCTGCTCGCCAGGGCCGCACGGAGCGCGTCGTCGAGAGGATGCACGAAGGGCAGCGCGATCCCTTGCGGCACGCCGGCCGCCGCGTGGTTTTTGAGCGCGCCGAGCAACGCGAGCATTGCCGTTGTCCGCTGATCGCCTGGCAGGTCGGGAGCGAGCGCCGCTGATGTCGTGTCAAAGCCCCTGAAGACGGTGACCTCGCCGAGCGCGGCAGCCAGCCGCTCCCAGGCCGGCCCTTCGCCCCGGCCGGCGCAAAGACGCCGCAGCAGCGAGTCGTGCGTCGCTGACCTGGCCGCGCTTGCCGGATCGCCCAGCTCGCTTGCCCGCAGGAACTGTGGGCTTGCCAGCATCTTCCACGGATGGCTGAACAACGCGGTGCCCGCGGCAGTGCCTGAACCGTGCAGTGCCGCGACGGCTCGCCCGCCGGCCTGCGCGACCGCGACGACCGGATCGCCGGGCTCGACGAGCTCCCTGAAACTGAGGTAGCAGTGACTCTGATCGATCGCGCCTGACGTGAGCCCGTCCCACTCGCCAGCGTCGATCGCGCCGATCGTGTCGTGGATGCTGACCGTGATCATGACGCCGCTCCCGCCGCATCGTGTACTGACCTGATGCGCTTGACCGGCGAGCTGAGCAGCAAGAGCGAGACGCACGTCATGGAGGCGGCGATGATCAGCAGTGCCGCGTGCGGGCCGTACGCGTCGGCAAGCGCACCGCCGGCCAGCGCGCCGACCGGCACGAGTCCAAGCGAGACCATGCGGTAACTGGCCGTCGCCGACCCGACGAACCGCCTGGGCGGTATCGCCTGGCGCAGGCTGATCGCGTACACGTTGTAGGTGCCGAGTGCGAGGCCGTTCAGCAAGAACGCGGTGCCGAAGACCGGGATGACCGGAAGTGCGGGAGTCAGCAGCGGACCGATCAGCAGCATCGCCGAAGCGGTCACCAGGCCAGTGGTCAGCGAGGCGCCAGCGTGCAGCCGGACGGAAAGACGTCCGGCGACAATGGAGCCGATCAGGGCGCCGGCGCTGGCGATCCCCAGCAGGATGCCGACGACGCCGGCGGAAAGATGGGCCGTGCGGACGCCGAAAAGCAAGAACGCCGTGACGAAGGCTTGCTCATGCAAATTGAAGAAGCCTGATTGCAGGCAGAGATCCCTGATCTCGCGGCAGCCCCAGCTATATTTCAGGCCGGTGAAGACCGTACGCCAGCCTCGGTCAGTACCCGTGCCTTGCGCGCCCCCGGCGTCCCGCGCGGACGGCATCGCGGCCGACCTGAGGAAACCGAAGGCCACGATCGCGCCGGCGAACATGGCGCCGGTCGCGCCGAGCGCGAACGGCAGGCCAGCCGCCGAAAGCAGCAGGCCGGCCAGCGTGGGACCGGCGAGCTGGGTCGCCGAGGTGCTCGCCTGGAGCAACCCGTTGCCCCTGGCCAGTTCCGATGAGCTCAGCAGCCGCGGAATCGCGGACTGAAATCCGACATCGTAGAAAACGGTCGCCGATCCCACGACCATCGCCGCGATCAGCAGGGCAAGGAACCCGAGGCCGCCGAGCCCGTACACCAGGCCGAGCAGCCCGAGCATCGCCCCTCGCACGATCGAGCTGACCAGCATGAGGCTGCGGGTTTCCGCCTGGTCGGCGACCGCGCCCGCGATCAGGGCGAAGACGATGACCGGCACGAACTGCGAAGCGGAGATCAAGCCGGCCTCGACGCCGCTGCTGTGCAGCTTGACGACCGCTATCAGCGGAAAGAGGAACTCGCAGATCTGATAGCCGAGCCTGGCCAGGAAGTCTCCGCCCCAGAGCTGGCGGAAGACAGGGAGAGTCAGTAACTGGCGGTCGCCGGCGGGCTGCCCGGTTCGGGTATCCATGCGGGCTTTCAGTACACGAACGGCGCCCACTGGCGCACCTGGCTGACCGTGACTCCGGCAGTCGTGAAGTAGGGATCCTGAGCCATCAGGTCGTCGAGCTCGGCGCGGCCAGGAACGTCAAAGACGATGATGGCACCCGAGTCATCGGCGAGCGGGCCGGCCAGCTTCACGAGCCCGGCGCCGTGCAGTCGCATGAGAATGTCACGATGGGCACCACGCGCGGCCAGCCGCTCAGGCCCGCCGTTGAAGGTCAGCTCAACTACCCACATGCCTGGCTTCCCCTTTCCTCTCCTCGTCAGTGATCAGCTCAATGCCGCCGCTGACGGCGGCGTCAAGCTCGTCAAGCTCAGCGATGGATCTGGCATCGATCAGGTACGTGACGACGCGGTCGTCCGATTCGGTGAACGGCCGCAGGGCCTCGCCGCGCTGCTTGAGCACCAGTACTGCCCGCAACGCGGGCGGATCATCCGGGTGTCCTGGCTTAATTTCCGGCCAGGCCTCGCCCTGGGCCGACCAGGCAGGCTCGCCGAACCCCGGATAGCTTACCCGGACATCGCTGAGCGTCCCTGTACTCGCGGGAAGATAGACCTGGCGGCTGCAGCGCTTGGGCGGCGGGTAGCAGATGTCCTCGCCAAGCGTGATCTTGATGACTTCCGGCTCGAGCGGCTGGCCGGTCGCCAGGTGATACAGCGGCATCAAGCCGTCGCCAGGGGTCCTCGCCGCAATCTCCATGAGCATCACGCGCCCGCCGGGGGCCAGGCGAAGCTCGGCATGAGCGATGCCGTCAGCGAAGCCGAGCCGCTCGATGATCTCCCTGTTCGCCGCCAGCAGGCGCGCGTTCGCGGGATCATCTGGCGCGGGGACGGTGTGGCTGAGTTCGACGAAGAACGGGCCTTCACCTTCGGTCGTGCCCTTGCGGGTCAGTGACTCGAAGCGGATGCGGCCGTCCTTCACCAGCGTCTCGACGGAGAATTCCGGCCCGGTGACGCAGTCCTCGGCCAGCAGGGTCTCTCCAGCCGGGTAGCTGCCGAGCGATGCCCTGAGCTCCGCCTCGTCGCTGACTATGCGGACCCCCGAGCTTGACCGCCGTCCCGCCGGCTTGAGCACCGAGGGAAACCGCACGGCGGCCAGGTCGGCAAGGAACCTGTCCTCGGCGGGGATGACGGTCACCTGCGGACTCCACTCGGGCAGGTACGCCCGCTGCAGGTACTTGCTGCGGCAGGCACGACTCGCCCGCAGGCCTGGCGATGGCAATCCGAGCATGTCGGCCGTGATTCCCGTCTGCTCGACGAACATCTCGCCGACAGCGAAGACGCCGGCGATCTCATAGCGCGCACGCCAGGAGAGCACCCGAGCGATGACTCCCGCGGTGAACGCGCCTTCAAGGCCGACCTCGCCTTCGACGAAGCTCGTCTCGGTGATCAGCGAGGCAGGCCATTCGCCTTTTGCCATCGCCCGCTCGGCCGTGCTGCGCCAGCCTTCTGAGGTGATGACAAGGATGCGCAGGTCCCTGGCGGCAAGTTCGGTGAGGTAAAGCCAGTTCCGCATCATGACGCGGAAGCCGCCGAGCAGTATGAAGGCACGGGGCTTCGCGTGGCCAGTCATCAGCGGTACCCGTACTGACGCAGGAGCCAGGGATGCTGTTCATCGAAGCAGGCGAGGTTGCCCCCGGTGAAGTAGTCGCGCCAGCTCGACACCTTGCCCTGGTAGAAGCTCCAGGAACCTGGATCGTAGACGGCGTCGGCGATCTTCTCCGGGTTCTCCGCCGATCCGACGTGGTCGAACACGCGCTGCAGTGCCGCGACCTGAAGCTCGCGTGAGCCGCCGCCCCTCGGGCCGACGAGCTCCTCGAAGCTGACCTTGCAGACGCCCGGATGGTGCAGCAGCCAGACAGCCTTCTCGAACTGATCCCATCCGAGGAACGAGCGGTCGCGGAGCGCGTAGTCGATCTTTTCTTCCCACGAGCTCATCGAGCCGAGTATCTGGTGGAAGACGTCGAATTCGTGGAAATTACCGTAGCCGGCCGCCGTGCGCCCTTCAAGGAAGTTAATCATCGAGACCACGGTGTCACGCGGATCGCGGTAATTGAACACGATCGGCGGCTGGCCAGTGCTGGTCCATTCCTGCAGGAAATTGCCATCTACCTTGTCGATGTCGAGCTCATGGTAGATCCAGCACAGCCCTGGCGGCGTGTCGGCGAACTTCGTGTACGAGATGTACGGATTGGTAATGACCGAGTCCGCGAAGTCAAACCTGGACTGCCCGTACCTGTTGACCACCCGCTGCCCGAGCCTGCGCTGCCAGGCCCACCCGAGCGCGGGCCAGTCATCGAGAGTGCGCCGCGCGAGCTCAGGACCGCGTAAATGAGCCAGCCTCGCATAGTCATCCCTTGACCTGGTGACGGAGGCGAGCTGAAGTAGCTGCTCGTCGCCGAAAACCGGCTGGTTATCCGGACTTGGCCGGGGCACGCCTGCCATCTTGTAGCCGAGTTGCAGCATGAGGCCCTGCATCAGGTGCGTTCCCGCCTTCTGCAGTGAGATAACCAGGACCCTTGGCGCCTCGTGCATCGTTCCTCCATTTCGCCTTGATGCCCGGCGCTAGGAGCGCCGGTAAAGAACTCCGTCGCTCCATACCATTGCGAGCTGCCCCCATTCCATCGCCGAGGCGGCGTCCGGGAAGAAACCCCGGCCATTATGGTTGGCGCTGGTGTTGCAGAGGACCGGTATGCCGCTCCACTTGTGGTATTCGCGCAGTATCGTCGCCAGCACCGCGTCGTCCGCCTGGCTGACGGTCTGCAGCCGCGCCGTGCCGTCGAGGTGAATGACCGCGGGAATGCGGTCCTTCCACTGCGGCCTGACCGTGTGCTCGAACAGCATGTAGGGGTCCGGGGTGCCGGGGTCGAAGATCGCAGGGGCGTGCTCGGCCAGGCAGATCGGTGCCACGGGCCGGTAGAACTCGCGGCGCTTCACGTTGTTCAGCCGCTGCTTCATCGCAGGGTCGGTGGCCGGCGCGAGTATGCTGCGGCCGCCTAGTGCGCGCGGCCCGAGTTCGGCCCTGCCCTGCAATACGACCACGGGCTCGCCGGTGAGGTGAAGGAGCCTGGCCAGTTCTTCCGGCCGGCTGGGGACCACGCTCCAGCCAGGCGGAACATGCGGGGTGCGCACGAGCGCTGGCCCGAGCCTGACCTGCCATTCGATGGGCCGGAGCCCGGTGCCCTGGCTCGCGCCAAGACAGGCCGTGCCGATTGCCGAGCCTGAGTCGTCGGGAAACGGCGGCACCCACATCGCCTTGATCATCGGGTGCGAGCGCAGGGCGGTGTTCCATTTGATGTTGAGGGCGCACCCGCCGGCGAAGCACAGGTTCAGCGGTTCGCCGCCTGACCACCCGGCGATTTTCTCCGTGACCCGCGCGATGAGGAGTTCTTCGATGAACTCATGCGCGCTCGCGAGTATGTCGTCGTCCGGCACGCCGAGCTGGTCCGTTTGTGCCCGCACGTCGCAGAGAAAGGCGTGGACATACCTGTGGGAAGGCTCGCCCGTGCTTCCGCAGCCGATGATCTGGCTGCGGTACTCGCGTACCTGCGGCGTCGCGGCCTCGAAATGCTCGAAGAACACTCGATCGAAGATGTCCTTGATAGCAGGGGCCGGCGTGCCGAGCGCCATGTACGCCATCAGCTTGCCAGCTACGGCCAGGTCATCGACGTGCGTGGACTTCGAGTCCCTGCGGTACGGGCCCCAGTGCTGTGAAAGCATCGAGTACGTGTGGCCGATCAGCGGGAAGGCCTCGCCGCGCGGATCGATGACCCCGTCTCCGTCGACGTAGTACAGCCGGGGAAAACATCCGCCGTCCCACACGAGCACCGCGCAAGGGGCGCCAATCTGCGCGAAGGGACTGGTGCAGTAAGCGGCGGCGAGGTGGCTGGCTACATGCACGTAACTGTCGTAATCACGGGACTCCCCGCCGATCACGAAGCGCCCCGAGCAGCCAGGTAAGGCAGGGTCGGGAACGCTCTTGGTCTCACGGTAAGGCGCCAGCCGCAACTCGAACGGCATGCCACCTGTCGTTCGCTCGACGTGACCGTAGCCTGAACCGTCCCAGCCGTCGATCACCCACTGCTCGATGTCATTGACACGGCATCCGTTATCGGCGAGCACGGACACGATGTCGTTCAGTTCGTCGACGTCGCAATAGCGCCGGTTGTTGGCCAGCTTCTGCAGTTCGACGTTGAATTCCAGCTTGCCGTCATTCAGCAGAGCTATTCCTCCGCTTTGCGTGAGCTTCAGTCCTGCCGTGATCATGATCAGCTTCCTTCGTAAGATCGTGGCCCGCCGCGGAATCGTGAATGTCGCGGACCGCCATGGTCGCGGTAGTAACGGCGGCACGCGCCGCCCCCAGCGCTTCCTGAGCCGATTCGATGTCCCTTTCTGGCAGCAACGCGACCACGTCGGCCGCGCAATCGATTAAGTGAATCGCAGTAAGCGCGAGCCAGTCACCAGGAGCCGCTTCCTCGAGAATGCTCTTGCGTGCGCTTACCAGGCAGTCAACGGCCGCATTATCCTCAGCCCGCACCGAATACTCCAATTAAGCATTCATTTCTCCGGCGACAACGAACGGCATCTTAGCCGAGCCCAATAGCAGATTCAAATCAGTTGAGAAACCATGATCGACCGGTTTGTTAATGTAGTATCAGATTCCGGTCAATCTGGCCTACCGGCGCTCAGCATTCAGCGAACCAACCCAAAAGCATGCACGGCAGGTAACGGGGCGTATACCAAGGGCCGGCCGTTATCTCGAAATGGAAAAATTTGCGGGCCGTCGTTTACAGAATGTTAGCGGCAATCCGCTCTGCGCGAATCTGATTGTTAGCTACCCTAGCGGAATTATCTTATATCCGGGCCGATCCGCAGCGGAAGGGTAACTGGCCCGCCTGTCCTTGCCGCCTCGTACACGGCGAGCACCAGTTCAAGGCAGGCACGGCCGTCCGCACCTGTCACGGCGGGCTCGCGCCCCTCATCGATCGCGGCAAGCAGGTCAGCGAGCTGCGCGGCGTGGCTGGCCGCTCCGATCAGCGGAGTGCTCGCGCCAGCGGCTACGGCCGGGTCGCCGGCGGATCCTGGCGGGTGCCCGTCCTTGCCGGCCAGCCCGCGGCTGGTGATCTGGCCATCAGTGACCACGATCGTCCCGCCCGTGCCGGTGATTTCCAGCCGCTGGGCGAATCCGGGGAAGACCGAGGTGCTGGAGACCAGCGTGCCCAGCGCTCCTGAGCGGAACGTGAGCAGGGCAAGGGCAACGTCCTCCGCCTCCATGGCGTGCGCCTGAGTAGCGGTGAACGCCGTCACCTCGGCTACCGGTCCCATCGCCCAGAGCAGCAGATCCGCGTAATGGATCCCCTGATTCATCAGCGACCCGCCATCGAGCGCCTCGGTGCCGCGCCAGGCGGCGCTGTCGTAGTAGGCCTGGCTGCGATACCACTTGGTGCTCGCCTCCCCGAGCAGCAGCCGTCCGAGCGCGCCGGTCCCGGCCAGGTTCTTCAGCTCGAGCAGGCCAGGATCGAAACGATGCTGAGAGATCACCGTGAGCTTTACGCCCGCGGCCTCGGCCGCCTCGGTCAGCCGGTCAGCCGCCGCGAGCGTCACGTCGATCGGCTTCTCGATGACCAGGTGCTTTCCGGCCGCCGCCGCCCGTATGCCGATCTCGGCATGCAGCCCGCTCGGCACGCAGACCGATACCACGTCAACGTCGTCGCGCGCCAGGAGCGCATCGAGGTCAGGCATGGCCACGCACCCGTGGCGCTCAGCGAACCGGCCGGCCGTATCGGCACTGACATCGGTGACCGCGACCAGCCTGGCATTGCCGAGCCGGGCAACGGCCTGTGCGTGAGTCGACGCGATGATGCCTGTCCCGGCGATCCCGAATCCGTGCACGAGCGCAGATTAGCCCACGTTCTTGCCAGAGCCCGGCTCTGCCTGGCCAAGCCACATCCGCAAGACAGCGAGGTACTGCGGCAGCGCGCGTTCCGGTGACTCGATCTCAGGATGCCAGCGTTTCTCCCACTCGACGGAGACAGGCCCGCGGTACCCGCCGGCCCGCAGCAGGCCGAGCATCTCCCGCACGGGCACCTCGCCCTCGCCGAGAAGCACCAGCCGCCAGCCATCTGCCCGGTCAGGCGCCCGCTTCGCGTCCTTGACCTGCGCGAGCAGCAGCCTGTGCCCGATGCTGGCGTAGACCTGCTCGGGTGACTCGCCCAGGCGGTACGGGTGGTGACTGTCCCAGACGGCCCCTACCGACGCGGAGTCGACCAGCCCGAGCAACTCGGCAAGTACCGACGACGAGGAGAACGAGTCATGGGTCTCCACTCCGATCGCGACGCCGAGCCGCTCGGCGAGCGGAGCGTGAGCCTCGAGCGCCCGCGCGGCCGACTCGAGTACCGCGCGCCGCCGCCGCACAGGGCCGGGCAGCGCACCGCCGAAGACACGGACAAGCGGACACTCCAAGTCGCTGGCCAGCTCGAGAAACCCGCGCAAGTTCTCGCACTGGCCAGGGTCAACGAGCCGTATCGACGTGTCGACCGCCACGACAGGCAAGCCGGCCATGGCCAGCGTGCGCTTCACATCGGAGCGCGCCGGTGCCGGCATCAAAGGGTCGATGAACTCCCCGTCGATCAGCCGCAGTTCGATGCCGTCGTAGCCGCAGTCGCGCCCGAGCGCCGCCGCGGCCGCGAGGCTGGCATCGGGGAACGCCAGCGTGCTGAAGGCGACCGGCATCGGGCCTGGGGCGGCGGCCAGGTCAGGCCTTCTTAAAGGACGCGATGTCGAACACGCCGTCGGTTCCGGCCGCCGACAGCTTGAGCCAGCCCGCGACGTAGGATTTCGCCTCAAGCGGATGCCTGGCCGGCGTCGCACCCAGGGCGTGGTAGGCGGCATCATGCTTCTTGTAACGCTGGCCGTGCAACGTGCAAGCCGAGTTAGTGATAACTGGCGGGTCAATGCTGGTCAGCACGGCGGAGCCGCGTACCCGCCCGGAAGAACTCGCCGTCACGGTCAGCGTCTCGCGCGCCCGGTCGAAGACCGGGGCCGGCTCGGGTGCGAAGACAAGAAGGCTCCTGAGGGTGCCCTGCGGTGCGGACAGGAAGCTCACCTGGTTGAGGGTGACGCTGAAATGGCGCCTGCCTGGCAGGCCAGCGGTGCTGCCAAGGGCGGACACCTCGCCTGTGCCCGCGTTCCACGAGCCTCCCGAGCACGAGGTGCGGCCAGGTGACGCCTTGCACCCGTAGTCGACAACCAGGGAAGAGAACCAGAACCTGATGTGCGGCGAGTGAAACCTCAGCCTCGAGGTCGCCTTGAAAGTGAACGAGCCGGAGAGGTCACCGGTGAACGTGGTCTCACTGCCGCTGTGGCAGGTAGTGCGCGAGCGCGAGGAAGGGCTGAACTTCAGCGTGAAGAACGCGACCGGCTTGAGCGAGTTGCGCGCTAGCAGCGTGGCATGTCCTGTCTTCCTGCTGGCCCTGAACCCGAAACCATGCAGGGCAGGGAAATTCCAGGAATCGGACTCGCCGGCCGTGGAGATCGTGATGAACGGCCCTGGCCCGAGATCGCTGATGCCGACCGACCAGGTATGCCCGCCCGACTTGACCGTGACAGGGCCGCCGATCAGCGAGACCGTCACCTTCTTCGCGACAGGTGCGGCGTCCGCCGCGGGCAGGACGGCCAGCGAACCAGCCACCAGGCCCGCGGCGCACGCGAAGCTCAGGAAACGCCTGCCCCTCTGCGCCATCGAGCGCCCCCTCTCCTGGCCAACGCCGATATAAGCCGCCCTCGGCACCCTAACTTAGCCAGGTTCCGCTGAATGCGATCAGATCTTCCTGAACGTGGAGAAGTCGAATCCGCCCGAGCCCTTCGCCGCCAGCTTGGCCTTGCCAAGCAGGTACGACGTGGCCTGAAGCGAGTGCCCGGCCGGGCTGGCGTAGGTCGCCTCGTACTGCACGTCCGTGTCCTTGTACTGCTGACGGCCGAGATAGCACTTGGTGACCGCCGGCTTGGCCCGGCGAGTCACCGTCAGGACTACCGAGCCAGTCACGCGGCTTGACTTCGCCCCAGCCCCAGCCCCAGCCGTAAACGGCCAGAACCACCCAGATCACTTTCATCGGACACGCGAGCCGATCCAGGCAAGCGCCCAGGCCCGTGCGCCGGCTACGCCGCGTGGTCCGCGTGGCAGGCGTACAACATCAGAGGTCCAGCGATGCTGTACGTCCCGCCCCGGCTACAGCAACGGAGTCCCAGCGATGTCACGCCGGCAGCATCAGATGACCACCGTTGCCGCTCGCCCTCGCCCGCCAGCAGCAACGCAGGGCCAACGATGCTGCACGCCCGGCGCGATGCCCCGTGCCGACGAAGGCCCGCCCCGCGGGAGGCGGGGCGGGCCTTTCGGGTAGAAGGGTTACTTCCTAGGGGAAAGGTGCAGAATGACTACTTCGTCCGTGCCCGAGCCGGGGCCGTTGTTGGTACCCGAGGGCTGACCGGTTTCGTAGGGGTTGGTTTGAGTAGGCCAGCCGACGTAGTTCTGGCTGTTGTACTCGAACCACTCTGAGGCAGTAGTTGTCGGGATGATCGGCAGGTCCGCCGCGACGAACTTAGCGATCGGCGCGAGCGCGGCCGTCTGCGCGGCCGTGCTCGGGGCGGCGGCCAGCTTGGCCAGGTCGGCGTCGATCGCCGGGTCGTTGAGCCGCTCGTAGTCGCCGGTCGCGGCGTTGCCCTTGGCCAGTGAGCTATCGAGCCAGCCTTCGTACATGTTGTATGGGGTGAGGCCGCCGTTGGACCAGTGCATGGTCAGCTCGAAGTCGCCGTCAGCGACGTCGGCGTCCCAGGTGGTCACGGCCTGGCCGGAGAACGTCGCGTCGATGCCGGCCTGCTTGAGCTCGCCCGCCACGATCGCGTCGTCTTCCGCGTAGTCGGTGTAGGCGGCAGGGTCGGTGATCGTGACCGCGACGACCTTGCCGTCCTTTTCGAAGAAACCGCTGCTGTTCAGGGTGTACCCGGCCGACTTCAGTTCGGCCTTGGCCGCAGCCGCGCTGCCGGTCGCCGAGTTCGTAAGCGAAGCGACGGGACCGCCCCAGGCCGAGAAGGTCGGCAGCGTGAGCCCGGTGGCGTTGAGCACGGGATTCTCAAGGCCCGCCTCGCCTTCCGAGGCAATGAGCGACCGGTTGATGGCAAGGCTGATCGCCTTTCTTACCGGAAGCTGGTTGGTCGGCCACTTGTTCAGGTTCGGCATCAGGCTGTTGGTGCCGCCGGCCGCCTCCCAGTAGTGGTGGTAGGCCGGATTCTTGTCGACGAAATCTTTCTGCAGTCCTGGAATGAAGTTTCCCGTCCAGTCGATCTGCCCGGAGAAGAGCGCGGTCAGCGCGCCGGTGTTCGACGTGTAAACGGGGAAATACACCTTAGGCACCTTGACCTTCGATGCCTGCCAGTAATCGGGATTCGCCTTGAGCGTGAAGCCCTGCGAGGTGAAGCTGTCCAGCTCGTAAGGCCCGCTGCCGACCGGATTCGGGTCGGTGAAGGTCGCAGGGTTGCCTGCCTTGCTCCAGATCGCCTGCGGCACGATCGCCACGCCCGCGATCTGCTCGAGGTTGGTGTACTGGGCGGTCGGGAACGTGAGCGTGACCTTATCGCCCGAGGTGGCGACCGTCGAAATGTCGAGGCCGCCGAGGTTGATAGCGGTATTTTTCTTCACCAGATTATAGGTAAAGGCGACATCCGCCGGAGTAAGGGCGGTGCCGTTGTTCCACTTCACGCCCGAGCGGATCGTGAACGTGATGGACTTGCCGCCATCGCCCCAGGAATAGCCAGTGGCAAGCCAGGGGTAGTACTTCGGCGGCGCGGCGAGGTCGAACTCGAGCAGCGGCTCGTAAATGAGCCCGGTGGCGCCCATGCCGTAGGCGGCCTGAGTGGCCACGAACGGATTGAACGCCTGCGTGATCGCCGTTTCCGGCGAGCTTTCCATGACCAGCGTGGGGCCGGTCGCTGTCGTGGTCTTGCTGCCGCCCGAGTTGCCGCTGCTCGCCGATGAGCACGCGGCGAGGGCCGTGGCGAGGACCGCCACGGTCATGAGACTCACGAGGCTTCTGCGCCTGAGCAGTCCTGTCATGCTTCCTCCTGCTTATTGAGACGGCGACATTTCTTGCGCTAGGTCCAGGTGCCAGCAAGCGGCCGAGCGCAGCGCGGAGACCGCCTCTGGCGGAGGGTTCTCCTTCCGGCAGCGGTCGTCGGCAAGCGGGCACCTGGGACTGAACGGGCAGCCGGCTGGTGCGGGACCGGCCGCGTCCCGCGGGCGCGCCGGCCTGGCCACGCCGCGGCGCAGCGAGCTCCCCAGGTTGTCCGGGTCGGGTGCGGAGGCGACAAGCAGCTTGGTGTAGGGGTGGGCTGGCTGCTGCGTCAGTTGCTCGGCCGGGCCTCGCTCGACGATCTGCCCTGCGTACATGACAAGGATCTCGTCGGCGAAGTAGCGAGCCGATGCGATGTCGTGAGTGATGTAGAGCATCGCGAGCCTGAACCGCTTGCGCAGGTCATCGAGCAGGCTGAGCATTTCGAGGCGGATCGAGACGTCAAGCATCGAGACCGGCTCGTCGGCGAGCAGCACCTCAGGACGGGCGGCGAGCGCGCGGGCGAACGACACCCGCTGGCGCTGTCCGCCGGACAGCTCGTGCGGGTACTTTTCCGCGAACTGCTCCGCGGGCGTCAGGCGCACCTGCTCGAGCAGCGCGGTGACCTCCTTTCCTGCTTCTGTGCCGGATTTCTTCCGCTGATGCAGCCGCACCGGGCGCTCCAGCTGATAGCGCACGGTGTGGATGGGGTTGAGCGAGGCGAACGGGTCCTGGAAGACGAGCTGGACCTGGCTCTTGTAACGGCGGAACGCCCGCCGGCTTGTCACGTCGACCGGCCGGCCGTCGAGAGTTACCGAGCCCGCTGTCAGGCTCTCCTGGCCGGCGAGCAGCTTGGCCACCGTCGACTTGCCTGAGCCGCTCTCGCCGACCAGCGCGACGACCGCGCCGCGGTAGAGGCTGAACGACACGTCGCTGACCGCGTGCAGCACCTGGCCGCGGCCAAGCCGGTAGTCCTTGCCAAGCGATCGCGCTTGCATCGCCAGCGGTCCCCTGACCGCGGCCGCTGACTCAACCTGGCTGGTCAAGGGACCACCTCCGTCGGCCTGGGCTCCGGCCTGGCCGGGGCCGGCGTCTCGGGAAGGACGAACGGGCAGCTAGTGACGTGCTCGGGGTCGGGCGACGTGCTGACCGGCGCGAGCGTCATGTCCACGCCGGCGCAGGCGTCCCTGGCGTGCGGGCACCGGGGCAGGAACGGGCAGCCAGGCGGAAGGCTGCGCAGGTCGGGCGGTGAGCCTGGAATGCCCGCGAGGTCGCGGCGCGGCCCGTGCAGCGAGGGAAACGAGTTGAGCAGGCCCCTGGTGTAGGGGTGGGCGGCCGCGTGCTGGATCTCGGCCGCCGTGCCGATTTCGAGCAGGTGCCCGGCGTACATGACCGCGATCCGGTCGGCGAGTTCGAGCAGCAGCGAAAGGTCGTGCGTGATGAACAGGACGGAGAATCCGAGCTCGGCCTTGAGCTCGACGATCCGGCCGAGGATCTCGCGCTGCACGACGACGTCGAGCGCGGTCGTCGGCTCGTCCATGATCACGATCTCAGGATCGACCGCGAGCGCCATCGCGATC
>Ga0335072_10007952_pt1 | contig 15408 bp, 11 predicted proteins | sample Lox_Sample_21_FD_206725 | JGI IMG/M metagenome (GOLD analysis project Ga0335072, IMG submission 206725) | Soil microbial communities from Loxahatchee National Wildlife Refuge, Florida, United States - Lox_Sample_2.1 | ecosystem: Environmental > Terrestrial > Soil > Wetlands | place: USA... | reverse complement strand
GGCAATTGCCGTCTGGTACTTATCGCGCGACCCCGCGGGAAGATTCAGGGTGAACGACTCGTCCTTGGGAGTCGTCATCCGCAGCAGGCTCGGATTCAGCTCCTGTAAGTAGTCGACCGAAGTGTCGACGCACTCGGCTACCAGCCGCAGGTCCACCGGATAGTTAATCGTGATCTGATCAGTCGGATCGGGCGGATCGGGTGCAACCCGCTGCAATCCGTACTGCTCCGGATTCTTCGCCATGATGGTCTCGGCCAGAATGATGGGAACGTAGTTACGCGTCTCCTGTGGCAGCACCCCACGCCTGTAAAGCTCCCAGAAATCCGCATAACCGGTGCGTTCGACCGCATGCTGCACGGTGCTCGCACCCGAGTTGTAGGCGGCCATTGCCAGATACCAGTCGCCAAACTGGTTGTACAGGTCCTTCAGGTGGCGCGCTGCAGCCAGAGTGGATTTCACTGGATCCTGCCGCTCGTCGATCCACCAGTTCCGTTGCAACCCATATAACTCGGCCGAACCCGCCATGAACTGCCACAATCCCCGAGCTCCCGCCCGCGACAGCGCCAGCGGCTGGAAGCCCGACTCGGCCTGTGCCAGGTAGATCAGATCCTGGGGGACGCCTACCTGCTTCAACGTCTGCTGGATCATGGCGCGATAGCGGCCCGAGCGCTCCCAGGCATGCTCCAGTGTGGCCTTGCCACGTGGACTGGAGAAGTAATTGATGAAGGACGCGACCTGGTCGTTCATCACCAGCGGCAGGTCGGACTTGGTATTCTTGACCTCGACCTCAGCTCGGGCCTTGATATTGGGATCAACCGGGAAGGTGACATCGTTAGCTTCGTCGATTGGCGCCGGCTCCGAGCGCGGCTCCTGAAATCCGTCGCCCTGCTTCAGCGCCGTCATTTCCAGCTGGTTGACCGCGTCGACGATCTTCTCGAATTCCTGGTTCAGCCTCTGATCGTTTCGAACGTCCAGGTTGCTGGAAAGCAAGGTGTTAAAGGCCTGATCAAAGCTGGCCTTGGCAGCTTCGAGGTGCCCCGCCTGGTAATTCGACTGCCCTTCCTGATACAGCTTCTCCGTTCGCGCGATCAAGGCTTCCGCAGCATCGCCCGCCGCCTCAGGCTTCGGATTTTGCTGGACTTTTGTCTGCAACTCATTTTGCCGGGTAGCAGAGGCGGCGATCTGAGGGGCTTGAGCTTGAGGGGGTATGGTGGCTGTTTTCTTTGGTGCGTCAGTTTCGCAGCCGGTGAAGATGCCCAGGCACAAAAGCACCGCAACCGGGACGATGAGGCGAGGTGTTGTCATTCGCAACGATTCCGAAGGCCTTCTCCTCGTTTTTGTCCCATCACGCCCAGGGACTAGCGCGAGGGGAACAAGCGTTCCACCGGTTGCTGTGATGTTACTACGCGGCCAAATTCAGGGTCAACGAATCGAGACTAACTGTTTGCCCAGGAAAGGCTTGGCGGCTATCCAATCCGCGAAAACCAGCTGGCAATTACCGAATCTCGATCACGCTGCCACCCGCGGATTCGTTCACTTCCTTGGTACGGTCGATCAAGCGCCGGGTGAATTCGAAGATCGACTTGGCATGCGGCGACTGGTCGCCTTCCATCACGATCGGATGGCCCGAATCGCCGGCCTTGCGAATGTCGGGATCGAGTTCGATGGAGCCGAGGAACGGCACGCCGAACTGCTCGGCGGTGCGCTTGCCGCCGCCCTTGGAGAAGACGTCGATCTCATGATGGCAATGCGGACAGACGAAGTAGCTCATGTTCTCGACGATGCCGAGGATATCGACCTTGACCTGGCGGAACATCTCGATGGCCTTGCGCGCGTCCTGCAGCGAGACATCGCTGGGCGTGGTGACGATGACTGCGCCGGTCAGCGGCACGGTCTGCACCAGCGAGATGACCACGTCGCCGGTGCCCGGAGGCAGATCGACAACGAGGTAGTCGAGCTGGCCCCACTCCACCTGACTGAGGAACTGCTTGATGATGGAGTGCAGCATGGGACCGCGCCAGACCAGCGGCTTGTCGCCCGGCGAGAGAAAGCCGACGGAGATGACCTTCAGCCCGTAGCGCTCGGGCGGCAGGATGCGGTTGTCGCCCACCACGCTGGGCGGCTCGCTGGAGCCGAGCATCAGCGGGACGTTGGGGCCGTAAACGTCGGCGTCGAGCAGGCCGACCTTGTTGCCCATGCGGGCAAGAGCAATCGCGAGATTGACGGCGAGCGTGGTTTTGCCGACTCCGCCCTTGCCGGAGCCGACGGCGACGATCGAGCTGACGCCGGGAAGCGGTTGCGGTTCAGCCGGGCCCTGGCCGGGCATGTGCGAATGAGTGCTCACGTGCGTGTTCCTGATTATGTCTGGAATGGTAGGCGCAAACCTCGATTATACGACGCCGTGCAGCGATATCGTGAGGGCGTGGAGGACGGCTCTGCATCTGCTCGTCGCAAAACTGCTTCTAACAGATTGTCCTGATCAATGGTTCTCTTTTCACCATGACACACACGCTGCTCACCCTAGCGCTCGAAAGCGGCCTCTGGAAGTGGCTGCGCCGCCTTGGCGGCCCCGGACTCATTCTCCTGGGAGTCGCCGACAATTCGGCTATTCCTCTACCCGGCAGCATGGATGTCTTCGTCATTCTGCTCGCGGCTCATCATCGAACCTGGTGGCCGTATTACGCGTTCATGGCCGTAGCCGGGTCCGTCATCGGTGGATACCTGACCTATCGCCTCGCCGAGAAAGGCGGCGAGGAGACGCTGGAGAAGAAGGTAGGCAAGAAGCGGGCGGAAAAAGTGTATGCCCGGTTCAAGAAGCACGGCTTCGGAACCATCGTTCTCGGAGCGGTGCTGCCGCCGCCGTTTCCCGTGGTTCCCTTCTTGTTGGCCGCGGGAGCCTTGAAATATCCCAAGAAGAACTTCGTGCTGGCGCTGGCGACTGGACGCGCCCTCCGCTACTTCGCGGAAGCCTATCTGGGACACATCTATGGCGTGCAGATTGTCCACTGGCTCTCCCGTTATTACAAACCGGTTTTGTACACGCTGATTGGCTTGGCTGTACTCGCAGCGATTGCCGCGCTGTGGTATTTCAAATGGTATCGGCCGAGAAAGCAGCGTGAGGAGCGAGCGGAAGGAAAAAAGGTCGAACCGTTTCCCGTTCCCTTTCATCATGACCAACCGGAAAAACGGCCGCAGAAACGCGCCAAGTAAGCATCAGCCGCTGCAGGATCAGGTACGGTGGTTCTAGTTGTGTCGCGATCGCTTTTTTCTGAGGCGCACGACCCACCATGCCAGCAACGCCGCTACGGCAACTACGGCAACTGTGGCCGACAGATGCCGGTGAAAGGCGCTGCCGAGGAAGCCGAGAATCTGCGGTCCGTAGTGAATGACGATCAGCGAGATCACCGAAAAGCGAATGAAGCGGCCGGAGAAGATTGCCGCAAGGAAGTGGCGCAGATCCATTTCGGCGACCCCCGCCGAAAGCACGAACAGCTTAAATGGCGTAGGCGGCGGCAGCATCGACGGGAGCATGATCGCCCAGAATTCGTGACGCTCGAACGAGCTGCGGATTCTGTCGAAACGTGCGCGTCCGATGCGCTTTACCAGCAACACTTCGCCGCCCTTGTAGCCGATTTCATAGATGATGACGCTGCCCAGCGCGGAACCGGTCGCAGCCAGCACGGCGTAGAGCACCAGCCGATGCGGATGCGCATAGGCGTAACCGGCGACGATGGCGTCGAGCGGCATGCCGAGCAACGCTGCATCGACCGCGGCGAAGGCCGGAACCGCCCAGATGCCGAGCGGCTTCAGCAGCGCCACGAGTAACGCAGTCCATTTGGCGAGAAGGTGGGTCAAAGCAGTTGTCGGTTGCCAGTTGCCAGCGACAGGTTGTGTTCCTCAGGCAGCTTCGATTCTACGCGAACGGAGCTGAACATCCGGCCAGCAACCGACAACTGACAACTGACGACCGACAACTGCATAATGACTCCATGCCCTCCGGCAAAGATGTGCAGCACAGGATCGACGCGCTGCGCGACAAGATCCGCTATCACGAGCACCGCTATTACGTCCTCGACGATCCCGAGATCTCGGATGCCGAATTCGATCGCCTGATGGACGAGCTGATCGAGCTGGAGTCGAAGCATCCCGAGCGGATCACGCCCGACTCGCCGACGCAGCGTGTCGGCGGCCAGGTCAGCGGCCAGTTCGCCAGCGTGCGACATTCCACGCCGATGCTCTCGCTGGCGAAGACAACCAGCGAGGCCGAGCTGCGCGACTGGGAGCGCCGCATCCACACGCTCACCGGCGAGACCAAGGTCGATTACGTCTGCGAGCTGAAGCTCGACGGCATGTCGATGGCCTTGCGCTTCGAGGGCGGGCGTCTGGCGCTGGGCATCACTCGCGGCAACGGCACCGAAGGCGAAGATGTCACCGCAAACGTCCGGACCATCCACAGCATCCCGCTCAACATTGCGGCGAAGCAGCTGAAGAAGGCCGGGCTGCCGGAAGCGTTCGAGGTGCGCGGCGAGCTGTTGATGCCCAGCTCATCGTTCGTCCGCATGAACGAAGACCAAGAGCAGAAGGGCCTTCCCAGGTTCGCCAATCCGCGTAACGCAACGGCGGGCACGGTGCGGCAACTCGATCCACGAATCACGGCGTCGCGGCGTCTCGACTTCTTCGCCTACGGGCTGCTGTCGTCCGACGGCCGCAATCTCTTCGAGCGCCACTCCGAAGCGTTGCGCTCGTTGCAAACAGCGGGCTTCAAGGTGAATCCCAATCACCGGCTGGTGCACAGCATCGACGAAGTGTGGACGTTCATCCAGGAGTGGGAAGCCGAGCGCGACTCGCTGCCGTATGAGACCGACGGCATCGTCGTGAAAGTCGATCGCGTGCGCTTGCAGCAGGAGCTGGGCTTCACCGGCAAAGCGCCGCGCTGGGCGATCGCGTTCAAGTACGCGGCACACTCCGGCGAGACGCAGATCGAAGACATCGTTCCGCAGGTTGGCCGCACAGGCAAGCTGACACCGGTCGCGTGGCTGAAGCCGGTGCCGATCGGCGGAACCACGGTGAGCCGCGCCACGCTGCACAACATGGATGAGATCGAGCGGCTCGGAGTTCGCATCGGCGACTGGGTGCAGGTGGAGCGCGGCGGCGACGTGATTCCCAAAGTCGTCAGGGTGCTGGAAGACCGACCGCGCGGGCACAAGCACTTCCACATGCCCGAGCATTGCCCCGTGTGCGGCGGACACGTAGTGCGCGCCGAGGGCGAAGCCGATCATCGCTGCGTCAACGCGAACTGTCCCGCGAAGCTGCGCGAGACCATTCGCCACTTCGCCTCGCGCGGCGTGATGAACATCGAAGGCATGGGCGATGCGCTGGTGAACCAGCTGGTCGAGACCGGATTGGTGAAGAACGTCGCCGATATCTACAGCCTGACCGAAGACGATCTGCTGAAGCTCGAACGCATGGGCAAGAAGTCGGCCGACAACATCCTCAAAGAGATTGAGAGCTCGAAGAAGCTCCCGCTGGAGCGCGTGATCTACGGCCTCGGCATTCGCTTCGTGGGCGAGCGGACGGCGCAGTTCCTGGCCGAACACTTCGGCTCGATCGACGCCCTAATGGATGCCAGCGAGGAAGAGCTGCAGGAGGTGAATGAGATCGGGCCGAGCGTTTCAGCATCGATTCGGGAGTTCTTCGACGAGCCGAAGAACGTCGCGCTGGTGAAGCGGTTGGAGAGTGCCGGGCTCACGTTCAAAGGCGAGAAGCGGCAGCGCGGCACCGCGCTCGCCGGCAAGACGTTCGTCCTGACCGGCACGCTCGAGCGCCACACGCGCGACGAAGCCAAGAAGCTGATCGAAGACGCGGGTGGCAAGGTCGCGGGCTCAGTCAGCAAGAAGACGGACTACGTTGTTGCCGGAGCCGAAGCCGGATCGAAGCTGGACAAAGCCCGCGAGCTCGGCGTCGCAGTTGTCGATGAAGATGAGATGGAACGATTGGCGAAGGGATAGGGCTTATCGCGAGGTGGTACGTAGCAGCAGCTCCGCCGGATGTAGGACCTCGCGGCCCATTCCCGCCCACAGTTGTTCGTGACATGACGTGCCGGTCGCGACCAGCGTTCGCGGGCCGTTCTGCTCGGCAGCGCGCACCTGCGCGAACAGGTCTTCGCCGACGGCCATACTGAGTTCGTAGTACTCGCGCTTGTAGCCGAAGCTGCCGGCCATCCCACAGCATTCGACCGACGAAGTCACAACGTCGAAGCCGCAGGCGCGCAGCACCTCGATGGTCTGCCACGCGGTGTCACAAGTCCTCTGCTGGCAGTGCGAATGGTAGAAGATGCTGATTCCCTGCGGCGATCGTGCCGCCGGGAAGAGCTGAGACAGATCGAGACCTTGCGCTTTGGCGACCGACCAAAGCAGCTGCATCGGTTCCACGAAGTTGCCAACTGCGAACTTCGCCCAGGTTTCGGCGTCGAGCAGATGCGCGTAGTCGTAGCGGAACATGGCCAGCACGCTCGGCTCCAGCACGCAGATCGTTGTCCCCTGATGAATGTAGGGCAGCAGCAGCTGGCACGCTGCCACAGCCTGTTTCCGGGCGGTTGCAATCATGCCTTGCGAGATGGCAGCGCGACCGTCGGCGAGCGACTGACTCAGCTCGGCTTCGACCCCGACTTGGCGCAGCACATGGATCGCCGCCATGCCTCGCTCCGGCGACCCATAGTTGGTGAAGACGTCAGCGAACATCAGCGCTCGCGCCTGGCCGGTCTGCGTAGCGTGCGCCGCATGTTCCTCGCGATAGAGCTGCGTCCACGTCTTCGCGGGAAACTCCGGAACCTTGCGGCGGCGATCGAGACCAACCGCGCTCTCCATCAGATCGCGTACCACAGACAAACGGTTGACGGCATTGGCCAGGGAGGCGGAGCGCGCCGCGCGCGCGGCCATCACATCGTAATTGGCGAAGAACTGCTTCTGTAGTGGCGCCACGCGGTCTTCCTCAGCACTGCCGGTCATCCTGCCAAAGAGCGACTTCGCGGGAGTTGCCGGCTCCTCGAGGTTCATGCGCTGGCGCAGGTTCGCGTTGAGCCACGGAATGTCAATGCGCACGGGACATTGCGTTACGCAGCGCGAGCAGCCGGTACACAGCTCGCTGAAGCGTGCGTTCAACAGCGTGCCCGTGCCCGCTTCCCAGGAGCCACCGATGCCGCCGGAGTAGGTTTCGCCGCCAAAGGCGTGGCCGCCGACGGTTTCGAAGTTGGCGCAGCAGTTCATGCAGGCGCTGCAGCGGATACAGTACAGCGCTTCCTGCAGGACGGGATCCTCGCGCATGCGGCTGCGGCCGTTGTCGATGAGCACCAGGTGGAACTCGCGCGGCTTCGTCTGCTTGCCGGGCGCGGCGAACGGTGTCGCCTTCAGCGGCGGGTGCAGGATGCTGACGTACGAGGTCAGCGGCTGGCCTGTCCCACTGCGTGGGAGCAGCTCGATGAAGGTGCCGAAATCGGCGCGCGAGGGCACGACCTTCTCGATGCCGGCGATGGCGATGTGCAGCGGCGGCAGGATCATGGTCATGCGGATGTTGCCTTCGCTCTCCACCAGCATCAGTGAGCCGCTGTCGGCGGCGATGAGGTTCGCGCCGCTGATGCCAGCGTCGGCGGCGATGAACTTCTGGCGCAGCTTCTCGCGCGCGAAGACCGTAAGCTCTTCGCCGGTGTCGAGCGGCAGATCGGTGGCGAATTTGCGTTTGAACAGCGCAGTAATGCGCTCGCGCGAGTAATGCAGCGCGGGAGCGATGATGTGCGAGGGCTGCTCGTCGGCCACTTGCAGGATGAACTCGGCGAGATCGGTTTCGGCGACGGTAATCCCCGCGGCTTCGAGCGCGTGGTTCAGCTTCGTCTCTTCCGAGGTGATGCTCTTCCCCTTCACCACCAGCGTGGCTTGATGACGGACGAGCACATCGCGGATGTAGTTATCGGCATCGGCTGCTGTCTTCGCGAGATAGAAGTGGCCGCCGTTGGCCTTGAGGCTCACCTCGAGCTGCTGCAGCAACTGCGGCAGGTTCGCAATCGCGTTCTCTTTGATCTTGCGCGCGCGGTCTTTGAGCTGGTTGTAGTCGGCAAGCCGCGAGGTCGCAGCGTAGCGATTGCGGTTGAAGGTCTGCGTGTTGTGGCGCACCGCGGGACTCTGCACCGCCAGCGTCATGCGAATGGCGTCGAGGAGGCGCTGCTTGTCGCTCTTGTTGGCGACCTGGCGCGGATTGATGTCGGCAGGATTCATCTCAGCACGATGATGTGCAGCTTGTGCGGTCCGTGGACGCCGCGCACCAGCGGCCCCATGTCCGCGGTGGCGCTTGGGCCAGTCACGAAGACGAAGTCACGCTCGAGGCCCGCGCCGCCGAGCACGTCGGTGCGAAAGAGGTCTCGCGGTTGCGGCTCGATGGTTTCCGCGGCGACGACCGCGACGTGCAACGGCGCCATCAGGCTCACCATTCCGGTACGCTCGAAACTGATGTCGATGCAAACCGATCCCGTGCTGGCCACGCCGGCAAAGGCTTCGGTCACGCCGGCATCGCTCGCGACCATCTCCTCCGGTGTGGGATTCGAACGCACGCGCGGATCGGCGACGAACTGGCTAAACAGTTCGACCGGCAGCTCGTGCGGCGGAGCGAAGAGGATCGACGTCGCACCGCCCACAGCCTGGAGCAGCGCGGCGCACAACGCTTGCGACGAGCGATCGGAGAAGCTCACAGTCGCGACAGCCTGAGTCGCGGCCAGCGTGAATTCCTCGATGAGCGACGATTGCGCGACCGCGGGCTGCATTGAAGCCGAGCTTATACCAAACTGCCCCCAAGATCACGGGGATATTGCCAGCCGGGCATTCGCACTTAGCAGATCCCCTCCTGACGATCGGAAGTCGCTCTCCTGTGCCGGGGTTCGATCCGCATCAGAATCGGATGCCGGGGGCGAAGCGTGAGGCTGGGCACCGGAGTGACGGGAGCATGATCGGCCGATACTAGCTGAAACCGGCGAGCGATGGTCGCAAGGATCAGCACAGCCTCGTTGGTCGCAAATGACGCTCCGATGCACTGACGCGGGCCTCCGCCAAATGGGAAGTAGGCGAAGCGCGGGAGGTTCTGCGTCGCCGGAGAACCCCAGCGGTCGGGATCGAAACGATCCGGCTCTGGGAAGTAACGCACGTCGCGATGCATGATCCACTGGCTCATCACAACGCTCGCGCCGGCGGGAATGCGGTAACCGTCGAGTTCAAACGAATCGACCGCGGTGCGAGCCACGCTCCAGGCGGGCGGATAGAGACGCAGGGTCTCCTTGATGACTCGGTCGGTATAGATCAGGGACGGCATGTCGGAGATCGCAGGCAAGCGCCCCGCCAGCACGCGAGCAATCTCGTCGCAGAGTTTGCTTTCAGCTTCGGGGCTTTGGCTCAGCAGATAGAACGCCCACGACAGCGCCAGCGCCGTGGTTTCATGTCCGGCAAGCAGGAAGGTAACGGCTTCATCGCGCAGTTGCTCGTCAGTCATGCCGCTGCCGCCCTCGTCACGGGCGTGCATCAGGATGGACAGCAGATCGCGATCGCTGCCGTCCCGGCCGCTGCGATGCCGTCTGACAATGTGGTATACAGCAGCATGGATCTGGTCGACGGCGCGGCGGACACCTCGCATGCCGGGCAGCGGCAGGCGGCGGAAGAACGGCGGCAACAGCATCCGCGCGCCCACGCTGTTGCGCATAACCAGGTCGAGGGATTTTGAGATCGTCTGCGTCTCCTCCGATTCCAGTTCGAACAGCGCGCGCACCACGACGCGCAGGGTGACGCGCATCATCTCTTCATGAATGTCGACGACCGTGCCCGGCTTCCACGCCGTGAGTATCTGCTCGGCGGAGTCGCTCATGAGCCGCGCGTAGGCGGCGATGCGGTCGCGCGAGAATGCAGGCTGAATGATGCGTCGCTGCCGCTTCCACTGCTCGCCTTCGGCGGTGAGCAAACCGTTGCCTAGCAGCCAGCGGCTGGTGCGGATCACGCGGTCTTTGCGAAAGTTCTGCGGATTGCGAATCAGGACATAGTCGATCAGGTCGGGACGATTCAGGAAGTAAACATGCAGCCACGCCGCGCGGTAATAGAAGATGTCGCCGTACTCCCTGGCCCAGCCCGCGAATGTGGCTAGCGGATCAGGAGAGGCAAGCGGGATGTTGCCGACCAGGAAGCGCGGTTTGGGTCCGGGAGGGCGCAGCATGCTCTTTCATTATGCGGCGGACGGCTTGGAAAGTGGCAAGCGGAGTTCTGGCTTCCGATCGGTGGCTCCCGACTGTTGGGTCCCGGGACCAGCATCCGACGGCCAACCGCTCGGTCGGCCCCCGTGAACCAGGAGGCTCTTACTGCTGCGGCGGATGCATGCCCTGCATGCCCTGCATCATCTGGCTCATATCCATCTTGCGATAGCCAGCGGGTACTTCAAACAGGCTCGCCTCGGGCTCGCCTTCCTTGATGTTGGTCAATTGCCAGGTGGTGTCGGGAGTGACCGACTTGATGGGGAAGTGCAGCTTCTGGTCGATCCAGCTGTTGAACACGCGCCCATTCTTGTCCGTCATCTGCCAGTGATCACAGGGGCGACCATTCACTTCTTCCACGCCGAGGTTCTTACAGGTCATGCCGGAGTCGCCCGCGCACGGGTTGTTGGGATCGGCGACAGGCTTGATGTTGGGCGCCATGCCGGGACGGCGTCCCGTCATCCCCTGATCGGAATTGAACTCCATATACATACGCTGCGCCTGCATCAGCATGTCGGTCGTCTTGGTGGCGAAGTTGGTGATGGTGACCATGCCTCCGGCCGGTCCGCCGTTCATATCCATGCGCATGTGGTCCTGGTTGACGTAAACCTTTCCCGACATTTCGTGCATTGCGCTCGCGCCACGATTGGAGGTGAACTCCATATCGGCACTGAACGGCTTCAGTTGTGGGAGGGCCTGCGCGGCCATGAACTGCGGTAGCAGCAGTGCAGAAAACATGACTACGGCAGCTTTGCGCATTTGCACGGTGATCTCCTTCGCAGCAGCAGGATTCAGGTGTATTGCCGGCAACAAGTCTACGACAAAAGCGGCAAAACTGGCCCGGAATTTCGACATGCCTTCTGGATGTGCCTGTAATGGAAGGCGTTCAGACAGTGGCTAGAGACCGGCAATTGCTCTATATTCTTAGAGCAAGCAATCCTTCGGAAAGCACGCGGCAGTGGGAGCTCCGACCCGCTAGGAGTATGCCTGATGGGCGCCACCGGAATGTGGCAGCGCAGAATCGATACCTCCTCGACCTCCGATCCCCTGGTGTTGGTGGTGGTCGAGGGTACCGATCGCCGCACCGTAATCCTCGATCATTATCCATTCACCATCGGCCGGCGCACCGACCGCGACCTGGTCATGGCGGATCCGCGGGTTTCGCGCGAGCATGCGCAGTTCGTTCGCGAGGGCGATGGCGTCTATATCATCGACCAGGGCAGCCGTCACGGCACCTACGTCAATGCCGAGCGCATCAACCGGCGCAAGCTGAGCCGCAATGACCACATCGAGTTTGGCGTGCAGGGCGGAGCGCACGTGTTGTTCAGTCCCGACCGCTCGCCCACCAGCGCGGCGCAGCAGTTCCTGAGCCAGTTTTCGACCTGGAAGCCAGCAGCCGGCGCCGGCTCCGACTTGGAGATGCTCAACGTTTTCCTGGAGGCGGCGCGCAAGCTCAATACCAGCGGCGTTCTGGACGACGTGCTCACCGCATTGCTGGAGGCGGCGTTGCGGCTGACGCGCGCGGAGCGTGGATTCGTCTTTCTGCGTCAGCCGAACGGCGACCTGCGCCTGGCGGCGGGACGCGACAAGAACGGCGAGAGCATCTCCGACGACAGCACCATCTCGCGCTCCGTGCTGAATGACGCCGCCAACAGCGCCTCCGAATTCCTGGTGACCGATACCGACGATACCGGCAAGCTTTCCGGCCGCGAGAGCGTGGTGGCGCACAATCTGCACAGCGTCATCTGCATTCCCTTGCGCAAAACGGTCATCCAGGAGAAGGCCAAGGACGATACCAAGGGCGGCGAGGCGGCCAACGACGTGCAGGGCGTGTTGTATCTCGATGCCCATTTCCTGTCGGGCAAACTCTCTACCGTAAGTCACGACATCCTGCGCACCATCGCCAATGGCGCGGCGACCCTGGTGGAGAATGCGGCGCTGGTGCAGGCCGAAGATGCAGCCAAACGTTACCGGCAGGAGCTTGCGATCGCTGCGGAAATCCAGCAGCGGCTGATGACGGTAACCGTCCCCGAGGTTCCCTTCGCCAAGGTGAATGCCGTCAGCTATGCCTGTAAGGACATCGGCGGTGACTTCTTCGATCTCGTCTATACCGAGCGCGGACTGTCGCTGGTTGTCGCGGACGTTTCCGGCAAAGGCGTTTCTGCCGCCGTCGTCGCGTCGATCCTGCAGGGCATGCTCTATTCGCAGCTGGCGCGCGACTCTTCCCTGCCGGAGATGATCGCCGCCGTAAATCGCTTCCTCTGCGAGAAGGTGGGAGGCCAGAAGTACGCGACCCTGGTGGTTGCAAGAATCAGCAAGAGCGGCGAGTTAGAGTTGATCAACTGCGGCCACGTACCCCCCTTGCTGGTGTCAGGCGGCAAGATTCAGAAGCTCGAGGAAGGAAACCTGCCGGTGGGGCTGGTACCGATGGCAGAGTTTCAGGCATCGAAACTACAGCTTGGCTCCGATGACCGCTTGCTGCTGGTGACCGACGGTGTGACCGAAGCGGAAGACGCCTCCGGCGAGTTCTTCGGCAGCGACCGCCTGGAGCGATGCTGCGCGAAAGGGCTGGTCGCCATTGAACAGGAGGTCACGACCTTCCGCGGCGATACAGCGTTGACCGACGATTTCACCATCACCGAATTGATCTTCCGCGGCCAAAGTTAAGCAGAGTGTGAGGTCAGGAAGCCGGCACGTTTCCTAATTTGGCACCGTCGCCACTTTCGGGCGACATGCAACTCCAGAAAGTTTTAGGGACTCTGTATGCCTGTGTTGTAAAATTCATCTTTCTCTGTAACCGCACCACTCCATAAATATGCTTTTCATGCCATTTCTAAACATCTGGTCATCGGGACGAATCGGGTCGCAGTTGGCTACAGGTGTTCCGCAGCGTCGGCTGGGGTACACCTTGCTGTTCTGTCTTTTGGGGTTAATGGTAAGTGTGCCGGCATTCGGGGTGACCCGGGCGGTGACCCACACGCGCGTGCGTCGCGGCCGTCATTACATGGTGCGCTACGCCTTCCCGACAAAGCGTGGCCACTACCAGGTTGGCCTGGGCAGGTGGACGCCGATGTTCCCCGGCTCGCACGAGATGCTGGTCCGCGAGAATGAAGAGCTGGACCGGCTGCAGTTGCCGCGCATTGCCGACGAGTACGAGCTGCTGCAATTTGAAGCCTCGCACGAACTCGTTCCGGTACCCGAAACCGATGCCCTGAAGTTTGCGCCCGATCTACCGGAAGACCGGCATTACTGCCGTCCTTGGACACGCGACTTTCTGCAGGACTTCACCGAGGCGTATTACAGCCAGTTCCACTCGTCGATTCTGATCACCTCGATGGTGCGCACGGTTCAACAGCAGCACAATCTGCGGCGCTGGAACCGCTTTGCGGCGCCGGAGTTTGGCGACACCGCTTCCACCCACCTTACCGGCGTGACCTTCGACATGTCGCGGCGCGGGCTGACTTTCGACCAGTATGAGTGGATCCGCAACTATCTTCTCCCGCTTCAGGCGGAGGGAATGGTCGATCCCATCGAGGAGCGCCAGCCGGTTCTGCATGTGGTGGTCTATGAGAAGTACACCGGCCGCAACGACGCCAAGACTGCCTTGTCGGAAGCGAATGAGCCGACGGAGATGGATCCGTATGGCGCAGTTCCTGCGCAATCGGCGCTTGATGGTGCAGTGACTGCTGTCAGCGCCAGCACTGCCGGCGGCAGCCAGCCGTAACTTTTAAACGTCTAGTAAAAGGTCAAGACCAGCCGCCTCGACGAAGGCGCCGCAGTCCCGGTCGCGTGTGAGAAGGGGCATGGCTGCGTCGATGCAGTTGTGCGCAATCCATCGGCGAAGAACAATCGTCATTTGGCTTGCTGTTCGGTTGTGGCGCTTGTCTGAAGCTGCTGCAGCAGCCCATGAAGATCCGGCATGCCCCACTGCTCCACGATTTTTCCGTCCGCCAGGCGGAAAATGGCCATTTCCTGGATGGTCACCCTCTTGCCGGTGGGAGCGATACCAGCAAATTCGCCCTCCTGTGTGCCCGTCGAAGTAAACCGAATTACAACCTTGTCGCCTTCCGCGATGATGTCATCCACGTGCTCGTGCCAGTCGGGGAAAGAACGCCGGTGCTGAGCAACTATGTCCTGGATGCCTTTCACACCGCGCCACTCCGGCCCAATAACAAAATGACAGACGAAATTCGGGGAATACAGCTCATCGGCGGCCGCCAGATTGCCCTTGCTCCATAGCTCCTCTTCCGAGCGAAGAACTACCGATTTGTTCAGGGATATGGTTCGGGCCTGGCGTGATCCACACCCTCCGAGGCCGATGGTGCAAAGCGCAACCAGCAGGAGTAGTCGTAGCTTCACGAAGATGGTCTCCCGGACTCAATGTACCTCAAGCCACATGGAACTGGAGAGAGTGAGGGTTCCCCGGCCGAAGGACCAGACCATGAGCGCTGGCGATTTATGGTCAGTCATCTGGGAGCGGAGTATATGTACCGACGCGGCCTACCCACAGCCCGGGACGGGCGGAATTTGTTTTAGCCGCGGGCGTGAGCCCGCGGACACGGATTGTACTTCGGAAATCGAGCCGCGGAGCGGCGGCACCGCGCGGCTGTTTTGCGTTCGAACTGAATCGTTCGTCCTTGGAAACCGTGTCGCCGCTGCCGCGGCTCACCCGACACTCGCCTATCCATACCGCGGGCTCACGCCCGCGGCTAAAACAAATGCCGCCCGTTCCGGGCTGTGTCAAAGACGATTACAGCGACTGTTGGTGCTATGGGGATTTATCGCTCATTGACCTCCATCATCCTTTTTTCGCAGCCTCGGGGTTGTACAGGAAAGGGCAGAGCCTGGGAGGGCGGCCCAGGCTTTAGCCCAGGACGCAGCGCAGCCGGGGTCCCCGATTCGCGCCGCCTCTGCGCGAATTGGGGTGGAGGAGCGGGGTCCTGGTTAGGCGTCACTTGAAAGGGCTGCAGCCGGCCTCATGCGGGGTCCCCAACAACCGCCGCCTTTGCGGCTGTTGGGGTGCGTTCAGCCGGCGGCACATGTGGCGTCCCTGCGGGACTCCGCCATCTTAGGGCTGACCACCCACCGTTCCGGTCGCCAAGGCGACCTCCACGGTGGGCTAAATTCGCAGTCGC
>Ga0335072_10007951_pt1 | contig 15411 bp, 10 predicted proteins | sample Lox_Sample_21_FD_206725 | JGI IMG/M metagenome (GOLD analysis project Ga0335072, IMG submission 206725) | Soil microbial communities from Loxahatchee National Wildlife Refuge, Florida, United States - Lox_Sample_2.1 | ecosystem: Environmental > Terrestrial > Soil > Wetlands | place: USA... | reverse complement strand
TCGGCGCCGTCGGAGGTCTTTATCACCGGGGCGATCAGCAGCGTGGTCTCGTCGCTGGTCACGTCCAGGGTCAGCTCGGCCGTGCCCGGTGGCGGCACGGTGCCCTGCTTGCCCCGGTAGACGAAGGGCAGCCCGACCTCCTGCGCCTGGTCGAGCACCGGCCAGAGCTGGTGCGACTCGCAGCTGGAGAGGTCCAGGTACTTCTGGTCGCCGCCGTACCCGCCATAGGAGTAACTGGTGTAGTAGCCCTGCTGGGTGGTGCTCGCCCGGTAGAGGGCGAACAGCTCGTGCAGCAGGCGCACGTGGGCGGGCGGAAACTCGTCCCGCAGCAGCATGTAGTCGAGCCGGGACCAGGACAGGTTGCCCGCCACCCAGCCGCCGACCCGCCCCGGCTGCACCAGCCGGGCCTGGAGCTTGAGCTTGCGGGTGGCGTCGTCGGCCAGCTGCTGCTGCCTGACGTGAGTCGAGTAGCTGGGGTAGCGGCTGTTGTCGGTCGAATTCTGGACCAGCGAGAGCTCTACCGCGAGCGGCGCGATCGCGGGAGTCTCGTCGGCCGGCGGGGCGGAGTTCCCCTGCGGGGTGCCCAGCAGCGAGTCGAGCGACTGCTCCCACGGCAACGTGGACCGGCGGGCCGTCCCGCCCGCCTGCGCGCTCGCGGGCAGCAGGGTCTCGTCGGTGGCGGCGAGCACCAGGGCGGCCACGTGCACGCAGTCGGTGCCCACGGCGCAGCTGCAATACCCTCGGCGGAATCGCAGCGGGAACCCGTTGGAGGCGCGGAACGAGGCCGATACCGTCCTTATCTCCCCGCCGCCGTCCTTGACGGTGCCGGTGAGCAGCTGCTGCGAGGCCTCCCAGGCCATCTGCACGATCGCGCCGCGCTTGACGGCCGCAGTGCCGTCGGCAAAGCCATCGGCTCCCACCGACGTCTTAAAGGACGCGAGATCAACGTCCCGCAGCGCCACTCGTTGCATCCTGTCCAGCCTAATCGCTTCTGGTTACCGTCGGGTCTGCAAAACAGGGCGGGGTCGGCCGGGGTGACTCCGGTCCGCGCGCGCGCCACGCTGAACGCGCGGCTGCGCAATGGGAATCGGCGGGCCGGAAACGTAGACTGCTGACCGTGACCCCCGGGGAGTTCGAACTAGGAACTGACGGTCCCTCCGTGATCCTGGCGGGCGTCGATGAGTCGGTCACGGCCTCGCGGGCTGGCTCGTACGCGGCCGGGCTGGCGCGCAGGCAGGGCGCCCGGTTGGTAATCGTGTACGTGCAGGCCACCGGGTCGTACGTCATCACCAGTTCGGCCGGGGCGAGCGTGCTCGCGGCGGAGGCCGAGGTACGCAGTGAGATCGCCGAGGAGCTGTCCGCCCTGGCGGAGGAGCGCGCCCGTGAGCTGGGCATCCCTATGACGTTCATCACAACCCAGGGGGACCCGTTTCACGAGATCTCCCGCATCGCGCAGGAGACGCGGGCCGATGCCATCGTCGTCGGGGCCTCGGTCAAGGCCGGCCACCGGCTGCTCGGGTCGCTTGCGGTGCGCCTCGTCCGGGCGGGCAAGTGGCCGGTGACGGTGGTCCCGTGAGCGACGGCCCGGTGCTCGACGGCCCGGCCGGCCACGGTCGGCGGCTGGTCCTGCTCAGGCACGCCAAGTCGGACTGGCCCGACGTCCCCGATCATGACCGCCCGCTGGCCAAGCGCGGCCGCCGGGATGCGCCCGCGGTCGGCCGCTGGCTCGGCCGGTCCGGGTACGCGCCGGACGCGGTGATCTGCTCGACGGCGCTGCGGGCGCGTGAGACGTGGGAGCTGGCCTCGGCCGGGCTGCGCTCGTCGGCGCCCGGCGCCGATCCGGCCGTCCGCTACGAATCCCGGGTGTACGAGGCGACCGTGCTCGGCCTGCTGATGCTGGTCCGCGAGTTCCTGCCCGAGTGGCGGACCGCGCTTCTTGTCGGCCACAACCCGGGCATGGCGGAGCTCACCGTCGGCCTGGCCGACCCGTCGTCCGACCCGCCGTCCGCCTTCCCCACCGCCGCTGTCGCGGTCCTGGCGGTGCCCGGTCGGTGGGCCGACACCGCCCCGGGCGAGGCCGGCCTGGTGGCGTTCGCGATCCCGGCCGACATGCGGTTAACCGCGTAGATCCATGGCGGAACGGCCCCCTGCGGGTCTGAAACGCCATAGATCTGGTCAGCGCAGCTTGCGGAGAAACGGATCCTGCGGAACCTGCGCCGGCGCCAGGCAGACCTGGGCGCCGACGACGAGCGCGCCTTCCCGGCCGACGACGACCGGGTTGAGGTCGAGCTCGGAGATCTCCGGCAGATCGTCGGTCAGCCTGGACACCCGCAGTAGCGCGTCGCGGAGGGCGGCGTCGCCGTCGGCGGGGGCGCTTCGCGGGCCACGCCGTGGCGGAACGGAACGGATTGAGCTGATCAGCGTGTCGGCGTCGGCGCTGGTCAGGGGTGCGAGTCGGGCAACCTGGCCGGATGGCGCATCGATCCCGGCCAGCCCGAGCACGACCAGCGGCCCGAACATCTGGTCGTCCTTGACGCCGATGACGACCTCGTCGTCGTCGGGCTGCGCCATGGCGGCGGGCGCCAGCGATAGCCCGAAGTGCCCGAGCAGCGCGGCTACCTCTGGTGGCGGCAGCCAGCCGCCTTGGGGGCTGGCTGCCAGGGACGCGCGGACGAGATCACGTCCCCGCTCGGTGTCAATGCCTGCTAGTTCGGGCGGCGCGGTGTGCGGCGTGGCGCGCCACTGCGCGTACCGCGCGGCGCGGGCGAGCGCCCTGGCCGCCGCCTCCGGGTAGGCGTAGGCGGGGACCTTGCCGCCCCTGGTGTCGAGGGTCCGGACGGCCTCCGGCTGGTTGAGCACTACCACCGCCAGCGGCACTCGGAGATCGGCGTCCTCGATCGCCGAGAGCAGATCGCCGGTCGCGCCGGTGCGCAGTACCAGCGCGATGATCGCGTGCACGTCCTCGTCGGCCGCGAGCACCTCGAGCGCCTGGCGGAAGTGATCGGCCGAGACCGTGGCGACGGTGTCCACCGGCCCGCTGACCGAGCCGCCCTCGGGGATGAGGGCCTGCAGCAGCTGCCGGGTCTGGCCGTCCGGGTGGTGCACCGTCAGTCCCAGGTCGGTGCAGGCGTCGGCCGCGAGCACGCCCGCGCCGCCGACGTTGGAGACGATCGCCACCGTGCGCCCGGCCGGCGGCGGCTGGGTGGCGAGCAGCGCGGTCGCCCCCATCAGCTCCCCGAAGCTAGGCGTGGCGATAATGCCGGCCTGCTCGAACAACGCCTCCCTGGTGATCAGCGGGGTGGTCGCCGACGACGTATGGGTCGCGGCCGCGCGCTGCCCGGCCTCGCTGCGCCCGGCGTGCACCGTGATCACCGGCATTCGCGCGCCCACCCGACGCGCGGTCCGCGCGAACTTGCGCGGGTTGCCGAACGACTCGATGTAGAGCACGGCCACCCGGGTCTGCCCGTCCCGCTCCCACCACATCAGCATGTCGTTGCTCGACACGTCGAGCTTGTTGCCGACCGACGCGAACGAGGAGATCCCGATCCCGAGCCTGGTGAGATGGTCCACCATCGCGAAGCCGAGGCCGCCGGACTGCATGACCAGGCCGGCCGTGCCCGGCGCGGGGTTGGCGGCCGCGAACGTCGCGTCGAGGCCGATCGACGGCACCGCGATCCCGAAGCAGTTCGGGCCGATCAGCCGCATCCCGTACCGGCGGCAGATGGCGAGCAGGCCGGCCCCGGCGGCGGCGTCGACGGCGGCGGCGAACACCACAAGCCCGCGCACCCCGAGGCGGCCGCAGGCGTCGGCCGCGTCGATGACCTCGGCCGGCGGAACCGCCAGGAGCGCGAGGTCGGGCGCTTCCGGCAGGCTGGCGACGTCGGCATAGCAGGGAACCCCTGCTATCTGCGGGCCCGATACACTCGCATTTTCATCGGGCCCGCCCCGGGGGGTACGGGGGCCAGGGGGAATGGGGGGCCGGGGCCCCCCATGCGGGAAGTCAGTCCCCCCGGGAGAGAACCGATTGACCGCGTACAGCCGGCCCGCGTAACCGCCGGACTTGATGTTCTCGAGCACCGAGCGGCCGACCGTGCCAGGCCGCCGGCTCGCGCCGATCACCGCGACCGACGCGGGCTGGAACACCGGCTGCAGGCTGGCCACGTTGGCGGCCCGCTCGCGCGCCGCGACGGTGTCCAGGTAGGCGTCAAACTGAAGCCCGTCGTCGTCCGGTGGCAGCGGGATGGTGATCGTGACCACGCCCTCTTCGCGCCTGGTGCTGACCGGCAGGCCGGCGTCGGAGAACACGCGGAGCATGCCGATGTTCTCCGACAGCGTCTCGGCGACGAACGTCTCGACCTGACGGGCGCGGGCGAGCGAGACGAGGTGCTCGAGCAGCAGGGTGGCGATGCCGCGCTGGTGCATGGTGTCGGCGACCGCGAACGCGACCTCGGCCGTCTTGCCGCCGCTGCCACGCTCGGCCTCGTAGCTGGCCAGGCCGGCCACCCGGCCCCCGTAGACGGCGAGCAGAGCGGCGTGGTCGAGATCGGGCTCCCTGGTCACCCGGCGCGCCTCGTGCTCGGCGGCGGTCCTGCTGAGGCTGAAGAAGCGCAGGTAGGCGTTGTTGGGCGACATCTCCTCGTGCATCGCCTTGACGGCGGCGAAGTCGGTCGGCCGGGCTGGCCTTATCTCGACCGTCCGCCCGTCCGCCAGCAGCGCGTACACCCCGGCGGGCTTCATGAACGGCTCGCTCATGCGCTTGTCCGCCCTTCGTGGAGGGTCGCCGATCAGCCAACTCCACCGTATGCCGGGCCGACGGCAACGACGAAGCCGGGGAGCTCCGCGTGCGGCGGTGCTCCCCGGCTTCAGCCGACCGATCGGCTGGCGACTGCCCTGCTAAGTCGCTTGTTACTCGGAGCCGAAGGACTTGATCTCGCTGAGCTCGGTCTCGCTGAGCTCGCGCGGCACCTCGCCCTTGGCGTGCTTGGCCGACTGCACCTGCTGGCGGATCTTCTCCACGACCTCCGGGTTGGCGAGCGTGGTGATGTCCCCGGTGTCGGTGAAGTTCGAGGTGGCGGCGATCACGCGGCGCATGATCTTGCCGGACCGCGTCTTCGGCATGTCGGGCACGATCCAGATGTTCTTCGGCCGCGCGATCTTGCCGATGTCCTTGACGATCGCGTCCCTGACCTTGGCCTCGATCTCGGCCGAGGGGGCGAAGCCGGGCTTGAGCGAGACGTACATCTCGACCACCCGGCCTCGGACGTCGTCGATCACCGGGACCGCCGCCGCCTCGGCGACCTCGTTGACGGTGAGCGCGACCGACTCGAGTTCCTTGGTGCCGAGCCGGTGGCCGGCGACGTTGATCACGTCGTCGACGCGGCCGAGGATCCGGAAGTAGCCGTCGGCCGCCTCGGTTGCGCCGTCGCCCGCGAAGTAGGGCCAGTCGCGCCAGTCGGTGGACTTCGGGTCCTTGTTGTACTTGGCGTAGTAGGTCGAGACGAACCGCTCGCGCTGGCCCCAGATCGTCTGGAAGACGCCCGGCCACGGGTTGCGGATGACGATGTTGCCGGCCTTGCCGCTGCCGGCCGGCACCTCGTTGCCGTCCTCGTCGAGGATGACCGGGAGGATGCCGAGCGCGGCCGGGCCGCACGAGCCCGGCTTAGCCGGGTCGATGCCGGGCAGCGTGGAGCCGAGGAAGCCGCCGGTCTCGGTCTGCCACCAGGTGTCGACGATGACCGCCTCGCCCTTGCCGACGCTCTCGTAGTACCAGCGCCAGACCTCGGGCTCGATCGGCTCGCCGACCGTGGTCATGTGCTTGAAGTGGTAGTCGTACTTCGCGGGCTCGTCCGGGCCGACCTTGCGCAGCATCCGGATCGCGGTGGGCGAGGTGTGGAAGATGTTCACGCCCAGCTGCACGGCGATCCGCCACGGACGGCCGGCGTCCGGGTAGTTCGGAGTGCCCTCGTACAGCACGCTGGTGGTCCCGAGTGCGAGCGGGCCGTAGACGATGTACGAGTGGCCGGTGATCCAGCCGATGTCCGCCATGCACCAGTACGTGTCGTCCGGGTGGATGTCCTGGTAGTACTTGGACGTGCCGGCCACGTACGACAGGTAGCCGCCGATGGAGTGCTGGCAGCCCTTCGGGCGGCCGGTGGTGCCGCTGGTGTACATCAGGAACAGCGGGTCGGTCGCCTGCAGGCGGGCCGGCTCCACGAGCTCGCCCTTGTGCTCGGCCAGCAGATCGTCGACGAAGACGTCGCGGCCCTCGACCATCGGGGTCGCGGCCGAGTACTGGCCCGGGTAGCGGCGGAAGACCAGCACCTTGTCGACCTGCTGGCCCTCCTTGGCGGCGGCCTCGACCGCCTCGTCCGCCTTGACCTTGTGGTCGAGCAGCTCGCCGCTGCGGTAGTAGCCGTCGACCGTGACCAGCACGGTCGATCCGGAGTCGGCGATCCGGTGCCCGGCGGCGGTGCCGGAGAAGCCGGCGAAGACCTGCGAGTGGATGATGCCGAGGCGGGCCGCGGCCAGCATCGCGACCGGAAGCTCGGGCACCATCGGCATGTGGAAGGTGATGCGGTCGCCCGCCTTGAGCCCGAGCGACTTCAGCACGGCCGCGAACTCGTTGACCCGGACGTAGAGCTCGCGGTAGGTGATGGCCTGGTGCGCCTCGCTCTCCGGCTCGGCCACCCAGATCAGCGCGGCCTTGTTGGCCTTGTCGGCGAGGTGCCGGTCGACGCAGTTGTAGGAGGCGTTCAGCTCCCCGCCGACAAACCACTTCCAAAACGGCGCCTCGGACGTGTCGAGCACCGTGTCCCACCGCTTGAACCAGGTCAGCAGGTCCGCGTAGGCGGTGAAGTCGTCCGGGAACCTGTCCTCGGTGAACTGCTCGCGGATGGCCGGGTCGGACGCGTTGGCCTGGGCGACGAACGAAGCGGGGGGCGGGTAGTAGCCTTCGTCCCGCCAGTGCACCGCGATGAGCGCCTCGGAGGATTCAGATACCTCGTCGTCGTCCTCGGTCACGTCGTTGAGATCGTCAGCCATGTCTATCTCCTCCGCGTCCCTGCGTTGGCGCGCCTTGCGGCGCCGATACTGATCGCGTTAGCGCCCCGTGTGATTCACCGTGGGCGTAATCCAAACTTAACGCTCTGGACCGGCTCTCACCATGGGTCAATGGCCCACTGTGCCCAGTGTTTCGGCTGTGCGGGCTACGAGCGCAGGCTGCTGGATTAGCCGAGGGAGGTGACCGGCGCCTGGCGAGGCCAGGAGATCATGGCGAGCGTCGGGGTGCGGACCTCCGGGAAGGCCTCGTCCATCCCGGTGATGCGCATGATCCGCAGCAGCGACGGGCGGGCCGCCGTGAGCTTGAGGGAGTGGCCGGACCGCCGCGCGTAGCCGGCCACCCGGGCGAGCACGCCCAATCCGGCCGCGTCGCAGAAGGTCAGCTCGGCCAGGTTCATCGTCACCGGCCCCTCCTGGCTGTCGACGACGTCGCGCAGGTACGCGTAGGCCTGGTCGGCCGTCGCGATGTCAAGTTCCCCGGTAAACCTGACGGTCGCCTTTCCGTCGGTAGCGACCTGATAGGCAAGCTCAAGCTGGAGCGTGCGCGGAAAGCCGACCGATGCCCCCATGTCCCCGTTCTTCTCCGCAGGCGCGGCCTGGTTCCCCACGACTCGGCTCACGCTTCCCATCAAAATGTCCCCTTCCAGATCGTAGTGAACCAAACGGTCTGTCCGCACCAACCTCGTCTCAAATCGCCGCAACTCGGAACGGGTGTCACCCAGCTTCGGTAGCAAGTGAAGTCCACGAACCTTATGGCCGCACCGTGCACTCACTGAATAAAACGTCAGAACGGGCTCGTTGGTTCTCACGTTTCGCAGGTACTCCACTGTGTTAACAGTTGATCACGCACAGTAAATTCCGTCGCCCCGGGGGGTGTCTTCACCGTCCGGCCCGCCGGGTATCCCCGGTACTTGGACTACGAGCGCGGGAAACACTACGCCCCGTACTCTTGTACCTGCACAACCGGCGCACGGGGCGTCAGGTGGGGATAAGGGGGAGGCGATGATGCGCATCCGGGGCAGCGTGGCGATCGACCTGGGCACGGTCAACACGCTCATCTGGGTGGCAGGCCGCGGGATCGTGCTCGAGGAGCCGTCCGCGATCGCGATCGACTCCGGGTCCGGCGCGATCGTCGCCGTCGGCACCGCCGCCGACGCCCTCGCGGAGAAAGAGCCGCAGGACATCAGCGTGATCCACCCGCTGCGGGACGGCGTGATCGCCGATCTGGACGCGACGGCGGAGATGCTGCACAGTTTCCTGCGCAAGGCCGGATCCGCCGGGCCGCTGCGCAGAAACGCGGTGGTCTGCGTGCCAAGCGGCGCTACCTGGGTCGAACGGCGGTCGGTGGCGGCCGCGCTCGAGGCGCGCCGCCGTTACTCGGTGCAGTTGATCGACGAGCCGGTGGCGGCCGCCGCCGGGGCCGGCCTCGACCTCGCGGCCGGCGCGGGCGGCTTCATCGTCGATATCGGCGGCGGAACGACCGAGGTCGCGGCCGTCGCCGGCTGGCGCGTCGTGCGCGCGGAAAGCCTCCGGATGGCGGGCAACGCGATGGACGAGGCGATCGTGAACGCCGCCAGGAGCGGCCTGGGCCTGATCCTGAGCCACCGGGCGGCGCGTCAGCTCAAGGTCGAGCTCGGGCTCACCGGCGGCGAGGACGGCTGGGCGGAGGCGGTGGGCCTCGACGCCGCCCGCCGGACGCCGCGGCTGGAGAAGGTGCCAGGCGAGCTCGTGGCCGGAGCGCTCGAGCCGGTGGTGTCGGCCATTGGGCGCACCGTGCAGCAGGTCCTGTCGGACATACCGGCCGGGCTGGCGGAAGACGTGATGCGCGGCAAGGTCCGGCTGACCGGCGGCGGCGCGCTGCTGCCTGGCCTGGCCGACCGGATCGAGTCGGTCGCCGAGATCAGCGCGGTGGTGGCCGACGACCCGCTGCGCTGCGTGGTCCGCGGCGCGGCGCTGATGGTCGACGCCCATCGCGGCGATGGTATCGGCGGCAAGGAGTAGGCGGCGACCGCCCGTCAGATGCGCTGACATACCGGGTGAAAGGCGGATCACCCGCAATGGGTTAGGGCCGCGCGATCGCCCGGTCGGCTCGCCGATCGCCGCGTGTCCCGGCTAAGTGCACGTCGGCCAGTCCGAGCGCGCCGTTGACGATGAGCACGGCCCCGGCGACGCCCAGCGCGCAGATCACGACCGTCCGGCCGTGGGCGCGGAGCCAGCCGTTGAGCGCCGCGAGCCTGCGCGTCGTTGCCTCAGGGGCGGATAGGTAGCCGACCAGCGGCAGCCAGACGACCAGGGCCGTGATCACCACCACGAGCACCAGCGCCAGCACGGTCACGGGCACGCCGGCGTTGCTGGTCGCGACCACCTGGACGGCCGCGATGAAGGTGGCTCCCGGGGCGAACAGGAGCACGCCGCTGACGAAGGCGGCCCGCGGCGAAGGCTGGGCGAGCAACCGGTCGAGAAAACCCGTGCGCTGCTGGCCGGCATCGGGCCTGGGGCGTTTGCGCAACATCGTGAAGGCGACCCCGGCCAGGGCGAGGACCCCAAGGGCGAGCCGCAGCTCGTAGCGGGCATCGTGATTGCGCTGCAGGTTGAGGCCGGTGGCTCTGATCACGGCGAGTACCGCCACCGCCATCGCCACCGTCATGATCACGGCGCCTGACACGTAAAGGACGGCCATCCTCCTGGGGTTGGCGGAGCCCAGCCAGACCGCCATCACCAGCAGGGCCGTAGGCGAGATGGTGGCGAGCAGGGCGAATCCGGCAGCCTGGAGAACCACGCCGTCACCCTCCGGGCGAGACGCTCATGACCGTTGCGCCGTCTCGGGACCGTCCGTCCGCCCGCCGAGCAACTCGATTACCCCCAGCCCCACCAGCAGCAGGATCACGATCCAGATGGCGACCGCCAGCGTCGGCTGGCCCCAGAAGACGAAGATCAGGGCGGCGACCGCGATGACGCCGATCTGCAGCAGCCGCTTGTGCGCGGCGGTCCACGCGCCCACCGGGCCCGGGGTGACACCCGCTCGCTCGCCGCGGGCGCGCAGCCAGCCTGCGCCCGATTTCAGCGCCTGCCGGGTCTGCACCGCGAAGCGCGAGGGACCGGTGAAGAACGCCCCGGCGGCGACCACGAGGCCGATGAGGAGAAGCAGCCGCAGGCCGTCTTTGATGAACCGGACGAACGTGTCATATAGCGCTGCGGCCGCGTCGGGCGGCAGCGTCGACTGGGGCACGCTGTTCAGGTAGATGGCGCGGGCGATCGCCAGGGCGGCGCCAAGGACGAGCATCGACGCCGACAGCCCGAGCGCCGCGCCAAGCAGTGCGTGCCGCCGCCCGCGGGCAACGTAGACGCCCAGCGCGAGCAGCGCGATCGACAGGAACGGCAGCACCCACTTGAGTGTGGTCAGGAGGCGGTAGCCCGATTGCGCCTTGGACAGGTCCGGTGCCTCGAAGAGCGCAAAGGTGGGATTGACCGCCGGGAGCTTGCTGGCGAGAGAGAACCCCTGCTGGGTCAGCGCATGCTCGGCCTGGGTGATGAACGGGCCGAGCGAGATTGTCACCTGGCCGTTGACCACGCCGACGGCGCCGTTGCCCTGGCCGGATAGCACCTTCACCACTCCGGCGTGCGCCGTCCGGTTGGCTGCCACCCAGACCCTGGCCATGGCCGGGCTGGCGACCGCTCGGGACACCGCGGTGCCCACGAGCCCGTCGACTCCGCTGGAAATGGGACCGGAGAAATTCTTCAGCAGCGTGGACAGGCGCGTTGCGTTGCTGTTCGAGAGCTGGGTGGCGGCCTGGTTCACCAGGGCGTCCACGTCCAGCTGCTTCGTGATCACGGCGGTGATCTTGGTGCTTAGCGCCGCCTGGATCGCCGGGTTCCCGATCAGCGGCGTTACGTTGGCCACATAGCGGTCGGTGTTGGAGACCTGGTTGGCCGCCCAGACGCCGAGGACCGAGACCAGGGCGAGCACGCAGCCGAGGATGATCGACACCACCGCGACGGGCGCCCGCCAGCGGCCGCGACGCGGTCGGGTGGCGGCGGCGGCACGCCCGTTCGCGCCGTTCCCTTCGGCCTGGTGCGCGCGCAGGTAGTCGACCTCCGCCCGTAGCCGATCCAGTTCGGCGCGGTCGTCTTCCTCGTTCCCGGGCCCGGCCATCTGGCCGGACCCGGGGCTGTCGCTGGCCAACGCTTCTACCCAGCCGGCGTCCGCCTCATCAGTCCTCTTGCGCCATCGCCTCGCGGAGCTTGGCCTCCTGCGCCTCGGACAGGTTGGTGCTGATCAGCTCGGCCTCGGTGCCCTCGAACTCGCGCTGGACCCTGTCCATCACCGCGTCCGAGCTGAGCAGGAACAGCGCCGAGGTGCCCGGGGTGACCTTGTCCCTGACCGTCTTGATGAACTGGTCGCTGATCCCGACGTCGGCCAGCGAGCCGAGCAGCGCGCCGGTGGCGGCGCCGATGGCCAGGCCGAGGATCGGGATGAAGAAGATCAGGCCGAACAGCAGTCCCCAGAACCCGCCGCCGAGGGCCCCGCCCTTCTTGGTGTCGTGCATCTGCTCCGTCTTCGGCTTCTTGCGGCCGGCTTCCCAGCTGACCACGGCCGCGTCCTGGACCTGTATCAGACCCTGTGTCTGCAGCCCTTGCAGCTTCTGCAGGGCGGCCTCCGCGCCGAACGGTGTTTCGAACTTCCAGACGGTAAGCGCTGACATCTCGTCTCCGTTTCGTCGTTCCCGCGGCCCCGCCGCCGGAAAGGGGCAGTCGTCCGAGGATCATGTGCCCGTTGCGACGCCGGGCGCCCTCACCCGCCACGGGTGAACCTGGGCGCCTCCCGGCCGCGGTCACCCTCGGTGGGCGGCGCTCCGCGAGCCGGGAAACGCGGCCCGGTCAGACCAGATGCAGGCGGCGACCGCGGGCGATGGCGGCGCGTCGGGACGTGACTCCCAGCTTGCGGTAGACCGACCGCAGGTGGGTCTTGACGGTGTTGACCGACAGGAACAGGGCGTCCGCGATCTCCTGGTTGGTCAGATAGGACGGCAGCAGCCGCAGCACGGCCAGCTCGCTGAGGGTGAGCGGCGGCGACTCCACGTCGGCCCGGGTGCCGCTCGCGGGCAGCTGGCAGACGAAGCGCTCGCGAACCCGGGCGGCGAAGGCGACCGCCCGGCTGGACGGCGGGATCAGGATCGCGATGGCCGAGTGGACGCCCATACCAGCCTCAAGGAACGGCCGGTACGCGCCGTGCGGCTCCGCGATCGCGAGCGCGTGCTCGAGCAGCGCGGCCGCGTCGTCGGCGGTGCCGAGCCGCCGGTTGGCGACCGCGGCGACGAGCAGCGCCGTGATCTGGTCGCGCAGCGTGACCCCGGCCGTGTCCAGGCACTCGCACGCGGCCTTGAGCGCGCCGGCCGGGTCGCCGTCGGCCAGCAGCAGCCGCGCGCGGACCAGGATCTGATCCGCGCGCTGCCGGTCCGACGCCTCCTCGTCGGCCGGTTCGCCTGACAGCTCGTCCGCCGTGCTGGCAAGCGCAGCCGCGGCCAGCGGCACATCGCCGGCCCGGAGCTCGATGTCGGCCTCGAGCACGCCTGCCGCGATCGGGTCGAGGCCGCGCTCGCGCACCAGCCGGGCCAGGCTCCGGGCGGCGATGACATCGCCCACCGCGAGTGCGGCCCGCGCCCTGATCAGCGTCTCGACCGCCTCGACGTCCGGCTCGGCGGGCAGCCGGCGGACGGCCGTCGTGTTCGCCTCGTCGAGCAGCAACCCGGCCGAGGCCAGGTCGTCGCGGTCGAGGGCCAGTTGCGCGGCGGCGAGGGCAACCAACCCCGCGGCGTCAGGGTCGGCCGGGATGAGCTCTTCCCCGGCGATGATCGCGGCGGCCTCCTTGAGGTCGCCGTAGAGGGCCTCGGCGAGCGCCTGCCAGCCGCGCGCGCGGGCCAGCAGCCCGGCCAGCCCGGCCGCCTCCAGCTGGCGGACCGCGTGCTTCAGCTCGCGCCTGGCGTCCGCGATCTCCCAGCGGCGCATCCTGGCCGTGCCGAGCGCGAGCCAGAGCGTGCCAAGCGCCCGGTGCGCGGGCAGGGTTCCCGCGGTCGCCTGCGCGCGATCGGCCAGCGCCCGGCCGCGGGCCAGGCTCGGCGCGTCGGCCGTGTGCATGACCCGCAGCGCCGCCAGCCACAGCTCGAGCACCGGCTGGGCGGTCGGTGCGCCGTCCCCGAGCGTCTGCTCCGCCCGGTCCAGATAGGCGATCGCGCACTCTGGGCCGCCCCGGCACAACCGGGCGGCGCCAAGCGCGGCCGCGACGGCCGGGTCATCCGAGCGGCGGTCGGCCGGGAACCGGCCGATGACCTCCTCAAGCTCGGGAGCCCGGCCGCCGAGCGCGGCCGCGATTCCGACTTCAGCCAGCGCGCGCGATGCGAAGTCCCAGTCGCCGGCCTCGGCCGAGCAGCGGACCGCCTCCACCGCCTCACCGCGGGCGGCGTGCCAGCGCGCCGCCCGGGCGGCGAGCAGCGGTACCTCGGCCGGCAGCTGGCGGCGCAGCTCCGCCGTCAGCAGATCGCGCAGAAACGGGTGATATCGGTACTGGCCATCGCTATCGCGCACCACCAGGCTGTTCTCGCGGACGAGCCGGTCGAGCACCCGGGCGCCGCCGGAGCCGCCGGTCAGCCAGTCGGCGAATTCGCCGGTGAGCAGCCCGGCCATGCTCGTCCTGAGCAGGAAGTGCCGTATCCCGGCCGGCTGGCGGTCCAGGATCTCGTCGCGCAGATAGTCGGCCGCGGCCGGATCACTGCCGGCGTGTCCGACGGTCCCGGAACCACGCCGGGGCGCGACCGCGGCGAGCCGGAGCCCGGCCATCCAGCCCTCGGTGTAGCGGAGCAGCTCGTCCCGTTCGGCTGCCGGGACCCGGAGGCCGAGCTTCGCCAGGTACGCGTCGGCCTCGGTCGTGGCGCAGGCCAGATCGGTCGCGTCAAGTTCGGCCAGATCGCCGCCTATTCGCATCTTCGCCAGCTGCAGGCCGGGCGCGTACCGTCCGCACAGGATGAGCCGCAGGCCGACCGGGGCGTGATGGACCAGGAAGCTGAGCTCAGGCAGGACGCTCCCGCCGGCCAGCGTGTGCACGTCATCAAGCACCAGCGTGACCAGGCGGCCGGAGCCCCGGACCGCGTCCGCCAGGCTCACCGGCAGGTCGTCGGCCGCGCTGCGGCTGCGGGGCACCAGCGGCGGCTCGGGGGGCGGCGGCGCGGCCGACCCGTCGGCCAGCGCGGCGGCCACGTTCGCCCAGAACCTGGACGGGTCCCGGTCGCCCTCATCCACCGTGAGCCAGGCGACCCTGGACGAGCGGGCCGCCGACTGGGCCCAGATCGCGCAGGCTATCGTCTTGCCGGCGCCGGCCGGCGCCGTGATCACCGTCACCGGGTGAGCGGCGGCCCGCTCGATCAGGCCGGTAACGCGAGGCCGGTTCAGCACGCCGGAGCTCAGCGCCGGCACCTGGAGCTTGTCGCCTCGTAGTCCGGAATTCATCCTGGTATCACCTATAACGGCGGCCGCACGCGCCATTTATCCCCCTGCATCCTCTGCAACCACTTCCGCATCGGCTCCCGTGAACGGGGAAGGTACCCCTAGCTGACGCCGGTCAACCGGCCTACACCCACGCAGGGTGATATCTCACATACTCAAAGTGAGTAATTTGCGCTCGTCGGCGGGCCTGATCGCCCAGGGCGTAGCCGCTGGCCGCCGTCGAAGGAAGAGGGCGGCACGAGCGCGGTGTTTACCCGGTGTTGGGTAAAAAAGTGGCCGCTAGGGAAATAGCCAAGCACTGGGACACCGCCGGCTGCCGATGCTCGTCGGCCGGCCAGAAGGGTGCGTCCGATGAGCAAGCAAGCCTCGACCCCGCCGCCCGGCGATAAGCCGACGCCAGGGAAGACCCCGCCACCGCCCCCGGCGTGGCGGCACTCGCTGCTGCCGTTGGCGATCGTCGTCGCGTTCTTCCTCTGGATCTTCCTGTCGCCGCTGCACGGCACGTCGTCCACGAACCTCACCTTCACGCAGTTCCAGAATGACCTGTCGGCCAAGACCGTGAAGACGGTGAACATCCCGCAGGGCACCGGCACCGCCAGCGGCACGCTGAAGAACGGCACCAACTTCACGGTGACCCTGCCGTCGCCGCAGCCGGACTCGCTGACCACCGACCTGAGCGCGTCCGGGGCGGCCACGAGCTACTCCGCCCCGTCGTCGGGGTTCGGTTCTGAGCTGCTGTCGTGGCTGATCCTGCTGCTGCCGATCGCGCTGTTCGGCTGGCTCTACTTCCGGCTGTCGCGCGGCGCGGCCGGCGGCGGGGCGATGGGCGGGGTGCTCGGGGTGGGCCGGTCCCGG
>Ga0335072_10007950_pt1 | contig 15412 bp, 11 predicted proteins | sample Lox_Sample_21_FD_206725 | JGI IMG/M metagenome (GOLD analysis project Ga0335072, IMG submission 206725) | Soil microbial communities from Loxahatchee National Wildlife Refuge, Florida, United States - Lox_Sample_2.1 | ecosystem: Environmental > Terrestrial > Soil > Wetlands | place: USA... | reverse complement strand
GCCTAGAATCCCCCGGATGATGTGCGCCGGGATCGTTGCGCCCCAGCCGTACCCTTCGCCTCCCCGCGCGCCTTCGGGTCCCCACATTTCGCAACTCACGCCGGGCCAGCCCACAGGCGAACCGTGCTCGCCCGTTCCCGGCGCAATCGTCCGGCGGTCCATGCTCGTATAAATCCGTTCGGCGATTAGATGGACCACATCCGCGAGCAACTCGAATTCCCGAGCAGTCCACAGCGACTCGATATACGGCAGCATCAGCGAGGGCCACATCATCGGGTCGTCTTCGCCCGCCTTCCCGTCGCGCGAATCCTCGTAGAACTTCCGCAACGTAAGAATCATGGCTACTGCCTGCCCGGGCTTCGCGACGCCGCAGAAAATCGGACCCACCTGTCCCGCATCGCGCGCCACCGACGTGATCGCCGCCATCACCCGCGTGTCAAAGTCGTTGAACCAGTCCCGGCCGTTCCACAATTGCTGGGTTTTCGCGGCGTACGTTTCGCGCAGCCGGTTCCATTCCCGCTCGTCATCCGGTTTGCCGAGCGTCCGCGCAAAGCCTGCCAGCACCCCGCCGGCTTGCGATGCCGCCGACTGAAGTTCCACCAGCCGGATGAACTCGGTCACCTCGCCGCCCGTCGGCTCCTGCACCAGAAATCGTCGCGAAGCATCCATGCCACTTTCCCAGCTGCATTTCGCGACGATGAAGCCCTCTCTGTCGCAGCGGTTTGCGAGGGTCCAGCGCAACAGCTCCGAAAGCGGCGGATATAACGCCGCGAGCCACCCGCGGTCGCCGGTTCGCTCGTAAATCGATTGCCCGCAAAAAAACGGGTAACACCAGGAAATCGAGGTGCTGCATTCGCTCCCATCCGCCGCCACCATGTTCATCGAGCCGTCTTCGCGCGCGCACGGCACGTTGGGCGCAAGCGCATCCAGAAACTGCCCGAGGTAAACTGCCTTGGCTGCCTCCGCATCGGCATAGCTCAGCGTCCACTGATCGATCGACGTTTCCGCCAGCACGTTGCGCGGCGCCTGAATCTGCATCGCGTCCCACTGGTGATCGTAGGTTCCGATCGGCCGCCGGACGATCATCCGCAGCGTTTCGAAGTCGTACATCCAGCCGTTCTTCCAGTGTGACGGCCAGTGGCCAACGAGCCGCGGCGCGCGCTGCCAGAAGTCAGCGTCTTCTCCGAGTTTTTCGTTTAGCGCTCCCCTCCACGATCCCTTCCCGTTCTTCAGCTCTGCAACGGCCGTCGCGCGATTCGAGCCTCGCGCCATACAGAAGGTTATCCCGCGCGACGCAATCTCCGGCGTGATCTCGTAGGTCAAGACCGTCCGCAGCGGCGTTGTCCCATAGCTCGCAGCTTGCTCGACGCTCTCTTCCGCCGCCAGCAACTTCGCCCAATCCTCTGCGTCATTGTCCTTCGTGTCCTTGGCGCTGGCACCCGAGTGCGTCCGGCTCATGGCATCCGCCCCGAGCGCAAAGACCGTTCCCGCAGCGAAAGACCGCGTCACCCACGCATCATCGTGTGACTCGTAGGCCGCAGCGATGCCGTCCCCTCCCCACCATTCCGCGTGGCCGAGCTGATATTCGTGCGCCGCAATCAACCGCACCGCATTCGCCGCTTCCGCCAGTTTCTTGAACTCGACGCGCGCCGCCAGGGCATTCTCTCCCACCTGAAAGAAGGAGCAGTGCACCTCCAGCCCATCCGCTTGCAGCTTGTACGTGAGCACGTTCTTGCTGTGATGCAACGCGCTGAGCTCCCCTTCGCGAAAATCCTCCGGTGCCCAAAGCCGTCGCGTCCCAATCGAAAATCCCAACCTCAAAAAGGCGTGATAAATCCCGTTCTTTCGGTCGTCGAAATAGCCGCCCGGTCCAGCGGGAAAATAAAGGCCGAAGCCGATTCCCGGCAGGGATCGCAGGATTCCGCTGCGGTGCAGGTTCCAACAGTGATAAGGATTGTCGAGGTAGCCGAAAGGAGTGAAATCGCCCGCTGTCGAGCTCGTCGCGTCGCTGCCTGCGAGTACCCCGCCCTCGCCGCTCGGATCACCGCCCGGCGACAACGTTTCCCGACCGCTTTGCGCCCCGCCGCCCGAAAAACTCCGCGCGAAATCCAGCGCCCTGGCAAACCGGGCCGAAATGGCCGCGCCCAGCGCCCTCGCGTTGAACTGCCGTCGCGTAATCATTCGGCCTCCTCAAGCGCGGGCGTAAATCTCACGCGGCAGGCGAACGGCAACCACACTGTTTCGATTCACCGGCGGTGCTTGAACCAGGAGTATCCCACCGTGAAGAGCAGCGACGCGTTGTAGCCCGGGTTGTGCCGTCCAAGGCTGGCGCTGGACAAATGCGCGAGCGAGCCTTCGATGAAAATCGCGTGGCCGTTGCTCCGGAAGATTCGCGTCCCCACCACGAACTGCGGCGTAAAGTTCACCCAGGACGTGTCGCCCGGCGGGATATTCGTGGTGGTGAAGACGATTCCGCCCGCAGCCGCGATGTACGGCGCAAATTTCTTCCCGCTCGTGAAATTCCATTGCCAGATCACCGGCTTGAAGCTTCCGCCGTACACCGTTCCATTTGACGGCGTGAAAAACAGGTATACGGGAAGCGCGTCGGCCGCCCATTCGAAGTTTCCGCGCAGCAGTCCGGGCAAGTGCTCGCCCGTCAACACCCATCCGGCGCGTCCGCCCGCATAAAAGAACTGGGTGCCGCTCGACACACCAATGCCCGAGCCGCCGCCAACCAACGGCGCGAATTCCCAAGTGCCTCGCGCGAGCGATTCCTCCGGCAGATCCTGCGCGCCGGCCGCTATCGCGGCGAGAAGCAGCGCACAGGTGAATGCGATGATTTGCAGTTTCACGTGGTTGAGGAACGCAAAATCCGAAGCGCCAGCCTATGTCACGCGGACGGCAGGGTCAAGCGTCCCCGCGCGATGTTTGGGCGCAAATGTTTGAGCACGCTCCCGCAAAAAACGGCGGGAGTTTCCCGGCGTTCGTTCTAGAATGGCGCCCCTATGGCCAAGATCACGTTTCTGGGCGCGGCAGGCACTGTTACTGGCTCAAAATATCTCGTCGAGGCGGGCGGCAAACGCCTGTTGATCGATTGCGGGCTGTTCGAAGGTTCGCATGAACTGCAGGAACGCAACTGGGATAAGTTTTCGGTCGATCCGGCTACCATCAATTGGATCCTTCTCACCCACGCGCACATCGACCACACGGGTTATCTGCCGCGGGTGGTGCGCTACGGGTATCGCGGCCCGATTTACGCCAACGGCGCCACGCACGAGCTATGCACCTTGCTGCTCGCGGATTCCGCGCACCTGCAGGAAGAAGAAGCGCGCTTCGCCGCCAAGAAAAAATACAGCCGCTACGATCCACCGCTTCCGCTCTACACCACGGAAGAAGCGCTGCAGGCCCTTCAGCAATTTCACGAAGTTCCCCGAGCGGACGCCTTCACCATCAGCCCGCAATTTTCCGTTCGTCCGCACAATGCGGGACACATTCTCGGCGCGTCCTGGCTCGAGCTGACCATCACGGAAAACGGCAAGCAGACGCTCGTTGTTTTTTCCGGAGATCTGGGCCGATACAATACGCCGATCCTCGACGATCCTGAATCGCCTACCCGCGCGGACTTCGTCCTTTGCGAATCCACCTACGGCGACCGCGATCATCCGGGAGGCAACATTCCAGACATTCTGGCCGATGTGGTGAGCAGCACGGCGAAGCGCGGCGGCGCGATTGTGATTCCGGCTTTCGCTGTGGATCGCACGCAACTGCTGATGTATTACCTCCGGCTGCTCGAAGACCAACAACGCATTCCGCGCTTGCCCGTTTACGTCGATAGCCCGATGGCCATCAGCGTGACCCGCCTCTACGCCGCGCATCCCGAAGACCACAAGCTCGAATTCGTGCGGGAGGAAGGCAACGGCGACCACGACCCGCTCAACCTGCACCAGGTCCACATGACGCGCAGCGTCGAAGAGTCGAAGAAAATCAACGACGTCGTGTCACCGTGCATCATTATTTCTGCCAGCGGAATGGCCACCGGCGGGCGCATCCTCCATCACCTCGCGCGACGCTTGCCCGATTCGCGCAGCACCGTCCTGATCGTCGGCTATCAGGCAGAAGGCTCGCGCGGCCGCGCCTTGCTGGACGGCGCCAAATACGTTCGCATCTTTGGTGAGGAAGTGCCGGTGAAAGCGAAGGTCGTGGACATGGGGGAGCTCTCCGCGCATGCGGGAAAAAGTGAACTATTGCGCTGGCTCTCGGGTTTTCAGGCGCCGCCCCGCCAGGCTTTCCTCGTTCATGGCGAACCGCCCGCCCTGGAAAGTCTCCGCGACGCCGTCGTGAGCCGGTTCCACTGGAACGTCACCATTCCCGCCTACCTTCAGTCCTTCGACCTCAGCACGTGATCGTCTCTCGATGTTTTGAAAAGAGAATTCCGCTCTGCGCCTTGACCCGGGAAGACCGGGTATAGCGTGGATGCAGTAGGTCGACGGCTTGTCGGGCCGTCGCGCCGCTTGTGGCGACAGAAGCGGCTGGCGTTCTAAAGATCGGGGCCAAACTGGTCGACCATCTTCTTTGGTTTGAAATCGGCGCGCAACGTCTGGTCGGCGATCTTGCAATTGAATTCCACATCCGTTTCGTCGCCGGCGATCGTGGGCGCGCCATCAGCCGTCTTCGGGAAAAAGAAAACGACGTCCTCGGATGTGGTTCCCAAACGCTCGTACTGAACCTTGCTCGGCGGCAGCTTGAGCTTGCTTCGTCGCATCTCAAGAAAGGCATTCTGCTGATAAAAGCTCTCGTGTTTTTCCATGAATGGCGTCATATCATCCATTTTCAAAACGATTTGATACTCGGCCTCGGGAGCGTCTATAAGTTTCTCGGCGGCCAATCGGTCCGTCGCCCCGCGCAGAACGGCTTCGCGCGCCGATGCCGCGCGGATCACACGGGATGAATACCAGAAGAGGTAGACGTTCACTTGCGGCGCAGATTCGCCATTCGTCCCTCCCGTGTTCGACGGTACCGTTCCCATCACGCCGGGCCCGGTCCGCACTCCTCCTGAGATCTCCGGCTGTACGGGCTGCACGACGGTATCCTTTCGTGACGAGAGCCACGAGCGCCGCACGGTGGTGGTCGCAACCCACGGCGAGTGAGTCATGATCTGCTGGACGTCTTTCGCGTCCCAGTTCTGGTAGGGTTTTCCGATCCAGGGCTTGTCGCCCGCCCAAAGCAGAGTGGCGGCCAGCAGAACGGCAAATATCACCAGCGCCTGTCCTGGCAACGTGCTCTTGGCCATAGTCCACCTCCGGCGCGTATTCTATACCCGCGCGAACGCCGTCGGCAGCCACAGCAATGTCGAGTTCGGGAGCGGCCTGTAACCGATCGCCGAGCACCACGCTATTCGCAAAACATTTGGTTGCTGCTGGATCCTCACATGCGCGATTGACGTGCCACCTGCGCTCGGCTAACCGGCTTTCGCGACGCTCGAGATCGAATGGTCGTTCGCGTTCTAGCGCTGTGGCGCTATACCTTTCGTCGATCCCGTTGTATAAAGCTCGGTGCATCCTTCGCGATCTCCCGGTTGCTCAAATGCACAGGCCGGCGATCGGCTTTCACGCATCGTCGCTCACCTGCGTGAACGGGATTGAAAACAAATGACCGCATCAACACCTGAATCATCGACGCCCGGCTCATCGACGCCCGCTTCGAACCTCGGCCGTCATGTGTTCGGAGTGGCGGCCTTGGCCGCCGGCATCATCACGCTGGTCTGGCACGACTATAACGGCTGGCATCAACTGCGTTACCTGATCGACGCGGCGGGCGTCGCACAGATCCTCGGCGGCCTTGCGATCCAGTTTCCTCGGACCGCAAAAGCCGGCGCGATCCTCCTTGGCGCGGTTTATCTTGCCTTCGCCTTGCTGTGCGCGCGGGAAATCGTCGCCAGACCGAAGATCTACAATAGCTGGGGCGACTTCTTCGAGCAGTTCTCTCTCGTCACGGGAGCGGCGATCGTTTATGGGCGCTTCTCGTCGGCCTGGTCGCGGGAAACGGTGAATCGGGTCGGCTGCATTCTTATGGGCCTCTGCTCCGTTTCCTTTGCGCTCGAACAGGCCTTTTATCTAAGCGCTACCGTGAGCCTTGTTCCGAAGTGGATTCCGCCCGGTCAGATGTTCTGGGCTGTAGCGACGACTGTTTTTTTCGCGCTCGCGGCTGTGGCTCTTCTCGCGAATCGAATGGCCCTTCTCGCCGCCCGCCTGCTGACGATGATGCTTCTGATCTTTGGGCTAGTCGTGTGGATGCCCTTGCTTCTTACGGGCCTTCACAGTCATAGGAATTGGAGCGAAACCGCCGAGACCTTCGCGATTGCCGGAGCAGCCTGGATTCTCGCCGATCTCCTCGCCGACCATCGGCTCAATGACCGTCGCCCCGCTGTGACTTGAGGTGTGCCGAGCTCGCGGCCATCGCGTCCCCGGGCGCGGGCGGCCCTTGCGAGGCCAGCAGGACAGCCGCGCCACGCCAACTCGCGAACGAACATTCGAAGCGCCAGGGGAGGCTGCCAACAAGAACAGTCGGGAATTGTTCTTGAACCGCTCCTACCCCGAATCCATCGACTTCCCGCAGGCGCACTACACACGCGAGGCTCTTGCCCACAATTTCAAGGTGCGATGACACTGATCTTGGTAGTCACGCCACAAGGACGAGCCGAAGACATTCAAGGTACTGAAGGCGTTGCCGTACGGCTTTACAGAAAGCGGAGGCCCGCAAGAACCCGCAAGTGGGAAGTGATCCTGGCGTGTGTTGGAAGAAATCTGAGCCGACAGGCAAGATGCAAGGGGGAGAGATGGGATCTCTCTCCCCGTGCATTGATCAGCTTAGAGACCAGCCAGCGCTTCGCAGGCGGTATCCGTCGCCGCCTTAGAACCGGCTGTATCGTAGTGAATGGCACCGGATTCATCCGTGCAGAAGCTCCGGTTGCCGGTCTGGTTCAGCACAAGCGGTACGGCCGAGATGGCGAAGGTCGCCACGCCCGGGTTGGTGCAGCCAACGCCCGCGCTCGCCGAACCGATGGTCGTACCCGCGGTATAGGTGAACGTAAAACCGCTCTTCGTTGCACCCGCGGTCCCAAGGGTACCGTCCAGCAGGTCAGACGCGTTGCAAGACCCCGGAGCCGCTCCAACGAACACACCCTGGCTCGGAGGGAAACCGTTCTGATACGTCGATTCGTACGTAACCGCTGCGGTGACCCAAGTGCGCAGCGTGCCCACTGCCGCTGATTCGTTGGCGGCAATGCGCGCCTTCAACAGGTTCGGAATTGCGATAGCCGCGATGATCAAAATGATCGCCACGACGATCAGCAACTCGATCAGCGAAAAACCCTTCTGTTTCTTCCTCATTCTTTCTCTCTCCTCGGAGCCGTTCCGTTTTGGAACTCCGCTCCAGAAATTTCTTAGTCAGTACCTGACCAAGCTCGTACTCCTGTGGTGCAGTTCTGTCTCCAAACTGAGGGGCCATAGCACGGCCAAGCATAGCCAATGAATCCAGCGGCTTAACGTCGCGTAGCAATGTGCCGTCGCCGCCTCGGCAAGGGAGCCGCAAAATGTCGACACTTTTTGACCATTCTAAGTGCCTATTTTTGCTGTGACTTACCTCACACAACTGTGCCACGCCGGAACTGGGAGAGACTGACACATGACGTAAAGCGCGCAGGCGGCAAAACACATTTTGGAGCCCGACGAGTACAACCCAATCGGGATTGGGACGCTGCTCCAGCTTCGGCGGCACAACTCAGGTTTCGAGAAACTCCATCATCGTTGCGGCGGCTACTAGAAGTCGACCAGTGCGCTTCCAATCTTGTCTATGGTTTCTCCAATTTGGCTCCTCAAGAAGGCGGCTAATTGCATTACGAAGGCCTTGTTTGTAAGACAGAGCGTGCGGTAGTAGGTCACGCCGCCATAGTGGCTTCGCATCACGATAACCCGCATGGACCGAAGAGTGACGAGTTCAAGAACGTCCTCGTTTCCCGGGTTCGCCGCGTCGGTCCGGTTGGAACAAGGGTACGCGGGCCAGCGACCACGGAAAGAGGGATGAAAGCGCAACGGCACGGTCAGAGATTCGGGACGATTAAGAGTTTCCTCGGTTTCCACTATCATAAATCTCCTTTTTTTTTGGAATCCGAAGCGGATTCCGTGCGTGGATTCAGTGCCTCGACCGGCGCGCCCCTAAGGGGCGACTCAAACAGACGAGCGTGCCAGCCACTTTCATCCGAACGCGATGAAGAGCAAACAAAGACTCACGATGGAGCACAACCGCAGGGCGTGCGTTCTGGTTGCCATGAGAGCCTCTGTTGTGGGAGGCCGCGCTGAGTTTGGTGTTCTAGAGAGCCGGGGGAGAGCGTCCCATCGGGTGGGCAAGGGAGCGCCAGAAGGAGTTCGCAACCGGGGGGTCTACGGTCGAGACTTGTGGGATGTAGGTTCGCACAAAGACAGGGATGTTCGTAAAGCGGGGGCGGCGATGACGTGCATGGCGATTACGAGTCGAACGTTCGCGCAGGGTATCGCGGCCTTGAAGAGAGTGCGGGATCTGATGACCCAAGAAACTTGAATCGATGGCCCGAGAAGCCGGCGCAGCAGATGCGGGAGTTAAGCCGGAGGCTGTGGCTGTTAGCGACACCGCGGCCTCCGCTGCTCGTTGGGTTGCGACGAGTGCTGCAATCGCCAGCAACACAGACCACAGCAGGATGCGAATGCGATGTGATGTAAGGCTAGTTGACACGATTAACCATCACCATACCGAAATTGGTCGGTTTGCGACGGATTATGGTGCCGCGACGATTCGATATAGTAACGGTCACGGGGACGCTGCGCACGGCACAAGTCATCAGGGGAGCTTACTCTCAAGCGCAGCTCGTCCAGGTAGCACGGCGCTTGAATGAACGCCCGAGAAAGACTTTGGGTTTTCAAACTCCTGCGCGTAAACTTCGGGCAAGTGTTGCATCGACCGTCTGAGCCGGCAAGGGATTTAGGGTTCCCACCTTGCTTACGATCACCTCCCGAACGTTGAAATATCTCCGTTCGCTTGGCCGCTGGCCATTCTCAGGCAGATTCACGGCGAGACCCGGGCGGCCCTTGCGAAACTAGCAAGGCAGCCGCGCCACGCCAATTCGCGAACGAACATTCGAAGCGCCAAGGGAGGCTGCAAACAAAACCGGTTGCAAATTGTTCTTGAACCGACTGCACGAGAGACAGCAGAACCGATCCACGAAAAACAGCTGCCCAGCTTCGAACGATAGCCCACCATCACTTGCGCCGGCTTAAATCGAACGCCGTATTGATCAGCGCAATGTGTGAAAACGCTTGCGGAAAGTTCCCGAGCAGGATTTTCCCCTTCGGACCGTACTCCTCGGAAAGCAGGCCCACTTCGTTCTGCAACGCCAGCAGTTTCTTGAAGAGACGCGTGGCCTTCCGGCGCTTCCCCATCAGCAGATAGTTGTCGGCCAGCCAAAAACTGCACGCCAGGAAGACGCCCTCGCCCGGCGGCAAACCGTCCTCGCCTTTTTCCGATCTGTAGCGCAGCACGAACCCCTTTTCCAGCAACTGCCGCTCGATCGCGCGAACCGTTCCCTTCACGCGCGCATCCGACGGCGGAAGAAAACCCACCTTCGCGATCATGAGCAAACTCGCGTCCAGCTCCTTCGACCCGTAATACTGGACGAAGCTGCGCATTCTGGCGTCGTATCCGTTCCGGCAGACGTCCTCATGGATTTCCTCGCGAATCGACCGCCAGCGGTCCACCGGGCAGTTGCAGTCGAACTGCTCCGCGATCTTGATGGCGCGATCGAACGCCAGCCATGCCATCACCTTCGAGTGCGTGAAATGGCGCCGCGGCCCGCGCGTTTCCCAGATACCGTCGTCCGGCTTCCTCCAGATTTTCTCCAGGTGACCCAGCAGGGCGATTTGAAGGTCTTCCTCCGCGTGAATTTCGTGAAGCCCGCCGCAATGGGCCAGGTAAAGCGCGTTCATCACCTCGCCGTAGATATCGAGCTGCAGTTGCTTGGCCGCCGCGTTCCCCGCGCGAACGGGCCGCGAATTCTTGTAGCCCGAGAGCCAACCCAGTTCCCGTTCGGAAAGTTCCCGTTCCCCCGACAGGCCGTACATGATCTGCACCTGTTCCGGGCTGCCGGCAATGGCCCGCAGCAGCCAGTTGCGCCAATCCGCGGCTTCGGCGCGATGGCCGGCCGCGATCAGCGCTTGCAACGTATACGAAGCATCGCGCAGCCAGCAAAAGCGGTAGTCCCAGTTCCGCGTCCCTCCCAGAAATTCCGGCAACGACGTGGTGGGCGCCGCGACAATTCCGCCGGTCGGCCAGTACGTCAGCGCTTTCAGCGTGATTAGAGACCGCTTGACGTCTTCCTTCCACGGTCCCCGGTATCTTCCCCTGCCGATCCAGTCGCCCCAGAACTTCTCCGTTTGTTGCAAAGCTCGGCTCGGATCGATGGCCCTCGGCAGTGCCTTGTGCGACTCCTCGTAAGTCAGCGCAAACGGCACGGTCTCGCCGCGTTTCACCGTGAATTCCGCCACCGTTTTCAGGCCTTCGCCTCGCGTCGGGGCCGGCGTGCGCAGAACGGTCATGTTCGGGCCGGCCACGGCGCGCAGCGAACCGCCTTTCGTCTGCGTTACCCAGGGAATCGATTTGCCGTAGTCGAACCGCAGCACCAGTTCCATTTTCATGGGCACGTGGCCGCGATTCCCCCGCACCAGGCGAACGATGTCCGAATGTTTCTCCCGCGGAGGCATGAAGTCGATCAGCGTCACCGACCCCTCGCTCGTTTCGAACTCCGTCTCCAGAATCAGCGTGTCTTTTCGATAGCGCCGCTTGATCCGTTTCACGGGGACGGAAGGAGCGATCAGCCACCGGCCGTTTTCCGGTTCGCCCAGCAAAGCCGCAAAACACGCGTCGGAATCGAAGCGCGGCCAGCATAGCCAGTCGATGGAACCGTCCTTCGCCACCAGCGCGGCCGCTTCCAGATCGCCGATCAACGCGTAGTCCTCGATCGGGGCAGGTCGCGACGCTGCGTTTGTGGCCGCCGCCTTTCTCTTCAGGCGAACGCCTTTTCTTCGTAACGCTTTTTTCAAGTCAGGAGCCATCAGAACTGGGGTTTCGTGTCAGGGCATGACCTTTTGCCCTGAGGTACGAAGGGCAGTCGTGCCGTCAGCCGTGCAAAATGAGGCGGCTTTAGTCGCTGAGGACGGAGTCTTTCTGTCTGTTGTCAATTCCGAGACGCGTCTTCTCAAATAGTTTATCACCAGGCCTCGCACACCGGCGGCGCTTTCCTCGTTGGGGGCACAGTATCCTGTGCCGCCATGGACAGGATTCGATTCCAAATGCGCTGCCCCACTTTAAAATTACTTCTTCGGAGCCCGCCTTCGCCCGCCGCGCCTGTTTGAACCTGGCCGTTTTCCTTTCTTCGCGGCGCCACCTTGCCTTCGCGTTTCCGTTCGCCTTCGCTTCTGCCTTCTGCCCTCTGACTTCTGCCTCGCTCCCGGCACTTTGCCAATTCTGGCGTCGCCGCGCGCAATCAGTTCGCAAGCGCGCAGCGCCGACTCCTCGAAATCCGCCGCATCCGCGGGCAGCACCTGCCATCCCGTTACCTCTTTTCCCAGCACCTCGATCGATCGCATGTTCGGAAACTCGCGCCGCAGGCTCTCGTGATGCTCTTTCGTCGTGGCCAGCCACACGCCGTTGTCCGCCGTCGCGCTCGGCTTGTCGCGCAAGACGAGCACGATCTTCTCGACGCCTGCCCGCTCTGTCGCCGCATACACGGCCACGCAGCCAAACATCGGTCGCGTCCGCACCGCAAGTGCGCCCAGCGCCTCGAGCACAAACTCGTGCGGAACCGCTTTTCGCCGCTTCACCGCGAAATCGGCCTCGTCAAACGTCACCAATGAAGTCTTGCGCCGCATCTTCGACCGGTTGGTAGCCACGACCAACACGCTCCTGGTTCGCCGTGAGCCCCTCCATGCTAACGCCTCAACTCTAGCCCCGCTCTCGATTTTGCGCCCTTTAGCCGCCCCCGGGGGGTGGTCCGGCCCTTGTAGCGGCCGCCTCGCTTTTCAGGCGGGCGCCTTTGCTTTGCCTTTGCCTTTGCCCCTTCGCCCTTGCCTTTTGCCTCTGCCGGCGTGGCACAGCCGCCCTCGGAGGTGGTTCGGCCCTTGTGGCGGCCGCCTCGCTTTTCGGGCGGGCGCCTTTGGTTTGCAGTTCGCCGTTGTCCTGCCGCCTAGCTCTTGAGGCAGGCGGTTTTGTTTGGGTTCGGTGTGGTTCTGCCCCGGGGGCGTGGCACGTTGCTCGCGGTGCCGTGGGTCATCCTTTGTAGCGGCCGCCTCGCCTTTCAGGCGGGCGCCTTTGCCTTTGCCTTTGCGTTTGCGTTTGCGTTTGCTCTTGCCCTTCGCCCTTGCCCTTTGCCTCTGCCGGCGTGGCACAGCCGCCCTCGGGGTGGTTCAGCCCTCGTGGCGGCCGTCTCGCTTTTCAGGCGGGCGCCTTTGCTTTGCCGTTGCCCTCTGCCTTCTGCCGTGCTCCAGCCTGTAGCCTCCCTTCTTTTCACTCCGCGCCTTGGACTATTTCGTCCCCGCCCATCCATTTTCCTGATTCACCGCATCATCGCCGCGTTTGCAGTCAGCCCCTCCGCTCCCCAAATCGAGCAAGCCCCCAATGTCCCTGGGGCGCTCCCCGGCCACCTACTACTATGAATGTAATGGACTTACCTAACGCAATACCGGCCTTGCGCGTCCCTCTGTAAGGTTTTCGCTTGACACAAAAACGTGATTTGCTATATTAGCACTCGTTGTTGGGGAGTGCTAATCTCCGCTTCTCCCCCGCAGCAACACAAGCACCCACCGGAGGAATTGCAAAAATGCCAGTCAACATTACGCCGCTCCACGACCGCGTTCTGGTCCGGCGGCTCGAAGAGAAAGAGGTCGTCAAGGGAGGCATCATTATCCCCGATACGGCCAAAGAGAAACCCCAGGAAGGCGAAGTCATCGCCGTCGGCAACGGACGCCGCGAAAAGGGCGAACTCATCCCCCTCGACGTGAAGCCGGGAGACCGGATTCTGTTCGGGAAATATTCAGGGAACGACATCAAAATCGACGACGAGGAATACCTGATCGTGAAGGAAGACGAAATCCTCGCCAAGATCGGCGGAGCAGCCAAAGCCGCGGGCGGCAAGAAGTAACGTCCCCGGCGCGGGTTCGGCGTTGCCGGAATTGCGGACCCCGCGTCAATGGTTCCGCGCCGGTTCAGCCGAAACGCACGAGTCCAGTCATTTGAAATATAAACTCTGGAAATTCGGAAATACCCGAAAAACTCTAGCACTCGAAAGATTCAGGAGGAGACAGATCCATGGCAAAGCAAATCGTAACTGGTGAGAATTCGCGCCAGTCGATTCTCCGCGGCGTCAACATTTTGGCTGATGCGGTGAAAATTACGCTGGGGCCGAAAGGGCGAAACGCGGTAATCGAAAAGAAGTTCGGCGCGCCGATCATCACCAAGGACGGCGTGACCGTAGCGAAGGAAATCGAGCTGCAGGACCCGCTCGAAAACATGGGCGCGCAGATGGTGCGCGAAGTGGCGTCGAAGACCTCGGATGTCGCGGGCGACGGCACCACCACCGCAACCGTGCTGGCGCAGGCCATCTTCCGCGAAGGCGTGAAGACGGTGGCCGCCGGCGCAAGCCCGATGGCGCTCAAGCGCGGCATCGACAAGGCCGTCGAAGTCGCCGTGGATGAGCTGAAGAAGCTCCATCGCGACGTGAAGGGCGAGATGATCGCGCAAGTGGGGACCATTTCGGCCAACAACGACCGGCAGATCGGCACGATCATCGCGGAAGCGATGAAGAAGGTGGGCAAGGACGGCGTCATCACCGTCGAGGAATCGAAGACGATGGAGACGACGCTGGAAGTGGTGGAAGGGATGCAGTTCGACCGCGGCTACCTTTCGCCCTACTTCGTGACGGACCCGGAGCGGATGGAGTGCGCGCTGGAAGACGTTCGCATCCTGATCCACGAAAAGAAGATCAGCTCGATGAAGGACCTGCTTCCCCTGCTCGAGCAGATCGCCAAGATGGGCAAGCCTCTGCTGATCATCGCGGAAGACGTCGAGGGAGAGGCGCTGGCGACGCTGGTGGTCAACAAGCTGCGCGGGACGTTGCAGTGCGCGGCGGTAAAGGCGCCCGGTTTCGGGGATCGCCGCAAGGCGATGCTCGAAGATATCGCCACGTTGACGGGCGGCAAGGCCATCACCGAGGATCTCGGGATCAAGCTCGAGAACGTCAAGGTGGAGGACCTGGGCCGCGCGAAGAAAGTCACGATTGACAAGGACAACACCACGATCGTCGAGGGCGGCGGCAAGGCCGGCGAGATCGAGGGCCGCGTCAAGCAAATCCGCGCGCAGGTGGAAGACACCACTTCGGACTACGACAAGGAGAAGCTGCAAGAGCGGCTGGCGAAACTCGTCGGCGGCGTTGCGGTGATCAAGGTGGGCGCGGCGACGGAGACCGAGCTGAAGGAGAAGAAGGCTCGCGTCGAAGACGCCATGCACGCCACGCGAGCGGCGGTGGAGGAAGGCATCGTTCCGGGCGGCGGCACGGCATTGCTGCGCTGCCTGAACGCGCTCGACAAGCTGAAGCTCGAGGGCGACGAAGCGATTGGCGTGAACATCGTCAAGCGCGCGCTGGAAGAGCCAGCTCGTCAAATCGCGCACAACGCGGGACAGGAAGGCGCCATCGTCGTCGGGCGGATTCGCGAGTCGAAGGACGATAACTTCGGCTACAACGCGGATACGGGCGAGTTTGGCAACCTGGTCACCTCAGGCGTGATCGATCCGGCCAAGGTTACGCGGCTGGCGCTGCAGAACGCGGCGTCCATCGCGGGCCTCATGCTCACGACGGAAGCCCTCGTCGCCGAAATCAAGGAAGACGACAAGAAGGGTGCCGGAGCAGGCGCTGGCATGCCCGGCGGCGGCGGCGGAATGGGCGGAATGTACTAAACGGCAGTCGGCAGTTTACAGTCGACAGCCAAAAGAATGAAAAGGGGCGGCCAAACCGGCCGCCCTTTCTCTTTTTGCGGCCCTAGTCCTGCCGCCGACGGTCATTGACAGGAATGTTTAAGTTGCTAGTATCCTGAGCGCGAATTGACGTAAGGTTTGACTCCCCTTGGAAAATTTCTCACGCAGATGAGCAACGACAAGCCCAAGCTAGAGAAACTCCCCGTCTTCAAGGACGATCCCCTGTTTTGGGGATCGCAGGATTTCGATCGGGCTCAGGACGCGTTCAATCACGAGGCGTACGCAAGAGCCATCTTCGACATCGTTGTCGAAAACAAGCCCCCTTTAGCGATTGGGCTTTTCGGACCCTGGGGAATCGGCA
>Ga0335072_10007949_pt1 | contig 15412 bp, 15 predicted proteins | sample Lox_Sample_21_FD_206725 | JGI IMG/M metagenome (GOLD analysis project Ga0335072, IMG submission 206725) | Soil microbial communities from Loxahatchee National Wildlife Refuge, Florida, United States - Lox_Sample_2.1 | ecosystem: Environmental > Terrestrial > Soil > Wetlands | place: USA... | reverse complement strand
CGATCTCGGTTGGCACCCGCTTCCCGGCATATGCCACGTCCATGGGCCGGGTGCTGCTGGCCGGCTTGAACTCGGACGACCTCGAGAAATACCTGAGCGAGGCCGATTTCGAGGCGTTTACCGCGCGGACGGTCACTGATCCGGACCGGCTCCGGGAGATAGTCCGCGAGGTCGCCCGGCAGGGCTACGCGATCGTCGACCAGGAACTAGAGGAAGGCCTGCGCTCGATCGCGGCGCCGATCCATGGTTCCGGTGATGCGGTGATCGCGGCCATCAACTTGTCGGGGCACGCCAGCCGGGTCAGCCTGGCCGCGATGCGGGCCGTGCTGCTGCCTGCCCTGCTGGAGACGGCTCGGCAGATCGAGGCCGATCTCCGGTCCCAGGGGGTCAGCTAACGCCGGTTGTCCGCCTCCCCGGAGTCAGCTTCGGTCATCAACTGCTCTAGCCACGCCTGGCTTGCCCGTGCGACTCGAGCAGGTACCCCCAGTTCGTCGAGCAGGTCGCCGGCAGCCATCATCTCGTCCGCCCGTCGTCGTGCATGCTGGATGCTGCCCTGCTCGAGCCGGTCCACTGTCGCGGCGGACGCATCTGCGAGAACGTGCCCGATATCGGCGCGGAGCCAGTCCTCGCAGCCTGCGGCACGTCCAGCCCGCAGTGCTTCGGTGACCGCAGCCGCCAGTCCCTTGTAGAACACACTCCGGAGGAGCTTGCGAGTTGCGGCCGTTCCTGGCGGGCCAGGAAGGACCGTGACCGTTGCTCCCAGCCGGCCGAGAATGCGTCCGTAATCGCCGGCCGCCGGCCCGCTCGCCAGCATCGGCGTGTCCAGTCCGAGACCTGGCACTGGCGCCATCAGGGCGACGTCGACAAAGGCAACGCCGGCCTGTGCTGCGGTCGTCGCCAGTGTCGTCTTCAGGCCAGCCGAACCGGTGTTCAGGTCGGCGTAAACTGCTCCGGCGCCGATGCCGGGAAGCGCCAGCCGCAGGGCCGGAAGCGCCTCGTGGGCACTGGTCAGCGACATGACGAGGTGCGCACCACGGGCAGCATCGGCATCGCTGGTGAAGTCCTGGATTGGCGCGGGAGCGGCAACTTTCGGGTCGAACGCACGAACGACGGCTCCGGCGCGGACAAGACCCGTCGCGATTTCCCGGCCAGCCTCACCGAGGCCCAGCACTGCTATCACCGGTGCTGCCGGCTGATCCGTTCCCATCGCGCCAGCCCGTCAGCGCTGCATCGCGGCGCCGGAGAGCGCGCGGAATGCGTCGATAACGCTCTGCAAGTGACTGTGCATTGCTCGTTCGGCGACCTCAGGCTCTCGCGCGGTGATCGCCGCGACAATTGCTTCGTGCTGTGGCAACGATACCGCTGGCCGTCCCGGCACGAGCGAGAGCGAGAACTGGTGGCGGACGGTCTGGTCGCGCAACTGGCGGAGCAAGCGGGAAGCTGTCTCGTGGGCCGCTATGTCCCTGATCATGGCGTGCAGCCGGGCATTGAGCTCGCTATAGGGAAGTAGCTCTGATCTCTCCACCGCCGTGCGCATCTCCCTGATGAGAGCACGGAGCATGGCCGTGTCAGATTTGGTGACCCGCTCGGCGGCGCGAGCAGCCAGCATGCCCTCGAGGAGAATGCGGACCTCGGTGATCTCGATAGCCTCGGCCAGTGACACCTCGCGCACCCGCGCGCCCCGGTTGCGCTGGAACTCGACCAGGCCTTGTGCCGCCAGTTCCTGCAGGGCTGACCGGAGATTGAACCTCGACGTACCGAACCGCTCACACAGATCGATCTCTACAAGGCGCTGGTTAGGCGCGTATTCTCCGGCGAGGATTGCTGCCCGGAGCGCTTCGGTAAGCGCGGGCTTGGCGTACTCGGGCACGGCAGGCTCCTGGTCAGGCGACGGGCGGCGTGCCGTGAGTGTGGAACGAAGGTATCGTGGCGAGGCCCCAGGCCTGCCCCTTCGCGCGCTCTGCCTCAGTCCACGAGACAGTTTCCCAGTCCGGCGCGAAGATGAGCCGCGCGCACGGGTTGCACAGCTCGATCCGGTTCCCGCCAGGCTCGTACACGTAGAGGAAGAAGGTCTGCTGGATGGCGTGCTTGTGCGGGCCGGTCTCGATGAAGACCTGCTTATCGAGGCAGATGTCCGCGGCGCGCAGCACGTCTTCTCTGGTATCGGTCGCAAACGCGATGTGGTGCAGGCGACCGCTCGCCCCGGTCCAGTCGTTGGTGTACACGAGGTCGTAGGACTTCTGCGCGAAGTGGGTCCACTGGGCCGAGACGGTACCGTCCTCCAGCACAATCTGCTCGGTCACTCGCCCGCCTAGCGCGGAGCAGATGAAGCTGCCGTTCGGCTCGGTCTGCGAGGCCAGAAAATTCACGTGGTCCAGGCGTCGCACGCACACGCCGCGGGCCGGGTAGGCCTGAGCCTGGTTCTTCAGGGCCGGCTTGAGCTCACCAGCAGGCCGGTACCGTTCGGTCTCCCAGTAAAGCTCGAACTCGTGGCCGTCCGGATCGCGGAACAGGTACGTGGGCCCGATCCCGGTGTCGCCGTCCTGCCAGCCCACTCCGAGGCCTTGCGCTTCGATCTCGGCGACCCGGCGGTTAAGCGCCTCCGCGCTCGCCGCACGGAGTCCGGTACGGCGGATGCCCGAGGTGGCTGCTGCGGTCAGCTTGAGACTGTGGTGCTCGTAGTCGTCCCAGGTGCGCAGGTAGACCGAGTCGCCGCTGACACCGTTCTCGGTGAGGCCCAGCACCTCAGTGAAGAACCACAGGCTCTTGGCTGGGTTCGGGGTCAGCAACTCGGCGTGCCCGAGGTGAGCGATCTCGTGCAGCAAGCGCGACATCAGTGCTCCGTTTCGGCAGTACCAGCCGGGAAGACGATCCCGTCGAAGAGCTTGCGCGCGGTCCTGACCACGCCCGCGCTGACCACCCGCGGCGGCTGCGCCGACTCGTCGAGCTCAACTTCGACGTCAAGGTAGCCGGTCGGGTGCTCCACGCTGACGGTAGAGCTGTCAGGACTGAACGCGGCAAGCTCGCTGCCGGTGCCGCCGGGCAGGCGCAGGGCCGTCACCACACTCACCGCTCCCAGCACTCCGATCGAGGCGTGCAGTCGCTCCGGGATGAACGTTCGAGTGCAGATCGCCCCGCCGCTGCGCGGCGCGCTGACCAGCGTGGTCTTCGGGACCGACAATCCGCTGACATCGCCGAGCCCCATCAGCTTCCCGGCTGTCAATCGCAGTGAGCGGACCCGCGCGATCAGGCCGGCATCGTTGTCGAGTTCGCCGACGCTTTCGTACCCGGTGACACCGAGGTCGCCGGCGCGGGCTACGACGACCGGCATGCCATTGTCGACGCAGGTCACCTCGATCCCGTCGATCAGGTCGCGGACGTTGCCGGTCGGCAGCAGGCTTCCGGTGGACGATCCCGCGGTATCGGCGAACCGCAGCGAAACGGGCGCGGCAGAGCCAGGCACGCCGGCGATGGCGGTGTCGCCTTGGTATTTCGGCACGCCGTCCGGAGTGCAGAAGACGGCGGTAACGGTGCTGTCGGAGTTCACCATCCGGATGCGAGCGGTGGTCACTTCCCTGCCAGGCGTGACGAGACCGCGCTCGACCGCGAACGGGCCGACGCCTGCGAGCAGGTTGCCACAGTTCTGCTGGTCGGTGATCGTCGCCTGCTCCACGCCGAGCTGCAGGAAGAGGTAATCCACGTCGGCGTCATCCCGCAGCGCGGCCGAGACGACCGCGACCTTCGAAGCCAGCGGATGGGCACCGCCAAGTCCGTCGATCTGCAGCGGATGACCGCTGCCCATCATCCTCAGCAGCAGCGCGTCCCGCTGCTCAGGCTGTTGCGGCAGGTCGGAGGCGAGGAAGTAAAGGCCCTTCGACGTACCGCCGCGCATCATCATGCACCGAATGCCCTGCGCGCCGTCCGGCTCGCCGGGGACTGCGGCACCGTCGCCAGCTCGCGGATGTGCCTGTGTCACTGCGCTTCCTCGCTGCGCCCCGCATATGCCTGATAGTCGAGGTACTCCACGCCCAGCTGCGACAGCACAGCCCGCAGGTCGTACCGATCAACGCTCAGCTCGCCGTCGCGGAATGCGGCGCGTGCGGCAATCTCCTTCTCGGCACGAGCGCGGGCCGCCGAGGCCGCCTGGCCGACCTGCGCCCGGGCGACGACCACAACGCCGTCGTCGTCGGCGACGACACCGTCGCCTGGAGCAATGCGCTGGCCGTTGATGCTGACCGGAACATTGACCGCGCCCGCCGTTGCCTTCACCGTCCCCTGGGCGGAAACGGCCGCGGAGAATACCGGAAATCCCATCGCGTGCAGCTCGGCGACGTCCCGCACGCCGCCGGTGGTGACCAGCCCGCGAACGCCGCGATGCTGCAGCGCGGTAGCCAGCAGTTCGCCGAATGCTCCGTCAGTGCATGCCGACGTGGTGGTAACGACAAGGACGTCGCCGGGCTGGCATTGTTCCACCGCGGCGTGAATCATCAGGTTGTCGCCTGGCCAGCAGACGACGGTCACCGCCGTGCCGGCGATGCGCGATCCCGGGTAGACGGGGCGGATGGCCGGCCCGAGGTAACCCGTGCGGCCGACGGCCTCATGTACTGTCGCGACGCCAAACTCCGCCAGGCTGGCCACCTCGGCCTGGTCCGCGCGCGGGCAGCCGGTGACCACGACGTTCCTCATGCCAGCATCCCGACTACCTGCGGGTACAACCGCATGTAGGCCTCCGCCATGGTCGAGTGCGCCAGGCCCAGGTTGGGGCCGGCGTTTCGCTGGAGCTGGACACCGCGCCGCTTCGCAAGGTCGGTGTAGTAGTCCCACATGTGCTGCTGCGCCTTGAGGCACTCCATGGCCTTGCGCTTCACGCTGAAGACGGGGGTGATGTCCAGCAGCACTTGCGGCTTGAAGTCACACTGCTCAGGCTGGTGCGGCTCGAACAAGAACACGCTGGGCGCGCCGAGCGGCTCACCCGGCGCGTCGTAGCCGATTGCCTGGGCGAATACCCGTGCCTGCAAGGCCATCCTGGCGGCAGCCGGATGGTCCGGGTTGTACGGGTCAGCGAGCGGGTGAGTGAGCACCACGGCCGGCCTCACCCGGCGGTAGCAGCGCACGATCATGTCGGTCAGTTCGTCTGTCTCTCGCAACGGGTAATCGCCTGCATCGGCGAACTCGATCGCCGCGCCCAGAACCGCCGCGGCCTGGCTTGCTTCGTCCCGCCGGATCGCCTTGATCTCCGCTAGCTGCTTGCCTTCACGCCAAGCGCTCGCCGACTCGCCGCGCTCGCCGTAACTGAGGCAGAGCACCGTCACTTCGGCACCGTGCGAGGAAGCCAGAGCTATGGCACCGCCCGCTCGCCAGACGAAGTCGCCGGCGTGTGCGCTCACTACCAGGAAAGGACCGCCCGGTGCATCGCTGGTGACGTTCATCTAGTCCCTTCCCGGCACGGTCGGCTCGAGGAGAGGCTAGCCAGGTGCGAACGATATTGTCAACGATCTGAGTTTCGCCGTCGTCATTGCACGTCGTTCCGGTGAGCAAGCTTCGCTACGCCCCGGCCGGCCTCCTTAGACGACTAGCCACGGCTCCTGATCGCGGGATCGTCGTACTCAGGCCGAGTTCTGGAAGCAAAACGAGAGCAAAAGAGGCGGCAAAATTGTTGACATTATTAACCCACGGAGCCTAGGTTCTCGGCAGAACGGGCCGCATCCCGAACACGGCACAGCGCAGACAGCGCCGCTTGACGAGCGCCGCTGATATTTCGTGGTCGACTCGCTCGCCGCACGCGCACTGCGGCCGCCGCTGCGCCATTTTTGACCCGTTGACAGTGATCCGCGAGGCTGATTAGGTTTCTACATTGCGCATAACCGTACGCCAAGCGAACACTGCTCGAGTCCGCCAACTTGCTGTGCTGGTCGTTAAGAAAGCACTTACCGTAGGCGGGCCTCGCATGTCGGCGTCGCGCGGGCGCTCACGTCGAGGAGACGGAATGGAACCTCAGGAAGCGACCGGCGTGGCGACCGAGCACCTCCAGGCCACCGGACTCCTCCCGATGCAGGGACAAGCCTTAGCGCGTTTGCCGCAGGCGTTGTCCCGGCTCTGCTAACCGACCTCACAAGGAGATCGATGACAGATGGTTGATCAGAGTGGGCAATCCGGCGGCATTAGCTTGTCCGGCAGCATCAGCCGGCGGGGCGTGCTGCGCGCGGCTGGCGTCGGCGCAGCCGTCATGGGCACCGGCGGGCTGCTCCAGGCGTGCAGCTCCGCTATCAAGGGCGCCAGCTCGGGCAGCACCAAGGCGATCACAATCGGCTGGATCCACCCGCTCACCGGCGACCTGGCCGGATTCGGGGCCGCCGACAACTGGGTGATCTCGAAGATCAAGCAGACCACCCCGTTCAAGAACGGGTTCAAGATCGGCGGCAAGACGTATCCCGTCACGATCAAGTCCTATGACTCGCAGTCCAGCGTCACGCGCGCCGGAAACCTGGCCAGGACGGCGATCCTCAGTGACAACGTCGACATGCTGTTCGCGTCCTCGACGCCGGAGACCGTCAATGCGGTGTCCAGCCAGGCCGAGTCGCTTGGCACGCCGCTGATCTGCTCGAACATCCCGTGGGAGTCGTGGTACCTGAACCTGTTCCCGAAGGGCAACCCGACCGCGGCCACCGAAAAAGCGAAGTACGTGGTGATGTATTTCCTCGGCGCTGAGCACCTGGCCGCTTGCTTCATCCCGATGTGGAACCGCATCCACTCCCAGCTGCACACCGACAAGGTCGTCGCGGCGGCGTTCCCCAACGATCCCGACGGCGACGCGTTCCGCGCGGTGTTCCCGCCGATCGTCAAGGGGGCCGGCTACACCTTCGACATGTCGTCGGCGTACCCGGACGGAACCACGAACTACTCCTCGATGATCTCGCAGTTCAAGGCGGACAGGGCCGACTTCTTCACGAACGTGCCGCTGCCGCCCGACTTCGCTGCCATGTGGAAGCAGTCGATCCAGCAGGGCTTCCGCCCGAAGCTGGCGACCGTGGCCAAGGTGCTGCTGTTCCCGACCGACGCCTACTCGATGGGTTCGTCGGTGTACAACGTGGCCACCGACACCTGGTGGGTGCCAACGCTGCCCTGGACCTCGACGTTCACCGGCGAGACCTGCCAGCAGATGGCCAACGAGTTCGAGGCAGCGACGGGCGGCCAGTGGAACGCCAACATCAGCAACTACAGCCTGTTCGAGACTGCGCATGCTGCCTTCACAGCGGTCAGCGACCCGCATGACAAGGAGGAGGTGGCCGATGCGATCCACAACGTCAACATCCACGCGCTCGCCGGGCCGCTTAACTTCACCGGAAATGGCGGTGGCTGGATAAAGCCCTTCGGCCCCGCGCCGGGCGTCGCGATCACCCCGCCGGCCGGCGTGCAGTGGCAGAAGGGCACCAAGTACCCGCTGGAGTTGCAGGTGGTCGACAACTCCCTGCTACCGGACGCGAAGATCACGGCCGACCTGCTGCCGACCAATAAGTGATCGGATGACAAGTTCGCTGCTTGACCTCGAGCACGTAACGAAGCGGTTCGGCCGCGTCGTTATCGCCGAGGACCTGTCATTTGCCGTCGGTGCAGGAGACACAGTCGGGATCGTGGGGCCGAACGGTGCTGGCAAGACCAGCCTGTTCGGCCTCATTTCCGGCGACCTCGCCCCGGACGGCGGCGAAGTCCGCTTCGCCGGGCGCAGCGTCACCCGGCTGGACTCGGCCGCGCGCTGCAGACTCGGTGTCGGCCGTACCTACCAGGTGCCGCGGCCGTTCGGCGACATGACCGTATTCGAGAACGTGCTCGTCGCGGCGCAGCAAGGCGGCGGGCTGCGGCGGCGCGCCAGTTACGCGGCAGCGGTCGAAGCGCTGGCCCGCACCGCCATGTCCGACCAGGCCAACGTGCCCGCCGAGCGCCTCGGCCTGCTGCAGCGCAAGCGACTCGAGCTAGCCAGGGCGCTCGCCACCGGGCCCAGCCTGCTGCTGCTGGACGAGGTGGCGGGCGGGCTCACCGACCCAGAGGTAGCCCAGCTTGTCGAAATCGTCCGCTCGGTGAATGCCGAGGGGATCGCGGTGATCTGGATCGAGCACGTCGTTCGCGCGCTCACCGCGCTGGTGGGCCGGCTGATCTGCCTGGCTGGCGGCACGTTCGTGGGCGACGGTGAGCCCGCCGCCGTGCTGGCTGACCCCGCGGTCCGCGAGGTCTTCCTCGGCACCGACGTGAGCGCGGCACTGGCCGGCGGCACGCTGGAGACATCCGCGGCCGACCGCGAGCGAGGTGCACCGTGACGGGGCTAGCCGGCGGAGCAGGGCCCGCTGGTGGAAAGGGGCCGATCGGAGACGGGCCGGCCGGTGGCGTGCGGCCGGACTCCGGAGTTCCGTTGCTGGAGGTGCGCGACCTGGTGGTGCACCACGGGCAGCTTCAGGCCCTGGACGCCATCTCGCTGCGGGTATTCCCCGGCGAGGTCTACGCGATCATCGGCGCGAATGGCGCGGGCAAGTCCACGCTGCTGCGCACCATCGCCGGCCTGCACCAGCCTACGGAGGGCTCGGTGCTGCTCGACGGGAACGACGTGACCCAGCTTCGGCCCGAGCGCCGGGCCCGGCACGGGATCGTCATGGTGCCGGAGGGCCGGCGGCTCTTCGGGTCGCTCTCCGTAGAGGAGAATCTGCAGGTCGGGGCCACGTATGCGCGGCCGGGCGGCACGTGGACGATCGACGCCGTTTACGACGTGTTCGACTGGATGCGCGCGCGACGCCATCAGCGCACCGGCCAGCTTTCCGGCGGCGAGCAGCAGGCGGTCGCGGTCGGCAGGGCGCTGGTAGCCAACCCGCGCGTGCTGCTGCTCGACGAGCTGTCGCTCGGCCTGGCGCCAGTGGTCGTTCAGCGGATCTACGGCATGCTGCCGCAAATTCTGGCCACCGGCCTGACCGTCCTCCTCGTCGAGCAAGACGTGAGCCAGGCGCTGCGGGTGGCTTCACAGATCCAGTGCCTGCTGGAAGGCCGGACCACCCTGGAAGGCAGGCCTGCCGACGTGACTGCTGAGCAGGTCGAGGCGGCGTACTTCGGACTAGCGAGCACGGCCTCGGCAGGACGGCCGGGCGAAGGGAGCGACTCATTATGGCCTGGGTGAACGCGATCATCCAGGGAGTGCTGACCGGCGGTCTCTACGCTCTCTTCGCTTGCGGGCTCTCGCTCATGTTCGGCGTGATGAAGGTAGTCAACCTCGCGCACGGCGACCTGGCCGTGGTCGCGGGTTACATCGCGATCGGCATCATCGCCGCCACCCACGTCCCCGTGCTGTGGTCGTTCCTGATCGTCGTGCCGGTGATGGCGGTGCTCGGCTACGTGCTGCAGCGCACCCTCATCCAGAGCGCGCTCGACCGGGGCGTCCTCACGACGCTCGTCGTCACGCTGGGCCTGTCCCTGGTGATCGAGAACGGCCTGCTGCAGTTCTTCACGGCGAACACCCGAGGGATCGGCACCGGCCTTGCGCTGGTGCAGGACTCCTTCAGCATCGGCTCCCAGATCCAGGTCGCCTGGCTGCTCGTCGTCTTCTTCGCGGTGGCTGTGGCGGCGCTGCTCGGGCTGCAGTACTTCTTGTCCAGGTCGCGATACGGCCGCCTGATCCGGGCGGTGGCTGACGACAAGGAAGCCGCGCAGCTGGCGGGGGCCGACTACCGGCATGTGTTCGGCATCGCTGCCGCGCTCGCGCTGGCCACCGTGGCGCTCGGCGGTATCGCCTACGGGATGTACTCCGATCTGGATCCGACCGCCGGCACCGACACGATCCTGCTCTTTGCGTTCGCGGCCGTGGTGATCGGTGGCCTCGGCTCACTGTGGGGCACGCTGCTTGGCGGCATCGTGCTGGGCGTGGCGCAGCAGATCGGTGCACAGATCAACATCTCCGACGAACTGCTCGCCGGGTTCATCGTGTTCCTCGTCGTGCTGGTGCTGCGGCCGCAGGGGCTTACTTCCCGGAGGGCACAGTCGTGAGCCTGATCACCGAAGCCAGCACGCAGCCAGCAGCAGCTTTCCGCGTCACCCGGTCGCGGAGAAACGTTGCCTGGACCGGCGTCGGCGCACTGGTCGTCGTCGTTGTGCTCGCTCTGTTCCCCTACATCGTCTACTCGGGCACGACGGCAATCCTGGTGCAGGCCTTCATCGTGCTCACCCTGGCGAGCATGTGGAACCTGCTGGCCGGCTATGCGGGCCTGGTGTCGGTGGGCCAGCAGGCATTCGTCGGCCTCGGCGCCTACTTCGTGCTCATCCTGGGCCTGCATGGCACCTCGCCGTTCGCCGCGCTGCCTGTCGCCGCGATCGCCTGCGGTGTTGCTGCCCTGCCGCTGTGGTGGCTGGTTTCCCGGCTCCGCAGCGGGTACTTCGCGATCGCCACCTGGGTGCTCGCCGCCACCATCATGCTGTTCATCGAGCGGTTCTCCTCGATCGGCGGCGGCAGCGGCATGCCCCTCCCCGGGTTCACCGGGTACAGCTCGGTGCTGCTGACCGCGGACACCTACTGGGCCGGACTGGCGGTCACCGTGCTGGCGATGGCCGGCATCTACCTGCTGCTACGCAGCAGGCTCGGCCTGGTGCTGACGGCGATCCGCGACGACGAGGTAGCCGCGCGGAGCTCGGGAGCACGGGTCGGCCTGGCCCGGATGCTGGTATTCGTGGTGGCCGGCGTTGGCTGCGGCGCGGCCGGAGGCGTGCTTGCGATCAGCCAGCTTCAGGTGCAGCCGAGCGCGGATTTCAGCGTGCAGTGGACTGCGGAGATGGCCTTCGCCACGATCATCGGCGGACTTGGCACGATCGAGGGGCCGATCATCGGCACAGCCGTGTACATGATCTTGCAGCAGACGCTGGCCTCGTACAACGCGTGGTACCTGATCGTCGTCGGTCTGGTCGCGATCGTGGTGGCGCTGTTCGCCCGCCGCGGTTTGTGGGGGCTGATCGACGAGAAGGTGCACCTCCGGCTCTTCCCGGTCGGCTACTGGCTGCGGGCGGGCGGCGGAGCCGGCCGTCCCCGGCGCATGCGCTGGCGGCGTGCTCACTCGTTCCCGGCCTGATGGCTGCGGGGGTGGCTAGCCTTCGCCCCAGACCTCGTGCGCGGTCTGCACGACGAGACGCAGCTTCGCGCGCTGCTCTTCCCGGCTGAGCGAGTTCCCCTCGACTGTGGACGAGAAGCCGCACTGCGGCGACAGGCATAGCTGGTCGAGCGGCACGAACTTGGCGGCCGCGTCGATCCGGCGCTTGATCGCGTCCGGGTCCTCAAGCTCGCCGCGCTTGGTCGTCACCAGGCCGAGTACGACCATCTTGCCCTTCGGCACAAACCGCAGCGGCTCGAATCCGCCGGATCGCTCGTCGTCGTACTCGAGGAAGAACCCGTCGACGTCGAGCTCGCTGAACAGCGCTTCGGCCACGAAGTCGTACCCGCCCTCGGCGGCCCAGGACGAGCGGAAATTGCCGCGGCACATGTGGGTGGTGACTTTCATGTCTGCCGGACGGGCCGCGATCGCGTCGTTGACCTGCCGGATGTAGCGCAAGTGCAAGTGCTCGGCGTCCTCGCCGCGTCCGGTGATCTCGGCACGCTGCGCCGGGTCGTTCAGGTAAGCGAGGCTGGTGTCGTCCAGCTGCAGGTAGGTGCAGCCGAGCCTGGCCAGGCGCTGCACCTCCTCTGCGTACGCCGCTGACAGGTCCGCCCAGAACTGCTCCATGTCCGGGTAGACGTCGTGGTCGATGGAGGCGGGCCCGCCGCGGTAGTGCACCATGTTCGGCGACGGGATGGTCAGCTTGGAAGTTACGCCGCTCGCGGTCGTATCCAGGTACCGGAAGTCATCCTCGAAGATCGTGTAGTTCAGGTGGATCTTGCTGTTCACGCGCAGGGCGGCAGGCGTGAACTCGATCTCGCCGCTGGAGTTGCGGAACTGAACCGCCAGGTTGCCCGGTGCTTTGCTGATTCCGCCGAGCTGGTAGATGAAGTCCATGTGCCAGGAGGCGCGCCGGAACTCGCCGTCGGTGGCCGACTGCAGGCCGACATCGGACTGCATCGTGACCGCATCCGCGATGGCCGCGTCCTCGACGGCGCGCAACTGCGCGGCCTCGATCCGGCCGGCCGCGAAGTCGTCGCGGGCGGCCCGTAGCTCGGCAGGGCGGAGCAAGCTGCCGACGTGGTCGGCGCGGAACGGCGGCGTGGTGCGCATGGTGATCAGCATCCTCTTTCTGATCGGGTTCGGTGCAATTGCCCGGCAGCGGCGGGCTGAACCGCGAAACCGGTGTAGTTCTCTGCCAGTGACGTGGCCGCCGCGGTCGAACTCACCACGTAACGCAGCTGCGAGAGTTGCAGCTGCGCCTCCATCTCGTCGGCGCCCGGCGAGCGGTGCAACATCGTCGTCATCCACCAGGAGAAGTGCGTGGACCGCCAGACCCGGTCGAGGCAGGTAGCCGAGTAGGCGGCGGCGGGCTTGTCGTCGCCGTGCAGCAGGGCATCCAGCGCCGGGGCGAGGACGGCCACGTCGGCGAGCGCCAGGTTGAGTCCCTTCGCGCCAGTCGGCGGCACGATGTGGGCGGCGTCGCCGGCCAGGAACATGCGGCCGTAGCGCATCGGCGCGCTGACGAAGCTGCGCATGGGCGTGATGCCCTTGTCCAGGACGGGGCCGCGGTCGAGAGTCCAGCCCGGCAGTTCGAACCGGCGGCTGAGCTCAGCCCAGACGCGATCGTCCGGCCAGTCCCGCAGGTCGGTCTCCGGGGCGACCTGCAAGTACAGCCGGCTGATTGAGGGACTGCGCAGGCTGTGCAGGGCGAACCCGGCGCGATGGTGTGCGTAGATGAGTTCATCTGTCGACGGCGGCACGTCAGCGAGAATGCCGAGCCAGGCGTACGGGTAGTCGCGCTCCCAGGTGGTCAGCAGGCCTGCCGGAATCGCCTGCCGGCAGATTCCGTGGAATCCGTCGCAGCCGGCGATAGCCTCGCACTCGACCTCGTGCCGGACGCCGCGGGCATCGGTGTAGCTGAGTCTCGGCCTGTCCGTGTCGAGGCCGCTGACCGCGGTGCCGGTGACGCTGAACGCAATCGCGTCATTACCGACGTCGGCGAGCCTGCGCGCGATCAGGTCCTTGACCACCTCGGTCTGCGCGTACACGGTGACCGTGCGGCCGCCGGTGAGCTCGCGGAAGTCGACGTGGTGGCGCTCTCCGCCGAACTGCAGGTAGATCCCGCCGTGCTGGAGACCCTGACGGTCCAGCCGGGCGGCGAGGCCCGCCTCGCGCAGCAGCGCGACGCTGCCATCCTCAAGCACGCCAGCCCGCTGCCGCGCTTCGCAGTACGCCCGGCTGCGGATCTCGATGAGCACGGAATCAATGCCGCGCAGCGCAAGCAAGTGCGACAGCAGAAGTCCGGCAGGCCCGGCACCGACGATGCCTACCTGCGTGCGAGTTCGCAGCATCGAAAGCCGACCGGGAAGACGCTCAGAACGGGTAGGGCGCGATGTCGCCGCGGATGGTCACCCAGCGCGTGTCGGTGAAGGCATCGAGGTTTGCCGTTCCGCCGAAGCGTGCTCCGGTGCCCGACGCGCGGATGCCGCCGAACGGGGTGTTCGGCGCATCATCGACTGTCTGATCGTTGATATGCACGATCCCCGTGGGTATCTGCCGGGCGAGCTCAAGGCCGCGCATCACGTCCGTCGTCAGAATGCCGAGGGACAGGCCGTACTCAGAGTCGGCGGCAAGCTTGGCTACCTCGTCCGCAGTGCTGAAGCGGATGACCGGGGCGACCGGCCCGAAGACCTCGTTCGCGTAGGCAGGCATTGCCGGCGCGACGTCAGCCAGCACGGTGGGCTGGTAGAACAGCCCGTCATAACTGCCGCCCGCGGCGAGCGTGGCGCCCGCCTGGACGCTGCCGGTCACCAGGCTATGCACCTTGTCACGCTGCCGCTCGTCGATGATCGGACCGACCGCGACCTGCCCGGATGCCGGGTCACCGACGGGCAGGTGACTGGCCTTGGCCGCGAGCCGAGCGACGTAGTCGTCGTACACGGACTCATGCACCAGGTGCCGGCCAGTCGTCATGCAGATCTGACCCTGATGCAGGAACGAGCCCCACGCGCCGGCCGATGCCGCCTTGTCCAGGTCGGCATCAGCTAGCACGATCAGGGCCGAGTTGCCGCCGAGTTCCAGGTGCACGCGCTTGAGATGCTCGCCGGCCAGCGCGCCGACCCGGCGGCCAGCCGCAGTGGATCCGGTGAACGAGATGATGCCCGTTCTCGGGTCGGTGATCAGCGCCTCGCCCGCGTCGGGGCCACCGGGAAGGACATGCAGCAGGCCCTCCGGCAGGCCTGCCTCCTCGAACACGCGGGCAAGTACCACCCCGCCGCACACCGCGGTTCGCGGGTCGGGCTTCAGCACGACCGCGTTGCCGAGCGCGAGTGCTGGCGCGACCGACCGGATGGCCAGGATCTGCGGGAAGTTGAACGGCGAGATGACGCCGACGACACCGACCGGTACCCGCTCGGCGAAGCTCAGATGCGGCTGCTCGCTTGGCAGCAGTTCGCCATACGGCCGGGACGGCAGTGTGGCCGCTTCGAATATCTCCTCGGTCGCCACGTGCGTCTCGAACTGAGCCGCAGGGGAGATCTTGCCGCCCTCCCTGACGCTCCAGTTCTCGATCTCTGGCGCGTTCGCCAGCCAGATCTCCCCGGCCTTGCGCAAGATGGCAGCGCGCTGGGTGTACGGCAGTGCCGCCCAGCCGGGCTGCGCGGCGGCTGCGGTCGCGGTCGCCGCGGAGATGTCGGCCGGCGAGGCGATCCCGATGCGGGCTAGCTCGTTGCCGGTAGCCGGCTCGATGACCGCCGCCTGGCCGCCACCGGGTTCGTGCCAGCCAGCCGAGAATGCCTTGCCAGCCCAGATCGATTGGTCCAGCAGAGTCAACGGGACCCCCTCGGGAGGTTCGACAGCTGACGCGCGGCCGCCAGGACAGGGACTTTCGGCGTGTGCGCTTCACGCACAACAGTTACGTGCCCGAACAGTAAAAATCTTGGCCCGCCGGCCGCTGAGTGTCAACGTCGCCGCGGATCCCGCTCGGGCGGCGAGCGCCGCCTGCCGCTCGCATGGCACCGGCGCGCGCGACTCGCGGCGCAGATGCACGCAGCGCGGACCGGGTGAAGCGCACCTCGGCAGCAGCAAGTGCTGCGGCCCGATGGTGCGCCCAGCCGTGTCCGCGCTGACGCCGTTTACTGCTAACCGTTACTTCTTGTTCGTCCACCAGGCTCCGGCGCCGCACACAATGGCGACGACCAGCCCGGCAACTCCGCGGAAGATGTGGTTGCCGCCGTTCTTCACGTGACTGCCTGAGTCCAGGAACGATGGTGCCGAGCCGGAAATCCAGAGCACGC
>Ga0335072_10007948_pt1 | contig 15413 bp, 13 predicted proteins | sample Lox_Sample_21_FD_206725 | JGI IMG/M metagenome (GOLD analysis project Ga0335072, IMG submission 206725) | Soil microbial communities from Loxahatchee National Wildlife Refuge, Florida, United States - Lox_Sample_2.1 | ecosystem: Environmental > Terrestrial > Soil > Wetlands | place: USA... | reverse complement strand
GACGAGCCAGAGGTAGCCGGGCTGCTCGCCCTGATGCTGCTGCAGGACGCCAGGAGCGGCGCCAGGCTCGACGACGCTGGCGAGCTTGTCAGCCTGGAGGATCAGGAGCGGTCGGAGTGGGATGCCGCCAGGATCGCGGAGGGCATCAGGCTGCTCGAGGCAGCGCTGCGCAGGCAGCGGGCCGGTCCTTACCAGCTGCAGGCGGCCATCGCTGCCTGCCATGCCGAGGCTGCGACGGCAGCCGACACCGACTGGACGCAGATCGCGCTGCTGTACGGAGAGCTGCGCCGCATCGTGCCGTCCGCGGTCATCGAGCTAAACCGGGCCGTCGCCGTCGCCATGGCTGACGGTCCCGAAGCCGGGCTTGCACTCGTCGATGAGCTGGCGGCGAGCAGCCAGCTGACCGGCTACTACCTCCTGCCGGCGACCCGCGCAGATCTGCTGCGGCGGATGGACCGCAAGCCAGAAGCGGCGGCCAGCTACCGTGAGGCGCTCGAGCTCGCGCCGACCGAGCCTGAGCGGCGCTATCTGGCGCGGCGACTGGCGGAAGTCAGCAGCTGACCCCGGCCAGGCTCGCCAACTCGTCCCCGCTGAGCTGGATCGCACCGGCCGCCACATTCTCCAGCAGGTGATCCGGATTGCCCGTGCCAGGGATCGCCAGCACGTGCGGTCCCTGGTGCAGGGTCCAGGCCAGCCGGATCTGCGCGTCGGTCGCACCGTGCTCGCGGGCGATCGCCGTCAGCTGCTTTGGCTCGCCGGCAGGCTGGCCACCGTGTCGCCCAGTGCCGGCGATCGCGAAGAACGGCACAAAGGCGATGCCCTGCTCGCTGCATGCCCGCAGTAGCTCGCGCGATTCCGGACGCCGGTCGACGATGCTGTAGGCATTCTGGACGCAGACGACCGGCGCGATGGCCTGCGCCTCGGCCAGGTGCTCGGGGCGGACACCGGAGACGCCAAGGTGCCGGATGAGCCCGGCGTCGCGCATCTGCGCCAGGGCGCCGAAATGTTCTGCTACTGACTCCACGCTTGGCTGCCGCCGGTAGTTCACCACGTCCAGGTGATCGCGCCCGAGCTGACGCAGGTTCTCCTCAACCTGGCCGCGCAGCTGATCGGGCCGCGCGGCGTCAGTCCAGCGACCCCACACATCGCGGCCCGGCCCGACCTTGGTGACGATGACCAGATCGTCTGCGTACGGCGACAGCGCCGTGTTGATCAGTTCGTTGGCCGACCGCAGCGCGGAGAAATAAAAGGCGGCGGTGTCGATGTGGTTGACCCCGAGCTCGACCGCCCGCCGCAGGACGGTGATTGCTGTCGCCCGGTCGCTCGGGGTGGCCGCGTCAGCAAAGGCCGGCCCGTTCTGCGTTAGCCGCATCGAGCCAAAGCCCATCCGGTTGACGACGAGGTCGCCGAGTCTCCACGTTCCTGCCGCGGCCGCGGCGAGCGGTTCCGAGGTCATAGCGCTCCAGCCTGCCCGACCGCGCCACTCGCGGCAACAGCGGCATACTGGGCCGGACGCGACCATGATGACCGCCCGACCACCACTGCTGGAGGCAGCCGTGCTCTTCCCGACCTCGCTCGTCGGCAGCTACCCGCAGCCGGACTGGCTGATCGACCGCGAGCGGCTCGCAGGGCGGTTCCCGCCGCGGGTCAGGGCGACCGAACTATGGCGGGTCGGCCCGGATCACCTGCAGCAGGCCCAGGACGACGCGACGCTGCTGGCGATCCGGGCGCAGGAAGACGCCGGCCTGGACATCGTCACCGATGGCGAGATCCGGCGCGAGAGTTACTCCAACGCGTTCGCGACGGCGCTGGACGGCATTGACATCGACAACCCCGGCAGCGCGCTCGACCGCAGCGGCCACCCGAACCCGGTGCCGAGGATAACCGGGCCGATCAGCCGGCGGCATCCGGTGAACGTCGCCGCACTGCAGTTCCTGCGCGCGCACACGGACCGGACGATCAAGGTCACGGTGCCAGGGCCGTTCACCATGGCCGAGCAAGCGCAGAACGACTTTTACCCCAGCAGGGAAGCTGCCGCGTTCGGCTATGCGGAGGCCGTGAATGCAGAAGTCGGTGACCTGTTCGCGGCAGGCGCCGACATCGTGCAACTCGACGAGCCCTACCTGCAGGCCAGGCCCGAGGCCGCGAAGAAGTACGGCGTGGCTGTGCTCAATGCCGCGCTCGATGGCATCACCGGAACCAAGGCTGTGCACCTGTGCTTCGGCTACGCGGCCATCATCCACGACCGGCCGTCTGGCTACTCGTTCCTGCCGGAGCTGGCCGCGAGCACGGCTGACCAGATCTCGATCGAGACCGCCCAGTCCGGGCTGGACTGCGCGGTGCTGGCCGAGCTGACGGACAAGACCATCATCCTCGGCGTGCTGAACCTCGGCGATCCGGCCGTCGAGACGGCCGATGTCATCGCCGAGAGGGTCCGCCGGGCGCTGCCGTACGTCCCGGCCGGCAAGATCGTGATGGCGCCCGACTGCGGCATGAAGTACCTGCCTCGGGAATCTGCGGCCGGCAAGCTGACCGCGATGGTCGAGGCGGCCGAGATGCTCCGGACCGAGATCGCGTAGCTGTCCGGCCCGCGACGCCGACCTGACTATGCGCTATCCTTGCTTCTACCTGGAGAGATTTGACAGACAGCTTGGCGACCAGGTCAAAAACGCCTAAAGAGTCCACGCGGCTTCCGCGCCTCTTCTGGCTAAAGCGAGGAGGCGCAGCAGATCGTGGCGGAAGCCAAAGCCATCACTAGCTTGCTGGATCAGCGGATCCTGGTCCTGGATGGCGCCTGGGGCACGATGCTCCAGACCGCAGGGCTCGCTCCCAGGGATTACCAGGGCGAGATCTTTGGCGAGCATCCTCGCGACGTGGCCGGGGACCCGGACGTCCTGAACCTGACCCGGCCCGATGTCGTGCTGGACATTCACCGCCAGTACCTGGCGGCCGGGGCCGACATCACCACCACGAACACCTTCACCGCGACCAGCATCGGCCAGGCGGACTATGGGCTGGAAGGCTCCGTCAGGGAGATGAACCTGGCCGGAGCGCGCCTCGCCCGGCAGGCGATCGACGAGCTTGGCGGCGCGAGAGGCCACAAGCTGGTCGCCGGCTCGGTCGGCCCGCTGAACGTGACGCTGTCCCTGTCGCCCCGGGTGGACGACCCGTCCTTCCGGACCGTCGCCTTTGACCGGGTTTATAGCGCATACGCCGAGCAGATCGGGGCACTCGCCGAGGGCGGCGTTGACCTGCTGCTCATCGAGACGATCTTCGACACGCTCAACGCCAAGGCGGCAATCGCGGCCGCCCGCGATGTCGCGCCGCAGCTGCCGCTCTGGATCTCGGTCACCATCGTCGACCTGTCCGGCCGGACGCTGTCCGGGCAGACGGTCGAGTCCTTCTGGACTTCGATCGAGCACGCCGAGCCGCTGATCGTCGGCGTGAACTGCTCGCTCGGTGCGGCAGAGATGCGGCCGCACGTGTCGGACCTGTCCCGGCTGGTCGGCACCTACGTGAGCAGCCATCCCAATGCGGGGCTGCCGAATGCGTTCGGCGGGTACGACCAGCAGCCGCACGAGACCGCGGCCCTGCTGCGCGGTTTCGCAGAAGCGGGTGCCGTGAACGTGGTCGGCGGCTGCTGCGGCACGACGCCGGCGCACATCGAGCAGATCGCCGCCGCGGTGGCCGGGCTGCCGCCGCGGGCTCTGCCAGCCGGGCGCGCCAGCACCCGGTTCAGCGGCCTGGAGCCGTTCGAGATCGGGCCGGATACCGGTTTCGTGATGATCGGCGAGCGGACCAACGTGGCCGGCTCGGCGCGGTTCAGGCGGCTGATCGAGGCCGGGGATAATCAGGCCGCCGTCGACGTCGCCCTGGAGCAGGTGCGCGGCGGGGCGAACCTGCTGGACGTCAACATGGACGCTGACCTGCTTGACGGCGAGCAGGCGATGACCTCGTTCCTCAACTACATCGCGACCGAGCCCGAGGTCGCCCGGATCCCGGTCATGATCGACAGCTCGCGCTGGAGCGTGCTGGAAGCCGGGCTCAAGTGCGTGCAGGGCAAGGGCGTGGTCAACTCGATCAGCCTGAAGGAGGGCGAGGCAGAGTTCCTCGCTCACGCCCGCCGGATCCGCGGCTACGGCGCCGGCGTCGTCGTGATGGCGTTCGACGAGCAGGGCCAGGCCGACACCGTTGAGCGGAAGGTGTCGATCTGCGGCCGGGCGTACGACCTGCTGACGCAGCAGGCCGGCTTCGCGCCGGAGGACATCATCTTCGACCCGAACGTGCTCGCTGTCGCCACCGGCATCGAGGAGCACAACACCTACGCGAAGGCATTCATCGAGTCGCTGCCGCTGATCAAGCAACGCTGTCCCGGGGTGCGGATCAGCGGCGGCATCTCGAACCTGTCGTTCTCGTTCCGCGGCAATGACGTGGTGCGCGAGGCCATGCACTCGGCGTTCCTGTTCCATGCCATCCGGGCGGGACTCGACATGGGCATCGTCAACGCCGGCCAGCTCGTGGTGTACCAGGACATCCCGGCCGACCTGCTGGAGCTGGTCGAGGACGTGATCTTCGACCGCCGGCCTGACGCGACGGACCGCCTTGTCGCGTTCGCGGAGACCGTCAAGGGTTCCGGTACCAAGCGAGAGGTCGACCTGTCCTGGCGGGAGGCCCCGGTCGAGAAGCGGCTGGCGCACGCGCTCGTGCACGGCATCGTCGACTTCATCGAGGCCGATACCGAGGAAGCCCGGCTGCTTGCCGACCGGCCACTCGACGTGATCGAGGGTCCGCTGATGGACGGCATGAAGATCGTCGGCGACCTGTTCGGCTCCGGCAAGATGTTCCTGCCCCAGGTTGTGAAGAGCGCCAGGGCCATGAAGCGGTCGGTCGCCTACCTCGAGCCGTTCATGCAGGCCGAGAAGGAGCAGGCGCTCCTCGAGGGTCGCGCCGAGGGCGGCCGCAGCCAGGGCAAGATCGTGATGGCCACGGTCAAGGGTGACGTCCACGACATCGGCAAGAACATCGTCGGCGTCGTGCTCGGCTGCAACAACTACGACGTCATTGACCTTGGCGTGATGGTGCCCGCCGACAAGATCCTGGACACCGCGGTAGCTGAGGGCGCCAGCGCGGTAGGCCTGTCCGGGCTGATCACGCCGTCGCTCGACCAGATGGTGAGCGTCGCCGACGAGATGCAGCGGCGCGGGCTCAGCCTCCCGCTGCTGATCGGCGGCGCGACTACCTCCCGGCAGCACACCGCCGTCCGCATCGCGCCTGCCTACGACCATCCGACCGTGCACGTCCTAGACGCCTCCCGGGTTGTCGGCGTGGTGTCCGACCTGCTGGATCCGACGCGGTCGGCGGAGCTGGACCGGGCCAACCGCGCGGACCAGGAGCGGCTCCGTACGGAACACGCAGAGAAGCAGCGACGGCCGCTGCTGCCGCTGTGGCAGGCGCAGGCCAACCGGGAGATGGTCAGCTTCGCCGACCTCGCCGTGCCGACGCAGACCGGCAGCACCATCATCGAGCCGGACCTGCGCCGGCTTCGCGAGCTGATCGACTGGCAGTTCTTCTTCCTGGCCTGGGAGCTGAAAGGCAAGTACCCCGCGATCCTGGACCAGCCAGCCGCCAGGGAGCTGTTCGACGATGCGAACGCGCAGCTCGACGAGGTCATCAGCGACAGCCTGCTGCACGCCCGTGGCGTCTACGGGTTCTGGCCTGCCCACGCCGAAGGCGATGACGTGGTGGTGGATGGCGAGCCTGCCGGCGTGCGGTTCCCCATGCTGCGTCAGCAGGTGGCTCGCACCGATACGCGGCCGAACCGCTGCCTGGCCGACTACGTCGCGCCGGAGGGCGATCACATCGGAGCGTTCGCGGTGTGCGTCACCGGCGCGGATGAACTCGCCCAGCGGTTCGAGAGCGAGCGTGACGACTACCGCGCGATCATGACGAAGGCGCTTGCGGACCGGCTCGCCGAAGCATGCGCGGAATACGCGCACCTGGAAGCCCGGCGCGCCTGGTATGAGCCCGACTCTGCGCCAACGATCGAGGAGCTGCACGCAGAGCGGTTCCGCGGGATCCGGCCAGCGTTCGGCTACCCGGCCTGCCCTGATCACTCCGAGAAGCGCAAGCTGGTGGATCTGCTGGAAGCCGACCGGATCGGCGTCGCGCTGACCGACTCGTTCGCGATGACACCAGCGGCGAGCGTGAGCGGTCTGCTGCTGGCGCATCCGTCAGCGCGGTACTTCGCAGTCGGCCGGGTCGCGAGGGACCAGGTCGAGGACTACGCCGCGCGCAAGGGCGTGGCGGTCGAGGAGGCCGAGTACTGGCTGCGGCCGAACCTGTCTTACGAGCCCGCCGCCCCGGCTGCCGCGCCGGTGCGCTGAGACGTAGCTCGGGCGCCCTGCTGCGCCGTGCCTTCGGCAGCGTCTTGCAGGTAAGACGCGCGAGGGTTATCAGATCGTTACCCGCAGCGGCAACCCCGTCATGCACGCTGGCGTGTCTACTCAGTCATCTCATTGCTGCGGCGCCGCGGAGGTTCGGCCAGTGGGCGTGCACGGTGATTTCGAAGAGTTCTACCTGGCCAACTATGGCCGGACTGTGGCAATCGCGGCCGCCGTCCTCGGGAGCAGGCTCGAAGCCGAGGACGTGGCACAAGAAGCGTTCACCCGCGCGCTTGCCCGCTGGTCCCGGCTCAGCCGTTACGAGCTGCCCGAAGCGTGGGTCCGCCAGGTGGCACTCCGGCTCGCCATCGACTCAGGCCGCCGGGTACGGCGCACCATCAGGGTCACCGTCAAGATGGCCGCCCAGCGGCATCTTCCGCAACCGGATGCGGCCGACTCGCTTCCGTTTACCGCTCTCGGCGACGCGCTCAAGCGCTTGCCGCCGCAGCAGCGGCAGCTCGTCGCCCTCTACTACCTGGCTGACATGTCGGTGGCGGACATTGCGCGGGAGAGCGACGTGGCAGTCGGCACCGTCAAGGCCCGGCTGGCCAGCGCCAGGCAGCACATCGAGCGGGAACTGAGCGAGCAGACGGGGGCGATTTCCGATGCACGATAACGATCTGCGCGAGCTCTTCGGCGAGTGGGCGCAGCCGATGCGAGATGCGGTGCCGCCCGCGGTGTCAGTCATCCTCAAGCGCAAGCGCCGCCGCACAGCGCGGGCCGCCGGCGCCAGCGTCATGTCGGTGGCTGCTGTCGCCGCTGTCGCTGGCCTCGTCGGGACGTCGCTCTCAGCGGGGCACAAGCCGGCGCCCCAGGTTCGTACCAAGCCCGCCGCAGCGCCGCCGTACTACGTGACTGTCAACGATTCCGGCCGCAACCTGCTGATCTGGGACAGCGTGACCAGCAAGCAGGTCGGCTCGGTCCGTGCACCCGTGGAGGAGTCGATCTCGGGTCAGCGTTATCACACGGTGTTCACCGCCCTGGCTGCGGGCAGCGACCGGACGTTCGTGCTCGAGGCAACGGTCCACAACAACACGACCATCGAGATGCCGTCCGGGATCTTCGAGCTGAAACTGGCAGCAGACGGGTCACCGGGCCCGCTACAGCCGCTGACGAAGGTGCAACTGCATCAGGGGCGAATCGGCCGGTGGATTGCCGTCATCGATTCGGTGGCGCTGACGGCCGACGGAAGCCAGCTGGCTATCGCGACCAACACTTATAACGGCGAGATGGGCGGACCATCGAAGATCGAAGTCGTCTCACTGCTCACCGGATCGACCCGGACCTGGTCAGCTGGGCGACAGGCCACGAGTTTCTGGTCACTTTCCTGGGCCGGAGACAGCACGCTGGCGTTCGCTTGCGACAACCCGAGCGCGGCCGTGTGCGTGCTCAACACCACCGGGCAGGGCCGCTACATCGACACGTCCCATCCGCTGATTCCGACGTCCCTGGCCTATCGCGGGCTTACCGGCCCCGCCTCGCCCGTGATCACTCCCAACGGGTCGGACATTTACGCTCAGCTCTCGGGGGGCAACAGTATGGGGCTCGTCGAGTTCTCAGCCCGGACCGGCCGGCCGCTGCGCCTCGTCATCTCGGCCCCGCCCAATTACAGCGCCGACTGCGGCGCGCTGTGGAGTGATCCGTCGGGCCAGCACCTGATCGCCGCCTGCCCCTGGGGCAGCCTGACGGGCACCATCTCCCACGGCGTCTTCAAGCGCGGCCGCAACCTCCCGCCCGCCGCGAACCACATCCTCCAGAGTGGGCCGGGCACAGCCCTGATCGCCTGGTAGCTGCCGATTCCAGCCGCGGCTTAGGCCGCCGGCGGGAACCAGTCGACGCTGACCGGGAACAAATAGCGGTCGGTGGCTGCGTTCAGAACGCGCCGCGCCTGGTGGAAGTGCGTAGCGTTGTCGCGCAGCGCTGTCACGGCGAGATCCGCGGCAGGCGGCGCGTGGCCAGCGCGGCTGGCCGCGAGCCGGTACCAGCCGGCGCCGAACCACTCGAACAGGTCCGACGGGCTGAAGCCCACGGCCGGCGGGACTGGCAGCCCAGTAGTCCTGGCCAGCCGCGCGACATCGAGGCTGCCCGCGGCCGCGCGCTCGACCGCGGCCGGGAAGACGCCAGTCAGGAACAGCGCGAGATCTCCGAGCCGCCGCCAGACCGGCGGCCGGTCGGGCTCCGGCAGCGAGTCGAGCAGCATGGCGAGCCTGCCGAGGTCCAGATCGTTCCACCTCCGCCGGCGCATGCCGTGAGGGGTACGGGTCACTATGACCCCGCTGGAGGAGCGCGCGAACGAGGCCAGCAACTCCGCCAGGAACAGCCGATGGCCAGGGTCGGCCAGGTAAGCCGCTAGCTGTGGCCCATCGAAAACCGGGACACGCAGCCGCGGCGTCGTGCGCTCCGGCGCGTACGCGGCGGTCCGGAGGTCGGCGGCGACCCGGTGAATCGCGGCCGCGAAGACCAGGAACGGGGAGATCAGCGCGAACCGCTGCCCCTCGTCGGCGGAAGCAAGGTTGAGCAGTCCCGCCGAGACGCCGGGCCTGTCCAGGACGTCGGGTATCAGTTCAGGCACGCGGCGCAGGGCCCGAACCCGCGCGTCGGCCTCGGTGGCTGAGACCTCGTCGGCGTGTACCAGGGCTCGCAGGTCAGCGTCCGTCAGGTGAGCCAGGTACCTCGCGCCAATTTCATCGAGATCCGCCATCTTGTCATTGTGCGCCAGATCTCGCTGCGCGTCAGGTCTCGCCGGTCCGGCCGGGCCTAGCTCGCCGGTTGCTTGCTCTCGGCTCCCGGATACAACGGTAGAAAAAGACGAAACGTAGCATGTTGCCTCTTACGAGAACTGGCAAGCGCCCAGGCGGAACTGCAAGATCTGGCGATGTGCGACCGGGGCGAGAGTGCAAGGGTCGAGAGTTATGCAGCTAGCAGAGTTGACGACTGACTGGACTTTCGGCGGGCTGTGGCCGTTTGAGCCGCGCTGGTTCCAGACGCCTGACGGTCGGATGCACTACGTCGACGTGGGACCGCGGGATGGCCGGCCCGTCGTGCTGGTACACGGCAACCCCACCTGGGGCTTCCTGTACCGGAACTTCATCGGCCCGCTGACGGGGGCCGGCTACCGGGCGATCGTGCCCGACCATCTCGGGTTCGGCCGGTCGGACAAGCCGGGCGACCTGGAGCTCCACCGGATCCCGCGCCATGTGGCGCGGCTGGATGCGCTACTCGAATCGCTCGATCTACGTGACGCGGTGCTTGTAGTGCAGGACTGGGGCGGCCCAATCGGCCTGTCATGGGCCGTGGCACACCCTGAGCGCGTCTCGGGCCTGTTCATTCTGGACACCTTCTCCGGGCCGCGGCAGAACCTCTCCGCGCCGTTGCAGCTGTTCCGCACGCGCGGCGTTGGCGAGATGCTCGTGAAGGGGTTCGACATGTTCGTCCGGGGCTTCCTGTTCCGCGACGGCGTCGTGCACCGCGAGCGACTGACCAAGGATGTGCGCCGGGCATACCTCGCGCCGCACCCGACGTGGTCCAGCCGCACCGGCGAGCTGGTCTTCCCGCGCGAGATACCTGACCCGGCCAGCGCCACCGGGGATGTCGCCGACCTGCTCACGCACCTCGAGCTCGGAGTCGAGCAGCACTTCCGATCCAAGCCTGCGCGGATCATGTGGGCGATGCGCGATCCGGCGTTCACGCCGGAGGTTCTCCAGAGATGGCGCAGGACTTTGCCTGATGCGCCGGTGACCCAGTTTGACGACGCCAGCCACTACCTGCAGGAGGACGCGTACGAGCGGATAGTGCCCCAGCTGCTGAGCTTCCTCACCGACACCGACACCAAAGTACTTCGCTAGCAGCGGCGCAGCCGGCCGGCAGCGCTGTCACCCGCACAGCTCGGTGAGCGAGCCGATCCGCCGGCCGGTCCAGCCGGACTCCCGGTTGTGATCGCGGTGCGCGTGCCAGTCCGGGCCGGCCAGCAACACTGCGCGCATGCCGATTCCGCTCGCGCCGGTTAGCTCCCGGCCGCCGCCATCGCCGATGTAGAGGCACTGGCCTGGCTCAGTTCGGAGGTCGGCCGCGACCTTCCGGAAGAGCCGAGGGTCGGGCTTGCGCGTTCCCTCCAGGCAGGAGAAAACAGGCGCGTCAACCACCGCAGCCAGCGGCAGCCGCGACCACGCGTCCGGTAGTTCGATCGTGCAGTCCGAGACAAGACCAATTCCAAATCCAGCGGAACGAAGCTGCCCGATCACGCCGAGAGCCTCCGGCCGCAGCCCGAACGTCGACTCCTGGATCGCGCGACGGCTCTCCGCGACCGTGGTCAGCTCCTCCTCGCTGAGCCGCACGCCGAGACGGTCGGCCAGGGCCGCCATCGTCTGCCGGACATCGCCGAGCGCGCCGCTAATCCGCTCGGGGAACGTGTCCTCCAGGACCTGAAGCAGGACTGCGGGCGGGACTCCCAGCAGTGCCGCAAGCTTGGCCGCGTTGCGCGCCCATGCCTCGCTCGAGCTGACGGGAGTCAGCGTGCCGAAAAAGTCGAAGACCACCGCGGTCATGCCGTCCGTCAGCCCTGTCACGGGATCATCCTGGCAAATTGGGCTGAGCGAGCGCTAGCTGGCCAGCTGCGGCGGACCGCGTTACGCTCGGTCAGGTCTTCCGCGTGTCCCCGACGATGGCCCAGGTGCGCCGCTAAGCACCAAGTTCTCAGATGACGTCTCCCTCTCTTTGCCGGCCGGAGCGCCGACGCCGCTGGTGACGGCCGGCCAGCTCCGGGTCAGGCCGCGGCGTGAGCTAGCCAGGCAGCGCCGGAAGCGCAGCCACCAGTGCTGGGATCACGTGATCGCTGCTCCCTTGTGGCCGATGCACGGCGCTAACCTGGGCACCCTGCTGCGTACCTGCGATGCCGTCGGAGCCTGCATGGCGGTGCCGCGGCTGCCGTGGGTACCTGAGGCGCTGTCGCGTGGCAACACGCTGCGGCGACGCAGCTGCGTGCACTGGGTTAGCGCCAACCCGGTCAGCTGGCTGGAGCGGCAGCGCTCGGCTGGCACGGCCATTCTCGGCGTCGAACTGGCCGAGGGCGCGATCCGGCTCGCCGATCTGCCGGCCGCCCGCCGGCGCACGATCGCCGTACTCGGCCACGAGCAGGATGGCATCCCGCCTGAGGCGCTCGACCTGCTGGACGCGGCGGTGGAGATCCCGATGATCGGCACCGGCTACAGCCTGAACGTTGCCGTAGCCGGCTCGCTCGTGCTGTACCGGCTGGCCGGCTTCCTCTAGGTACCAGGTATGCCGGGTTCGTGGCGCTAACATCGGCGTCATGACGACGGAGCTGAACGTCTGGGCGATCCTTGCCGAGGGCGATGACGCGCTCACCGAGGCTGCGTTCCGCACCGGGGACTTCGACCGGGCGCGGGAGCTGCTTGAATCCGCTCGCGATGAGGCGGCGAGCGGCGCCGACGTTGCGGCGCAAGCCAGGTCGCTGGATCTGCTCGGCCTGCTCATGCACTACGAGAACATCACCACGCTCATGGGCGGTTCGGCCGTGGACCCCGATGCCATCGACGCCGAGGAGCGGATGTTCCGTCAGGCGCTGAGCTGCTGGCAGCAGCTCGGTGAGCCGGTGGGCGCGGCACAATCGCTGTTCGGCCTGGGGCTGGTCTTCCAGGTGCTGCACAGCGACTGGATGACGGCGATGCCGTATTACTGGCAGGCGCTCGGCGTGGTCAGCGACCCGGATGCGAAAGCCGACGTGTACCTGCGCTCGGAGGTGCACCGGCACGTTGGCTTCTACTTCCTGGTCGAGGCCCAGCAGCCTGGTGAGGCCGAGCGTCACCTGCAGATCTCCCTTGACCTGCGGGAGGAGCTCGGCGACTCGCGGCGGATCCCGAGCGGGCTCCTCGCGCTGGGGCAGGCCGTGCTTGAGTCAGGCGGCCGCGACCGCGCTGTCGAGCTGCTCCGGCGCGCGGTCGCCGAGGCGCGCGCGGCCGAACTGATGCCGGAGCGCATCAGGGACGCGGAGCGCGCACTGGCTGAGGCCGAAGGCGAGCCCAGTTCGGCCGCTGGCGCGACGGACGACCGTCAGGCCGCGGCCGACGAGGAAACCCAGGCCGCAGCCGACGGCGAAACCCAGGCCGCAGCCGACGAGGAAACCCAGGCCGCAGCCGAAGACGAATCCCCACCCCCAGCCGACGACGAAACTCAGGCCGGCGACTGACAAGATCCTCGTTGACTACCTGGGCCGGTATGCCCGCAGGAAGGCGCGGGCGCCGCTGGTCGTCATCCGCTTGATCTCTGCGTCCGTGAGCTGCACGGCTCCGAAGAGCGACCGGTTGTTCATCTGGCCCATGGTGAGCGAGAACAGGTGGTTAGCCGCCTCCTCCGGTTCCGGCATGTCAAACAGGCCGCGAGCCGCCAGCTTAGTCAGCTGATCGGCAATGCTGGCCGTGATGCCGCGCGGGCGCATCTGCGCGGCCAGAAGCTGAGGAAAGTGCGCTGCCTCTGACATCATCAGCCGGATCAGCGCGGCCCGGTCCGGCGACCGCGCTGCCATCACCGCGACCTCGTACGCGAACGCGATGATGTTCTCCTCGAGTTCGTCAGCGGGCACGTCGGTCAGGTACCGGTCGATCAGCTGCACGGCTACCCCGATCAGCGAGTCGTAGGTATCGCCGATCACCGACAGGAACAGGCTCTCCTTGTCGCCGTAGTGGTTATAGACGGTGCGCTTGGAGACGCCTGCCTCGGCTGCTATCGCATCCACGCTGGTCCGCTCGAAGCCGTCGCGCAGGAACAACCGCTGCGCCGCCTCGGCGATCGCCGCCCGCTTGCGCTCCGATCCGCCGACTGGCCGACCGCGGCCCGAGCTGACATGGACTCTCGCCCCGGCGGTCATCCGATGGCACCTCCTAGGCCCTCTCAGTTAGCTACCTACACCGTACAGTGTAGATTTTTACACTGCTCAGTATACAAAAGTAAACTGCACCGTGTAGTGTCATGGCCATGAGCGAATCCCCGGAGAAACTCGACCCGGCGCTGATGCGGCTTATCGTCATCCTGCTGCTGGGCGCGATCCCGTCCCTGCTCGACACCACGATCGTCAATGTGGCCATCGACACCATCGGCCGCGACCTTCACACCACCGTGTCGGCGATCCAGTGGATCATCACCGGCTATCTGCTCTCGTTCGCGATGGTCATCCCGCTCAGCGGCTGGGTGCTTGCTAGGTTCGGCGGCCGCGCCGCGTGGGTGTTCGCGCTGGCTGTATTCCTGGCCGGCTCCGTGCTCTCCGGCGCGGCCTGGAACATTGGCGCCCTCATCGCATTCCGGGTGCTGCAGGGTGTCGGGGGCGGGCTGATGATGCCGCTGCTGACCACGTTGATCACGCAGGCAGCCGCTGGCCGTCAGCTCGGCCGGTTGATGGCGGCAGTCAGCCTGCCGGTCGCGGTCGTTCCCATCCTCGGCCCGGTCGTCAGCGGCCTGATCATCAGCAACTTCAGCTGGCGCTGGATCTTCTACGTCAACGTTCCCATCTGCCTGGCTGGACTGGTCCTTGCCTGGCGCGGACTGCCGGGGCGTCAGCGCCAGCCGACCGGTGCCGCGACCCGGCCGAAGCTGGACGTCATCGGACTGGTCTTGCTCTGCCCGGCTCTCGTGAGCTTGCTGTACGGCCTGGCGCAGGTAAGCGACGCCGGAGGCTTCGCGCATCCGCGCGTACTGATTCCGCTGCTCGCCGGCGCTGCGCTCCTCGCCGGCTTTATCTGGCATGCGCTGCGCATGGCGGGCGAGCCGCTGGTGGACTTGCGGCTGTTCCGGTCCCGTGCGTTCACCGGTGCCAGCGCCCTGATGTTCCTCGCGGGGCTGTCGATCTACGGTGCGATGCTGCTGCTGCCGCTGTACTTCCAGCAGGCCCGCGGGTACAGCGCTCTGACCGCCGGGCTGCTGCTCGTCCCGCAGGGGATCGGCAGCATTCTTCCGCGCACGATCGTCGGCAAGCTCACCGACCGGCTTGGCGCCCGGCCGGTGTCCCTGGTCGGCATCGTCCTCGCCGCGGCCGGGACCGTGCCGTTCGCCCTGGCCGGCCCGCGGACCAGCGACGTACTGCTCGTTGCCGCATTGGTCGTCAGGGGCGCGGGTCTGGGCGCCGCGACGATCGCGCTGATGGCGGGCGTGTTCCAGGGCCTGTCCAAGTCCCAGATTCCGCACGCCAGCAGCGCGACCAGGATCGTTCAGCAGGTCGGCGGCGCATTCGGCGCAGCCGTACTGGTCGTGATCCTCTCCGGCCAGGTGCACCAGGGTGGCAGCGCCGCCAGCCTGACCGGCGCCTTCGACCACACCTTCTGGTGGTGCGTCGGCTTCAGTGCGCTGGCGGCGCTGCCCGCACTGCTGATGGCCGGACGCCCGCGAGCGGCCGAGACCGGAGGCAGCAACGCCGCTCCGGCAGCAGAGAGCACGAAGATGCCAGCAGCTGCCCGCGACTAAAGATGGCGCCAGGGGCCGTCCGTGCGTGGCTGCTGCAGCTATAGGTGCAGCAGCCACGCACGGTTCCCGGTTAGGGCCTGGCTACATGCGCACCCTGAAGTACATGGTCGGGTGCCAGTAGCGGCTCATCAGGTGGTATCCGATGCTCGTGCCGGGCGCCGCGGCGCCGAAGGTCCAGTTGCCCCAGGCGTAGAGCTCGACGTGCCCGCTCCCGAAGAACGCCAGGTCGCCGCGCCTGGCCTGCCACTTGTGGATCCGGACCAGGCGCCAGCTGCCGAGCATCTCGTACGTTGTGCGGGGCAGTCTGATTCCGCGCGCCAGGTAGGCCGCGTACACCAGGCCGGAGCAGTCGAACCCGGCCGGGCCGGTGCCGCCCCAGATGTACGGCTTGCCGCGCTGCCTGAGCGCCCAGTGCCAGATGGTGAGCCGCATCGTGCGAACCGCTCTCCTGGCGGCTGCGGCAGCATCCCAGGCCACAGACGGATGGGCAGTTGCGATTGAGTGACG
>Ga0335072_10007945_pt1 | contig 15415 bp, 22 predicted proteins | sample Lox_Sample_21_FD_206725 | JGI IMG/M metagenome (GOLD analysis project Ga0335072, IMG submission 206725) | Soil microbial communities from Loxahatchee National Wildlife Refuge, Florida, United States - Lox_Sample_2.1 | ecosystem: Environmental > Terrestrial > Soil > Wetlands | place: USA... | reverse complement strand
GGCTAACGATATCGATGCCTACGCGGAAGACGACGGCGCAATCCATCGGCTGGTCAAGTTCTGCCTCACGGGCCTTCAGGATCCGACCATCCTGGAAAAGCGCACCGGCGTGAAGCAGGTTGTCTCGCGGCCTTACTCCGGCAGTGATATCGGCTGGGCAGTGCCCTATGTGAAACGTTTCCCAAATTCGCAACTCTCCGCATTGATTGCAAAGGCTCCCTGGGTACGCAGCACGAGCTGGGGTGGGGAGCCGCCGGAGTAAAATCTCAGATCGAATGCCTGATGAGTCAACAGGGACAAATTCGTATTGGAATGTCGGGCTGGCGGTTCGATGGCTGGCGCGGCGGATTCTATCCCGACAACCTGGCGCAGAAACGCGAGCTTGAGTTCGCCTCGCGCAAGCTGAACTCGATCGAGCTGAACGGCACCTTCTACTCGACGCAGCGGCCCAAGAGCTTTCAGCAATGGAGCAAGGAGACACCCGACGACTTCGTCTTCGCCATCAAAGGCTCGCAGTTTATCACCCACATTCGCAAGCTTGAGAATGTCGAAGGAGCACTGGCGAACTTCCTTGCCCAGGGAATGCTGAGTCTGGGAGCGAAACTCGGGCCGATTCTTTGGCAACTTCCTCCGCAGTTCTCGTATGATGCCGCCCGGCTCGAAGCTTTCCTGAAACTCCTGCCGCACACGCATAAGCAGGCTGCAACCTACGCGCGCCAGCGGGACGAGTGGATGGCGGCGAGATCGTGGCTGGATGTCGAGGAAGACCGGCCTCTGCGTCACGCGGTAGAGATTCGACACAAGAGCTTCGCCCATGCTGAATACATCGAATTGCTGCGCAAGTACGGCATAGCACTGGTCATCGCCGATTCCGTGAAATGGCCGGTCATGATGGACATCACTGGGGACTTCGTCTATTGCCGGCTGCACGGCAGCGACAAAATCTACCCCGAGGGATACACTCCGGAAGCAATCGACTCCTGGGCGCGAAGAGTGATGGCATGGTCCCGCGGAGAAGAAGTAAACGATGGAATCAGGGTTCACCCCGAGCCCGGTCTGAAACAATCAGCGCGGGATGTTTTCGTGTATTTCGATGACGACAACAAGGTCCGTGCGCCGTTCGATGCGATGAGCCTGAGCCAGCGGATTGCCGAACTGAGCGCATGATGTTCTGCCACGCGGCAACCTGGATTTTCCCGTTATTGGGGCGCATTAACTTTAAGCCTTAGAATGAGCTTTTCTTATTGATTGTGAATGGGTTAAGGATTTTCAAAGTGGCGAATTTCTGCGCATTTCAGCACGTTTTGGTTCCCCGTTTGTGGAGGCATGGCTCTCCTCAGGCTGCGAGATGCTCAGGAAGCGAGATGCTGCGCGAATGAGGCGGCCGCGCAGGTTCGTTCCCGGCACTTTGAAGGCTGCTTACGAAGAAACTTCTTTCAGTTCCAATTGTGCGCCGGAAGCAGGAAAGGATCTGCAAATTGGCGAGGTAAAATTTCGCGAATGGAATGAGAGAGATGGGCGGGATTTGTAAGAGGCGGGTCTTGACATCGCGGTGAAGTTGAAAAAGAACCGGAGAAAGGCCAGGCGGCTAAAGGCCGCCGCTCCCTCCGATTGTCTCGAGGGTGCAACCAGGAGCGGATCCCTCCACACCGCGGATAACAGACTATTTCCCGCTGCCACGGCTTTCCAAATCTGCTCAGAAAGAGAAAAGAGTACGGGCAGTCGCTGATGCGACTGCCCGTACTCGCCTTGATTCTGACAGCTGAAAATCCGGAAGACAGGAAATTGTAGCGGCTATGCAGCTTCTTCGCCGCCCTTTTCTTCTTCCTTCTTGCTTTCTTCGAGCTGCTTTTCGAGTTCGGCGCGCTTTTTGGCCTTGATGTCGGCGCGCTTCTGGCGTTTCTCGTCGAGTTGCTTTTCGGCACCCAGCAGTTCGATGAACGCCTTCTCGGCGCCGTCGCCCTTCTGGAAGCCGGTGCGGACGATGCGCAGGTAGCCGCCGTTGCGATCGCCGTAGCGCGGAGCCACGGTATCGAACAGGCGCTTCACAGCGTCGTCGGTCCGGAGAAAGCTGAGCGCCTGGCGTCGTGCGTGCACGTCACCCTTTTTGCCCAGCGTGATCATCTTCTCCACGTGAGGACGCACCGCCTTGGCCTTGGCGACGGTGGTTTCCACGCGGTCTTCAATAATGACGGACGTGACCAGGTTGCGCAGCAGCGCGTTGCGATGGCTGGTGTTGCGTCCGAGTTTGAATCCTGCATTGCGATGACGCATGGTGAAACTCTCTTTCAATGATCGGGGGGTCAGAGGTCAGGGATCAGTCATTTCGGACTCGGGTCGCATGTCTTTCTGATCCCTGATCCCTGATCCCTGACATCTGCCTTTAAAAGTTTTCGGTCTCAGTGGGCAGCTGGAGATCAACGGAATCCAGCGGCTCATCCTCTTCGTCGAAGTGACCAAAGCCCGAGGCCAAGGTAGCAGCAGGCGACACGCTGGTCGGCCCGGGAACGGCATTGCCGCTCTCGTCGATCTTCATGCCCAGCGAAAGGCCCATCTGCGCGAGAATTTCCTTGATCTCGTTCAGGCTCTTGCGGCCAAAGTTCTTGGTCTTCAGCATCTCGGCTTCGGTCTTCTGTACTAGTTCGCCGATGGTCTGAATGTTTGCGTTCTTCAGGCAGTTGTAGCTGCGAACCGAAAGCTCCAGCTCTTCGACGGAGCGGTTCAGGTTGTCGTTACGCAGCAGTACGCGGCCTTCTTCCGAACGCGATTCGGTTTCGATCTCTTCCTCAAAATTGATAAAGATGTTCATGTGGTCTTTGAGCAGCTTGGCCGCAAGACCTACCGCATCCGCGGGGAGAACCGCACCATTGGTCCACACCTCGAGCGTGAGCTTGTCATAGTCGGTGATCTGACCCAGACGGGCAGCATCGACGAGGTAGTTCACACGGCGCACTGGCGAGTGAACCGAGTCGACGGGGATGAAGCCAAGACCGAGGTCGGCGTCGAAGTTCTTGTCGGCCGAGACGTAACCACGGCCGCGCTTCAGGCGCATCTCCATCTCGAGCCGTCCGCCCTCAGAAACGGTGGCGATGTACACGTTCTTATCCAGAATCTCCACGTCGCCATCGGCTTCGATCATGCCGCTGGTGATCACACCGGGCTGGTCGGCGCGCAGGTACAGCGCCTTGGGACCGTCGCCCGCAAGCTTGAAGGGAATCTGTTTGAGATTCAGGATGATGTCGGTCGCATCTTCTACAACACCGGCGATCGACTGAAATTCGTGAAGTACGCCCTCAATGCGAACCGCGGTGACTGCAGCTCCTTCAATCGAGCTGAGCAGGGTACGGCGCAGGGCATTGCCAATGGTTGTGCCAAATCCGCGCTCAAAGGGCTGGGCGCTGAACTTGCCATAGGTTTCGCTAAGCGACTCGGCATCGACTGCCAGGCGCTTCGGTTTCTGAAATCCTCTCCAAAGCATATGTTTCGTCTCGTCTCCCGCACGGCATGTACGTCGCGATGCATTTTGCGGCGGCCGCGCAAGTTCTCCTTCGTTATTGGGGTTCAGGGGTCTGGATTCAGGGATCAATAGAATCCAGCTTATGTGCTTCGCACAGGCTGATCCCTGACCCCTGATCTCCGATCCCTATTACTTACTTGCTGTACAGTTCCACGATCAACTGTTCATTGATCGGGAGGTTGACGTCCTTGCGCTTGGGCAGACTCAGCACACGCCCAGACATGTTTTCAAAATTCGCTTCGAGCCACACCGGCACCGGGTTCTGCGCAGCGTACTGCGTGCCCTGCTCGATGATGACCAGCTTCTTGGCTTCGGGGCGAATCGCGATCTCATCGCCCACATTCACCTGGTACGACGGAATATTCACCTTCTTGCCGTTCACCGTGACATGGCCGTGACGCACCACCTGGCGGGCCTGGCGGCGCGAGATGGCAAAGCCCAGCCGGAACGCCACGTTGTCCAAGCGCCGCTCGAGCTGCTGGATGAGCAGTTCGCCGGTGACGCCGGGGGCGCGGTTGGCTTTCTCGTAGTACTCGCGGAACTGGCCTTCGAGCGTGAAGTACATGCGCTTGGCCTTCTGCTTCTCATGCAGCTGCAGGCCGTAGCCCACAATCTTGGCCTTGCGGTCCTTGCCATGCTGGCCCGGGGGGAAGTTACGCTTCTCCACGGGGCAACGGTCAGATGTACACTTGGTGCCCTTCAGAAAGAGCTTGGTGCCTTCGCGACGGCAAAGGCGGCAGACTGCTCCGGTATAACGTGCCATTTCTTCTCCTGACTTCGGATGTCGGCCGGTTTACGTGCGACGGTGCGCATGTCATCCCGGCCCATGGTTAAGTTCAAAGTTCTTAGTTAGTAGTTCAAAGTTCGAAGTTTGCTGTTGCACATAACAACTGCGAACCTGGAACTATGAACTCTGACCTGCTTCTTACACGCGACGCCTCTTCGGCGGCCGGCACCCGTTGTGCGGCACGGGCGTGACGTCGCGAATGGAGCGAACGTCGATGCCAGCGGCTGCCAGCGCACGGATAGCCGACTCGCGGCCCGATCCCGGGCCGGCAACTCGCACGTCCACTGCCCGCAGGCCGTGATCGCGCGCCATCTGCGCCGCGTTCGATGCCGCCTGCTGCGCCGCGAACGGCGTGCCCTTGCGCGAACCGCGGAAGCCGAGCGAACCCGAACTCTTCCAACTGATGGTGTTGCCGACTTGATCGGTGATGGTCACAATCGTGTTGTTGAACGAGGCTTGAATGTGGCAAACGCCGTACGGCACGTTCTTGCGCTCGCGTTTCTTGAATTTTTTCGTCTTGCCAGCCTTGGCGGCGCCGGCCTTCTGCTCTGGTTTTGCCATTAGGTCTTCGCCGTCGCTTTCTTCTTGCCGGCAATGGTGCCCTTACGGGGTCCCTTGCGGGTTCGAGCGTTGGTGTGGGTGCGCTGTCCGCGAACCGGCAACGAACGACGATGCCGGTTGCCGCGATAGCTCTGAATATCGATGAGGCGCTTGATGTGCATCTGGACATCCTTGCGGAGATCGCCCTCGACGTCACCCTCGTCCTCAATCACCTGGCGGATTCGGTTTACCTCTTCTTCGCCCAGGTCCTGGACCTTCTTGAAGGCGTCAACGTTCGCCTTCTCCAGGATCTTCAATGAGCGAGGATTGCCGATGCCGTAGATGTATGTGAGCGCGATCCGAGCCTGCTTGTTGCGGGGCAGATCGACGCCTGCAATACGTGCCATTCTGAATCCTTCTCAGGGATCAGGGTCAGGGATCAGGGATCAGCTTTCGTACTCAACACTGCGCGATTTGCTGATCTCTGCTCTCTGTTCTCTGATCTCCCGCGGTTGTGTGCGTCCGGCGTTTGACCGGCTGCACGGTTGTCGCGGCTAAACTCCAGGGGTTCATCGCAAGCCTTGACTCAAGCTAACTAGCCCCTGAACTGCAGGAATTAGGGAAAAAGGATTAGAACAGACCTGCCGGCTTGAACTTGCTGCTGATCCCTAATCCCTGTTCCCTATTCCCTGCCTTTGTGGAGTTTCCGTTTCTGTGCCAGTCTGAACTAGCCCTGACGCTGCTTATGCTTTGCGTTCTCGCAGATCACCCGAACCACCCCGCGGCGGTTGATGACCTTGCATTTCGCGCAAATCTTTTTTACTGATGCACGGACCTTCATTGCTCTTTGTTACCCTTCTCCGCGCATCTGCCGACGTCGCGGGTGAAAAATCAGGTCTTCAGCTTTCAGTTATCAGTCGTCACTTGCAGTCAGAGCTTTTCACGCGGATAACCGAGGACTGACAGCTGAAAACTCATTTGTACCTGTACACAATTCGCCCGCGGTTCAGGTCGTACGGACTCAGTTCAACGGCCACGCGGTCACCCGGCAAAATACGGATGAAATTCTTGCGCATTCTTCCCGAGACGTGTGCCAGCACTTCATGGTTCGTCTCAAGTTTCACCTTGAACATTGCATTGGGCAACGTCTCAACTACCGTTGCCATGACCTCAATCGCGTCTTCCTTCGACAAACTGTATCCACTTCTGGATGCGCCTCCGCATCCTCGCGTTTTGGACTGAACCTCTACCTATTCAGTCAGAACCTTTGCCCCGGTGTCGGTAACCGCCACCGTGTGCTCAAAATGAGCACTCATGCTTCCATCGTCCGTCACTGCTGTCCAGCCATCGCGCAGCACACGGACGTCCGGCTTGCCGGCGTTCACCATGGGTTCGATCGCAATCACCATTCCGGCTTTCAACTTCATGCCCGATCCCGCTTCACCATAATTCGGCACCTGCGGATCCTCGTGCATGTTGCTGCCGATTCCATGCCCAACGAAATCCCTCACCACCGAGAACCCTTCCGATTCGACCACCTTCTGCACCGCGGCCCCGATATCGCCCAAAGTCGCGCCCGGCTTCACCACCGAAATGCCGGCGTACAGCGACTTCTCCGTCGCCGCCAGCAGTCTTGCCGTGTCCGGCGCGATCTTTTGGCCCACCGGAACGGTGATGGCCGCGTCGCCATAGTAGCCGTCGATGATGGCCCCGCAGTCGACCGAAACGATATCCCCTTCTTTGAGGACCCGCTTCTTCGACGGAATGCCGTGCACCACCTCGTTATTGATCGACGTGCACAAGCAGCACGGAAAACCGTGATAGCCCTTGAAGGCCGGCCTGGCGCCCAACTCGCTGATCCGCGCCTCGGCAACTCTCTCCAGATCCAGAGTCGTCGCGCCCGGCTTTACGTGACCACGCACGAGTTCGAGAACCTCGCGGACTACCTTGCCCGCACGGCGCATCTTCTCGATTTCCGAAGCCGACTTCAGTACGACAGCCAACGAAGACAGTCCTCTGTTCTCAGTTGCCAGTTCTCAGTTGATTTACGCCAGACGTACCTTGGCTGATCACTGAAAACTGGTCGCTGACAACTTGCTTTTCCAACGCACAAAAACCCGTTCACGCGCTGCGTTATTGGCGCAGTCGCTCAACGGCGGCAACAATTCCAGCCGTAATTCCGGCAATCTGCCCGTCTCCCTTAACATCTGCGAATCTGCCCAGCTCACGATAGTGCTCAATGACGGGCTCCGTTTCAGCCGCGTACGCGCGCATGCGCTTCGCAAGGGCTGCTTCCGTGTCGTCGGCTCGCTGGGTCAGTGCAGCCCCTTCAACATCACAAAAACCAGCCCGCTGGGGCGGCTTCGAGTAGATGTTGTAGATGGTCTGGCAGACTGGGCAGTTTCTGCGCCCCGTAATGCGGCGCAGTAGTTGATTATAATCCACTTGGATGCTGACGGCAACCAGCGGCAGGTTCTGCGTCGGCGTACTGCCGGTGGAGGCCGCCAAACGGCCATCGAGCCACGTCGCCTGGGCTAGCGTCCGTGGGAAACCATCCAGAATGTAGCCCTTAGCTGTGTCCGGCTGCTGCAACCGAACAGCAACCATCTCGTTCACCAGGCTGTCCGGAACCAGTTCGCCCCGGTGCATGATCTCTTTCGCTGTCTTGCCGAGGGGTGTGCCCTGGGCCACATTGGCGCGAAGCAGGTCGCCGGTCGAAATCTGGGGAATCCCCCAAAGTTGCACCAGTTCTTTGGCTTGGGTACCCTTTCCCACGCCCGGTGCCCCCAGTAGGAGAATCGGTCCGGGAGCGATCATCCTTGCCGACCCTCGATCACTTTCTATTGCACTTTCAACAGTTGCAGATGACGACATTACCAGGTTTTCCTCCCGCGTACACGACCGGAACGCGGGGAAAAGCCATCATAATGACGCATGATCAGCTGCGATTCGATCTGGTTGACAGTGTCCATGGCGACACCCACTACGATGAGCAGCGAGGTGCCGCCAAAGTAGAAATTGACCCCCAAACCGTGCGTAGCCCAAGTGGGCAAGCTCTCGAAGAATCTACCGATCAGCCAGATCTTGTCGAAACGGATGCCCGAGATCATGAAGGTGGGCACCATCTGGATCAGAATCAGGTAGACCGCACCAACCAATGTGATACGGGTAAGAATGTCGTTGATGAAGTCTGACGTGCGCTTTCCGGGCCGGATTCCGGGAATGAATGAGCCCGATTTGCGGAAGTTGTCCGCAATATCGTCCGGCTTCATCACGATCGACACATAAAAATAAGCGAAGAAGATAATCGCCAGCGCATTCAGCAGCACGTACCAGGGCATACCTGGCCCCAGCGCCTGGATAATAGGCTGGAGAAACCGGTTGTTCTGGATCCACTCCACCTGGCCAAACAGCAACGGAGCCGACAGAATAGAACTCGCGAAGATGATGGGCATCACCCCCCCGGAGTTCACCTTCAGCGGCAGGTGGCTTGACGAACCACCCATCATGCGCCGGCCGACAATGCGACGTGCGCTCTGGATGGGGATGCGCCGCTCCGAGCGCTCCACGAAGACGATGAATGCCACCACGCCGATCATGGCGACCACGATCAACAAGATCGCGAAGATGGTAAGCGATCCCCATGCGCTGGTTTGGACCTTGGCGACCAGATCTCCCACGCCGCGCGGCAGCCCCGCGATAATACCGGCGAAGATGAGCAGGCTCATTCCGTTGCCGATCCCGCGGTCGGTGATCTGCTCACCCAGCCACATGATGAAGCCGGAACCCGTGGTCAGCGTCAGCACCGTCATCAGGCTGAAGCCAATTCCGGGATGGAGCACCAGTCCCTGCTTGGTCAGAATCGCAGCGATACCGATGGATTGCAGCGCCGCCAGAACGATCGTCATATAGCGGGTCCATTGGGTGATCTTGCGGCGGCCGAGTTCGCCTTCTTTCTGGATCCGCGCCAACGGCTCATACACGACGGTCAGAAGCTGAAAGATGATCGATGCGGTGATGTACGGCATGATGCCGAGGGCGAAGATCGTCATGCGGCGCAGATTGCCGCCGCCGAACAGGTCCATCAAGCCCAGGGCAGATCCGTTCTGCGAGTTAAACAGCAACTCGAGCTGATGCGCATTGACGCCGGGCGTGGGGATAAACGCACCCAGACGGTAAACGGCAAGGATGCCAAGCGTGAACAAGACCCGCTTGCGCAGGTCAGGGATCCGGAAGATATTCAGAAACTTCTCAAGCATGTTTGGTTTTCCGCTTCAGGCGAGGTTGCCCACGTAACGTACCAATCCAGTGTATGCGCGAAGGTGGCCGGGTGTCCTGAATCCTGTCCGAAGCTCCAAAAACTCGATCATGGCAGCCGGAGATCAGGGTTGGCGGTGTTCCCGGACACATGCAAAAGGGCAACAACTGCTCTTATGCTGCTGCCGGCGCTCCTGCGACCACGGCTTTGCCGCCGGCCTTCTCGATCTTCTCGATGGCCGACTTCGAAAACTTGTGGGCATGAACCGTGATGGCCGCTTTCAGCTCGCCGGAGCCCAGCACCTTGATCAGCGCGTTCTTGCTCGAGACCAGTCCCAGCTTCTTGTAGTCATCCAGGCTGATTTCCTTGACCGAGAGATCGGCCAGCCGCTCGAGATTCACGACCGTGTACTCGGTGCGGAAGATATTGTTGAAGCCGCGCTTCGGCAAGCGACGGTGCAGCGGCATCTGGCCACCCTCAAAACCGCGCATCAGGCTGAAGCCCGAACGCGAACCCTGGCCTTTGTGGCCGCGGGTTGAGGTCTTGCCCATGCCGGATCCCATGCCCCGGCCCACGCGCTTGCGCCCGGTGTTGGCATTCCGCGGCGCGCGCAAATTCGAAAGATTCTTTGCCATGTTGCTCCTCGCTCCATAACGCCGCCGGGCGATGATGCCGGGCGACTCGCGTTAGTTACAGGGTTCAGAGATCAGGGTACAGGGATCAGTTTTCTTCTCGCGAGTTCAAGCTGCGTGAACTGATTCCTGAGACCTGAACCCTAGTTCTCCAGAATTCTCACCAGATGCGGCACAGCCTTTACCATGCCACGAACTGACTCATTATCCACGCGCTCCACGATCTGGTTGAGGCGCGTAAAGCCCAGGCCCTTGATCACCAGCTTGTGCTTAACCGGCGTGGAGATGGCCGAGCGGTAGTACTGGATGCGGATCTTCTTCGGGGTCCCCGACGGACGATGTGTGTCCGGTGGGGTGTTCTTCTTCGGTTCGGCCATGATTAGAGCTCCTCAACCTGTTTGCCGCGGACAGTGGCAACTTCGCCCTTGTCGCGTAGCTGCACCAGCGCATTGAAGGTCGCCTTGATGACGTTGTGCGGGTTCGCCGTTCCCAGGCTCTTGGTCAGCACGTTCTGCACGCCCGCCGAGGTCATCACCGCGCGCACCGCACCGCCGGCGATCACGCCCGTTCCTTCCGGAGCCGGTTTCAACAGCACGTGTCCCGAGCCATAGCGGCCGAGGACCTGATGCGGAATGGTAGTGTCGGTCAGGTTCACCTTGACCAGGTTCTTCTTGGCCGATTCGATTCCCTTGCGAATTGCCTGAGGAACTTCCTTGGCCTTGCCCGATCCGTAGCCGACCACGCCGGAGGCGGCATCGCCCACCACGACCAGCGCGGCAAACGACATGTTCTTGCCGCCCTTCACTACCTTGGTCACGCGGTTAATCGAAACCACCTGATCCTTCAGGTTGTACTGGTTGGCATCGAGTTTCTTTGTCGAATTCGTCATTGCTCTCTCATTTTCTAAGCTCTCAGCTTTCAGCCTTCAGCTCGTCTAGCTAATGCACATCGTCCTCGGCCCCACGAACTGATAGCTGAGAGCTGACGGCTGATAGCTGCCATTAGAACTCCAACCCCGCCTCGCGTGCTGCATCGGCCAATGCCTTGATGCGCCCGTGATAGAGGAACCCGCCGCGATCAAAGACCACCTTCTTGATGCCCTTCTCCTTGGCTTTCTCCGCGATCGCTTTGCCGATCTCTTTCGCTGCGGCAACGTTGCCACCGGTCTTCAGCTTCAGCTGAAGGCTCGATGCCGCTGCCAGCGTCTCGCCCTTCTGGTCGTCGATGACCTGGGCATAGATGTGGTTCAGCGAGCGGAACACATTCAGCCGCGGGCGCTCTGCCGTTCCCGACAGCTTCTCGCGAATGCGTACGTGAATCCGCTGGCGGATTTCGTTTCTCTTGGTCTGCGTAATCATCTTCGTCTCTTTCCTATCAGCGGAGCCGCCTCACGGCCCCGTTCGGGTTGAAAACAGCTTTCAAGCTCTTAGCTTTCAGCTTTCAGCTCATCTCGCTTCAGCTACATCCATCAACTCAGCACAGAAAAGCTAACGGCTGAGAACTAATGGCTGACGGCTGTCTTACTTGGCTCCCGTCTTGCCAGCCTTCTTCTTCAGGCGCTCATCGGAGTAGCGGACGCCCTTGTTCTTGTAAGGATCCGGCTTGCGTAGCGAGCGCATATCCGCAGCCACCTGGCCTACCTTCTGCCGGTCAATGCCGGTAACGGTCAGGTGCGTCTGCTTCGGATCGATTGCAACTTCAATTCCCGTCGGCAGAGGAAACTCAATCGGGTGCGAGTAGCCCAGGGTGAACACTACCGTGGTCTTGCCCTTCATCTCGGCGCGATAGCCGATGCCGACAATGTCCAGTTCCTTCGTCCAGCCCTTGGTTACACCCTGGACGGCGTTGGCGACCAACGCCCGCGTCAACCCATGCAACGCGGCTTTGTCGTCGCCTGAGCGATTGATGTGCAACGTACCATCTTTCGTCTCCAGAGAAACGCCCTCGGCAACCAGCGTCGACACCTTGCCCTTCGGTCCTTCCACGAGGACCGTGTTGCCCTCGATCTTGTACTTCACGCCCGAGGGCAGTGTGATCGGCTTCTTTCCAATACGCGACATCGATTTCAATCCTTTGATGGCTTGCGAGTCCCGAAAAAACCAGTGATCCGTGAAGAGTGTCAGTGATCAGCGTTCCTTCGTTCCACTGCAGCCGGCCGGGCCTCGCCCGGTAGCTATCAGCCCTCAGCCTTCAGCCTCTAGCTCATCTCGCTTCAGCCGAATTCATCAACTCAGTAATAAGAAAGCTGATGGCTGACGGCTGACGGCTCGCTTTACCAGACCTCACAAAGCAGTTCGCCGCCCACGCCTTCGCGGCGCGCCTGGCGACCCGTCATCACGCCCTTGGGCGTGGTCATGATCGAGATGCCAAGTCCACCCTGAACGCGCTTGATCTCGTCGCGGCCGATGTATACACGGCAGCCGGGACGCGAAATGCGCGCCAGGTCACGAATGGCCGACTCGGCTCCGCCGTACTTCAGGTAGACGCGGAGAACCTGCTTGCCATCCTCTTCCTGGGTCTTGTAGTTCGAGATGTAGCCCTCTTCTTTGAGAATGCGGGCGATCTCGGTCTTCAGCTTCGAAGCGGGAACATCCAGCTTCTGATGACGCGCCCGGATTGCGTTCCGGATCCGCGCCAGAAAATCTGCTACTGGGTCACTCAGACTCATTCCTTCTCCTTCATTCCCCGTTCGCTCCCGGTCTCACTTCATCAGGAGAACCAGCGGAAATGTCTAAAACAGCCATCAGCTCTCAGCCGTCAGCCTTCAGCTATTTCCCTCAGCACGGACCAACTGAAGCTGATGGCTGATAGCTGTCTTCCTACCAGCTGGACTTCACGACGCCGGGGATCTCTCCCTTGAGCGCCAACGCCCGGAAACACAAACGGCAGATGCCGAACTTCCGCAGGTATCCCCGCGGCCGTCCGCAGAGCTTGCACCGATTGTGTTTGCGGGAGCTGAACTTCGGCTTCCGCGCGTCCTTTACTCTCTTTGCAGTAGTTGCCATATTTCCTCAAAATCCGTTATCAGCTTTCAATCTTCCGTTCTCAGTTCGTTTCTGCGAATCGACGCATTCACTGACCACTAAGAACGGATGACTGACGACTTCGAACTCTTACGCTCCCTGCCGGAAGGGCATGCCGAAGGCCTTCAACAGGGCACGCGCTGAGTTGTCGTCCTTCGCCGTGGTCACGATGGTGATGTTCATGCCCTTCAGCTTCTCCACCTTCGCGTAATCAATCTCCGGGAAGATCAGCTGGTCGCGCAGTCCGAGCGTGTAATTGCCGCGCCCATCGAAGCTTTTGGTTGACACGCCGCGGAAATCGCGCACCCGGGGCAGCGCCGTCGAAATCAGGCGATCGAGAAACTCGTATGCCTTGTCTTGACGCAACGTCACCATCGCTCCGATGGACATGCCGGCGCGCACCTTGAAGGCCGCGATCGACTTCTTCGACTTGGTCATTACCGGCTTCTGTCCGGCGATCAGCGTCAGGTCGTTCACCAGCGGATCGAGCAGCTTGTTGTTCTGCGTCGCTTCACCCAGGCCCATGTTCAGAACGATCTTTTCCAGCTTCGGAACCGCCATGGGGTTCTCGATGCCGAGTTCCTTCTTCAGCGCCTGCTTGATTTCCTTGTTGTACTTCTCTCTCAGCCTTGCTGCCATACCTTTGCTCTCTTTCTTCCGCTCTCGGAGTGGCCTTGTCAGACCGTGTACCGTTTCGGAAGGACTGGCCGTCCAGGCAATCGCGCCTCGCGCATTTCCCCTTCGGCCTTCCCGTTTCGTAATCCGGAGGTCTTTCCGATCTCTGACCCCTGATCACTGATCCCCGTGGATCTACTTCTTGGTGGGCAACTCCGACCCACACGTCTTGCAGATTCTCTGCTTGGTGGTGCCCTCGACCTTGTAGCCGATGCTCGCGGTATCGCAATTCGAGCAAACCAGCGCTACGTTCGACACATTGATCGGCGACTCATGCTCGGCGATTCCGCCCTTGGTGCGCTGTCCGCGCTTGCTCGAGACCGTCTTCTTCACCACGCGAACGTGCTCGACCAGGAGCGTGCCCTTGTCAGGGAACACCCGCAGAACGCGGCCGGTCTTGCCCCGATCGGAGCCCGTGAGGACCTTCACTACATCGTTACGACGAATATTCAAACTCGGCATTCTGTTCTCCAGCCTTCAGCTCTCAGCTGTCAGCCATCAGTTCAATCTCGCTCTCGCCGCACCCTCAACTCAGCACGAACAAAGCTGAGAGCTGACGGCTGAAAGCTGCTCCTAGACCACTTCCGGTGCCAGCGACACAATCTTCAAAAACTTCTTCTCGCGCAGTTCACGGGCTACGGGACCGAAGACGCGAGTTCCCACCGGCTCGTGCGCGTCATCGATCACCACCGCCGCATTCTCATCGAAGCGGATGTAGGTTCCGTCACGGCGCCGATGTTCCTTGCGAGTGCGGACAATGACAGCCTTCACCACTTTGCCCTTCTTCACCGTGCCATCGGGCGAAGCTTCCTTCACCGCAGCGGTCACGACATCGCCGAGGCCGGCCTTCACACCGAGTCCGCCGCCCAGTGGCAGGATCACCTGCAGCTTGCGCGCGCCGGAGTTGTCGGCCACCGCGAGCATGGTTCTCATTTGCACAGCCATGGATTCTTCTCCTTGAACCGCTCCGCCTACTTGGCGGCGTCTACTTCAGCGGCTGTTCCAGCCGTGTCTTCAATCTGTGCCAGCGACGAACGCCGCACAATCTCTTCGAGCGACCACCGTTTCAACTTGCTCAACGGCCGCGTCTCGCGAATGCGCACCACATCACCCAAACGCGCCGAGTTTTGCTCGTCATGCGCGTAGAACTTCTTCGAGCTCTTCACGATCCTCTTGTACTTCGGGTGAGCCTTGCGCATCTCGACCTCGACCACGATGGTCTTCTGCATCTTGGTCGAAACCACGTTGCCCACTTTCTCGTTGCGCCGGGAGGCCGGCGCCTGCTTCTCTGTTGCCGCCGTCGTATTCGCCATTATTTACCGGCTCCCTTCTTTGCGGTCTTCTTCACGCTGGTCTTCGCCTTAGCCGCCGTCTTCTTTGCCGCCGGCTTGGCCGCCTTCTTCTCAGCCTTCGGTTCTTCGGGCACGGGCAAGGTCGAAACCAGCTCGTGCTTGGCGCCGCGAACACCCAGCTCGCGCTCTCGCGAGATCGTCTTGATCTGTGCGATCTCCTTGCGCAACTCGCGGAGTTTCTTCACTCCGTCGGCCTGGCCCATCGAGACCTGGAAACGAAGCCGGAACAGCTGCTCGGCGGAGGTCTTCTCCTGGTGCAGCAACTCGGCATCGCTCAAACTACGAATCTTTGCTAATTCCATTTCGTTTCTCCGGCGCTCTGCCCTGCCCTCGCGGACATCGGCGGCGCGTCTTCCAATCTCTCGCTACTTCTCTTCGGTCTCGGCCACCGCGGTCTTCTCGATCCCCGGACGCTGCACGAACTTCGTCTTCAACGGCAGCTTGTGCGAGGCCAGGCGCATCGCTTCCTGCGCTACTTCCGGCGTCACGCCTTCCATCTCGAAAAGGATCTTGCCCGGGCGCACAACCGCAACCCAGTGATCCAGCGCGCCCTTGCCCGAGCCCATGCGGACTTCGGCCGGCTTCTTGGTGATCGGCTTATCCGGAAACAGCCGCAGCCAGATCTTGCCGC
>Ga0335072_10007944_pt1 | contig 15416 bp, 17 predicted proteins | sample Lox_Sample_21_FD_206725 | JGI IMG/M metagenome (GOLD analysis project Ga0335072, IMG submission 206725) | Soil microbial communities from Loxahatchee National Wildlife Refuge, Florida, United States - Lox_Sample_2.1 | ecosystem: Environmental > Terrestrial > Soil > Wetlands | place: USA... | reverse complement strand
CGTCTCCGACTTCACCAACGACTCGATAGCGTTCTGCTCAAAGTTGTTGGCCGACACTGGTGTTGCCATCGCACCGGGCATCGACTTCGACACCGCGCGTGGCAATTCGTTCGTCCGGCTGTCGTTCGCGGGCCCGACCACCGACATCGAAGAGGCGCTGCAGCGGATCGGACCCTGGCTGCCCGACCGCTAACTGGAGCGTCTAAGCGTCGAGAACACTGTCGATGCGCGTCTCGAGCACGCTGCGCTCGCCTAGATCGGCGACATTGATGCCGAACCGGTCCCTGAGGGTGTCGACGACCGCGGCGGCGTCGTCGAGGCGGATTTTCTCGCTCGCGTCGGCGCGGTGAATGGTCAGGTCGCGGCCGGCCAAGTTCATTCGGGCCCCGTCGATGACCCGAGCGACCATCAGGCTTGTCACGAAGAACGACGACGGGTGGGTTGAGACGTACCAACTACCCACTTGCAGGTCGATCCCGGGTCGGGTCCGTGTGGTGAACTCGTAGAGCGACTGCCACTCGCCGCGGACTTGGGCTTGCAGCACCAGCCCGTCGCGACGGTCCTGCAATCGGTATGGCTCGTGCGTCGTCTGCTGCACGTTGCCTGTTTCAAAACGGATGGGAGACGTCAGTGTCTGGCCGCCGAAACCCACGTCGACGAGATACGGCCCCACGGAACCGGGAAATGTCACCGCCAACACCGTATGCGTCTGCGCTCCCGCCGGCGCGCCGGGCGGGAGCATCCACGTCACTCGCCCGGCGAATCGACGCACCCGAAAGCCGATTTCGGAAAGCACGCAGCCCATCAGCCCGTTCTGCTCGTAGCAGTAACCACCCCGGCGCCGACGAACCAGCTTGTCGCTGAGGGCCTGCGGACCCAGGTCATCGACCGGCACTCCCATTAGCGGATCGAGGTTCTCGAACGGAATGGTTCGAGTGTGGGCGGTCACCAGATACTGGAGTACCTCGAGGGTCGGCTCGGCAGCCCCGCCGTAGTTGATGCGATCGAAGTATCCGTTGAGATCCAGCGTCATGAAGCCATTCTGGCCCAGCCCATGCCAGCCCCGACCTCGCATCGCGGCGTGACCATCTTCTCGGAGCTGCCACCGGCCGATCAGGAAGCGATCGGCAAGACGCTGCTGACGCTGTTGAAATCGTTCGATGATCGAGACGCCGAACCACTGCGGGGCGTGTACTCCGAGGACGCCGATTGGGTCAATGCCTTCGGCACGGTCAAGCGCGGATGCGACGAAATCGTCGATTACCTCACCGGTCTGTTCACAGACGACCACTTCAACCGCGGCGAACTGGCTGGTCCGCGGAGACGAGTTTCCGAGTGCTCACTCCCGAAGTAGTGCTGGTTTCTGCACATCTGCAGGTCACGGGTCAAAGGCTGGTCGGCGGCGGAACTATCGACCGGGACGATTTCTCGTTGCGCGCCTTAGAGCGTCAGGATGACGCGACGTGGCTGATCGTCTCGGAGATGTTCCAGGACGCCAACACAAAGACCACCTACCGGCACAATTCTGGCTAGGCCGTGCAGCAGCTGTCTTCGGGCTGGTGGCTGTTGGGTCCGAAGGTGTCGGAGTCGGCCAGGACCGTGTAGACCTCCCAGCGTTCACCGCCCGGGGCAGTGACCCAAACCTTGTCCTGGGCGGCGAAGCAGCAGGTGGTGTTGATCTCATCCTCGGTGAACAGGCCTTCATCGCTGAGCCGGGTGATTTCGTGCTGCACGGTCTCGCTGGTCGCGACTTCGACGCCGAGGTGGTTGAGGGTGCCGCCATGACCGGGATTTTCTAGCAGCACCAGTTTGAGCGGAGGTTGGGTGATCGCGAAGTTGGCGTAGCCGGGTTTGACTTTGGCCGGTTGGGTGTTGAACAGCTTTGAGTAGAACGTGATCGCCTCGTCGAGGTCGTCGACGTTGAGGGCCAACTGAACACGCGACATGATGATTCCTTTCTCCGGGTGCATGCTAGGCAGTCGTAGCGGTGGGGACTAGTTCGATGATGAGAGCCTGGACGCGGTCGACGATCTCGTCGCGGATCGCGCGCACCGCATCGAGGGGTTGGCCTGCGGGGTCGTCGAGCTTCCAGTCGCGATACGAAACTCCGACGAAGTAAGGGCAGGCGTCGCCACAGCCCATAGTTATCACGACGTCACTGGATTGGACCGAATCGCCGGTGAGGACCTTCGGCCGGGCGGCGGTGATGTCGATGCCCAGTTCTGCCATCGCCGCGATGGCCGCGGGGTTGAGCTGCTCGGCGGGTTCGGTTCCGGCGGAACGGACTTCGACCCGGTCTCCTGCCAGATGTGTCAACAATGCGGCAGCCATCTGCGAACGGCCCGCGTTATGCACGCATACGAACAAGACGCTCGGCTTGGCGGCCATCAGTTGGAGCTCCACGGGGATTCGGCAGTCTTGGGGAACAAGCGTGGCCGCAGCGCCAGCGAGACATAGACCAGCGCGACCAGGACGGGGACTTCGATGAGTGGGCCCACAACGCCGGCCAGGGCTTGCCCGGAGGTGGCGCCGTAAGTGGCAATCGCCACCGCGATGGCCAGTTCGAAGTTGTTGCCCGCGGCGGTGAACGCCACGGTGGTGGTGCGGGCATACCCCAATTTCAACAAAACTCCGAGGGCATACCCGCCAGCCCACATGATCGCGAAGTATCCCAGCAGTGGGATTGCGATGCGCGCGACATCCCATGGCCGAGAAGTGATTTGGTGGCCTTGCAGCGCGAACAGGACGACGATGGTGAACAACAGCCCATACAGCGCCCACGGACCCACCCGCGGCAAGAAGCGGGTCTCGTACCAATCACGACCTTTGGCCCGTTCGCCCAGTCGGCGCGATAAATATCCCGCCAGCAACGGAATGCCCAGGAAGATGAGCACGGATTTAGCGATCTGTCCCGGGCGGCCGTCGATGCCGGTTTGCGGCAAGCCCAGCCAGCCGGGCAGCACCGACAGGTAAAACCAGGACAGTACTGCGAACCAGGCGACCTGAAATACCGAGTTCAGCGCGACCAGGACAGCTGCGGCTTCACGGTCCCCGCAAGCCAGATCGTTCCAAATGATGACCATGGCGATGCAGCGTGCCAGCCCGACTATGATCAGGCCGGTGCGGTACTCGGGCAGATCCGCCAAAAACAGCCAGGCCAGCGTGAACATCACCGCGGGGCCAACCAGCCAATTCAGCACCAGGGAGCACGCCATCAGTTTGCGGTCGGCCGCGACGCCACCGAGACGGTCGTAGCGGACCTTGGCCAGCACTGGATACATCATCACCAGTAGGCCCAGCGCGATCGGCAACGAGATACCGTCCACCCCAATGGCACTCAGTGTCGATCCAATACCGGGAACGAGACGGCCCAGGAGCAGGCCGGCGACCATCGCCGCCCCAATAAAGACGGGCAGCATCCGGTCCAGCGTCGACAGCCGGCCGCTCACGGGCTGCGGGGCTCCGGCCGAAATACGAAGCTGGCTCATAGGCAACACTCCCCAGCAGTCTTCACTGGGTGGTCATCAAGATGAAGCACCGACGAAAGCTGCTGTAGCGCTTGGGGAATCACCCAGTAGTAGACCCAAGTGCCCCGTCGCTCGCAGTCCAGCAGCCCGGCCGAGCGCAGCAGTTTGAGGTGGTGGGAGATCGTCGGCTGCGAGACATCAAAGGTCGACGAAATCTCACACACGCACGCCCGCCCGCCCGAGTGGCTCGCGATCAGGCTCAACAGCCGCAGCCGGACTGGGTCGCCCAACGCCTTGAACATCGCTGCCAACTCGACGGCCTGCGGCTCGCCCAGAGCGGCCACCCCTAACGCCGGGCAACACTCCAATACGGCTTGATTTGACATTCTTCTATATAAGCAAATGTCGAATCAATGCGCCAGGGATGCTCTGCTGCGAGTCGAAACTTTCCTGTTTTATCTGTGTCAAATATGGGGACACGGTAGGGACGGGTTGCAGCACCAACCCACACGAGCAACGGAGCCCCAACATGACCAGCAGCAATATCGTCTGGATTGTGATTGCCGCGGTAGTGGCGATCCTGTTGATTGCCGCCCTGATCTTCGCGGCGACCAGAGCACGGCGTCGCCGCCGTCAACGGCAGGCGGACGCAATCCGCGAGCAGGCCGCGGTCGAAACCGCGAAGGTCGATCGGCGTCAAGCACTCGCCGATGAAACAGCCGCAAAGGCGCGTGCCGCCCAGGCCGAAGCCGAAGCCAAGGCCGCCGAGGCCGCGCGCCTTCAAGAGCGAGCCGCCAACCATCAGAGCGAAGTGGCGACCTCACGTGAAGAACTCCAGGAACAGTGGAAACGCGCCGACAGCATCGACCCGAAGACCAGGAAGCAAGCGCGCACGGCGCCCGAGGCCGCCGAGGCTGTCGAGCCCACGGACGGTCACGATGAGGCGTGGAGCGAAGAGCAGGGCAAGGCTGCGGAAGCCGCGGATTACCGGGACACCGATAGCTATCGCAAAACACCCTGACGGGCACACTAGGACGGCCCGCCCCCTCAGCGGGCCGTCCTAGTGCGCACGCTCGACGGCCTCTAGGGAGGGGCGGCCATGCTTACCGGACATGCCTACCGGAGGCGTCGCGCATCCTGACGACATTGCCCGGCGATTTGCAACTCGCGCGCATATAACATGCCGTAGGTAAAGCCGTTCTCCCCCACCGTCGTTCCCGCGGCCACCGCCATCCGTTGCAGCGCCCCGCAGGCGACCACGGTGTCCTGATAATCGCCGAGCAGACTTTGAATGCTTTTGTAGCGCTTGACCGTTCGCTTGGCCTTCTTGTCTATCGGCTTGCACAGCTCGGCGGCGTAACGGGCACGCTTTGCGGCTTTGCGCGCCCGGTGCAGCATCTCATCGTCGCCAGTTTCCAGCGCCCCGGCCAGGCGTCGATCCGCCTTGTGCTGCGCCCGCCGTGCCCTCTTTCGCAGGGCGCTGGTCGCGATGTCCTGGTCGATGGGCGGGGCGGCGCGCCACCGTCGCAGAACCGCCATGATGGCCAGATAGCGCTCGGACTCCATCGCTTCAGTCAGCCCAGTGCGGGCCGGCAGCTCGATCGCGTGCAGGTCATTGCGGATGCGCGTCCGTACCGGACCCAACACGAGCTCCTCGGCCATCCCCTCCAGTGCATCGCCGAAGCGGCGTTGCTGAACCTGGCAATCGCGGACATCGCCCAGCAGTGCCGCGAACCATTTGAGTTCGCCGTCCAGATCGCCAACAGCCGACTGGTCAAGTACCTTGCGGAACACCCGCAGCGTGCTGCGCAACCTGCGGATCGCAACGCGGGTGTCGTGAATGGGGTCCTCTCCACGTCGCAAGCCGATGTCCCCCGCCACAATCTGATCAAGCTGCGCGTTCAGATAGTCCTTCAACGCCCGGTTAGCCGGTGCAAAAGAGTCGGGCGCCGATTCTGCGGGTACCGCGTGAGCGAGCTTTGAGGGGTAACGCGATGGCAGGGCTCCGGCGCCGCGCAGACGCCTGGTGAGCTGCTTGGTCAATTCCGGCACGTCGCCACCGACTTCGACCTCTCGCCAGGCCAGCAAGCGTTCGCCTACCGAGGCGCGAACATGATCGTCGTCGAGTTCCATGCGGGGATGTTCCTGGTGTGGTGCGCTGATTCGGTAGCGCTCGCGAACCGTGTGAATCTTGGCGACGCTGGCGACCTCCTTACCAAGTGTGAGACCGGTGAGCAACGTGGTCACCTCGGTGGGCGGGCTGTCCGAACCGATCCAGTGCAGCTCGGTGCGCCCGCCGTCGTCGGGAATGCTGAGCTGCCAACCCGTCTCGTTGTCGCCATCCCGCCGTTGCAGCACGACACCCTGGGCTCGCAAGTCGTGGTCGGAGGTGTCGTAGTAGTCGCTGATCGCGTCGACGGTGTCGTGTTGCACCTCGCCATTGACGACGATGTCCTCGAGCTTTGGCAATGTGAACCGATTGTCGACGTCGAATTTGTGTCGACGTTCCAGTATGTCGTGCATATCGAACGCATTTCCGGATTAGGCAGCTGTCAAACATCGACGCGCCGTCACGAAAGCTCTAGAGCCAGGTGTCCTGGGTGGTGGTGGTGAGGAACGCTTCCAGATCGTCGCGCCACTGGGCCGGCGTGGTCTTGTCCGGTTCGATGCCCGTGTAGTCGCCGCGATAGAACAGCAGCGGCCGCGGCTTGATCTTGTGAGCCTCCGACAGCGATCGGACCGTACCGAACACCACGAAGTGGTCGCCGCCGTCGTGCACCGAGGCGACCGTGCAGTCGACGTAGGCCAGTGAGCCATCGATGATCGGCGACCCGAGTTGTGAAGGGTGCCAGTCGATACCGGTGAACTTGTCCGGTTCTTTGGACCCGAATCGGGCGGAGACGTCCTTCTGCTTTTCGGTCAGCACGTTGACGCAGAACCGCCCGGTTGCCTCGATGGCTTTCCAGGACCGCGACACCTTCGTCGGACAGAACAGCACCAGCGGCGGATCCAGTGACAGCGCCGCGAACGACTGGCAGGCAAAGCCGATCGGCACCTCGTCGTGCACGGTGGTGATGATGGTGATCCCGGTGCAGAACTGACCCAGCACCTGCCGGAAGGCCCGCGGATCGATCGGCGCCGACATGGTTAGCCACGCATGCCAACCGTGAAGTCGTGGCCCCACAGGCTCACCGCGGTGCTTTCCCGGGCGATCCATTCGTGGTCGTCGACTTTTCTTCCCTCACAACCGAATTCGACATCGAAACCACTGGGTGTCTTCATGTAGAACGACAGCATCAGGTCGTTGACATGGCGGCCCAGCGTGGCCGACATGGGCACCTTGCGGCGCAACGCCCGGTCCAGGCACAGGCCCACGTCGTCGGCCTCTTCGACTTCGACCATCAGGTGCACGATCCCGCTGGGTGTCGGCAGCGGCAAAAATGCCAGGCTGTGGTGGCGCGGGTTGCAACCGAAGAAGCGCAGCCAGGCCGGCGCCCCGTCCGCGGGCCGCCCGACCACCTGCGGGGGCATCCGCATCGAGTCACGCAGCCTGAAGCCGAGCACATCCCGGTAGAAGTGCAACGCCTCATCGTCGTCGCGGGTGGTCAGCACCACGTGGCCCAGGCCCTGCTCGCCGGTGACGAACTTGTGGCCATACGGGCTGACTACGCGGCGGTGTTCCAGTGCGGCGCCGTGGAAGACGGCCAGCGGGTTGCCGGACGGGTCGGCGAACTGGATCATCTCGTCCACTCGCCGCTCGGCCAGATCGGCGGCGGTGGCCTCCTTGTATGGGGTGCCCTCGACATCGAGCCGATTCCGGACCTCCTGTAGCCCTTCGGTATTCGCGCATTCCCAACCGGCTTCGGCGAGCCGGTCCTGTTCACCGGGAACAATCACCAACCGGGCCGGGAAATCGTCCATCCGCAAATACAGCGCACCCTCGGTGCTTCCCTTGCCCTCGACCATGCCGAGGACTTTCAGGCCGTAGTCACGCCAGGCCTCCATATCGGTGGCCTCGATGCGCAGATAGCCCAGCGACCGAATGCCTGCGCTGCTCATCACGCACCTCCCAGGAAATCGATGGTGAGCTTGTTGAACTCGTCGAACTTCTCCACCTGCGCCCAATGCCCACATTGCCCGAAGACGTGCAGTTGCGCACGGGGAATGGTCTTCAGCGCAACCAGTGCGCCGTCCAGCGGGTTGACCCGGTCCTCACGACCCCAGATCAGCAGCACCGGTTGACGCAGCTTGTACACCTCGCGCCACATCATGCCGAGCTCAAAGTCGGCCCCGGCGAACGACATTCCCATCGCTCGCGTCGCCGCCAGCGATTCCGGCGTGCTGGCCAAGGCGAAACGTTCGTCGACCAGCTCGGCGGTGATCAGCTTTTTGTCGTAGACCATCACGCGCAGGAATGCTTCGAGGTTCTCGCGGCTGGGATCCACGGAGAATGCCCCGAGCCGTTTGACACCCTCGGTCGGGTCGGGCGCAAACAGGTTGACGCTGAGCCCGCCGGGACCCATCAGCACCAGGCGTCCGGCCAGATCGGGGTAGTCGAGCGCGAACCGCACCGCGGTTCCTCCGCCCAACGAGTTGCCCACCAGCGGAACGCGCCCCAGATCCAACTGGTCGAAGAGGCCTTTGAGCGCTCTTGCGGCATAGCGGTTGAATTGCCCGTGCTCGGCGCGCTTGTCGGAGTGGCCGTAGCCGGGCTGATCGACGGCGAGCACGTGAAACTGGCGGGCCAGCACCGGGATGTTGCGCGAGAAGTTCGTCCAGCTCGCCGCCCCGGGCCCGCCCCCGTGCAGCAGCACCACCGTTTGTTCGTTGCCGACGCCCGCTTCGTGGTAGTGCAGCTTCAGCGGTCCGTCGACGTCCACCTCCAAGAAGCGCGAGGTGGACTCGAATGTCAGCTCCTCGGTCGCCGTCATCACACCATGGTGTCGCCGGGCGGCAACCCGAACTCGTGGTTCCCGAAGATCACGTACGCCCGCTCAGGGTCGTTGGCGGCGTGCACCCGTCCGGCGTGCGCGTCACGCCAGAAGCGTTGCACGGGTTGGTCATTGGCCAGCGCGGTGGCACCCGATGCCTCGAACAGCCGGTCGATCGAGGAGATTGCGCGGCCGGTGGCGCGCACCTGGTCGCGGCGGGCGCGGGCGCGCAGCTCGAACGGGATCTCTTTGCCTGCCGCCAGCAGGCCGTACTCGTCGCCGACGTTGCCGATCAGCTGGCGCCACGCGGCATCGATATCGCTGGCCGCCTCGGCGATGCGGATCTTGGCGAACGGATCGTCCTTGGCCTTCTCGCCGGCGAAGGCCGCGCGCACCCGCTTGCCCTGGTGCTCGACGTGTGCGTCGTACGCGCCGTAAGCCATGCCGACGATCGGCGCCGAGATGGTGGTGGGATGCATTGTGCCCCAAGGCATTTTGTAGACCGGAGCGGTGTTGGTCTGGTATCCCCCGGCGGTGCCGTCGTTCATCGCCTTGTAGGACAGGAACCGGTGCCGGGGCACGAAGACGTCCTTGACCACCAGCGTGTTGCTGCCGGTTCCGCGCAGACCAACCACGTGCCACACGTCGTCGATGCGGTACTCGCTGCGCGGGATCAGGAAGCTGCCGAAGTCCACCGGGCGGCCGTCCTTGATGACCGGGCCCCCGACGAAGGTCCAGCTGGCGTGATCACATCCCGACGACCAGTTCCACGAGCCGTTGACCAGGTAGCCCCCGTCGGTCACGACGCCCGCGCCCATCGGGGCATACGACGACGAGATCCGCGTCTTGGGGTCCTCGCCCCACACCTCTTCCTGGGCCTGCTGGTCGAACAGCGCCAGATGCCAGTTGTGCACCCCGACGATCGAACTCACCCAGCCGGTGGATCCGCACGCGCTCGCCAGTCGGCGCGTCGCCTCGTAGAACAGCGTGGGATCGCATTGCCGACCGCCCCACTGCTCGGGTTGCAGCAGGGTGAAGAAGCCGACGTCCTCGAGCGCCTGGACGGTCTCGTCGGGCAGCCGGCGCAAATCCTCCGTCGCCTGAGCGCGCTCTCGAATCTGCGGAAGCAGATCTTCGATGCCAGCCAAAATCGACTGTGCGTCACGCTGTTGAATGGACGTCACTTAGGTTTGCCTCCTGGGCCAGACTTACACGGTGGAATTACACAGAAGACTAGAACACGTTCCGATTTGTGTCGAGCAGGGTATTCCTGTGGCTGGTAGCGGTACCAATCGGGTGTTCTGTAACATGTTCTAGTTGCGAGGAAAGGAAGGGCGGGTCTTGACGGAAGCAATTCCCGACGAGCCCCTCGGCGACCACGTCCTGGAACTGCAGATCGCCGAGGTCGTCGCCGAAACCGACGACGCGCGATCGTTGGTGTTCGAAGTGCCGCACACGGCCGGCGACCCCGGCATCCCGCCGGAGCGGCTGCGGTACGCGCCCGGCCAATTCCTGACGTTGCGCGTTCCCAGCGACCGCACCGGATCGGTGGCTCGCTGCTACTCGTTGTGCAGCTCACCGTTCACCGGCGATGCACTCACCGTCACGGTCAAGCGCACCGCGGACGGATACGCGTCCAACTGGCTGTGCGACCACGCCCATAAGGGCATGCGGATCCATGTGCTGGCGCCGTCGGGCAACTTCGTGCCCAAGACGCTGGACGCAGACTTGCTGTTGATGGCCGCCGGCAGCGGGATCACGCCGATCATGTCGATCTGCAAGTCGGCACTCGCCGAAGGCAGCGGGCAGGTGGCGCTGCTCTACGCCAACCGCGACGACAGCTCGGTGATCTTCGCCAACGCGCTACGCGAGCTGTCCGCCAAATACCCCGACCGGCTCACGGTGCTGCATTGGCTGGAATCGCTGCAGGGGTTGCCGAGCGTCACCGCGCTGACGAAGCTGGCTGCCCCCTATACCGATCGGCCCGTCTACATCTGCGGGCCCGGCCCGTTCATGGACGCGTCACGCGAAGCGCTGAAAACCCTCAAAGTACCTGCGCCGCAAGTACATATCGAGGTGTTCAAGTCGTTGGACTCCGACCCCTTCGCGGCGGTCAAGATCGAGGACACCGCCGAAGGTGACGAGCCCCCGGCCACCGCGGTCGTCGAGCTGGACGGCGAAACCCACACGGTGTCGTGGCCGCGCAACGCCAAGCTGCTCGACGTGCTACTCGCCGAGGGCCTCGATGCGCCGTTTTCCTGCCGGGAGGGCCACTGCGGTGCATGCGCCTGCACGCTGCGCAGCGGCAAGGTGAACATGGAGGTCAACGACGTGCTCGAGCAGCAGGATCTCGATGAAGGGCTGATCTTGGCCTGTCAATCCCACCCGGAATCTGATTCGGTAGAAGTCACCTACGACGAGTAGTCGCACAGCGAATCGGAAGGGAGCACCGATGAAGCGGCTGTTACCGGGATTTGCAGTCGTCGGATTGATTCTGACGTTCCTGCACGCGCCCTTTTCCTCCGCGGCCAGCAACACCGCTACCACGCTCTTCCCCCTCGACGGCCCCAACCAGCTCGAGACGCACATGTTCCTCAATTGCTTCAAGGCCGACGGCCACTGCGACTTCACCGCCGGGGCCGACATGCGCACACCCGACGGCGTGACCGGCTTCCCGCCCGGCCTCTGGGCGCGGCAGACCACCGAGATCCGGTCGTCGAACCGGATGGCCTACCTGGATGCACACGCCAACGGCCAGTACGAGCGGGTCATGAAGTCAATGGGGACCGACGAGATCACCACCGTCTACTTCGGTGAAGGACCGCCGGACAAATACCAGACGACGGGGCGCATCGACTCGACCGATTGGTCGACCGGTCAGCCCAAGACCGAGGTCAACGTCATCACCTGCACGCACATCCAGGTGGTCTACAGCGGGGTCAACATCACCTCGCCCAGCACCTGCGCGCAGACGACCTTCTCCTAGCGCCCAGCCTGTAAATCTGCAGACAAAGTGCGAGTGAGGGCCTGCAAAATCACAGGCTCGACGACTCGGGTCGCCAACCTCTAGCCAGCAGCGCCCGCCTGACACGCTCGACGACATCCTTGGGCGTGTCCTCGGCGATCACACGAATAGTCACCCAGCCCAATTCCGCGAGCTTTCGTAGTCGCCACTGGTCCTTTACGTACTGACGCCGATCGCTGCGGTGGTGGTCGCCGTCATACTCGACAGCCACGCCAAACTCCGGCCAGCCCATATCGAGCATGGCCAGCACGTGGTAGCGGTCGACCACTGGTATCTGGGTTGTCAGGGTAGGCAAGCCCGCATCGACGAGCAGGAGCCGCAGCCAGGTCTCCTTCGGCGACGCGGCACCACCGTCGACGAGGTGCAGAACCGACCGCAGCCGTCGTATCCCGCGGGCAGCGGGGTATCGCTCAGCGAGCTGCAGCACATCCTCCGTCGAAAACGGCGTCGCCCGCATCAACGCGTCGAGGCGTGCGACCGCCTGCCGGCGCGGCAGATACCGGCCCAAGTCGTACGCCGTTCGCACGAGAGTGGTGACCGGCAATCCCGCGACGCGGGCGGCTTCGTCGTCCGCAAGCGGTTGCTCACGCGCGACTATCCCCCGCGGTGGCCGCGTGTTCGACCAGACCAACTCAATGGGGATATCGGCGTCAACCCACTGCGCTCCGTGCAGCGCCGACGCCGCGACACCCGCCACGATCGCCCTGCGCCGCGACCACAACCATGCGCCTTCAGTCCTGTGCCGCAGCGAAAGTTGTTGACCCTTTGCGGCATACACTCCCGGGTAGATCGGCGCATACCAACGTTGCAGTTCGTGCCGCGTCACATCTGCGCTTGCGATCGCTTCACTGCCGATAAACACCGCGGCCATGGGCCGAATACTGGCATCAGCGACCGACAACTCGCCCAGCCTGTAAATCTGCAGACAAAGTGCGAGTGAGGGCCTGCAAAATCACAGGCTCGACGCAAAGCGCTAGCGGGGCAGCCCAAGCAGGCGCTCGGCGGCCACCGTGAGCAGGATCTGCTCGGTGCCGCCGGCGATCGTCAGGCACCGGGTGTTGAGGAAGTCGAACACAGCGCGATTCTGCACCAGGCCGCCGCCGTCGGACACGTCCATCGTGAATTCGGCCAGCGCCTGCCGGTAGCGCACCCCGATGAGCTTGCGCACGCTGGACTGTGCCCCCGGGTCCTGGCCGCCCACCGCGAGCTGCGCGATGCGCTGGTCCAGCAGCGCACCGGTCTGGGCGGTGGCGATCAACCGTCCCAGCCGGTCTTGCTGGGATACATCGAGGTCGATCTTCGCCAGCACCTTGAGCAGCTCTTCCATCGGATTGCCCAGCGCGGTGCCGGTGGCCATCGCGATCCGCTCGTTGGCCAAAGTGGTGCGGGCCAGCCGCCAACCGTCGTTGACCGTCCCGACCACCATCTCGTCCGGCACGAACACGCTGTCCAGGAACACCTCGTTGAACAGCGAGTCGCCGGTGATCTCCCGCAACGGCCGAACTTCGATGCCCGGCGATTTCATGTCCACCAAGAAGTAGGTGATGCCTTTGTGCTTCGGGGCATCCGCATCGGTACGAGCCAGGCACACACCCCAGCGCGCCTTGTGCGCCGCCGATGTCCAGACCTTCTGCCCCGTCAACAGCCAACCGCCGTCTCCCCGCACCGCCTTGGTGCGCAGGGACGCCAAATCGGAACCGGCTCCCGGCTCGGAAAACAGCTGGCACCAAAGGAATTCGCCCCGCATGGTGGCCGGCACGAAGCGCTCGATCTGCTCCGGCGTGCCGTGCTCGAGGATCGTCGGCGCCGCCCACCAACCGATCACCAGATCCGGCCGCACCACACCGGCCGCCGCCATCTCCTGATCGATCAGCAGCTGCTCGGCCGGCGACGCGGCGCGCCCATACGGCACTGGCCAATGCGGCGCCTGCAGCCCCGCCTCGGCCAGGGCCACCTGCCGTTTCTCCTCCGGCAGTGCGGCGACCTCGGCGACGGCCGCCGCGATCTCCGGTCGCAGGCCCTCAACCTCGGTGAGGTCGATGCCCAGGCGACGCCGCACACCCGACTGCGTCAGTGCGGTGATGCGGCGCAACCAGCGCTCAGAGCCACCTAAGAACCGCCCAATGCTGTGTGCCCTCCGCAGGTACAGGTGCGCGTCGTGCTCCCAGGTACATCCGATGCCGCCGAGCACCTGAATGCAGTCTTTGACGTTCGCCTTCGCAGCGGCGATGCCGATGCTCGCGGCCAGCGCGGCGGCAATGGAAAACTGGGCCGGGTCGGAATCCGCTGCGGCGCGGGCGGCGTCGGCGGCGGCCACCTCGGCCTGCTCGGCGCGGCACAGCATCTCGGCGCACAGGTGCTTGACGGCCTGGAAGCTGCCGATCGGCTTGCCGAACTGCTCCCGGACCTTGGCATAAGCGACCGCGGTGTCCAGGGACCATCGGGTCACCCCGGCCGCCTCGGCAGCCAGCACGGTCGCGGCGAGTTGTTCGACCCGCTCCCCCGACGCTTTGACCACGGTGGCCGGCGCCGACGTCAGCGCCACCCGCGCCAGCGGTCGGGAAAAGTCACTGGCCCGCAACGGCTCCACCTGCACGCCGTCGCTGTTGGTGTCGACCAGCACCCACGTCCCGTCGGCGGGCAACAGCAGTAGGCCGCCGTCGGCCGCACCCAGCACCAAATCGACGGAGCCCGACACCGTCTCGCCGTCGAACTGGACATCTGGGCCCTCGAGCGCCACTCCGGCGAAGCGTTCACCGGAGGCCAGCGCCGACAGTGTTTCGCGATCGTCGCCGGCCTCTGAGAGGACCAAGGTGGCCAGCGCGGTGGTTGCGACCGGCCCGGGTACCAGCGCCTTGGCGGCTTCCTCGACCATCGCGCACAGATCCAGGATGCTGCCGCCCGCCCCGCCGGAGTCCTCCGAGACTGCCACGCCGAACAGCCCCAGTTCGGCCAGGCCGGCGAACACCGGCCGCCACGCATCGGCCTCTCCCTGCTCGACGCTGCGCGTGGCTTCGCTCGAGCGCGAGCTCCGGGCCCAGTCGCGCACCAACTCACGCGCCGCGAACTGTTCGTCGGTGACCGTCGCTACCACGAGTGCGTCCTCCGCGTCCTGGATTCGAGGTAATGAATAGGGGCCGGTGCCCACTAGAACGTGTTCTAATAGTGCCAGCGATCGAGCGTCAAGTCGAACGCCATTACAGCAGGACAGCTCGTTGTCCCGGCGGGACGGAGGTGGGAAATTCACCATCGGCTTGCGTATCGTTTGCGAACTAACCGCCCGGAAGAGGGGGAATCCGCCAGATGTCGCCAGCGAACAACTTGGGCCGCGTTTCTGACTCGCAGCCCCGCGAGGTCATAAACGTGGCGGTATTGGCTGAGTCCGAGCTGGGCTCCGAGGCACAGCGGGAGCGCCGGAAGCGCATCCTGGACGCCACCATGGCCATCGCGTCGAAGGGCGGCTACGAGGCAGTTCAGATGCGCGCCGTGGCGGACCGGGCCGATGTGGCGGTTGGGACGCTGTACCGCTATTTCCCGTCGAAGGTGCATTTGCTCGTGTCGGCCCTGGGCCGGGAGTTCAGCCGCATCGACGCCAAAACCGATCGCTCGGCGGTTGCCGGCGGCACTCCGTTCCAGCGGCTGAACTTCATGGTGGGCAAGCTCAACCGCGCGATGCAGCGCAATCCGCTACTCACCGAGGCGATGACCCGCGCCTACGTCTTCGCCGACGCGTCGGCAGCCAGTGAGGTCGATCAGGTCGAGAAGATCATCGACAGCATGTTCGCGCGCGCGATGAGCGACGGCGAACCGACCGAGGAGCAGTACCACATCGCCCGGGTGCTCTCGAACGTGTGGACATCGAACCTGCTGGCCTGGCTCACCCGCCGGGCCTCGGCGACCGACGTCAGCAAGCGGCTGGATCTGGCGGTGCGGTTGTTGATCGGCGGCCAGGAATCCAGCTAGGCCGGCGGCCCCGCGGTGCGCCCGCGAACC
>Ga0335072_10007943_pt1 | contig 15417 bp, 13 predicted proteins | sample Lox_Sample_21_FD_206725 | JGI IMG/M metagenome (GOLD analysis project Ga0335072, IMG submission 206725) | Soil microbial communities from Loxahatchee National Wildlife Refuge, Florida, United States - Lox_Sample_2.1 | ecosystem: Environmental > Terrestrial > Soil > Wetlands | place: USA... | reverse complement strand
CGGTGCCGCGGCGAGGATCGTCCGTCGTGTCAGATATGTCATGGGTAGCTCCCTGTATCGTTGCCGTGCGTCTGTTTACTAGTCTAACGGCTTATTGCCCCTGACCTCGCGCGTGGCGGGCAGGGTGTCGGCAGCATGATCTCGCGGCGCGCACTTGCCAAGAGGATTCGCGGACAGGATTCGCGGATAGGGGAAGGGCGACGCTGGCAAGCCGGCGCTGCCCGTTGCGGCAAGCCCGGTGGCGGCCTGCCGCTTGGGACAGCCCGGCATATGGCGGCCGGCCACGCCGCGAAGCGACGGAACAGACGCCGACCTTTCAGTGAAGGCCCGGCTTTTGGTCCTGAGACTCGGCCAGGGAGCGATGCAGGCTGGTCTCCGCGTGGGCATCCAGGATTGGAATGAGACAACGCGTCAGCAGCTGAGCGAGCAAAGCGTTTCCGGCAATTGTGTAATGCATATCGTCAAAGAAGTAGTCGGGCGTCGGAGGCACTTCTGGCGCAATATCGCACACCGGATCGCCATGCGCGCTCGCGAGGCTGATCAATGCACGGTTGTACAGATTGACGATGTGCTCCATGGACTCCAGGGTCAACGTGTAGGACGCCCCGTTCGGGGTCATCCAGAACCTCGCCTTCATGGCTGCTGGCGCAGCATCGCTGTATGCGGTGGGTTGGGTGATGAATATGCAAAGGAGCTTGTTCTTATGGCATACGTCGCTGATCTGTAGCAGATAAGATTGGTAATCCCCACTGATCGCGTCGGGGAACCAGGACTTCTTGACGGCATCCTGCAGGGAATTTTTATGGGTTCCGCGTCCGGCGCGGAAGTAACCCGGCGGGGCCGCGCCAAACGTTTCCCGCGCTTCCTGCGCTGCCTTGTCACGCGGCAGCAGATGGTCGAGCCAGACCGCGATCGGCTTGCCCAACAATGTATTATAGAAGGTAAGGGGTTCCGTAGGTTGCGGATCCTCGCCGAATCGCTCGCGAATTGCGTGATTCCAGTCGTTGGCGCCAACGAGGAACAGGGCCACGTCCGGGTGCAGCGGCAGTATCTTCTCAAGAGTAGCAAGATGATGCCGCGCCATCAGTCCGGATACACCGGTGTTGATGACCTCCACCCGATGTTTGAGGCTGGCCTCGAGACTGTCCTGCAGCAGATGCGGCCAGGTTTTGGTATCGTCGACGAAGATATTTTCCGTCGTGGAGCCGCCGATCGCGAAGATGCGCAGGTCGGCGGCGGGCTTGTGCGCATAGTCAACCGGAGGGACAACGCGGAACCCGCGCTCATCGGTGGAGATGTGCTGCCTGCCCACAATGCCGGTCTGCGCGGCGGGCAGGAAGTCGATGGTCGTGGACCAGTCCGGGGGCAAGGTGATGTAGTTTCTCGTCTCCAGCGATGGCCCGAATGCCCCCGTGGGAATCAGGCTTTGCAGGACGAGGAAGCCTGCGCCCCACAGACCATAGGCACGGACAAGCGGATACCGGACCGCCTGGCACAACAGCGGCAGCGCAAACAGCGCGACGCCGATTGCCGCCCGCTTCGGCGACTCGAAATCTGCAAGATAGAATCCGAAGGCAAGGGTCGCGGCAGCGATCGCAAATCTGATGAACGTCCTCACACGAGTGGACATTGCGGCCAACCGCTCAATCGAGCTCGAATGCCGAACTGTAGTCCAGCTTCAGCGCCGTGTCTTGCCGTTCCTTGTGCAGATAGCAATTGCCGGCCACGAGTACGTCGATCTCGCTGCCCATGAAGCAGCGGAACGCATCTTCCGGCGTGCAGACGATCGGTTCCCCCCGGACATTGAAACTGGTATTGACGATAACCGGGCAACCGGTGATCTGTTTGAATCGGCTGATCAATGCATGATAGCGCGGATTGGTTTCCGCGTGAACCGTCTGGACGCGTGCCGAATAATCCACATGGGTGACCGCGGGTATTTCGGAGCGCGGCACATTCAGTTTGTCGATGCCGAACAGTGCCTGCTCTTCCGCCGTCATGGTACGCCGGCGTCCCGCCAGAACGTCAGCGACCAGCAGCATATACGGGCTATCCACGTCCATCTCGAACCAGTCCGCCACGTCTTCACGCAGCACTGATGGAGCAAAGGGCCGGAAGCTCTCGCGGTATTTGACCTTCAGGTTGAGCGTCCGTTGCATGGTCGGGCTGCGCGCATCGGCGAGGATCGAGCGTGCGCCCAAAGCCCGCGGTCCGAACTCCATGCGTCCCTGAAACCAGCCGACCGCCTTGCCGTCCGCGAGCGCCTGCGCGGTTTGTTCGATGACCTGACCATCGCCCAATCGATCGAAACAGGCTCCGGTACTGCTGAGACGCTGCTCGATTTCTTTCTGGGGGTACTCCGGGCCCAGATAACTGCCATTCATTCCGTCGAGCGAGTTGGTGACCTGGCGTCCCTGCTTGCACTCCATATGGTAGGCGGCGAGCGCTGCTCCGACCGATCCTCCGGCATCGCCGGCTGCCGGCTGAATCCAGATATTCTCGAACTTTCCGTCGCGCAGGATCTTGCCGTTGGCAACGCAGTTCAACGCCACCCCGCCGGCGAGGCACAAATTCCGGGATTTCCGTTCCGCGGCCAATGAACGTGTGAGCCGCAGCATGACCTCTTCCGTGACCGCCTGGATCGAAGCGGCCAGGTCCATGTGGACCGGTTCCAACAGCTTCTCCGGCACCCGCCTGGGCATGGCGAAAAGCCGCGCAAAGGCGTCATTCGTCATGGTCAGGCCGGAGGCATAGTCGAAATAGTCCTGGTTCAACCGGAAACTGCCGTCGCCCTTCAAATCGAGCAGGTTATCCAGAATGGTGTTGACAAAGCGCGGCTCGCCGTAGGGGGCCAGCCCCATCACCTTGTATTCACCGGAATTGACTTTGAATCCGGTGAAATAGGTGAACGCGGAGTAGAGCAAACCAAGCGAATGAGGGAAATGGATCTCCCGGTTGAGCTCGATGTCGCTGCCATGCCCAAATCCGGCGGTCGTGGTTGCCCACTCGCCTACCCCGTCGATGGTGAGGATCACCGCGTCGTCGAACGGCGATGGATAAAATGCTGACGCGGCATGGCTGATATGGTGCTCGGCGAACAGCAGGCGGTTTTTCCAGTCGAACTTCGGTTCGGATTTTTCCAGTTTCTCGCCGAGAAGTTTCTTTTGGAACAGCTTGTCCTTCAGCCACACCGGCATGGCCATGCGAAACGAGCGGTAACCGCTAGGGGCGGAGGCCAGGTAGGTTTCCAGGAGGCGCTCGAATTTCAGGAAGGGCTTATCGTAGAAGGCCACGTAATCGATATCGCTGAGCGCAATGCGTCCTTCGGCGAGGCAGTACGCTATGGCGTTGGCTGGATAGGCGCTATCCTGCTTGATGCGGGTGAAGCGCTCCTCCTGGGCAGCGGCCACGATACGGCCGTCGACCACAAGTGCTGCGGCGCTGTCATGGTAGAACGCGGAAAGTCCGAGGATACGCATTGGGCTTCGTCCGTCGGTTATCGCCGCTTCCGGCCGGTCATGATGAAGAGGCCGCCATCCCGGCCCCCGTCGAGCAGCATCTTCAGTTCGGTTGACAGGTGTTGCAAGGAGCTGCCCCTTGCGCGCGGCTGGAACAGATTGGTGGTGGCGCTAAAGGGGCTGCCGTCAGCCGGAGGAACGCTGGACAGGAACTCGATCTCATTTGCATCGAACCAGGTTAGCATCTCGGTCACGGAATGCGTCGATTCATATGGACAATCGTGCTGATCGCGGGTCGGCCCGAACCAGCGCTGGCGCCACCGGGTCGGGAGGCGCCCCAGTCGATTATAGAGACCAATCAGTATGACGCCACCCGGCTTGACCTTCCGGACCAGCGCATTGAAGGCGTTCCGTGAATCGGCGGTGTGATGCAGTACGCCATTGGCGATCACGGCGTCAAGACTGCCGTCGCGAAACGGCGGGCAGAACAGGTTCATCTGAACGAACGCGGCATTGACGATGCGGAAGCGGCTGCGGAACCCATTGGCCAGGCGCAGCGAGTTCAGGTCTGCATCGCCGCCGAAGATGCGCCGTCGCCATGACATGCCGAGGAAATTCGTAAGGTGTCCCGTGCCGCATCCAGCTTCAAGGATCACTGCGCCATCGGGCAGCTGCTGATCCAGCATGGCACTCAGCAGGTTCTGCTTCGCTCTCCGGGCGAGGATTTCGCGTGAGGTTATGTCGTCGTAATTGGGAAACGGCGCGGCTACGGCGACCGCTGTCTGGGCGCCGGTGGCGTTGCGCTGCGCAGTCTCCGGTTCCAGCGGCGCGACCAGGTTAGGAATTCCGTCGTTGACCTGATAGCAACGGCTGCTGCTGGCGTTACAGAATTCTGGCAGACCGGGAATCAGCCCTTCTCCGGTGACCGGGCACTCCAGGACGTCCGCACAATCCTGGAACGGCGCAGCAAGGTCCCGGGCGTCGGAAAGAAGCGCGGTCGATGACATTCGATCTTAGAAGATCGTGTAGATAAATGGGGCGATCACCGAACCTTGCGAGAAGAGCAGCAGTGCGCCGAGCAGGGTCGATATGATGATGACCGGCATGAGCCAGAATTTCCTGCGCCGCAGCAAGAAAATTGACATGTCCTTGACAAAATCGAGCATTACGATGCCTCAGAACTGGTTTTTCATGCTGGCCGTCCGATCGACGTGTGACGATCGCTCGATCCAGTAGCTGACGGCCTGATGGTCAATGCCACGCCGCAATGGGTCCTTGCCGAACACCCGCATCAGCAGGCCGACCGGAACCACCGCGCCGTAGAACAGGACTGCCAGGATCACGGGATTAACGACGATGTAGAGCCATCGCCCTAGGTTCATCCAAAGCCGATTGAGTGGCGACAGCAAGCCTGGCAAAAGCAGCGCCGCCGCCAGGAAAACGGTTCCAGCGGCGAGCCACCAATATCCGGTCGCTCGCCCGTGCCAGAGCGCCACGCAGCCTGCGAAACCGCACACGCCGGCAAAAACGAGGCCGAATGACCGGTCGGATGCACCGGGCGGGGATTCCTCGGGCCGGAGGCTTTCGTGCCATGCTCCGGCTGGAAGTTTTGTCACCGTGCGTCTCCCTGGCCTGAGCAACAACGTCAACGGGGTAAGCCCAGTAACGCATATTTGATACGTAGCAACGATTTCGATCCAAGTCAACGCAAAACGGACCCGTACAAGGACGCTGGCCGAAAGTGTCACGACAGCAGGTCCCGCGGATGTTCGCAGCGGGATTCTCAATGGAACTCAGTGGAACAACGAACGGACTTGCGTGGAGGCCGGAGGGCCAGCAACCTAACCTGAAACCATGTCTGCCGACGGCTCATAACCCCAATGCCGCTTACAAGGAGGTTGCGGCACTGCTTTGCCCCGTTGCCGAGGCCGGCTTCGTCCTCGCTCCGCGCGCAGGGTCAAGGCACGGACACGCTGCTCAAGCCCCTGCGACCATGCGGGTTCGACCAACGCTCATCCTGTTCGATGATCTCTAACGGCGGCCTCACCCGATTTGCGGCCGGCCAAACAGTGCCGCCAACGCATAGAGGCGCACTTCAGTGCGGGACAGCACCCAACCGTCCACGACGACAATGTCGCCCGCGCCGAAGTCGCGCCGGCTTCGATCCCTGATCGCATCGCGTAACGTGCCTGCGGAGAGGCGCACGCGGCTGGTCCAGGGGATTCCGTCGAGAATGAGCGAAGCCAGTGCCTGGGATGAGGACTCGTTCGGCGGCACGGCGCGCAGGCAGGCCTGGCTGATCGTATCGGCGCATCGCAGGTCGGCACAGAGCCGGGCAAGCGGGCGATACCCGGTGAGCGCACCGGTCAGTGCAGACGAGTGACGCAGCTGCAAGGCGCGTAACGAACCCGGCCAGACAATTCCGGCCAGTGCGGTGATGGCGGCGGCGATCGTCCGGCGCCGGCTCAAAGGGGTTGCAAGCGTCATGACAGCAGCGTCCTGAGATGATCGGCGAGGCGCAACGCCAGGGCAACGATGGTCAAGGTCGGATTGTTGGCACCGCCGGTCGGGAACACCGAGCTGCTTGCCACATAAAGGTTGGAAACCGAATGAACCCGGCAGTTCGGGTCGACTACACCCTGTGCCGGGTCAACGTGCATGCGGGTGGTGCCCATGTGGTGGTCGTTGCCAACGAAATTGGCGGGCCAGGCGCCGTCTTCGGCCAATGGCGACCGAAAACGGCCAAATCCTGCCCGGCCGATTTCGGTTCCGAGAAGACGCAGGGTGGCGACGGCGCTCGCCTTATCTTCGGGGAGCAATTGCCAATCCACCACACTCTCACGCATTCCAAGCTGATCCCGCCGCGATCCAAGCGTGATCCGGCTTTGCGGGTTCGGCTGCTGCTCGGAAGCGCATTCCACCAACATCGACTCGATCGGGATTCCCTGCTTGAACAATGCCTTTCGCGCCGCGAATTCGGCGACCCCTTCGAGATGACTGATGACCTCTCCCAGGTCGTGCAATCTGCTGCCCCCCGGGCCCTCGCCGTCCATCAGCCTCTCGAGCGCCTTCACCCCATCGACCACCGGCGAGAACTTGTAACCCCAGTACAAGAAAATGTTCTGCAAATGATGCGTGCGCATACCGGCTTCCGACAGACCGATGTAGGAGAAGTAAGAGTGCCTGCCGCCGTCGATCTCGCGTTGCCCCTTGCTGCGGAAATCAAGGTCCTGACGGGGATCGGCGGGGACGATGGTGCCACCTTCGTATGCCAGGTGGACCATGAAGAAACGCCCGACCAGATCATGCGCGTTGCCAAGACCGGGCCCGGCTTCGGTGCCCGATGCCAGCAGCAGGCGCGCATTCTCTATGCCGCCTGCCGCCAGCACGTAGCAGCGGGACTTTATTGTGAAACGGTTGCCGCTGAGGGTTTTGACCAATAATTGCTTGATCTCGGCGTCGTTGTCGCCGGCGTCGAAATGGAAAGCATTGGCATGAAGATACACCGTGACGCGCGGCGCGGCGCGCAACTCCTGCGCGTAGGCCGGTCCAAAAAACACGCCGCTTGGTTGCAGAATCTTGGTGGTAAAGTCGGGTCCGGCGAACGGCTGCGGAATCCTGCTTGCCGGGATTCCCCAACTCGCTGGACGATAGTCATAAGGCCCGAGCTGGCACACCTGCTGCGCCCGCGCGTACCAGGGATCGAGTGCCGACCGGTCGAACGGCCAGCCATGGTAGGGAAAATCCTCGCGTGGCAGGAAATCGATGGGATCGAGCGGCAGGCACCAGCCACCCCAATGATTGGTCGTGCCGCCGAAGAAGCGGAGCCGGTCGGTTGTCACGTCGGGGTAGGGCAGGCCGATATTCTGACCTTCGTAGAGCTTCTGGGTTTCGGCTTCGAACTGCATGCCGCCGCTTTCCAGCAGCGTCACCCGGAAGCGCGAGTCGGAAAGCGCTCGTGCCATGGAGATACCGGCTGCGCCGGCGCCCACGATGCAGATGTCGGTGTCGACGATTGTGTCTGGCGGAATGGCGCGCGCGTCGAGGATCATGGGATCATACAGCCGGTCATTCCGCGGGTGAGGCCGCGGCCGTTCCGCGCCACCCGGCGGGTATAGCCACGGCATAAGCCCCCAGCAAGAGAAAGCCGGGAAAGACCGGGAAAAACGACGGGAAAACGGCGCGCTTCGACCGATGGAAACGCAAGCAGTTCCAGGATACAGTCTGTCGCCATTGGGGACCTCTGAGATTTGAGAAAAACTTTGGCTGCGACAGGATTTTCTCGGATTCCACGTCCCGATGCATCGGCTTCGGTGAGAACCGCGGGCCAGGAGGATCTGCCCAATGCCATCTGCACGCTGAATCATGCCGAGTCGCTGCGGCGGACCCTCGAATCGCTGGCGGCCATGGCAGTGCCGGCCGGTCTTGATTGGGAAGTGGTGGTGGTCAACAACGGCTGCACCGATCACACCGACGAAGTGATTGCCACCTTCGTCGGCCGACTACCCCTGCGGCGCGAAGTGGAGCCTGCGCGAGGCCTTTCCCGCGCCCGTAACCGAGCCGTCGAGGCCGCGGCGGGCGACTATATGATCTGGACGGATGACGACGTCGTCGTCGATCCCGGCTGGCTCGACGCCTATGTGGACGCGATCCGGCGCCACCCGGAAGCGGCCGTGTTCGGCGGCCCGGTCTATCCGCGCTACGAACCCCCGGTCCCGCAATGGATCCTGGAAAACGAGATGCAACTGCGGGGCGTATTCGCCTATTGGGACATCGGAAAAGAAGAAAAGCCGCTGTGGGACTCGCAAATGGTCAATTACGTGCCGTGTGGTCCCAACTTCGCTCTGCGCACGGCAGAACAACGGCGATTCCGCTATGATCTGCAACTGGGCATGGCGCCGGGGCAACGACGCCGGGGCGAGGAACTGGACGTGCTCGAACGGGTACGGCAGTCCGGTGCGAGCGGCCACTGGATACCTGGCGCACGCGTGGAACACTGCTCCCGGCGCGAGATGCAAACCGTCCGCTACGTCGCCAGCTATTACAGATCATCCGGAGAAACCAACGCCTTCCTCTGGGGCGATTCAGCAAAATCAGTCTGGCTCGGCGTGCCACGCTGGCTATGGCGCCAATTGATTGAAGGCTGGTTGCTGTTTCACCTGCTTCGCCGAATTGCGCCGGCCAAGGTATGGGTCCGGTATCTGCGTGAGTACAATTCGGCCTGGGGCGCGATCTGTTACTGGTGGGCTCGATCCCGACCGTGACCACGGAATAGGACACCAGCAAAGCTCTCCGATGGTGCAGTGGCAGCAGCCGGCGAACGGCAGATCGGATTGTCGCAGCCCGGCAACCAAGCGAGGTCGGTCTATAACGGCGCTGGCCTGCCCCAGGCCGGCCGGCGCCGCCAGGGGGCTCCAGCAGCGGCCGAGGCTGCGGTTCCCGCCATCCCCGGCAATGCCCGCGCACGCCATCCCGACGCCGGCGCGGACTGTTGTTCAACCCGCCGGACATATTCGCTCAGGCTGACGGACATCGCTGTGAAGTACCAGAATTCCGGCTGAAACCCGACATCGAGAAAGGCACCGGCGCTCAAAAACACAATCAGCCCAGATTGCACGGCATCGGCCATGTCGGCACACCAGGCCAGGTGAGGGATTTTTCGGGTCCGACGGGCCAGCCGGCGCAAGCGGATGAAAATCCACGTAATCGTGCCAAGGAACATACCGAAACCGACCCACCCCTGCTCGCCCAGTATCTCGAAATAGCTGCTTTCGAAGGCATGGCCAAACATCACCTGCCCGTTGGGAAACACGATTCGATCGATAACAAAACAATTGAACCCGCCGCCAAACGGGTGCGCCGCAACGTATTTGATGGTCCACCCCCATACCAGCAGTCGTGTCAGCGCGGATTGGTCCGCGGTGGGATCGGTAATCGTGTTGATGCGATCGACCCATGCGCTGGCCATCAGGTAGAGGACTGCCACGGCAATCACCGCCAGAACAGGGCCGAACAGCAGCTTACGCTGCGAGCGGGTGAACATGTACACCCCCAGCGCGGCCATTCCGATCAGTGCGCTGCGTTCGTACGTGCCGAGCGCCGTCAACAGGGCCGCGCCAGCCAATGCAACATAGCCGTAATTTATCAGACGGGTCTTGGGCACCAACAGCCGGTGGCGGCTCAGATGCAGCGAAAGCGGGATTGTCATCAGGACAGCGATCGCCAGCAGGCCACCTTCCGAGAGATTGGCGTTGCCGCCCATGATGCCCAGATTGCGGCCGTAGCCGCCGCCCGAGATCAGTACTTTCGCCGCGAACGGAATGAAATTGGCCGCCATGGTGAGCACGTAAACCTGGGCGAAGGCCTCGATCTGCACGCGGGAGCGGATCACCAGCGGGATGAAAGCCGCGAACATGACGGTCTTGAACGCCCAGTCCCACTTGGGCCAACCGGCGTACGGTACCTCCGCCCAGAACATCGACGCGGTCATCCAGCCACCCATCAGCAGCGTGAGCGCCATGGGAAGCGTGAGCCGGGGCGGCGACCGGCGGTCCATTGCGAAATAGCTGCCCAATGCCGCGACGCCCATGATCAGCGCCACGTTGGGTATCTGGTTCATGATAAACCAGGCGACATTCTGCGGTCGGAACATATCGACCCAGACGTAGCCCAGGGTAGCAACGAATGGCGCAGCCGTCCCGAGGCCGAGGAAGCTCACATAAATCAAGGTCATGAACAGGCTGCGGAGCACCGTGACGTCTCCTAGGTCCGCGGGCGAACGCGATGGTACGGACTAGTGTGATCTGCCGCGTGAACCGGCCGAACCAACCCGTACCGTCCTGGCCCGTGCCTGGCGCACTGGCCAGCGGCCCGGCCGGGCAGGAACGGCTCCCGGTGCGGGGTCCCGCTCCGGCTGCGCCGTTTCAAACCAGGGCTGCGAACCATTGAGTTGCACTGCCCGAAAACAGACGTACAGGATCATCACGCCGCTGAACAGAATTCCGACCAGATCAATCACAACCCAACCCCATACCCACCGCCATCGGCGCCACCGTCCCTCACATACTACAATTGCGGCCCTATTGCCATCTTGAGTTGATGCTGCGGATGCTACGCCGTGCGCCCACAGGCTCGCAGCGTCACAGCCAGGGATTGCAATACCCTACCGCATCCCACCTTACGGTAGGATTGCACGCCGAATGCCCCACACAGCGTACGGCAGCACCGCGGATTGATCGGGATGCCGGCTCCGGTCGCAATCATCGCCGCTCCCCCGTCGCGCGCCGGGCGGCCGGGACGGACGAAGGGAAGCGCTAGCGGCGTCCAGTCGCAAGGCCATGCAGCCACAGCGCGAGGCCTTGCCCCGAACAAGGCGAGGCGGTGTCAAACCAATAGAGCGGGGTGGCGGCGCGCGCCAGACTGTGCTTATAGCGATCGCGTCCGGCGAGAAAGTCGTACACCTCCGCCCCGTCGTTTTGCGCGCGCACGATTGCCGCGTAGTGGCAGGTCAGACCCGGCTTGCCGTGCGGGCCGATGGCGGTCGCGCTGCCGACGTAGTCAAAGCCGGACTGATAGGTGATCACGCGGCCGCGCAGGCGAATATTGTAGAGATAGCCAAGCACATGCCCACCGGCGGAAAATCGCAGCAGTTCCAGTTCTCCACGCGGCAAGGCACGCCGGATCAGGGCACGGTGGAAGCGAAGGAAGGCCGGGTTGGCGAAGGCGCCGCGCGACCCGCGGCTGGTCCAGGTTGCCTGATGCAACGCAGCGAGCGAATCGAGGAAGCCAAGCGCCTCCGCCTCGGTCTCCGCCTGCCGCACCACGAGCGGTCCGAGCTCGGCGAAGCGGCGATTTGAACGCCGAATCTGGTAGCGTGTGTTCGCCGAAAGACTGGCGAGAAATCCCTCCGGCCCGGGTGGCAGGGCCGCCAAATCCACGAATGGGGCAACTGTCTCGTTCACCAGGTGAACCGCGCCAATCTGCTGCGCCGCAGTCAGATGCGCCGCATCGACGCCGGCGAGCCGAAGCCGCCGTCCCCACGGCATGCTGCCGTGCCTGGCTGGCGCGATCGGGGCTACAAGCATAGCGCGGAGCGACGCAGGCAGCAGATCTGCGGCATCATGACCCAGCAGCATGCCGTTGTGCTCAACATACACGGCATCGAGCGCCGGATCGCCACTCTCATTGAGCCATAACCGCTCGGCTCCCAGCCGGCCCCGTGTCCGATTGAGCAAGGCCAGACCCACAGTGCGGCCGCCCCGTTCAACGTGCAGCAGCACGGGAGCAGGAAAACGCTCCTCGGCGAGGCACCCGACCCAGGTCCAGCTCTGAAAGAGTGACGAAGCCGCTTCGGCCTCCAGATCCCGCCATGCCGCTTCAACCGCAGCCAGATCCGGGGCAGCCGACAGCGTTATGCGGGCGGAGGCGGCGGTCATTGTAGATACGTGCGCAAGATTGCGGTGGAATGCAATTCGTGCCACCGACTTTGGCGCGTGAATCCGGCAGGTCGCTGCCGCGGTGCCCGTTTGCCAGCTACCATGAGCGACATGCACCTGCTGCACCGCAACCGGCAAGGTGTCCGGCCGAAGGCGATTGACATTGGGCGGGGGCCACGGTCATTGCGGGCAATGCAGCATGGCAGGGGCTGCCTTGAAAGGGGACAAACAAGGAAACTTGGCTAACCTGCATACGTCGAAGGTCCATTCGCATTGCCTGGATGTCGCATTGCCGGCGGTGGGTGCGGCGCAATCGCCTTGGATCGGTGCCGGTGCGGCGGACTGAAACCGGTCTCCGGAACCGCTCCCGTTGCCGACTCTACCGGCCGTTGCCCCGCGAGACATGTCAGCCTCGGGATCTGGGCGGGCTCGCCGCGATCCCAGGTCCCGCAGCGGTCCGGACGAGCCGGTGGTTGATTCTGCTCAGGTTCAAACTTCATTGACCTCTCTGCCAAAGTCGATAGCCTGTCCCTGCACTGGCGTCGCCTGGAAATTGCACCTACTGCTATCTCCCAGATACCGTCCGCTGCATCGCTAAAAATGCAAACCTGAACGCGTATCAGATTTGGGATGGCTGAGCCGGATATGAGCGTAGCGCCTCCTCCTGTGCAGAAGCTACTGATCCCGCCGGCGTCCTGGCCGCCTACCCTGGTCGCCGTGATCGATACCGAGGAGGAATTCGATTGGACCGCACCCTTCGATGCTGCCAACACGGCGGTTGCCAACATCGGGTTGCAACCTCTCGCGCAACGCGTGTTCGATTCGCATGGACTGGTGCCAACCTATGTCGTGGACTATCCGGTCGCCAGCACGCAAGCGGCGGTAGACGTTCTAAGCGGCTTCGCAACGGCGGGGCGATGCGAGATCGGGGCGCATCTGCATCCCTGGGTGAACCCGCCCGCCGAGGGGCCGGTCGACGTGCGTCATTCATATCCCGGCAATCTTCCCGCCGCCATCGAACGGCGCAAACTGATCGCGCTGACCGGGGCAATCACCGATAGTTTCGGCATCCGGCCGACGGTATACAAGGCGGGCCGCTATGGCATCGGTGCCGCGACGCCCGCCACTCTGCGCGAGTTGGGCTATACGGTGGATGTCAGCGTCGTGCCGCATACCGATTTCTCGGCTGACGGCGGACCGGACTTCCGGGATACTCCGGCCGTACCGTTCATCATCGCCGGGAACCTTTGCGAGCTGCCGCTTTCGGTGCATTTCGTGGGACACTTCGCTGCACATGGTCCGCATATCTTTGGCCGATTGTCCGATGCCTTCATGCGCCGCACGCGCCTCGCCGGCATCTGCAGCCGGCTGGGTCTGCTGGCGCGGCTGCGTCTCAGCCCGGAGGGTTACAGCCTGCCCGATCTCATCCGCCAGACCCGAGCGGCACTCGCCGCCGGAACCCGGCTGTTCATGCTGACCTACCACAGTTCCTCGCTGTTGCCTGGCGCGACCCAGTATGTGCGCACAGAGGCGGATCGGCGCAGCTTTCTGGAGACGATCGATGAGTACCTGCGCTTCTTTCTGGTTGAGCTCGGCGGTCGTGCCGATACTGTGACTGGGGTAGCTGCCGCGCTGATGGCGGAACCGAGCGGATCCAATTCGTGATGGTGTCCAGGGCCGCCCTGCTCACCGTCTGGCAGTGCCGCCGAGCCGTTTGGTTGCTGCGGAGCGGGGGAAGCACGTGACTGCGGGCAAGGCCCTGGTTCTCGGTGACGATACACGGAGCTTTTTGGCCACGGTTCGCTCGTTGGGTCGCCGGGGTATCGCCGTGCATGCCGGTCCTGCCAATTTCCGCTCGCCCGCCCTGCGCTCGCGCTACATCGCCGCTGTCCACGACCTGCCGCCTTGGATGAGCGACGGCGCCACCTGGCTGCACGCCATGGAAACCCTGCTACGTGCCGAAGGTTTCGACCTTGTCATCCCCTGCAACGAGACGACGCTGCTGCCGCTGCAGCGATGCCGCGCGCAGCTCGAACCGCTGGCGCGCCTGGCCATTCCGGACGACCATGCGATCGCCCTGCTGTTCGACAAGCACCAGACGCGCGAGCTGGCTCGGCAGGCCGGTGTACCGGTCGCCGTCGGACGCCTGATCCGGCCGGACGACACGGCCGCGGCCGTGCTGTCCGAGTTCGGCGCGCCGGTGCTGGTCAAACCCCGCCGCTCGTACGCGCTCGAGACCCTCAGCACCCGCGGCAAGGCGCAGGTGGTGCGGGACGAAGCCAGATTGGCAAAGGCATTGCGCGAGGCCGTCCCCGGGGAAACCCTGCTGGAGCAATTCTTTGACGGTCAGGGCGTCGGAGTGTCGGTGCTGGCTAGCAAGGGACGCGTGCTGCAGGCGTTCGAACATCATCGCGTGCGCGAACTGGCCGGTGCGAGCTTCTATCGCATCTCGGCGCCACTAACCCCGGCGTTGGCGCGTGCCTGTGAGGCGATCGTCGCCGCCGTGCCATACACCGGCGTCGCGATGTTCGAATTCAAACGCAACGAAAGCGGCGCCTGGATCCTGCTGGAGGTCAATGCCCGGCCTTGGGGCTCGATGCCGTTGCCGCTCTCGCTGGGAGTGGACTTTCCCTATCGCTGGTATCGGCTGCTGACGGCGGGCGAGGAAACGCCGGCGGTGGAGTACCGCACCGGAATCTATGGCCGTAACCTGCTGCCGGACCTCTACGCCTCGCGGGCCGAGGCCGCGTTGTTGCAACTCGGGCGTCTCCGGACCGCCTGGTTCATGGCCGGGCGCGGCGCCGAGCTGTTGCGGGGAGTGACCGGACGCGAGATGCACGACGTGCTGGTGCGCGACGACCCGCGCCCTGGCCTGGCCGAACTGGGGGAGGCTGCCGCAACACTGTGGCAGCGCCTGGCGCGGTCGCTGCCGGGGGCCGCGGCACGGCAGCGCCGGCGCACCCGGGCTCAGGTCGCGAAAGCAAAGCGTGACAGCGCCGGCCGGCCGCACGTGCTGTTTGTATGCCAGGGCAATATTTGCCGCAGCCCATTCGCCGCGGCGATGCTGCGTGCCCGCCTGGGCGGCGACAGCGCAATCTCGGTTGGATCGGCGGGCATGATGCCACAGCCAGGCCAGCCAACGCCGCCGTTCGGGTTGCAGGCCGCGGCGGCGCTTGGCATCGACCTCACCGGGCACCGTTCGGTGTGGCTGACGCGCGAGGCCGCCGATGCGGCCGCGCTGATCGTGGTGTTCGACGAGATCAACCGTGCTGCCCTGCTCGACCGGTATCCGGACCTGACCGTGCCGGTGATCCGCCTCGATGAACTGGACCGGCCCGGCGAGATCACCGACCCGGTCGACGGCGGCCCGGAGGAGTTTCAACGCTGCTACCAGCGGATCGCCGATGGCGTGGTGGACCTGACAAGGTTGCTGACCTGACGCCGCCGCGCCGTCCGACGCCGATCGCAGAATCGGAACCCGCGAAGATCCGGCCACTGGAACCAGTCGGGCCCGTGCCGGCAAC